>ENA-OQIC01000164-OQIC01000164.1-human-gut-metagenome-genome-assembly--contig:-NODE-164-length-29834-cov-2.333490_pt1 | contig 29834 bp, 39 predicted proteins | sample MGYA00242572_ERZ504736 | MGnify/ENA primary metagenome ERZ504736 (study PRJEB26092, sample SAMD00036201) | human gut metagenome | host: Homo sapiens | study: EMG produced TPA metagenomics assembly of...
CGGCGAGTCCGCCGCCGATGGCCACCAGCGCGCCCGCGATGGGTTCGGCGTTCGCGCTGACCCAATCACCGAACTGGGTGAGCTTGTCGGCCACCGCCTGGATGATACCGGCCGCGCCGTTGAACGCGTCGCCCAACTGGGTGCCGATGCTTCCCGCGTCGGACAATCCTTGCAGTCCGGGCGCTATCGTGGTGGCGATGTCGGAGAACGCCTGGCCCATCGAGCCGAGCGCGCCGCCCACGGCCTTCACGGTGTCCGTGAGGGATTGGAACGCGCCGGTCTTGCTTATGGAGTCGGTGAACTGCTTCAATCCTCCGGTGGCTTTCGCGGCGAAATCGCTCACGCTGTCGGCGGCTTCGGTGAGCGCTCCGGTCACCGTGGGTTTGAACAGGTCGAACGCGTCTGTGAGTCCGCCTGTTATGGCGGCTTCCAGATTGCCCAACGCGCCTTCCATGGTCTTCGTGCTCGATGCGGCTTCCTTGGCGACGTCGCTCATGCCCAAGTCCATGATGGCCTTATTGAACTCGTCCGCCGATATCTCGCCCTTTTCCATCGCGTCGCGGAAATTGCCCGTGTACGCGCCGTTCTTGAGCATGGCTTCCTGGAGTTTGCCCGAAGCGCCGGGGATGGCGTCGGCCAACTGGTTCCAGTTCTCGGTCGTGAGCTTGCCCGCGCCAGCCGTCTGGGTGAGCATCATCGCCACGCTTTTGAACGTGTCGGCGTTGCCGCCCGCCACGGCGTTCAGGTTGCCCGCCGCCTCGGTCAAACCGGTGTAGTCGCTGATGCCGTTCGCGGCCAACTGGGCGGTGGTGTTCTGTATCGTTGAGAGGTCGTACACGGTGCGGTCGGCGTAGTCGCGCGCCGCCTGTGACGCCTTCTCCACGTTCGACGTGTCGATGCCCGCGAAGTTCATGGTCTGCACGAACTTGTCGGTGCTGTCGCTCATGTCGATGACAGCGCCGCCGAAGTCCTTGAGCTTGTCCCACAACGCGGTCACGCCCTTCAACGCGGCACCGCCCATGAAGCCGCCGAACGCCGCCGCCTTGCTGGTGGCCTTCTGGAACGCCTTCACCGCGTCGTCGCTGTTGCCGGTGATGCGCACCGACATGATCGCGCTATGCGCCATCGGTTTCCTCCATTCGTTCGGCTTCGTCCTGCAATATCTCCACCGCCGTCGCCCAATCCAATTCGCTTGCCTTCTCCCTCCACTCCCACGGGGTGCCGCCGAAATAGCGGGACAGCAGGCAAGAGAGAAGGCCTAGCGAGTCGTCAGGCCACGCGGTCAGAGCGTAGGGTTTGCTGGTTCCTGGTCTTTCTGTTCGAGCGCGATGTCGTCCACGGTGTCCATCCACTCGTCGAAGCCGAGCGTGGTGTGACCGGCGTTGCGCATGGCGATGAACGCGAGATAGTAGGACTGGCGGATTCGGCTGGCGTCGCCCGCCGCCCATTTGTTGATCTGGGCGTGTTCCTCGGCCTGGCACAGGGCGCGCGGCGTGAGTCGCGTTTCCTCGGTGCGGCCGTCCGCGTAGGTGACTTTCACGATCTGCATGATCTAGGCTCCCCTTACTTCGTTGAGTGTCTTATCGATGAATTGCCTGTAGACGCGCTGCCACGCGCCTTCCGTCGAGGCCACGCCGTTGTTGACGAACAGGCGCGGCTTGATGCGCCGGGCTGGCCACCCGTAGTTGATGACGCCCGCATAGGGCACGCTTTTGCTTCCCGCGCGGATGACACCGGCCTTCTGTGCTCGCCCCGACACGGATTGATGAAGCCCAACCTGCCGTTCTTCCGCGCGGCGCGAGATTGCGCACCGCTGGCAATGCGATGTTCGCGGCCTGCCGGTTGACTTCCTTGAGTTCCTTCATGTCCGCGCCCGCCTTGCGCATGGTGGACACGAACCGTTTTTGGCCTACCACGTAGGCGGCTGTCGCGGCCATGCTAGTTTCCTTCTTGCGCGGTGATGGTTCCGCTGTAGGCCGCGTGGCTGAGGTTGGTGACGGGGAAACTGAAATCGTTGGTGTTCTTGCTTTTCACGTCGCCACCGATGCTCACGGCGCTCACATTCACGTTGCCCGTCCACTTGATCTTGCCCTTGTCGTTCGGCACCCACTCGAACGGCATCTGCTCGCCAGCGTGGTCGAAACACCACGCGCTGAGGTTGTCGGCGTCGAAGTCGTCCACGATGGTGCCTTCAAGCGTCCAATCGGTGCTTGTGCTGGTGTCCTGAGAGCCGTCGAGGAAATTGATAGGGTCGTCGGTATTGTTCGACGCCGCCAATTGCACCTTGGTGACCTGCGCGCTGAAGTCGCGCCCCTCACCCGTGTCGGTGATGGTGAGCTTGCCCGGTCCCAATGTTCTGATTGCAGCCATGATTGTGTCCTTTCGATTACATGGGGTTGAGTGTGATTTCGTATGCGGCGAGCGTTCCCGCGCCCGCGAGGTCGAAGCGACTGGAGTGGCCGTGGCCATGTTCACGTCTGCCTGGTGCATGATGTCCATGGCTTCTAGGATCAGGTCGTAGCCGCGCGTGTTCGTGTTCGCCGTTCCCGCCACCGCGAGAATCTTGAACGTCACGTTTGGTTCCAGTTCCCAGCCGTCCCAAGCGATGTCAGGCGGCATGATGACCAAGCTGACCTTGCCCGGCGATGGTTTGACCAGTGACGGGTCTGTGGTGACTTGGAGGATAAGGCCGTGCCCGGCTTCGGTGATGCGTTCCGTGAGCTGTTCGGTGAGTTCGTCCACTCGGCTCATGCGATGCCCAATCCTGCGGGCAAGCCCGCCGCCCTGAGCTTCGGCCAAGCGGTGCGCAACGGGTCGGTGGGGATTCTGAACGGTTCCACGCCGTCCGTGATTCCCACGATGCCGTTTCTCGCGTCCTTGGCCTGCCACAAGTCCAAAGCCACCGACAGCGTGCAGTCGTCCACCACGTCCTTCGGGATGCCGTAGCCATCCACGTGCGGGGAGAGGTAGGCGCGTGCCGCGCGGAGCCTCGCGGCCAAGCCGGACGGTCGTCGGTGTCGAGCGTTCCGGCCTGCCTTGCGAGTTCATTCAGAAGTGGGTCGTCCGCCATCAGGCCGCCGGTTTCTCGGCCACGTTCAGCAGGGTGCGCACCGCCGCCGCGTCACGCGCCTTGAGAATGTTCTTGCCGATGTCGGTCGCGCCGCCGAGCGTGTCAACGGTGGTGGCCTCCGGTGCCGTCGTGCCGCCGATGGCTGCGCGGAGTTCATTGATCGCGGCGATGATGGTCGGCTCGAACGCGGGGCCATACGTGTCTTCGGGGATGTTGGGTAGTTTGGTCTTCCATTCCATGGTCGGGTTCCTTTCTGTCAGGCGTTGGCGAACTTGATGGGCAGGATGCTTCGGGCAAGGTCACGCCGAACGCGGCGTAGCGTACACGCTGAAGTCTTTGGTGAGGTTGAGTACGTTGTCGTCCTGGAGCTGGAATGGACTGTTGCCGTTCTCCCACACGGTCACGGCTCCCTTGTCGAGGAACGCGGCGTTCCTGCGGCCGCGCCGGGCATGAGCACCACTGGCACGCGAAGCAGTGAACCGGTGATGTCGGTCGTGTCGATGCTGCCGAGCCGGTCGATGCCGCCGCCGCTGATGTCCATGAAACGGTCGCCGTCGTCGCTCAGGTGGGCGATGGCCTTGAACACGTCGCCGGAAACGCGAGATAGTCCAATGATGTGTTGCGGTCTTCAACCTCAAGGCGCGCGTCGATGATGATGTCGAGCCAGTCGTTCGGGGTCATCGCCGTCAATGCCTTGCCCGCGTCGATTTTGTCCGAGGCGGACACGTCACCGATGGCACCGTAGAGGGCGATGCGGGTGGCGGCTTCGGTGTTGCGCGCGTACGCCTTGACCAACGCCTCAAGGGTTTTGTCCAAGTAGGGCACGCTGGCGCGTTCGATGGCCTGGCGGCTCAGGGACGTGTAGCCGCCGTAGGTTTCGATGGTCGCGGTTCGTGCCCCGATCTTGATCTCGCCATAGGGGAGGTAGTCGCCTTCCTTGGCCTGCTTGCCTACGGTGGTGGTGTCCTCGGTGACGATGGGATAGCTCAGCGTCTCGCCTTCGGACGGCAGCGCGGCGTGTGACACGAGGTTGGTGATGCGGCGGCGCTGTTCGAGGATGCGAAGCGTGTTGCTGATCCATACCGGCTGCGGGTCGCTGTTGGCGAGCACGCCGCCCGTGTAGTCGCGCTTGCTGATCTGCTCGTAGTCGTTGCGCGCCTGTTCGTCGCCCTTGGCGAGCTGCTTGAGCAGATGCCCGTAGCTGCGGTAGGATGCGGCGGGATTCGAGCTGCCATGGTTGTTCATGGTGCTAGGCTCGCCTGGATGCTGCGCAGCACGTCGCCTGTTCGGCCTGTTCCGCGCGCACCTTTTCGATGGTTTCGTTTTCCATGTGGTTCCTTTCCTGGCTGTTCTCGGTATTGAGGTTGCGGTGGTTCTCCACCTTGGCGTTCTGGTATGCGGGCCAGCTCACCAAACTCACTTCCAGGAGGCGCACGCGGCGGCGGTGGGTCACGTTGTTTTCGTCGCGTTCGTCCTCCAACGGGACGAATCCGACGCTGAGCGAGTCCAACGCGCCTTCGTCCATCAATGCCACCGCATCGCGCCCAAGCTGGGTGTCAGCGATTCGTGCGGTGATGTGAAGCCCGTCGTCGCGGTTCTCTGCCGAAGTGATCGCGCCGATCAGTTCGGCGTGCTGGTAGCAGAGCTTGGCCGTGTCGGCGTTCTCGAAAACGGTGTCACGGTCGAACGTTTCCGCCCCGTCCCACGGGTCGTTGTAGATGTCACCGAACGGGACGGCCACGCCCTCGATGCTGCGCCCGTCACCATCTGATGCTTTGCGGAGTTTCAGGCCGCGGTAGGCGATTTCCTTGCGTTCGTTCATTCGGTTTCCTCCAAGTCGTTCGATGGTTGCGGGGTTGGTGCGGCGGGTAGTGGTGGCCTGCCTTCCATGGCGCGCGCCTCATCTACGGTGAGCACGTTGCACGCTATGAGAATCTGGTAGGTTTCGGCCTTGGTCTTCGTGTCGCTTCGGCGCATGCTGTCCCAGTCGAGTTCCACGCTGGTGCCGCGCGGCAGCACCTCACCCAACGCGAGTTCGATGGGCTGCGCGTAGGCTTCAAGAGTGAAGTCCGCGAACTGTATCCATTCCTGTTCGATATTGCTGTAGGTGAGGTTCGAGCCTTCCACCGCCGCGAGCATGAGCGAAGCGGGGATGCCCAACAGGCGGGCTATCTGCGTGGTGTCGAACTGCTGCGTCTCCAGAAATTGCATGTCCTTGGGACTCAGCGCCAGCTGGGTGTATTTCAGGTCGCCGGTGAGCACCTTCACGTCATCGACGTTGCGCTTGAAACTTTCCTTGACCTTCTCGGCCACTTCGTCGTTCAACGGCTTCGCGGTGCTGATGATGCCCGTGGGATGCGTGCCCTCGGAAAAATACCTTGATTTGTAATCGCGCGCGTCGATGGCTCCCTCGATCTCCTCGCGCGCCGCCTCGATGGGCCCCATGCCGCGCAACCGTCCCGGCACCTTCAAGAATCTGAGATGAATGATGTCGTTTGACGTGTATTCGCGCCCCATGTACCAATAGCGCTTGTCGGGGTTGGCGATGTCGCCGCGAGCGTCGGAAACGCTCACCAACGCTGGCGGCAGATTCCGCAAGCCGATGGTTGAGCCGTCCACGCCCTTCAACCTCAGCCAGAACGCGTTGCCGTTCAACGCCAAGCCCATGACGGTTTCGCTGATGAAGTCCGCCCGCCACGTGTCGGGGTCCGGGCGTTCCACGATCCGCGCGGGTTCCACGGCCATGCCATGCCGCAACTGGCGCACGGGCAAGCCGCTGACTGCGGTCTGCAATATCTGCACGCCTCGGAACACGACCGACATGTTCAACGGGTCACGCCCGGCCGGACGGCGGAACGGCGCGGTCGCCACGCTTGACACGCGATTGGCGGAACGCTTCACCGCGCCCCACATGTTCGCCATCATCTCTCGTATGCTCATGCCGGACATGATGCGCGGCATGGCAGCGCCACGCCAAAAAATACCGGCCATAAGCGGCCATAGCGGCCATAAGCGGACACGTCGGCCACGTTTTAGTACACTCCGGGCGGTGTGTCGTCGGGCATGTGCGTCAATCCCCACAGGCGAGCGTTGCGGCTCGATGGTCGGCGCGTTCACGCCTCAGCCCTGTTCCACAGCCAAGCGTCACCACTCATGCGCTTACCGGCCAAACCCGCCTCACGATCCATGTCTGAATCGGGCGCGTGATTCACCGCGTGCTGATCCAACGCGCTCATGAACGCCTGCGGCGCGGTCACCGCGTCAGCCGCCCTCATATCCACAAGCTCGTAACGGGCTATGCCCCATTCATCCAAGCTCAAACGCAACCGGTCGGCCAACGCCGCGGACGGCCCCCGCATGTCGATGCAGATGGGCGCGTGGTAGCGTTCCTGCAATTCCCTCAATCGTTCCGGCGCGCTGCCGGTTCCCGGCAACACGTCCACGACCTGCAACAGGGGCACGGCCTCGGTCTCGATGCATGCGACTATCGCGGTGCCGATGCCTCCCATGGCCACGGCCACGCCGAAACACACGAGCCCCGTGGCCTCAGCCGGATCTATAGCGTTGGCGCTGGTGGACTGCCACAGTTGCGGGTCTATCGCACGGTCGATGATTCCCGAATCCCGCAAGTTGCCGAAGGCACGCGCCCAACCCGCCGCGTCCTGGCTGAACTGACGGCGGAAATCGGCCAACTGGTCGTAGTCGAAACAACTGCCGGCCACGATGATGCGCCCAAATGTTGTCCAAGTCTTCGGGATCACTGCCGAACGGTATACCGAAATCGAAGAAGCAGGTTCGTCCCATGGGTTCGCCCGCGTCCATCATCGCCCGCAACTCGTCAAGCTTCGGATTGAAAAACGTGGATTCCGCCGTGCCCTCGGTCGAACAGAACGTGAGCCGTGGCCGTACGCCGGTAAGCTTCAAACGCGTGGTGGTCGTGGGAAGGAAACCGTCCAGGATCGCCTTGGCCTTGTCGGCTGGCAGCGCCCAGCATTCATCCAACGTCAGCGAATCACCCTGGAAGCCGTGGCCGCCACTGTCGGTCGTGCCGCCCGGCTGTATCGTGCTGCCGTTCTTCAACGTGAGGCACATGCTGCCGTTGCTCATGCGCTTGGAAGCGGCCAACGGAGCCAGCGGAGACTTGTCGAAACCGGTGATGTACTCGCGGAACTGCTGGGATGCGTCCTTGCCGGTCTGCGCCAGATACCACACACGACGGTTCGGCCCCCACAACGCGTTGCGGGTTTCGGTCGCCCGCTCGCGCGTGGTTTTCCCGGCCTGCCGTTGTACGGTGAGCACCAGAGTGTCGTAATAGTAGGTGCCGGTGTCGGGGTCTATCTCACCGAACACGTCGGAAACCATGCGCTGCCATGGCAAGAACGGGGTGCCCAACGCTTCGGCTATGCGGGCTTCCTTGCCGCCATCGGTCGGACGCGCAAGGTTGCGCGGGGTCGCGTAGCGTGGTTTGAGGCTGGGGGTGGGTTTGATGCTCATTTCGCCATCGCCGCCATGAGTTCCTCCAGCCTGTCGTCAGTCTGGGAAGGTGTGGACGGTAGATGGTTTCGAGCTGTTGGATGTAGCCGAGCAGGGAGGTCATGTTGCGGCTTATCTCGCGGCCACGGTTGTTCTGCGCGTCGATGTTGCGCGCGATGCTCAGCATGCTCGAATACAGGAAATCGGCCATGGCGTTGTCCGCCTTGCTTCCCTGAACCTGTTGATGAACTTCTCGGTCGCTTTTTCCTGCGGCCCCTTGACGATTCCGGCGTCCTCCATGCCGTCGAGTCCATGGAACTCGCCCATGTTGTTGCCTCCAAACCAAAATTGTTGTAGATTCCCTAATTGGCTAACGAATCAGTCCGAAATCGTGGGTTCCGTCCCTGTTTTCGGGCTTTTTTATTTGGTTTGTGGGGATAAGAAAATGGTGGGCGCGGGGTATCGGTGGTGCCTTGCGGCTTAAAAAACGGGCGGCTACCAGCGAGGCCGCGCCCGAACCGGCGGCGAAGAGGCCACGACTGGCGTGGTTGGTTCGCCGTCGCGTAGGCCAAGCTCGCAAGCCTCGCGCGCCTCGCCTTCTGCTTGAGTCTATGCCTGCCTGGGTGATGCCGCTCCTGTACCACTGGCGCATGCTGGCCAGCTCACGCGTCCGGCCTTCAGTTCCTCCAGCCGCTCCACCACCACGGGCTTGCCCGGATCACACACGTGTATGTCGTAGTCCAACGCCAGCCATTCGTCCAATAGGCGCGGGCTTCGCTGTGTGCCGGGCATGACCTTGACCAGCCACAGGCTCACGGGTTTGGCCAGCGTGACCGCGTTGCGATAGGCTCCCTGCCATGCCCCGGCCACGAGGTCACGCACCGCGTCGGGCACGGGCGTATCGTCCGGCATGCCCGGCATGAGCGCATCCGCCAACCGGTCGTAATCCACGATGATGTCGCCCGGCTGCATGTGCTCCAACACCCACGTGGTCTTGCCCGCGCATGGCGGACCGATGACCGCGTGGATCACGCTAGGCCAACCGGATAGTATGCGTTCACGACGCAAGCCGTTGCAATGCCTGCACGCCCGCCGTAGATTCTTGACGATAGTGGGACCGCCGAACACGTGGGGCACGATATGGTCGGACGTGTCGCCCACCTTCGTGCATCCCGCATGTCCAGCCAACAGTCGTTGCCGTACCGTGCCACCACTTCCGCGCTTATCGCGGGCGGCGACCCTCAAACGATGGTCAACCGCGCGGCATGATCCGCCCTGAACCTTTCCAAGCCTCCCCGCGGATACCTGCACGTGCGGTCTGAATACCGAACATACGCGGGACCGATGTTGCGGTTTCGCCACCTGCGCATCGTGCGGGTGCTCACTCCCAAGTATTCCGCCGCCTGAGCCGTGGTCAGATACTTGCCCGCCATCAACGAGTCCACGCCTTCAACGACTGGATCAGGTCGGCGCGGTCGAACACCTGACGGCCACCCACACGCTTCGGCTTCGACACGATGCCCTCGCTCACCAACTGCTGCATGGCATGGTCGCCGTCCGGGTCGGTGTCACGGCTGATGCAATCCAAGTGGAGAATCCTGATGGCGATGGAACGATCCACGGTATCCGCTCCGGTGGTGTCGTACTCAAGCTTGGGTAGATTCCATTTCACCGCCTTCTTCATGTCCTTCGCCTGATGGCCTTGCTGGTCACATGCTCTCGACGGTACTTCTTCTTCACCTTTCTGCGCTTCTGCCGCTGGTAGGAATGTAATCAACCGCATAGCCCATGATGTTGCCCCCAATCTCGTTTGTGGATAAGTCTCTGAATGAATCGTTTGTAGATTTTGGATGGTGGAAGGTTAGAGCGGGGAACCCTAAGCGGAAAAACAAGAATCCGAAGATTCCTGAATTTCCGAAGGGTTCCCACATGCAAAGCATTTCGGCATGGAGCCAAGGCGTCGCATATGGTCAGCGGCACAATGCCGCGACGAAGGTCTGAACGCGCAACACTGGCCTTGGCCAGCCGATGGTGCCGCTTTCGTCCCTGGGAACACGCCACGCGCTCATAGCTAGACCCGCACGCCTCCCCGCTAGGGACGCTTCAACCACCACGCCACACGTGGTGTGTTTGTAACGCGCTGGGCAAGGCGCGGCCGGATGCTTTATCACGCCTCACCAGCAACCGACTTTCGGCTGGGTCAAGGGCTATGAAGTTATCGGATGCCGTCAGTCGTCGTCGGTGAGGAAATCACCCAGACGGACGATCGAGAGCACCAGCCCCAGCATGAACAACACGAAGGGGCTGAGCAGAATCAGAAGAACGAACTTGATGAAACGTTTCACGGTCAATCCTCCTCGTTGAAGCATCGGTCGATCTGTTTCTCAAGATCGTCAAGCTCGTAGCCGTTGAACGGGACGCGCACGGTGACTTCTGCCGTCTCAACGATCAGCTCGTAAAAACGTTGACTGCTTTTCCTGTCCACACGTTTGACTGTGACGCTCATCCACCACTCGCCTTCGTCGGTGATCGCCATTTGCACTTCGTCGGGTATGGACTTGATGCAGCACACCAGACAGTAGCCGTCATATTCCGGTATCTTGCCGGTGGTCAGCACTATTGCGGGTTGGTCTTCATCGTCGGTGAAGCAACGCACGATGCCGCACGTCCACTTCACGCCGCCCTTCTGCGTCACCAGACGCAACACCACCAGATCACCCGGCGCAACCGTGTCTGGTTCCGTGGTGATCTCGAAACGAACGCCCATATCACTTCACCTCCAACGGCTCTCGGCCAAGCACGAAATCGGTGGAGACATCGAAATAATCGGCAATACGCGACACATCACGCAAGGTGAAATTCTTCAAGCCTCGAAGCTTGTTAGACATCGCCTGTTCACTCATGCCGATGGACTCGGCTAACTCTCGCTGTGTCAAGTGATTGGCCATCAGCAGGCCGCGCACTCTGCGCGCAATCACTCTTTGTTCGCTAATTACTAAACTCACAGTTAAACAGTAAAGCACAAGTGCGCTGATGTTTAAACCATTCCGCGTGTCGCCAGAACTAAACCTATGGTTTATAATGAAGTCATGGTTAATACAATGCTTAGAAAAACAAATAATGGACTAGAGCGGCAGAAGATTGCCGTAGCGAACATTAATCTGTTCTTGGCTGTCTCTCATAAGAAGAAGAAGGATCTAGCTGAGTGCATGGATAAAGTTCCTCAGGCCCTGTCGAAAATGCTCCAGAACAAGCAGACGTGGTTCTTTGAGGATATGTGCAACGCAGCTGATTTCTTCAATGTGGGTATTGATACGCTCGTGCGGACTGATCTTACGCCCATGAAGGCTGAACAGATATTAAAAACCGCCGCCCCAGATGATGGGAACGGCGGTCAATCAGTAGCGGGGCATGGATTTGAACCATGGACCTCTGGGTTATGAGCCCAGCGAGCTACCGAGCTGCTCCACCCCGCGTCGGCTTGTCTTTAAGACAGCTCTATTAACTTTACGATTACTTCCAAATATGTCAAATCGGCGTGTCGCATCAGTCCGGCCATGCAAAACCGCGTTGCAAATAGCGCGTTATTCATTTTTCCTATAACGGTTTCGGCTGATCGTGGGGGCAGGGAAGTGCGCCATATCCGAGCCCGCACCATAATAGAAGCATGCCTATCAAGATCCCCAGCGGCCTTCCGGCCAGAGACATTCTCGACTCCGAGCGTATTTTCGCGCTTGAAAAGCCTGAAGCGGAGCGCCAGCGCGTGCGTCCGCTCAAGCTGGTGATCTTAAATCTCATGCCGAAGAAAATCGAGACGGAAACGCAGCTGCTGCGTTTGATCTCGAAAAGTCCGCTGCAGGTGGAGATCGATTTCATGAAGACCTCCACGCACGAGGGTACGCATGTGAGCGCCGACCATCTGGTGAAGTTCTATGAGACCATTGAGGCGTTCCAAGACAACTATTACGACGGCTTCGTGGTGACGGGTGCCCCTGTTGAGCATCTTGATTTCGAACAGGTCGATTATTGGGATGAGTTCAAGCAGATTCTTGACTGGGCTTCCGCGCATGTGTTCTCCACTATGTATTTGTGCTGGGGCGCGATGGGTGCGCTCAATTATCGCTATAACGTGCGTAAAGAGAATTTGCCAGAGAAGATTTTTGGCGTGTTTCCGCAGTATTTGCAGGATGAATACTGCTTTTTGACGAACGGCTTCGATGAGATTTGCCTGCAGCCGCATTCTCGCCTTGCGGGGGTGGACGAGGGTGATATCGCGCGCAATCCGGAGTTGCAGGTGCTCACGTGGGGTCCGAAGTCCGGTCCTGGCTGATCGCCACCCGTGATTTTTCGGAAGTGTTCGCGCTTGGCCATTGGGAGTACGGCAAGTACACCTTGGCCGAGGAGTATGAGCGTGATATGAAGAAGGGCATGACGAATGTGCCGTTCCCCGAAAACTATTTCCCGCATGATGATCCGCAGTTGGAGCCGGTGTTCGCGTGGCGCGCCCATGCCAATCTCCTGTGGCGCAATTGGCTGAATTGGGTGTATCAGACCACGCCATACGATTTGAGCGAGGTTCCGCAGCTTCGTGCGCAGAAGCGTCTTGGCACGGATCGTTCGATTCGTCATCAGCCGGGTTCGCCGCGTGTCGACGCGTTTGCGCCGTTCGTGCGTGACGGTTATGGCGTGATTCACGATTGATTTGTGGATTGATCCGCATATTGATGTGATTGACGTGCGGCCGTGATTGGCGCGTGATTTACGGCTGTTTACTGGTGGGGGCTTGCGTATGCGGCCCCTCTTTCTTTATATGCAGCACCTGTGTTATATGTGATATACTTGGTGAAACGTTTTATCAATATGCTGTTTTCGTAAAACAAACTATTGGTTGCGTCGGCTATCCGAGATTCACAAAGCTGTGTCTAGTTAGTACAGCTTGCTGCGAAACGCCGAGAAAACCAAATGGGAGTATGGAAAAGCCCGAGTGTGTGGATGTTGTCTAGACACGGCTAATAATCCTATCCAGCCATTCGGAGTCGAATGCGTCGCACGGGACTCCGTTCGCGTCGACGCGCACTTCGAAGTACGCTTTGGTTAAGTAACCAGAACGTCACATTCGACTCGGTTGTTGGGTTAAACTAACAGCTGACACAAGAGCAGGAGGCGTGAATGATTGGTGCATTGGGAAAGGGCATGCTGACCATCGCTGATGGTCCCGAAATGCCCAGTGTCGATGACTTCCTTCCCGATCCGTTCGTTTTTCAGGCACGCCCGTTCGCCATCAACCGCATCATCCTCGTTCGCATCCTTGCGACCGTCATCATGTTGCTGGTTCTCGGAATTACGGCAAGCCGTGCAAAGCTCATCCCCAGCCGTTGGCAGGGAGCAGTCGAATGGTTGATCGAATTCGTCCGTGACAACATCGTCTATCAGGTGATGGGCGAGCTGCGCGGCAAGCGTTATGTGCCGATGATCACCACCGTGTTCTGCACGTTGTTGGTCTTCAATCTGTGTGGCATCATCCCAGGCTTCAATATCGCGGCAAGCGCAACCATTACGCTGCCGCTGGTATTCGCCATGTGGTGCTTCTGCCAATACTGGATTGCAGGCATTCGTGAAAAGGGCCTCGGCCACTTCCTGAGGGATGAGATCTTCCCGAAGGGTGTTCCGGCCCCGATCTACATTCTGCTGTCCCCGATTCAGCTGCTTGAGCTGCTGATTATCCGTCCGTTCTCGTTGACGATCCGACTGTTCGCCAACATGGTTTCGGGCCACTTGATTCTTGCGCTGTGCCTTTCGGCCACGCAGTACTTCCTCATTGATGTGGTGAACAAGGTGTTCATGCCATTCGGCGTCGTCACCTTCGCGGCTGGCATGTTCATGTTCCTGTTCGAAGCGCTGGTCGCTTGCCTGCAGGCTTACATCTTCGCCATCCTGACCACCGCATACATCAATATGAGCTATCCGGAGATCGACTGACCGCCGGCTTTTTAATTGTTGCTTCTTGTCAAGCAATAACCAGAAAGGAAACAATCATGGATATCGTTACCCTCGCTGAGGTTGCCGGCAACCTGAACGTCGTTGGCTACGGCCTCGCCGCCATCGGCCCTGGCATCGGTCTGGGCATCCTGATCGGCAAGACCATCGAAGGCACCGCTCGCCAGCCTGAGCTCGGCAGCCGTCTGCAGACCCTCATGTTCCTGGGTCTGGCATTCGTCGAGGTGCTGGCACTGCTCGGCTTCGTGCTCGCCTTCATCAAGTAAGACTTGATTCAAGGTAACACCGAAGACGCAAACGAACATGAAAGGAGGAAGACACTATGGTGACCGCAGCTAGCGAAATGGAATTGTTCCTTCCGAAAAGCTACGACATTTTCTGGTCGTTGGTCATTCTGATCATCGTCGCCGTGTTCTTCTACAAGTTCTTCCTGCCGAAGTTCCAGCCGTGTTCGATGAGCGCGCTGCCAAGATCGAAGGTGGCATCGCCAAGGCCGAACAGGCCCAGAAAGATGCCGATGAAGCCAAGGCGAAGTATGAGGCTCAGCTGAGCAAAGCTCGCGTCGAGGCATCCAAGATCCGTGACGACGCACGTACGGAGGCATCGCATATCATCGCTGACGCGCGCACTCGTGCCGAAAACGATGCGGCGCAGATCACCGCCACCGCCCAGCGTTCCATCGAATCGCAGCAGCAGCAGGCTCTGGTGAGCCTCAAGGGTGAGGTCGGCGTGCTGGCAACGGCACTGGCCGGCAAGATCCTGGGTAGCAAGCTCGAGAATGACGATGTGCAGTCGTCGATGATCGACCAGATGATCGCCGACTTGGACAGCGACAAGAAGTGATCGAAACCTTCAAGAAAGGGAGGTGACCAATGCGAGGAGAAGCATCGCGTATCGCAGACCGCGTATCGCGTGACTCGCTGGCCCCCAAGCTGCGTGACAGCGGTGAGGACGCATGGCGTATCGGGAACGAACTGTTCACGATCACCAGCGCGCTTGACCACAATATCCAGCTTGAACGTGCCCTCACCGACCCGTCGCGCCCAGTCGAAGACAAGGTTGCGGTAGTCAAGACTCTGATCGGAGACCAGGCCCATCCGCTCGTGATGGAGATCATGTCCGATCTGGTGTCTCGCCGTTGGAGCCGCGTGTCTGATATCGCCAATGCCGTTGAGGATTTCGGCGTTGATGGCATGATGTACTACGCGGATTACACCAATACGACTTTGCAGGTCTCCATCGAGCTCGCAGAGTTGCATTCCGCACTGCTCAACCTTCCGGTCGTGCGTACCAAGCTGTATGACGCAACCGTTTCCAGTGAAGCCCGTGTCAAGCTGCTGTACAGCCTGATTGGAGACGCGGATTTCACCAAGGTGACCAAGCGTCTGGCCGAACACGCGACCTGCAATCTGCGCAATCGCCGCTACTTGCAGACCATTCAGTGGCTGATCAACAAATTCTCCCGCCATATGGGCGAATCGATGGTCACTGTTACCACGGCAACGCCGTTGAGCAAGGAGCAGGTGGAAAAGCTCATCGCCATTTACTCGGCGAAGACCGGTCATCCGGTGCACATCAACTCGGTGGTCGATCCGACCGTCATGGGTGGCATGCGCATCCAGGTGGGCGACGAGGTCACCGACAACACGGTGGTCGCACAGCTGCAGCATCTTCAGCGCACGGTGAAGGCAACCGCCTGACGGTTCGCCGCACGGTGAACAAGCCTGAAACAAGACTTGACTGAATTTATAAACAACAATAAGGAGTGATCATGGCAGAACTTACCATTGATCCCACCACGATACGCAAGGCGCTCGATGAGTTCGTCGAGTCGTACAAGCCGTCGGATACCCCGACTCAGGAAGTCGGTTATGTCGCGACTGCTGGCGACGGCATTGCGCACGTGACGGGACTGCCTGGTTGCATGGCCAATGAGCTGCTGACCTTCGAAGACGGCACGCTTGGCCTGGCGTTCAACCTTGACGCCCGCGAGATCGGCGTGGTTATTCTCGGCGACTTCGCAGGTATCGAGGAAGGCCAGGAAGTGCGTCGTACCGGCGAAGTGCTCTCCGTGCCCGTCGGCGACGGCTACCTTGGCCGCGTCGTGGACCCGCTAGGCAACCCGATTGATGGTCTTGGCGAGATCAAGACCGAAGGCCGTCGTATTCTCGAGGCCCAAGCACCTGACGTTATGCATCGTCATCCGGTTGACGAGCCAATGTCCACCGGTCTGAAGGCCATCGACGCAATGACGCCTATCGGCCGTGGCCAGCGCCAGCTTATCATTGGCGACCGCCAGACCGGTAAGACCGCTATCGCAATCGATACGATCATCAACCAGAAGCGTAATTGGGAATCCGGTGATCCGAAGAAGCAGGTCCGCTGCATCTACGTGGCCATCGGCCAGAAGGGCTCCACCATCGCATCGGTGAAGCAGTCCCTCGAAGAGTCCGGCGCATGGAGTACACCACTATCGTGGCCTCCCCGGCTTCCGATTCCGCAGGTTTCAAGTACATCGCACCGTACACCGGTTCCGCCATCGGACAGCACTGGATGTACAACGGCAAGCACGTGCTCATCGTCTTCGACGATCTGTCGAAGCAGGCTGAAGCCTACCGTTCGATCTCCCTGCTGCTGCGCCGCCCGCCGGGACGTGAGGCATACCCGGGCGATGTGTTCTACCTGCATTCCCGTCTGCTCGAACGCTGCGCCAAGGTTTCCGATGACCTCGGCGGCGGTTCGATGACCGGCCTGCCGATCGTCGAAACCAAGGCAAACGACGTGTCCGCATACATTCCGACCAACGTGATCTCCATCACCGACGGTCAGATCTTCCTGCAGTCCGACCTGTTCAACGCGAACCAGCGTCCGGCTGTCGACGTCGGCATCTCCGTGTCCCGAGTTGGTGGCGCGGCACAGACCAAGGCGTTGAAGAAGGTCTCCGGCACGCTGAAGATCTCCTTGGCCCAGTACCGTTCCCTGGAATCCTTCGCCATGTTCGCTTCCGATCTGGATGCGGCTTCGAAGGCCCAGCTGAACCGTGGTTCCCACTTGACCGAGCTGCTCAAGCAGCCGCAGTTCTCCCCGTATTCCATGGAACAGGAAGTCGTCTCCGTGTGGGCCGGCACCCATGCAAGATGGATGATCTGCCGCTGAACGACGTGCTGCCGTTCGAGAAGGCCATGCTGGACTATCTGGACCACAACACCGATATTCTCAAGACCATCCGCGAGACCGAAGATTTCACCGCCGACACCGAGGCTGCCCTCGACAAGGCTGTGGAAGCGTTCCGTGAGACTTTCGTGACCAGCGCGGGCAAGCCGCTGGTCGAGAAGAAGCCTAACGTCAAGAACGCCACCCCGGTCGAGCAGGAAAAGATCGTCGCAGGAGAGAAGTGATCCATGGGCTCGCAACTCGCATTGAAATCTAGGATCGCCTCCACCGCGTCGTTGGAGAAAATCTTCAACGCGCAGGAGATGATCGCGTCTTCGCATATCGCCAAGGCACGTGACGTCGCCTTGAACGCGAAGCCGTATACCGATGCGATTTTCGACGCCGTGCAAGCGCTGGTGGCCCACACCCATATCGACCATCCGATCGTGAAGAAGGACGAGGACAACCCTCGCGTGGCTGTCCTCGCCCTCACCTCGGATCGTGGTATGGCGGGTCCGTACACCTCCTCGATCATCCGCGAAACGGAATCGCTGCTGGCCCGCCTCGATGCGGCAGGCAAGCAGCCGGAACTGTATGTGTATGGTCGTCGCGGTGTGACGTACTACAAGTACCGCAATCGTGATGTTGCCGGTACTTGGGAAGGCGATACCGACCAGCCCGGCGTGGAAGTCGCAGAGTCCATCTCGAAGGCACTGATGGACGCCTACATGAAGCCGGCGAGCGAAGGTGGAGTTTCCGAACTCTACATTGTGTTCACCGAATTCGTGAATATGGTCGTTCAGAAGGTGCGCGTGCTGCGTATGCTGCCCGTTGAACTCGTGCTTCCGGAACAGCAGGACTCCGGCCCTGTGCCCGAATCCGATGCCGATGCCGCGACCCCGCTTTATGCGTTCGAGCCGAGCGTCGACGAAGTGCTTGACGCGATTCTGCCGAAGTACATCCAGTCCCGTATTCATGAATGCCTGCTCACCGCGGCGGCATCCGAGACTGCAAGCCGACAGAACGCCATGCATACGGCTACAGACAACGCCCGCAGCCTGATCGACGACCTGACCCGCAAGCTCAACGCTTCGCGACAGGCTTCGATTACCCAGGAACTTACCGAAATCATCGGCAGCGCCGACGCGCTGAATAAGAAGGAAGAGTAGGAAGCATATGGCTGAGAATCAGACCACAGCGGCTCCCGAGACGGCTGCAGAGCCGACCACTGGACGCGTCACGCGTATCCAGGGTTCGGTTATCGACGTCGAATTCCCGGTGGGCCACCTGCCCGACATTTACAACGCACTTACCGTTGAGCTGACCAACACCGCCAACGAAGAGGGCGAAACCACGAAGAAGATCACGCTTGAGGTCGAACAGCACCTTGGCGACTCTACCGTGCGTACCGTGGCGCTGAAGCGACCGACGGCCTCGTTCGTGGCGCCACCGTGCTCGACACCGGCGGTCCGATCTCCGTTCCTGTTGGCGATGTCACCAAGGGTCACGTGTTCGACGTGTCCGGCAACATCCTCAACAAGAAGGATGACGAAACCATCACGGTCACCGAGCGTTGGCCTATCCACCGCAACCCGCCGGCATTCGATCAGCTGGAATCCAAGACCCAGATGTTCGAAACCGGTATCAAGGTCATCGATTTGCTGACCCCGTACGTGCAGGGCGGCAAGATCGGTCTGTTCGGTGGCGCAGGCGTCGGCAAGACCGTGCTTATTCAGGAAATGATCCAGCGAGTCGCCCAGAACCACGGCGGTGTGTCCGTGTTCGCAGGCGTCGGCGAGCGTACCCGTGAGGGTAACGATCTGATCGGCGAAATGGATGAGGCTGGCGTTCTTGAGAAGACCGCACTGGTTTTCGGCCAGATGGATGAGCAGCCGGGTACCGTCTGCGCGTGCCGCTGACCGCACTGACCATGGCAGAGTACTTCCGTGACGTGCAAAATCAGGACGTGCTGCTGTTCATCGATAACATCTTCCGTTTCACCCAGGCTGGTTCCGAGGTGTCCACCCTGCTCGGCCGTATGCCGTCCGCAGTGGGCTACCAGCCGAACCTGGCTGACGAAATGGGTGCCCTGCAGGAGCGCATCACTTCGACCCGCGGTCACTCCATCACCTCGCTGCAGGCCATCTATGTGCCGGCCGATGATTACACCGACCCGGCTCCTGCAACGACCTTCGCCCACTTGGATGCAACCACCGAGCTTTCCCGTGACATCGCTTCCAAGGGTATCTATCCGGCAGTGGACCCGCTGAGCTCCACCTCGCGAATCCTTGATCCGCGTTACGTGGGCCAGGCTCACTACGATTGCGCGAACCGCGTCAAGGCGATTCTGCAGCGTAACAAGGAGCTGCAGGACATCATCGCTCTGATCGGTATCGACGAACTCGGCGAAGAAGACAAGACCACCGTGAACCGCGCTCGTAAGATCGAGCAGTTCCTCGGCCAGAACTTCTACGTCGCTGAAAAGTTCACCGGTCGTCCGGGCTCCTACGTGCCGGCCGATGAGACCATCGAAGCGTTCACCCGCATTTGCGACGGCGTGTACGACGACGTTCCGGAGCAGGCATTCTCCGGTATCGGCGGCATCGACGATCTCGAGAAGAAGTGGCACGACATGCAGAAGGAATACGGTGCGTGATGGCCGGATTGACAATGCAGGTGAACATCGTCGCCGCCGACCACCCCGTGTGGCACGGTACGGCGAAGTCCGTCACCATTCCTGCCTTTGAAGGCGGAATGGGCATCCTGCCCAACCACGAGCCTGTATTGACCGTAATCAAGGAAGGAACCATCGTTGTGGTGGATCCGGATGGCAGCCGTCGCTCCTTCGAAGTGACCGACGGTTTCATCTCCTTCGATTCGAACAAGCTCACCGTTGCGGTTGAGCGTGGACGTGACGTCAAGATGGCAGAGTAGCACTCGGTAGCATACTTCTGACGGTCCGTCTGTTGCGATTGCAGCAATTGCATATGATTGCGATTCTGTAGTTGCAGCAGACGGACTGTTTTTTAAAAAAAAGATTAATCAAAACAAAAATAGGATTGTACATATCGTGGGATTCATGGCTTACGACAATCATGGTAGGGTAGTGCCTCGTGCGAATTATTGTTGCTGATTGCTCTGCCGAATATTCCGGGCGTTTGAATGCGTCCTTGCCGCTCGCCAAGCGTGTGTTGCTTATCAAAGCCGATAACAGTCTGCTGATTTTCTCCGAACTTGGTTCGTACAAGCCACTCAACTGGATGGCGGCGCCCTGCACCATCAAAGACATCACTCCGGAACATGCCGACGACGACGTGACTACGGAGGTTCCGCAGAAAGTCATTCGTGCTTCGGCGGATAAATCCAATGACGTGCTCGAAGTGACATTGCAGCATATTTATTCCGACGAAACATACGATTTGGGCGAAGATCCGGGGCTGATCAAAGACGGTGTCGAAGACCATCTGCAGAAGTATCTGGCCGAACAGATCGAACGCATCGGGGAAGGTGCGACATTGGTGCGCCGCGAATACCCGACCGCCATCGGACCGGTCGACATTATGGCCATCGACGGCAGTGGCAAGCATGTTGCCATCGAAATCAAACGTAACGGCGGCATCGATGGTGTGGAGCAGCTCACCCGTTACTGCGAGCTGTTGAACCGAGACCCGCTGTTGGCCCCCGTGCGTGGCATTTTCGCCGCGCAGACCATCACGCCGCAAGCCCGCGTGCTCGCTCAGGACCGCGGCTTCGACTGCCTGATCCTCGACTATGACGAAATGAAAGGTGCCGAAGACGACTCCCTACGACTCTTCTAGCTTATAAAAACTCCCTGTTGTTATGCAGGGAGTTTTTATAAGCGAATCGTGATGTAGATCAGTAGGCGGCGAGGATGTCGACTACGAAGACCAACGTAGAGTTCGCTGGAATCTTGCCGGAATCCTTGTCTCCATAGCCAAGGTCCGGCGGCACGACCAGCAGCACCTGCGAGCCGACGGTATGCCCTGCCAAGCCCTGCTTCCAACCGGTGATCACCTCATCAAGCGAGAAGCTCGACGAAGCACCGCGATCCCACGAGGAATCGAACTGTGTGCCGTCAAGCAGCCATCCGGTATAGTGCGCGATCACGGTCTGCGTATCCTTGACCTCGGCGCCTTCGCCCCTGATCAAATCCTGCGAGATCAACGTGTCGGAACCCTTGTATCCGTTCATATCGATCGACGGCTTGCCATCCTTCGCAAGCGTCACCTTCGGCAGATCGGCAGGAACGTCAAGCACCTTCGTGCCCGTTGCCTTCGTCAGATCCTTCGACTTCGACACGATCGTGAGCACCATCAAATAGGAGGTGCCAGCGGAATTCGAATCGTTCACACCGAACGCAAGCGTGGCGTTAAGCTTCTGATCCTTGAAAATGTTGTAATAATCCTCAGTCATCTGACTGGTGTCGGAGGTGACTACCGTAGAGCAATCGGGGGTGTTTTTCTCCCAGGTGCTCGATTGAGTTCGGAACCATCCTTGACATTGATGGCGATACCCTGCGTGCATATGCGGTCGCCGTCTTCAATCTGGTCGCCATTGCCTTTCTGCAATACGACGTAGCTGTTGTCTTCCACCGTCATAGGGGTTTTGAAGGAGACAGTCGGCTTCTCACCGGGCTTGCCCGTGGCGGTCACACCGGCGATCTGATTCATCTTCGACGAGGAATCGGAAGAAGACGAAGATGAATCGGAGGAGGAATCAGACTTCGTGTCGGAACTTCCGCATGCCGCGAAACCCAAGCACATGATCGTTGTGCAGGCGGCTGCGACGGCTTTGAAAAGAGTAGATTTGCGCATAGGTTCCACTTTAGTGGCAATCATTGATTTTCATAGTTTTTTCAGGCTTTTGCAGAGAGGCAATGTAGAATAGTGAATGCTATGACTTTATTGCAGGAAGAACAGGAAAAGCCGCAGTCCAAGGCGGGTCCTACGCGACACGCCAAGATTATGCGCGGCATTGTCACGCCTATTTTCGGCTTGCTTGCCATTGCTTGCATCGTGCTTGGCGTCTTGAACGCGACGATTTGGAAGCCCTCGGCACAGGTCACGGCGTCCGCCTCGGTTACGGGATCGCAGTATGTGGTCACCGATCCGAATGTGCTGCAATTGGTTGACGATCGCGTCACCATTTCGGCGAAGTCGCGCGACAAATCCGCGAACGTGTGCATCGCCATCGGTTCCGCCGCGATATCGCCGGATGGATCGCGGGATCCAAATACACGCGCGTCACCGGACTGTCCGACTGGTCCACCCTGTCCACGCTGAAGACCACGGCTCAGGCACCGCCGATAATTCCGAGGCCAGGTCGCCTTCCAGGATTCCGACATGTGGCGCACCGTCAAATGCAATGCCGGTTCCGTTGATATGCAGTTCAAGGGTGCTAATACGAATAATGCCGAGGATTCCGTTGCGATTATCGATTACGGCGATCGCAAGGGAGGTTCGGTCACACTTGATTGGAACCGTCGTTCGATGCTGAATTTCGCCATGCCGTTCTATCTTTCCGGCGGATTGCTGACAATACTTGCGGTTGCTTCGGCTCCGTGTTTGCCATGCCTCCGCATAAGCGTCGCAACAAGCGCGCGTTTGCCATGGTTGACGGCATCGGTTCCACGCAGGGTGACGATGACGAGGTTGCCGCATGGGTGAAGAACGCCGAAGCGAGTGCCGCCCGTAGCGAAAAGAGCGGGCCGAAGCGTAAGCGTCGTCGTCATGCTGGGCATCGCGCGAGTGGTTCGGAAAATAGCCAAAACGAAGTTGCGCAGCCTACGATTGTCGATCCCGGCGCGCGCAATCTCGTTGCCGATCAGCAGAACGCTGCCGCTGATGGTGTTGAAGAAAACGACGATTTCGAACAGACTTCCGTGATTTCGCAAGACGAGCTTGCCGCATATTTCGCACGTCTCGCACAAGAGGAAAGCAGTGCGGCCGCAGCGGCCTCGGGATCTGTAGAATTCGCGGTATCCGATGAAATCAACGTGCCTAACGAAGTTGACGAAATGGCCGTAACGACCGAGTCGGTCGGATCCAACGAAACATCCGAAAACGACGAATCCGACAACGACAAGTCCGACGAACCTGACAACGAGGAGGCCAAGTGATGAAGAAGCGTTTCAACGTAATCGCGGCGGCCGTACTCGCATTGGGAATGGTCGTTGGCATGTGCGGATGCGAGGGGCAGCTGCCGCAGCCGAAAACCACGCAACGTCAAGACGCGCCGAATCTGACCGCCAAGCAAGAGAAAACCATCCGTACGAATATTCTCAAAACGCTTGACCAGTGCAATAACGATCGCAATATCGACGCCCTCGGTTCGATTTTGGAGGGGCCGGAACTTGAGATTCGCACTAGCGAACTTCATGTGGCGCAGGTCACGGGCAATCTTGACCGCAAGACCACGATTCCAACTGATCTTGCGCAGGCCGTGATTTCCACGGACAGTGGATGGCCGCGTTCGGTGTTTTCCATCACTTCCACCACGGATGACCAGCAGTCCAAGCGTCTGCTGGTGTTCCGCCAGGATTCCGCACGTCAGAACTACAAGTTGTGGGGTGTGGCACGACTGTTTTCGGGCGTGAAGATGCCGAGTTTTGAGATTTCCAAAACCGGTAGCGAGCAGGGAACGGAAAAAGACACCGGTCTGGTCATGACTCCGAAGGATGCGGTCGCCGCGTATGCCGACGTGTTGCAGAATGGTGCGTCCAGCCAGTATGCGCAGAAGTTTGCCGACGACGATTTGCGTACGAAGCTTGCCGATCTGACCGAACAGGTGCAGAAGGCCATGGAGTTGAACGAGGGATCGCAGCAGCAGGTGTTCACACCGGTTGACGGTGCCATCAGCGTTATGCGTTCCGCGGATGGTGGCGATCTGGTGGTGGCGCAGATCAATTCCGAATGGACGCGTTCAGCTGGCTCCGGCCGTGAGTCGCAGCCTGCTTCCGATGCGGAAAAAGCGCTGTTTGGCGACGGTCAGGCCACCAGCACCATGAAAACCACGTATGTGAATGTGGTCGCGCTGTACGTGCCTCCGGCAAATTCTGACGCGAAGATCACTGCAGTCGGTTCCGAGCGCCAGCCGGTTCGTGTTGAGGCACTGTGATCGTGACAGTCGCACGAATGCGCGTAGCTTGGGGCGAACGTTTGCAATGTGTGTTGCGCTGGGCGCTTAATGTTGTTGATTGTTGATATCTAGGAGGCAAGCATGGCAGGTCAAAGGCCGTTTAATCCGGGAGTTTCCTTGGCGGGAGCCGTCGATCTTGAAGCGTTGAAGCATCAGGTGAAGGCCGAGCCAGGGCAGGCTGGAGGTGCTCCGGCCGCCGGCGGTTATGTGATCGACACCACGGAGAACACGTTCCAGGCCATGGTGCAGACGTCGGCCACGTTCCCGATCCTGTTGCTGCTGTGGGTGCCGACCGATGACCGCCTGTTCGACATGGCACGCCAGCTGGGCAATGCCGTGAACCAGTTGAACGGCCAGATTCAGCTGTCTCGTATCGATATCGCGTCGAATCCTTCGATCGCGCAGGCGTTCCAAGTGCAGGGCGCGCCTGCATTGTTCGCGTTGATCAACGGCCGTCCGATGCCGATTTTGCAGGGCTTGCCGTCCGCTGAGGAAATGCAGCAGATCGTGGATACGGTGATTCCGAATCTGGTCGCAGCCGCGCAGCAGGCCGGTGTGACCGGTTCCGCGCCGTATTCCGGCGATCCGAATTCCGATGCGGCAAACTCGGCTTCCGCTGCCGGCGCCCAGGAGCAGGTGCCACCGGAGCATCAGGAGGCGTATATGCTGGCACAGCAGGGCGATTACGCTGGCGCCGCAGCCGCGTACGAGAAGGTGCTTGAAGCCGATCCGAACGATGCGCGTGCCGCCCGCGAGCGTGCGAAGGCGTTGCTGTTGGCCCGTTCCGCCAATGCGAACGTGCGTGAGGTGCGTGCCGCCGCTGCCGACAATCCCGATGATGTTGAAGCACAGCTTGCCGTCGCTGACATTGATATGATCGGCGGTCAGATTCAGGATGCGTTCGATCGTTTGCTGGATTTCGTTGCGGCCGGCCATAAGGCCGATATTGAACCGGTGCGCAAGCGTCTGCTGGAATATTTCACGATTCCTGAGCCGACCGACGAGCGTTTGAAGCGCGCCCGCCGTCGCCTCGCCACGCTCATGTACTGACTCGTTTATTGACTTTAGGTACCGTTTAGGTACCGCTCAACCGTAGGCTGCGCAACTACATCGTTCTTTACGGCCTACGGTTGTTTTTCTTCATAAAAAAGACTTATTCCATACGGTTGGTGCCGAAATAGTCGAGGAATTGCGGTCCGTCTGCTTCCAGTTCGTCTTCGAATTCGGATTTCCATCGTGAATATGGATTCGCGGCAAGCCCTTCATTGCTGAACCGCGATTGGTCGGTGATTTCGGTGGTGCAGAATTTCGGGATCACCAGATTGGTGACCGGCCCGATACGTTCCGCTTCCGCAATGATCAGGGGAGCGTTGGTGCCTCCGAACACGTCGATGTTCCAGCCGTCCTCATCGATCCAGTCGGTGAAACGGTTTTTGATGGTCACGTGTCCGCCGCGTTTGATGAGCTCCCCTGCGATGCGCGAATCCAAATCGCGGCTCGCCTCATATCGCGTGCCTCCCACGGACGGCCCTTTCACGGTGACTGATCCAAGCCGGAATTCGTCGCGATACTTTTCGAGCACAGCCAGCGGGTCGAGGTCCGGAGTCATGGCAATGCGGACGGACTTTGTTTTCAATCGCACGCGCAGCGCGTAATTATCCTGATGCACGTAATAACTTTGTATGATCAGCGTCGGACTGTCGTTATCATCCAACTGCGTCGGCAGGGCACGGCAGAAAAAACGGCGCGTGTATTCGAAATCGCCTATATTTCTGCCTGAATCCTCAACCATATTTTCAGTTTAGTGGAAAAGACGCTTCAAATGGTGTTATGTTGCTACAAATTTCGTTGTGGCGCACGCTATCTCTCGTTCCTTCCCCGTTCTATGCCCGTTATTTCCCCTCTAGGGTTGGGTGTGCTGTCGAAAGACCCGCCGTAGCTATGTTTTCGCAATAATGATCCGAGATTCGAAGATCGTTTTTCCGTAAAAAGTGTCGCTTTCATCTCAAGGCAGTGTAAAGTAGTTTGACGCACGGGTTTGTAGCTCAGTGGATAGAGCGTCTGTCTCCGGAACAGAAGGTCGTGGGTTCGATCCCCATCAAGCCCACCACAAAGACATGTGAAGAGCCGGGGCAGGGAGCCGGTATTTGGAACATGGGGCAATGCGTGTCGATTCCATGGGTACAGTGATTGCTTGAGATTGCGTTGTCGTGGTTTGCCGCGGCCTGAACGCAAGCAACATGCATAACACATTCTTCAAAGGAGAACATTATGAGCGAGAAGATGGAAGCGGTTGCGACTTCTGAAGCCCCGGCGGCGCTGGGCGCATACAGCCAGGCCGTGAAGGCCAACGGTTTCGTGTTCGTCTCCGGCCAGCTGGGCATCGACCAGTCACCGGCGAACTGGCTGGCGAAACCGCCGGCGAGCAGGCAGCCCAGGCACTGAAGAACATCAAGCACATTCTTGACGCCGCAGGCACCGGCATCGAACACGTCTGCCGCGCCACCATCTACATGAAGAACGTCGAAGACTTCCACGAGATCGACGACGTGTATGCGCAGCCTCATCGGCTCCGTGAAGCCGGCCCGCGTCGCGTTCGGCGGCAACAACATTCCGAAGGGCGCTCTCGTTGAGATCGACGCCATCGCTGTGCTTTGATTTCAGTGCGCTGATTGCAAATCTCCAGAAAATCCTTTTCAGGCTCGTATGCGGTTTCTTACGCTGCATGCGAGCCTGTTTTTGTTTATGCAATCTCAGGATTGCCGCTAAAAGTGAACGGCAGGCAACATGATTCCACCGATTTCCGTATAGTAATGCGATTGGGTATTGTGCAAACGCATGCAAACGCAAGAACGCAAGAACGCGCCCATCCAAATATGAAGGAGCAGTCGCGCATGGCCGAATCGCAAGTCAACGCATCCACTGCAGACACTGACGCCGCTGAATCCGCTGAAGCCGAGCAGGGCGGTCTTGAACGCAAGATGGAAACCCGCCATCTGACCATGATTTCGCTGGGTGGTGTGATCGGCACGGGCTTGTTCCTCAGCTCCGGCTACACGATTCACCAAGCCGGCCCTCTTGGCGCGATCATCGCGTATGGCATCGGATCCATGCTTGTGTATTTTGTGATGCTCAGCCTTGGCGAACTGTCGGTGGCCATGCCGTATGCGGGCAGCTTTCACCTGTATGCGAAGCGTTTCATCGGCCCCGGCACCGCGTTCACCATCGCCGTGCTGTACTGGCTGAATTGGGCGGTGGCGCTCGCTTCGGAATTCACGGCAGCCGGTCTGCTGATGCAACGTTGGTTTCCTGATTCGCCCGCGTGGATTTGGTCCGCCGCCTTCATTGCGGTGGTGTTCATGCTCAATATTCTGTCGGTGAGGCTGTATGGCGAGTCGGAATTCTGGTTCGCATCCATTAAGGTGTTTGCGATTATCGTGTTCATTGTGATCGGCTTGCTTGCCATGTTTGGTGCGATTCCGATTGCCGGTTACGATCACGCACCGCTGTTTGAGAATTTCTATAATGACGGCTGGTTCCCCAATGGTGTGCTGCCGATTTTTTCGACGCTGCTGACGGTGGTGTTCGCATTTTCGGGCACTGAGGTTGTTGGTGTCGCGGCGGGGAGACGAAGGATCCGGCGCAGGCGATTCCGAAGGCCGTGCATACCACGGTGTTGCGTCTTGCGATTTTTTCATCGGTTCGATTGCGGTGATGTCCGCGCTGATTCCGTGGCATCGGTCAGGCGTCGACACGAGTCCGTTTGTGCTCGTGTTCCAGTCGATCGGCATGCCGTTTGCCGGCGATGTGATGAATTTCGTGGTGTTGACGGCAGTGCTTTCCGCTGCGAATTCCGGCTTGTACGTGTGCTCGCGCATGGTCTGGTCGCTTGCGCAGGAGGGTATGATCCCGCGCGTGCTCGGCAAGACGAATTTCCATGGTGTGCCCGTGTTCGCGGTGCTGTTCAGCATGGCTGGATCGCTGTTGGCGTTGTTGTCTTCCGTGGTTGCCGCTTCGACGGTGTATTTGGCGTTGGTTGCGGTTTCCGGCTTGGCCACACTGGTGGTGTGGGCGTCGGTTTCCGTCTGCCACTTGCGTTTCCGCAAGCAGTGGCTTGATCAAGGGCATTCGGCTGACGATTTGAAGTATCGTGCCCCGGTTTCCCGTTCGTGCCGATTGCTGCGATTGTGATGTGTATCGGCGCGTTGGTTTTGGTGATTTGCGATTCGTCGCAGCGTTCCACATTGCTGTATATGATTCCGTTCGTTGCGATCTGCTATATCGGCTATTACGCTTCGGTGGCTTGGCGCAGGAAGCATGGCGAACTGCAGGATGATACGCGGGGCGATACGCAAGGCTGATTCTGTCTGCATAATCGGTAGACTTGGAGGAATGAGTCCAGAAGCGCTTAGTGAACTGATTTCAATATTGCCAACAACCTTGTGAATGAAGGCAAGGCAGGCACCCTGACCACCGATCTCATCCCTCCGCAGGCCAAATTCGCCGTCATGCGTCCGAAGGACCGCGCGCACGGCGATTGGGCGTCGAACGCGGCCATGCAGCTGGCCAAGAAGGCCGGCATGAAGCCTCACGATTTCGCCGAACTGTTCGCCGCGGAACTCGCCAATGCCGATGGCATCAAGTCCGTGGAAGTGGCCGGCCCCGGCTTCATTAACATTGTGCTTGATTCCGCGTCCGCCGCAGCGTGGTTGACACTGTGCTTAACGAGGGTGCGAACTACGGCAAGAACGACCATCTTTCCGGCAAGACCCTGAATCTTGAATTCGTGTCCGCCAATCCGACCGGTCCGATCCATATCGGCGGCACCCGTTGGGCCGCGGTCGGCGACTCCATGGCCCGCGTGCTTGAGGCGAACGGCGCCAAGGTGGTGCGCGAATACTATTTCAACGATTACGGCGAGCAGATCAACCGTTTCGCCAAGTCGCTGGTCGCGGCCGCCCACGGTGAGGAAACCCCGATCGACGGTTACAAGGGCGCTTATATCGATGAGATCGCACGTCGCGTCATCGATGAGGCAAATGCCGACGGTATTGCGATTCTCGACCTGCCGCGCGTCGACGGTGGCGTTGACAACGATGGCAATCCGCTGGGTGAGGGCGATTCCGAACAGCGTGAGGAATTCCGCAAGCGTGCAGTGCCGATGATGTTCGACGAAATCCGCAAATCCATGAAGGATTTCCGTGTGAATTTCGACGTGTGGTTCCATGAGAACAGCTTGTATTCCGATGGCGAAGTCGACAAGGCGATCGCCGATCTGCGTGAACGCGGCGACATTTACGAAAAGGATGGCGCAACCTGGTTCGAATCCACCAAGCATGGTGACGACAAGGATCGTGTGATTATCAAGTCCGACGGCAACTACGCGTATTTCGCAGCTGATATTGCTTACTATCGCAACAAGCGTCATCGTGACAACGATCCGGCAGACATCGCCATTTACATGCTGGGTGCCGACCATCACGGCTATATCGGCCGCATGATGGCCATGTGCGCCGCATTCGGCGACGAACCTGGCGAAAACATGCAGATTCTTATCGGCCAGCTCGTCAACGTGCTGAAGGACGGCAAGGCAGTGCGCATGTCGAAGCGCGCCGGCAATGTGGTGACCATCGACGATCTGACCGACGCTATCGGCGTGGATGCCTCCCGTTATTCGTTGGCACGCACCGACTACAATTCCCCGGTCGACATCGACCTGAACCTGCTCGCTTCGCATTCCAACGAGAATCCGGTGTACTACGTGCAGTACGCGCACGCCCGCTCCTGCAATGTGGATCGCAATGCGGCTGCTGCCGGCATCACCTACGAGGGTGCCGACGTGAGCCTGCTCGACACCGCCGCCGACGGCACCTACGCCTTCCAGCACCTGCCCGACGGCACGTACACCGTCAAGGTCGTGCGTTCTCGTCCATCAAGGACTACGACCAGACCGAGGACCCGACGCCACCGTCGACCGACACCC
>ENA-OQIC01000165-OQIC01000165.1-human-gut-metagenome-genome-assembly--contig:-NODE-165-length-29769-cov-9.582788_pt1 | contig 29769 bp, 29 predicted proteins | sample MGYA00242572_ERZ504736 | MGnify/ENA primary metagenome ERZ504736 (study PRJEB26092, sample SAMD00036201) | human gut metagenome | host: Homo sapiens | study: EMG produced TPA metagenomics assembly of...
TCAAGATGCTCAAACATCATCTTCGTCACTTTCGCCACCAAGTAAACCGCCACCATTTTTGCGGACTTACCCGATAACAGCATCCGAACATAAATATGTAAAAGAGGCCGAAAAGATAAAAAAATATCGGTATGGAGGGATACCAGGCAAAATAATACCTAGGCAACAAGGTGTGAAATACCAAGGCTCCTCCCCAACTCAATACAACCATTAATATGGTCAACGATATGATAAATTTTCTCTTTACGGCTAACAAAAACATAATTATGTATTAGATTTCCACACAGGCCGAAACTATATTGTCCCTCACCTCAACGAACCCACTCGATATTCCAATTGATTTCTCCAATTCGTCCTCCGTGTATTTTATCTCGCCTTTTATCAGTGATGATATCAGCGGAGCATGATCATACAGGACAGAAAAAGAGCCTAATTCCCCCGGTAGTGTCACTATTTCCACTTTGCCGTCAAACAAAGTACTTTCCGGAGAAACCACTATCAAATGAAGATCTTCATGATGTTCCATACTTACTTTTATTTCTTATGGCTGGCAGCATCCAGCAACTTCTTTCCCTTTTCTATTGCTTCCTCTATCGTTCCTACATTCAGGAATGCCTGTTCCGGCAAGTAATCCACCTCACCGTCCAAAATCATCTTGAATCCTTTTATCGTATCTTCGATAGAAACCATGACACCCGGCACACCTGTAAACTGTTCGGCTACGGCAAACGGTTGTGAAAGGAACCGCTGCACCCGACGCGCACGGTTTACAGTCTGACGATCTTCATCACTCAATTCGTCCATACCCAAAATAGAAATGATATCTTGCAACTCCTTGTTGCGCTGCAATATCTGCTTCACACGCTGAGCCACATCATAGTGCTCCTGCCCTACAATCAGCGGATCAAGAATACGTGAGGTTGATTCCAACGGATCTACAGCCGGATAAATACCCAGTTCGGTAATTTTACGGCTCAATACGGTCGTTGCATCCAAGTGAGTAAATGTAGTAGCGGGCGCAGGTCTGTCAAGTCATCAGCAGGTACATACACAGCCTGTACCGAGGTGATAGAACCATTCTTGGTAGAAGTGATACGTTCCTGCATCTGTCCCATTTCCGTTGCCAATGTCGGTTGGTACCCCACGGCTGACGGCATACGGCCCAACAAAGCCGAAACCTCGGAACCTGCCTGAGTGAAACGGAATATATTGTCGATAAAGAACAAAATGTCACGTGGTCCGTTGCTGTCACCGTTTTTGCGGTCACGGAAAGATTCGGCAACGGTCAGCCCCGAAAGGGCAATGGAAGAACGCGCGCCGGGAGGCTCGTTCATCTGTCCGTACACCAATGTGGCCTGTGACTTTTCAACTTCATTATAATCTACTTTGGAAAGATCCCAATGACCTTCTTCCATGCTTTTCTTAAATTCTTCTCCGTAGCGGATTACACCAGATTCAATCATTTCACGCAACAGGTCGTTGCCTTCACGTGTACGTTCACCGACTCCGGCAAAAACAGAAAAGCCGTTATGTTTCTTGGCAATGTTGTTAATCAGCTCCATAATAAGCACAGTCTTGCCTACACCGGCCCCCCCAAACAATCCGATTTTACCACCCTTTGAATAAGGTTCCAGCAAATCAATAACCTTGATACCTGTGAAGAGCACTTCCTGCACAGTAGACAATTCATCAAACTTAGGGGCTCACGGTGAATGGGAAACGCCCCTTCCTTACTCAACGGGCGCATACCGTCCACAGCCTCACCTACTACGTTCATCAACCGGCCTTTAATCTGATTACCAACCGGCATAGTAATAGGATGTCCTGTCGGAATTACTTCCATACCACGTTGCAAACCGTCCGTACTATCCATAGCTACAGTACGCACTGTGTCTTCACCAATGTGTTGTTGAACTTCCACGACTAGAATTCTGCCGTCATTGCGTTTGATAGTCAATGCATCATGAATGCTTGGAAGAAGCAGATCGGTGTCGATGCCTTTGCCCTCAAAATACACATCGACTACCGGTCCGATAACTTGTGAAATATGTCCAATAATCTGTGACATAAGCTTCTATTTACTTTTATTTGATAATTTACCTTTTCTATATTAACAAATATCGCAGGCTTTTTGTTTACCTACCTTTTGCTTTATATGCGCAGCAAGGTAAAGATTATCTCAGTAGATTGAACTTAAGCTAACATTTTTTACACATCAATACGACATTATTCCACCAAAAGAAGAAAAAAAGAACATTTCCGCTACTTTTTGTGCATTCCTTCACGAGATAACTGTTTACTTAAATTAGCAATTCCCAAAGCAACCACTGCTGTTACCGTAGCTGCATGCTCTTGGTATTCTGGTATATTCTTCGTATAAAGATCACGTTCCGTATGCCATATTTCCCCATAAGAGAAATTATATCCTTTTATGTCTTGTGTATTGAAACCAAAAGTAGGCACTCCTTCCACTGCAAAAACACTGGCATCCGTACCGCCGCTTTGAGTAGGACGTTTAAAGGGTTTCGCAACCTTTACCTCAAACGGATAATCCGCACGGATCTCTTTCACAGGCTTGCACACTTCCACAAAATCATCATACATAGCCTGAGGAACGGAGATTCCCACCGGTGGAGTCGGCCCTCCGTCCCGGTTGAACAGATTGGCAATCTTTCCCAATTCTTTTGCATGAGTCTTGACATATGCTTTTGCACCCAATAATCCAAATTCCTCTCCAGCAAAAGCCACAAACAGTATAGTACGTTTAGGTTTTGCACCGGAAAGTGCAATCATACGGGCAGCCTCCATCATAGGACCAATGCCTGTGCCACAGTCTATACCACCGGTTGCCACATCATAAGAATCAAGATGTCCGCTTATAATAACATATTCATCCGGATATTTAGTGCCCTTAATGGATGCTACGACATTATGATATTTCACAGGACCTAGTTTGAAATGATTACGAATATCAAATTCCAGCCAAAAGTTCCGTCGTTCTTTCACCATCTGTTTAATAATCTTGTATTGATGTTCATCCAACTTGATATCACAGACTTCGGGCAAATTATCAAACGTAGTATGGGGATCATTCAATAAAGCACGATCATACAAAGCACGTAAAGGTACAGGTGCCGACTGAATAAAGCCAAGTGCTCCTGCCTCACACATCTCTTTATAAAATAGTCCCGGCATTTCACGCAAAGGCTTCATGGCATGTTTGGTTCCTTTGCTCCAATTCTCTTCCATCAAGGCAGCATTCTGCTTTTCTATTTCTATATTTTCAGCTTTGATAGCAGCTCTCAACGAATCTCCTTTAGCAGAACGGTCAACAGGCCAACCTACATTTTCACCTGAGATCAACACCCAAGCGCCTTTCAACTGATGTTTCATGCGGTCCAGCTCTTCTTGAGTACGGGGCTCTATCAAAACATGCCCGCGTTGCAGACCTTTAGTACCTGAAGTGTAGGATGGAGTGACAAAATGCAGATCCATTGCCTGATCTCCCCCGATTAAACGTCCGAACCATGGACCACGGTTAAAACCTACCGGCAGTTCTCCAGCTTCTTCCAAGCGTACATCAATACCCCATCGTTTATATTCACGCATCATCCACTCGGCTGCATTCTCATACGCATCCGAGCCTATAACTCTTCCCCCAAAACGATTGGTGAGAATATCCAACTGATGCATCACCCGGTTATCTGTTTGGCCCGTTTCAATGATTTTCTTTACGGCGGCAGGTTGGGCAAAAGTAGTCCCTGCATACAAAGAAGCAGCTATAACAGCTGCCATGCACATTTTGTTCATCATGGTATTTCTATTTGTTAGTTGTTAACGATTACAAATATATAGCAAATTTTGGAACTTCAACTATTAATTTCCAACAATTTATCAGGATAAACCGAATATTTTTGAAGTCGTACAATACAAACAGTATTAAAATGAAAGTTTATTCAACTTTCATTTCTTTCTCAAGGCTTTTGGCATACAGATTGTCAATGATACCATCAGACAGTCCAATGACCGGAACATAAATATATTCTGCATGCACTACTTCTGCAATTTTCAGAAAAATTTCCGCAGCAGGCACAATTACATCGGCACGGTCTTGCTTTAGACTGAATGCCTCTACCCTTTCCTCCGGAGTCAGCGGTTTCAACACATCATAGACTGTTTGCAACGAACTGACCGGCAAACGTTGCAACTTCTTATCCTTCTTATCTGCCAGGCGGAACAACTTATTAATATTCCCACCCGATCCGATGATATTGATCGCGGCAACACCTTCCGTCACTTTCATAAGCTCTTCTTCCATTTGCTGCCAAGTTCCTTCTTTAACAGCATTACTTAGCATACGCACCGTACCGATGTTGTAAGACACCGACCATACCAACTCACCGTTAGTCAACAGATTAATCTCTGTACTGCCACCACCCACATCCACATACATATAATTACCCAGACGGTCTTCCATACACTCTATATGATTATTATAAATCATTCGAGCCTCTTCCTGACCATCAATTATCTCAATGCGGATACCTGTATCCTTTTCGATTTTCTTGATTATCGTCCTCCCGTTACGCGCGTCCCGCATAGCCGAAGTAGCACATGCCCTGTAATCATCCACATCATAAATTTTCATCAACTGACGGAAAGCCTTCATCAAACGTCTCAGCTTATCCGCTTTCTTCTCGGACAATTCACCTATGGAGAAAACATCGAACCCTAGTCGTAGGGGTACGCGAAGCATCATCACTTTTTTAATTTTTTTCTCCTGCACAGCCTCCCTGTCAATGCTTTTTATCAAAAGGCGCACAGCGTTAGAACCAATATCAATAGCAGCATAATTCACTTTTCCCATCTTAATCCTTTATTCTGTTTTCATTTAAATAATATTTGTATAATTCCTCCTGCGAACGGAAAGCTGTCTTATCTTCCGATATCCAAGGACGATTCTCTCCTGTTCCGTCCACCACCCGTCCTTGCAGAGTATCTTTCAAACCATATTCCACTACCCGCTTCAAGTCTGCCTTTATTTCCGGATCGTAAACGGGAGCAATCACTTCCACCCTGTTATCCAAATTGCGCGGCATCCAGTCAGCCGAACCAATGAACATTTTCTCATCACCACCATTGGCAAAAATAAAAATACGCGAATGTTCCAGATAACGGTCTATGATGCCATTGATACGAATTGTATCACTCACTCCCGGCACTCCCGTAATCAGTGAACAATTACCACGAACCAGCAAGTCTATCCGAACACCATGCGAAGATGCTTCATACAGTTTCTTCACCATTACCGGATCAGTAATATGATTAATCTTTATCAAAATGTAAGCAGGTTTTCCGGCCTGCTTGTTCTTAATTTCTTCATTAATAAGACGGCTAAATTTTTGCTTCATCTCATTAGGAGATACCAACAGTTCTTTGAAGCGAACGGGAGAATAAGGGCGTTCTATAAAATCAAAGACCAAACTCACGTCACGCGTCACATTCTTAGCAGCCGTCATCAACATATAATCAGTGTACATACGGGCGTTACCTTCATGAAAGTTTCCTGTACTGATACAAGCTATATCCGCACCTGTTTTCATGGATATATAGGTAATCTTAGAGTGTACCTTCAGTCCCTCCACCCCAAATATCACACGGATACCGGCATCCTGCATTTTCTTTGACCAATCTATATTGGAAGCCTCGTCAAAACGTGCCAGCAATTCAATAACTACTGTTACTTTCTTTCCATTGCGTGCCGCATTAATCAATGCTTTTACCACTTTCGAATCTTTAGCCAAACGATAGAGGGTTGTCTTGATACTTTTTACTTCTTTATTAATCGCCGCTTCCTGCAATATACGGATATAAGAATCGAAACTATGATAAGGCACATGAATAAAACGATCTTTCCTACGAATCAGCTCCAACATACCAACGTTACCCGAAAGCTCATTTTTCAAAACAGGAGTCCATTCAGGGTATTTCAAATCTTTCCGGCCACAGTCTGGAAAACGCATCAGGTCCTTATGGTTATGATATTTTCCACCGCCCAATACTGTATCCAACTTATCCAGATTCAACTTGTTCATGACACGTTTTAAAAGATCTTTAGGCATACTGGCATCATAAATAACCCGTAAAGGCTCACCTCGTTTGCGACTCTTTACTCCTTTAGAAATTTTCTGCATCATTCCGTTACGCAGATCATTGTCTATCTCCATCTCCGCATCTTTGGTAAACTTGAAAGCATACGCTTCAAAATGTTTATAGTTCATACCATGAAATATCAATGGTAAACAATAGCGTACCACATCATCCAAATACATCAGGTAATTTTTACCATCCTTATCCGGCAGACGGATAAAACGCCCTGCCTGTGCTACAGGCAGCTCTATAATTGCATATTCTCCAACTTTATGTCCTTCTTTCCTCATCTTTACAGCCAAAAAGATATTTTCATCCGCTTCGTTACCCAGTTGTTTTACTGATTTCAGCCAGACAGGACTAATAAACCCATTCAGCCGTTGTTGATAAAAAGAATCGACAAATAACTGTTGTTCCTCATCCAGTTGTACATGATTGACTAAACAAATATTTTCTTTCTCCAATTCTGCCGTTACCTGCTTGATCGCACCTTCATATTCTTTAGAGTACCTGTTGTTCAGTTTATTTATCTGTCTAATCAGTTTCAATGCTTCTTCCCGTTCAGAATGCGCCGCTTTATCTTCGCACTCGGCCACCCGGCTTTGAGTAGCTACACGTACTCTGAAAAATTCATCCAAATTATTAGAGTAAATTCCTAAAAAGCTCAACCGTTCCAGTATAGGAACACGTTCTTTCATGGCTTCCTGCAAAATGCGACGATTAAAATACATCCAACTGATATCTCTCGGCAGATAATATTTATCTTCCTTTTTCTTCTTCTCCATACGGTTTTAATATTTTTAGCAAAAATACGTCATACACATTACAATAACATGTCAATATAACTACAAATCAATAACAATAAAAAAGTCACAGCCGACGCATACAGCCATGACTTAAAGAGAGTTTTTATAAGAAAATCAAATAAACTCTTCAACCAAATACATCTCATTAAATAAAACTTGTTGATAATTGGAAGAATCACTCTCTAACAAATTCAACAAAGTATATTCAGCTCCACGTACCCAATACACAAAATCACGATTGGGGTGGTAATCTTTCGCAAATTCCAGCAACTGTTGCAAATTAAAATCGGAGGAAATGATACCCGCACCGCTTTTTTCGGCATCATATGCATTACAGTCCTGTTCTATATGGGCAGGAACCATCAGAATAGGCTTGCCTAAATACATGGCCTCGCACACCGATTCAAATCCGGCAGTACTGGCATAAGCCTTGCATCCCGCCATCTGCCTCAAAAATTCCACATCATCCAGTTGATAAAAGCTCAATGTATTGTCCACTCTCTTCACCGGTTCCTCCTCCCACTTGTCCCAAAAGAAACGAAGCGGTATCCGGGATGTTGCCTGTGCCATTTCATTACATTTTCACTGAAACCCGCATTAACCATATAGCCATGTATATAGTCACCGGAATAAGGTTCATGTAAAGTCACTTCCCTACGCAACAAGGGAGGAATCACACGGATATGATTCTGAGGATCATCCTTCATGTGACGAAAAGAAAGAGCCAAACGTTCCTTCGCCCCCAAGCTGGTCAATACGGTAAAAAACTTCAAAAGAGCCAAGCTTACTTTATCAGCCTTTGGAAATTCAAAACTTTTATGCAAGAACAGATATTGATGCCCTATACAGATCTGCGGAACAGAGGGACGGAACAGGAAATAAGTCAGTCCGGTCAGCAATTCATAGAAATTGATAACCCTGTCCGCACCACTGGCCTCGATACGCTGACGAATGTAGTTAATGCTATTGATATACACAGGAAGTTTCACTAGATTATATGCCACGCTCCGCATCAAACTCACCCGTTTGTTGGCTGGTGTAGGCAGAAAATTAGGACTGACAAAACGTTTTACAGGAGCATGGATGTTACGATTGAAAAATCCCGGCAAGCGGCGCGAACTACTTTTACCTACCAGTACTTCCACTACTTCGTGACCGTTCCGGCGCAATATTTCCTCCAACGTAATGGCTTGAGTAAGATGTCCTCTCCCCTCACCCTGTACTATAAATAAAAATTTCATGAGGCTGTATGTATTAGGGTAAACTCTTTATTATCTTCATTCTCATCAGCTAGTACATGATGGTATTCCATGATATTCCAATTCCCGTCCGCATCCTCTGTCAGTGCCGAAAGGCTTTCTACCCAATCGCCCGAATTCAGATAATGAATACCATCATAATAGGTATTAGCCGGATGATGGATATGACCACAAATCACTCCGTCACATTTACGTACACGTGCAAACTCCACCAATACTTTCTCAAAGTCCGATATATAGGAAACAGCCGACTTTACTTTTTGTTTGACGGCCTGTGACAGAGAATAATACGGTTTCCCCCGCTGGGTACGATATTGGTTATAAAAGCGGTTCGCCCATAAGAGGAATGTATAACCTGCATCGCCCAACCGGGCTAACCATTTCATCTGTGTGGTAACCCGGTCGAATAGATCGCCATGTGTCACATAATAACGCTTTCCATGTGTTTCAAGGATGTATTCTTTGACGATTTTTACGTTATAGAATGTCATAGGGACCAAGCTGTCCAAAAAATCATCGTGGTTGCCGCGCACATAAATAACTTCAGTACCGAAGTTCTCCATCATCTTCATGATAACCTTAAAGAAATCAGTATGTTTTGCTTGCCACTTCTTAGTACCTGCCTTGCGCAAATGCCAACCATCTATAATGTCTCCGTTCAATATCAGACGGTCACAATTGACAGATTTCAAAAAGTTACTGACCTCTATTGTTTTAGAATGAGAGGTTCCCAGATGGATATCCGATAAAACCACTGTAGGATAATACGTTCTCAGATGCATATCTTTATTATTAAAACTATGCAAATATCCATGTTATCTGTTACAAGATCGTGTCGGCAAAATTACTATGCTATTAAAATTAATGAAAAGACAGGCCGTTTCTTCATGGAACAAGAAACGGCCTGCAAAGCTTCAGTTTATCATACATAAACCATACTTCAATCTATAACTAACAATTAATTGTCAATATCAATCACATTGAACTGCATATCAAACTTTATCTCCCAACCATTAGAAAGTTTCACTTCATAGTCATGCTTGTCCCTCTCGATCTTGAGCATCTTGCATCGGGGTAATTCGTAGCAACGTACTTCTTTATTGCGTCAGGAACCACAGCGACAGGTACAGCGCTGTATTTGCAATTCACTTCTGTCCAAATACCTTTTTTATCGAATTCCAGTTTGTCTCCATTAGTAAAAATCACATCATAGCTTTTATCAAACCAGTCTGTTTCCATTTTAGCCATCGCCACCTTATTATCGGGGAAATGAGTTTTGATAAAAGTCTGTGCAGTCTGAGGCAATTGGTTTACTTGAATAGGTTTGTCATCATCCGCCCATACCACTGTTTGCAACGTAAATAAGCACACTAACAATAATAATACCTTTTTCATAATCGTCATTTTTTTTATTTGGTTCTACATTCTGTTTTCTGATGCAAATATGAAGGGAGATTCTGAAAAGAATTTGAAATTCTAAAAAAACACGATTTTTTTTATTGATTATGAGTGGATGCATAAAGTGTAAAACAATGCTCCCCGCTCTTATATTCATAGCAAAGCCTGAGAGCCTGCATTTTACATATCGTATCTGCTATTGCCAAACCTAGACCGGTAGAGCCTTCTTTTTTCTTTCCTTGATAAAAACGCTCAAAAATACGCCGGGCATCCAGCGGTTGTGCCGCCCCTGTATTGCAGAACATCACACTGTGGGGAGTAATGACAATCCGGATGTGCCCACCGTCCATATTGTGCACAAAAGCATTCTTCAACAAATTGGTAAGCAACACCACTGCCAATGTTTCATTTATCGTAAGATAGAAAACACCTTCTTCCTCTATACTTGTTATGATCTCACGATATTGATACACTTCTTTATAGTCCTCCAGATATTGCCTCAATAATTTATTCACTTCTACTTGGACAGTATCCGTAAATTGACCGTTCTCTATCTTCGAAAGCAATAACAAAGACTTGTTCAGCTTCGTTATATGTTCCAAAGTCTGGTGGGTTTTCATCAACTCTTCCAATTGGCTTTCTGAAAGATTTTCATCCTCCATCAGCATCTCCAACCGATTACGACAAATAGCCAGTGGTGTCTGCATCTCATGAGATGCATTACCAATAAATTGTTTTTGCTGTTCGAACATCTGCTCACTGCGCTCTGCATAACGAACAGCCGCTTCATTTAATTTTCTGAATTCTGAAACCCGGGTATTATTTTGTAAAGGCTCGTTTACCTTACCGATACGATATTTATCCAACCAATGAAGCAATACATAAAGAGGACGCATATTCCGATAAAACACCCACACATTAATAACAATTATAGTCAATAATAAAGCGATATAAAGAAAAATAATCCAACCTGCCATAGCATCTTTCAAATCTTCTTTTTCTATAGAAGGAGTCGCTACCGTCAATTCAAAAAACTTTTCGCCATCATCCTTAAAAATGGTCGTAAGGATTCGTGCAGGTTCAGTTTCATCTTTTTCAGGAATATAAACCATAGAATCTTTATAAATGATATCATCACAAGATCCTGCATATTCCTTCGTCACTTCACGCAGGAAATACTGATTGTTGGAAGCTGTATTTTTAGAAGGAAGCTCCTCTCCCGCCAATGCACGTATGATGATAATTTCCGAATAATCCTCCAATGAGTCATCCACTTCATCATTCACCTCATCCATTACAGCAAAATAGAAAAGGATGGCCCAGCCAGTCAATAAAACCGACAACACCAACGATATACGGATAATGATATAATAAATCAGTTTCATTTATTCCACTACCATTTTATATCCAAAACCATAAACAGCCTTCAGTTCAGGAGTAGCTCCAGCCTCTTTCAATCTCTTTCGTAAATTCTTGATTTGGGCATAGATAAAATCAAAATTATCGACTTGATCTATATGGTCGCCCCATACGGATTCGGCAAGTGTGCTTTTATTAACCAATCTGCCGGGACGGTTCATAAAATAAACCAGAATATCATATTCCTTACGGTTCAGTTCAAGCTTCTTTCCAGCTACGGTCACCCCATATTTATCGGGAAAAATTTCTATATTTCCGTATTTGATACTATTTTCCCCACCTTGCTGATGACGGCGTATCACACTTTTGATACGTGCATTCAGTTCCACCAAATGAAAAGGTTTAGGCAGATAATCATCAGCTCCGAGCTCCAATCCTAGTACTTTGTCTTCTATAGAGTCTTTGGCTGAAAGGATGATCACATTTTCCCGTTTATGCATTTCTTTCAACTTTTCCAACAAATCCAGGCCACTGCCATCCGGCAACATAATATCCAGCAAAATGCAGTCATAATCATAATCCTCTATCTTTTGTAATGCGGTACGGTAATCGGCAGCAATTTCCACCACATAACGCTCCTTTTCCAATGAGCGCTGAGTCACTTCACGCAAATTAGCATCGTCTTCTACTAATAGTATTTTCATAAGTCCTACTTTTGGTTCTTAAAGACAAAGAAACAAGATAATTCTGAAAAAACACTGAAATAAGAAAAAAAACGAAGAAACCATACAATTTTTTCCATCACCCGACTAATAAACAACAAATATCAAACTAAAAATCGTTATCAACTATACAATCAGCCCCCTGCATCTACCACAACAAGACGCAAGGGGCCACACACAACTCTCTCTAATCAAACCCTAATTATTTGATTTCCATTTGAGAAAAATCCATTTGGCTCAAGCTACTGGTGACGGTGTTTCTTTTAAATCAAAAGAGACTTCCTTTTCACCATTTTTAGCCGAGTTTATTTTTACCTTTATACCCTTTGTTTCCGATGTTATTTCCAAAGAATTCAAATTAAAGGATACCGCACCGTTTCTCCAATAACCAGTAGTATCAGCATACGTATTGTAACGATATTCTAAATGAATATAGCCATCCTGATCGGGCGTAATTGTAGTGTTTTTTACCAAACTAACCAAATGTTTCACTTTAGAAGGCATGTTCTGATTAAAAATAATATTCAAATAACCGCCACTAATCCACATATTATCTTCAAATATATCTACAGGATCATTTCCAAACTCTTCTTCATTCTCTGCTGTCAGCTCCTCTATAGGTTTAGTTAGAATTTCCTTTATACTCAACACTTTGACTGAGCAATCATATCCTTCCGGATAATTATCATACAAAGGATTGAAATAAAGAATAACCCGTTGTCCATCTATCGGGGAATACCAAAAATAATCAGTCGTTGCAGGCCAGATTTGTCCCCATCTGTCACCTGTAAAGTCATAAACATGGGCACCTTTCACATTTACAGTAGCCCAATCCACTGCCACATCACCAAGAGAGTAACCATCATCATCATCACATGATTGGAAAGTGACTCCCATAACTGCCAGGAATGCTAATAATAAAAGGTTCAACTTTTTCATAACTATAATGTATTAATCTATTTTCTACTTTTAAAAGTAAGAAAGAGATCGAATACTGCATATCATCCATTAATATTAACTTATTTTCAGTAAAAGTCTTGTAGAAAAACCAGATTCATCAAGGAAATAATAGAAACTTCCCGATTCGTCACGAACCGGGAAGCTTAAAACTGAGTTATATACAGATTTTCCCATTCAGGGGGAACATGGCTTTTCAGCCTTGTTTTGTTAAGGCAAATGGTTATATATTTTAAAGTTTAGTTTTTAGTGTATTACATTAATTTACATAACAAAAAATATGCCATGGGGCACATCGGCATCCAATACTCTAAAAATCAACAAAATAACCATTATTTCATTTTTCACATTATGTAGAAATACCACAATTTCATTCCACAATTTTGTAGAATTAATCCCCGTTTTTAAAATATATCTTTATCTTTGTAGAATTGATTACTCACTAAACAATATAATTACTATGAAAAAAAGACATTACGGAATGCTTTCATTGGCACTTACTTCATGCTTGGCTGTTCATGCGGAAAACAAAAATCAAAATACAGACAAGCCCAATGTTATCTTCATCTATGCTGATGATTTAGGATATGGTGACTTGGAGTGTTATGGAGCAAAAAACGTACAAACTCCAAATGTCAACCGTCTGGCATCCGAAGGGATACGATTTATCAACGCACACGCTACCGCCGCTACCAGTACCCCATCCAGATATTCCATGCTGACCGGAGAATATGCATGGCGTAAACCCGGAACAGATGTAGCTGCCGGCAATGCAGGAATGATTATACGTCCCGAGCAATATACTATGGCAGATATGTTTAAAAGCTCCGGCTATGCCACAGGAGCATTTGGCAAATGGCATTTAGGATTAGGTGATAAAACTGCACAACAAGACTGGAATGCTCCTCTCTCTGCTTCTCTAGGTGATTTGGGGTTTGACTATTCCTATATCATGGCAGCCACAGCCGACCGGGTTCCCTGTGTATTTATCGAGAATGGCCAAGTAGCCAATTATGATCCTTCAGCTCCGATAGAAGTAAGCTATATAAAAAATTTCCCCGGTGAACCTACCGGAAAAGACAACCCTGAACTTTTATATAATCTGAAACCGAGTCACGGTCATGATATGTCTATCGTGAACGGTATCAGCCGAATCGGTTATATGAAAGGAGGTGGCAAAGCATTATGGAAAGATGAAAATATAGCCGATTCCATTACCGCACATGCAGTTGATTTTATCAAACAACATAAAGACGAGCCTTTCTTTATGTATTTCGCCACTAATGATGTGCACGTTCCCCGTTTTCCACACAATCGTTTCCGTGGTAAAAACAAGATGGGACTGCGCGGTGATGCTATCGCACAATTTGACTGGAGTGTAGGTCAGTTACTCGAAGCCCTCGATAAAATGGGATTAACCCAGAACACATTAATTATTCTTTCCAGCGACAATGGACCGGTAGTAGACGACGGATATGATGACAAGGCAGAAGAGTTACTGAACGGGCACGAACCTGCCGGCAACCTGAGAGGTGGAAAATACAGTGCATTTGAAGGGGGACTCGTGTTCCTGTAATTGTACACTGGCCTAAAGCCATCAACAAGCCGGAAGTCAGCGATGTGCTTATTTCGCAAATAGACTGGCTGGCATCACTAGCTTCTCTGGTAGATGCCCGTATTCCGAAAGGAAGTGCTCCCGACAGCTACAACCGATTAGCAAATCTATTAGGACAAGACAAAACAGACCGCCCATGGGTTATTGAACAGGCATCCAATCACACCCTATCCGTGCGTACTAAAGATTGGAAATTTATTGAAGGCAGCGATGGTCCTAAAATGATTCCATGGGGTCCGAAAATTGAAACTGGTTATTTAGGTATTCCCCAGTTATATGATATGAAACAAGCAGGTGAAAAGGTGAATTTAGCGACTGAACATCCCGAAAAAGTATTCGAATTACAACAAATATTGAGAAAAGTACGAGATAAAAGTATTCAGATGAAGTAACATGCTGAATACACACCAACCCAATATTTCCAAAAGGGTGAATCAAGACAAAAGAATCACATAAAGGGTCTTGAATTCACCCTCTTTTTTAATCAAGAAAATTTCAATATGGTCCTCATTTCAAAAGAACCAATCCTTATAGACAAAGATCCTTTTCTTTAAAGTCAAAGTATTTATAACAAAACACCTTGAACACTTTCACAAGAATGGGTTACACACAAAAACTCTCAAAGATACAAGATACGTTTTTCCACTTTACCCATAAAAAAGAAATCTCAATTTATTTCTTTATTTTCCCTTCATTCACCAGTTCAGACAGCGCCCTGGCCAATGACGGACGAGTAACTCCCAGCTTCTGCGCCACCTCCTGCTGATTATGAATAACAGAATGTGTTTCTAGATATTTCAACAAACGAGTCTTTAAATTCAACAAAGCAAACTCATTCAATTTCCTGCTTAAAAAGACACTCCTGTCCGAAATATCCTTCAAAAAATTCTGCATCATCAATGGATGCAAACGCATAAATTCTAAAAATCTTTCTTTACCTATTACAAAAACCTCACAAGGTCCTATTGCCTCTACATTAACGGGAAAACGATTTTCAGTGGCAAAAATAAAAGCCGAAGCCAGCAAGTTAGGAGCTCCAATTTCTTCTACCGTCAGTTCTTTCCCTTCATCATTTATCATTCCCGCCCGTACACTTCCCGATGCAAGAATGTACAGCCCTTTACATAAGTCACCTTGCCGGGCAATGATATCACCCGGTTCAAAGTGCTTCAAACTATTCGGAAGTCCGAATAGGAAAGCAACCAATTCTTCCTCTTTCATTCCCCGGAAAGGAGCCATCTGCAATAATCCTGTCAGTTCCATCCTACTTTCTTTTAACTGTTATTTGTATCCGCTGTAACATATGGTACAACTTAAAAGACGAAAACCGTCTACTTTTGCACAAAAGTAATAGAAATCATTAAAATGAAAAAAGATATGGAGAATAACATGTTTTGTTTCCAATGTCAGGAAACGGCCAAAGGTTTCGGTTGCACCTTAAAAGGTGTTTGTGGAAAAAATGCAACTACAGCACGTACCATGGATTTATTGCTCTTTGTAGTACGAGGAATTTCTGTTGTGGCGGATCAATTGCGCCAGCATTCCCTCCCCGTTGAAAAAGAAGTGGACAATTTCATTGTAGACGCCTTATTCTGTACCATTACCAATGCCAATTTCGATGACGAAAGCATTACGAAACGCATTGACAAAGGATTAGCAATACGTGATGACCTTAAGCATCAAGCCTCTGCCAAGGACATTCCTCTGCCGGAAGCCGATGAATTAAATTGGAAAGGCAGCCACGATGAATATGATGCAAAAGCCGCAACAGTCGGCGTATTACGTGAACAAAACGAGGATCTACGCTCTTTAAAAGAACTGATTATGTATGGTCTGAAAGGAATGGCTGCTTATCTGGAACATGCCATGAGGTTAGGACATAATGACGAAAGTATTCATCGTTTCATGCAGAACACCATCGCACAAATTACAACAAAATCTTTATCGGCTGATGAACTGACTGTATTAGCACTGAAAACAGGTGAAATAGGCGTTCGAACAATGGCTCTGCTCGACAAGGCAAATACTTCCAGGTATGGCAATCCGGAAATTACCCATGTAAATATAGGAACAGGTACTCGCCCCGGTATTCTGATAAGCGGACATGACCTGCATGATCTGGAAGAATTGTTGGAACAAACCAAAGACAGTGGCGTGGACGTATATACTCACGGTGAAATGCTTCCTGCACATTACTATCCGGCATTTAAAAAATATACACATTTTGCAGGAAACTATGGAAATGCCTGGTGGAAACAACGGGAGGAGTTTACCTCGTTCAATGGTCCTATCCTGTTCACAACCAACTGCATCGTTCCCCCTCTGCCCAATGCCACTTATAAAGAACGCATGTTTACCACTAATTCTACCGGATATCCCGGCTGCAAGCATATTACAGCAGACGAGAAAGGACATAAGGACTATACTGAAATTATAGAAACAGCCAAACAATGTGCCGCACCGACAGAAATAGAACATGGAGAAATCGTTGGTGGTTTTGCCCATAATCAGGTATTACAACTAGCAGACAAGGTCGTAGAAGCGGTAAAGAGCGGAGCTATCCGTAAGTTCATCGTCATGGCAGGTTGTGACGGACGTATGCGCAGTCGTGATTACTACACCACTTTTGCCGAGATGCTCCCCAAAGACACAGTCATTTTGACTGCGGGATGTGCTAAATATCGTTATAACAAACTAGGGTTAGGTGACATTAATGGCATTCCGCGTGTTTTGGACGCAGGACAATGTAACGATAGCTATTCATTGGCAGTCATCGCCCTCAAACTGAAGGAAGTATTCGGGCTACATGACATCAATGAACTGCCCATTGTTTACAATATCGCCTGGTATGAACAGAAAGCGGTAATCGTATTGCTGGCATTACTCAGTTTGGGCATAAAAGAGATTCATCTTGGTCCCACCTTACCCGCATTCCTCTCGCCCAACGTGACGAAAGTACTGGTCGAAAACTTTGGAGTAAGCGGTATCGGTACAGTAGAAAGTGATATGAGAAAATGGGGATTAACGAACGGATAAACGGAATAATTATGAAACAGAAAAATTACCATTCATGTACAGTCGGACAAATTGTAGCCGGCAACTTTGATACAACCAAAGTATTCTCCCGTTACCATATTGATTTTTGCTGCCATGGCAATACTCCGTTTGCAGAAGCCTGCCGGAACCGTGGTATTGATCCCGAAGCAGTAGCACATGAATTAAATGAATTACAAGAGAATACGGTTAGTAATGCTCCTGACTTTGCCGGATGGCCCATCGATTTATTAATAGACTATGTATTGAAAATACACCATCGGGGAATCCGTGCCAAAGGTCCGCAAATAGAAGCATTATTAACCAAAGTAACCGAAGCGCATTCAAAGAATCATCCAGAGTTACTGCAAGTCCAGGCACTGTTCCGCGACTCGCTTCTTGATTTGGAAAATCATTTATCAAAAGAAGAGAATGTATTATTTCCTTATGTTTATGAAATGTTCCAAGCCAAAGAGGAAGGCTTGAAAGTAGCTAAATTCCATTGCGGCACCATTCTGTATCCCATCGAAGTGATGGAAGATGAACATAATCACGAAGGAGAACGTTTTGAAAAAATCTCTTCATTAACCAACGGATTCACCGCCCCTGAAGATGCTTGTGCCAGCTTCCGCTTGGTTTTACAACAATTGAAACAATTTGAAGAGGCATTACATGAACATATCCACCTGGAAAACAATATCATTTTTCCCAGAGCATTAGAATTGGAAAAGAAGGAAGCCATCTGATAACTACACCATGACACTTCCATTCACAAAAGTGCCCAAAGTGAAATAATGCACAAATCACTTTGGGCATCTTCATGTATTATAACCCACGCTCCACTATATAATCTTGTCCCTGTTCTGTCATCAAGTCATATTCATACACCTTATACAAAGCAGGGTATTGCGGGTTTATCTCCTTGGAAACCAAAGGCTCTTTGATATCTGCCTGCATATAATATTCATTCGGATTCTTACCTTTTGCCTCTTTTAATCCAACCCCACGCAAAGGAACATACGAACGTAAACGCAAATTACCTCCCAAACGGGAATGAATCTTCGCTTTATCCAGCTGCACGCCATTCCAGTTCATATCCACCACAAATCCTCCACGGGCAACCAGTCCTTGCACACTTCCTGTGGCCCAGGCATCCGGAAGAGCCGGAAGCAAATGTACAGCTCCGTCATGGCTCTGCAACAACATTTCAGCCACACCGGCAGTATAGCCAAAGTTGCCGTCAATCTGGAAAGGCGGATGAGCATCAAACAGATTAGGATAAGTCCGTCCTTGCGGATAAGCCTCTTTCACTTCATCTCCAGGCAGCAGCTTCAACATATTATTAATAATCCGGAACGCATGATTACCGTCCAGCAAACGGGCCCACAGATTAACTTTCCAGCCAATGGACCAACCGGTAGCTTCGTCGCCACGCTGTAACAACGTGTTTTTAGCTGCCTGGAAAAGCAAAGGATGGGTGTAAGGAGATATCTGATTACTAGGGAACAATCCATATACATGAGAAATATGGCGATGCTTGTCATTCGGATTATCCAAGTCTTCCAGCCATTCCTGTAGCTGATTGTATTTCCCGATCTGCATCGGGGCCAGACGATTTAACATAGACCGCAAAGAATCTTGATAAGAAGCGGACATTTTCAGAATTCTTGACGCATGCAATGCATTGCTAAGCACATCGAAAATTATCTGATTATCCATCGTACAACCTGACACAATCGTTGAAGCTTTTTTAGTATCCTCTCCCGAAGGTCCATGTTCCGGAGACATGGACGGAGCAGTCACCATCCAACCGTATTCAGGATGTTCAGTCAAATAATCAAGATAAAAATCAGCAGCTCCTTTCAATGCCGGATAGGCTTCGGAAAGAAACAACTTATCCCCACTATATAAATAATGCTGCCACAAGTGGGTAGTCAACCAAGCACCTCCCATGGGCCATGTACCATAAAACGCCTTATCCACCGGACCGGTGGCACGCCATATATCTGTATTGTGATGAGCCACCCATCCGTTGCATCCATACATAGTCCGTGCCGTTTCCCTGCCGGTAACTGATAATTCTTTCACCATTTCGAACAAGGGCTGGTGCGTTTCACTCAGATTGGTCACTTCAGCCGGCCAGTAATTCATTTCCGTATTAATATTGATGGTATATTTTCCATCCCATGGAGCAGCCAGTTTATTATTCCATATACCTTGCAAATTGGCAGGCTGACCTCCCGGCTGGGAGGAGGAAATAAGCAAATAACGTCCATACTGAAAAAGCAACACCGCCAAAGAAACATCCTTACCTTCATTGAACAGTTCGATGCGTTTGACAGTTTCCAACTTAGCCCGCTCACTGGTTCCCAAATCCAATCTTACACGGTCAAACTGCTCTTTATAAAGAGCTATATGCTCCTGTAAAACCTGACTATAAGGGCGTCCCAATGCCAGAGACAGATATCCGGACGCTTTTTTACTCTCATTGCCACTTATATCGTGATAATTAATAAAATTCGTACCCGATGAAACATACAGAGTAACACTGTCCGCTCCTTCCACTGTAATGTTTTGGTCATCAATTTTCACCTTACCTCCATCCACATCAGCCTGTGTCTGTGTTTCCATACGAATCAATCCTTTCACTCCCTCATGATCCCTACCCTTTCCGGTCAGAACCAATTTCTTTCCTTTCCTGCTGACTTTATGCTCCAATGGCGACACATATCCGACCTTAAAATTCAGTTTTCCCGGCCGGTCTGCTGTCAAACGGACCACTACCACCTTATCAGGAAATGATGCAAAAACTTCACGTTGAAAAGTCACGCCATCCACTTTGTAACGGGTAGTAGCCACCGCACGTTCCAAATCCAGATCACGATAATAATCGGTAACCTTTTCATGTCCGGGGGTTTCTATAATCAAACTGCCGATTGTCTGATAGGGCATACCATGCTTTCCGGCATAAAAGTTTTCTTGAATCAAGTTCTGAGCCTCCATGTTTTTTCCGGCGAAAATCAGTTCACGCACTTGGGGCAGACTTTCCAATGCTTCCGGTTTGTCATTCCGGTAGGGACTGCCTCCCCACATGGTTTCATCGTTTAGTTGAAGTTCTTCACGGGCCGTTCCGCCATATACCATCGCTCCCATCCGGGAATTGCCGACCGAAGCGCTTCCACCCACGTTCCGGCAGGTTGCTTATACCACAATTTCAGATCACCAGCCTGAATAGATAACGAAAAAGACAATAAAATGCCTGCTAATAATGAATAAGTTTTCATGGTTAATAGATATTGTATAATGTACAAATATAATTCTATTAACCATACAAACGAAAAGACAGAAGCATTTTATTGTCTAAAAAACAATTATGATAAAGAAAAGACCAAATATTACACCTCCTCCCTATCTGATAACCGGAATCACATAATCGTATTTTCTCAATATTTCCGTTACAGGAGACAGTGGAAGCAAGTCAGGGCGGGGAGATATAAAAGACTTGCTGCCGATAGCCGAGCAATGCCGGGAAATGGGATTCACGGAAGAACTGACAAGACTGCTTGCCTACTTCCAACCCGTAGGGTTCAGGGGAAACTGCATTCACGGGAACACCGGGAAAAGTCCGGAACGGCATATTCAACGGCAACAGTAAAGAGGAATCCGCAGAAGAAAGGAAAGTTCCGGTTGTGCATTGACGGAATGCCTATACTTGAATGGTTCAAGATGAATTTAAAGAGCTTAAGGAAAAGCTGGCTGTAGGCCACACTCCAAAAGAGAAAAACAGGCCCCAAAGAGAGTTGAGAATATAATTCTTTGGTAGAAAATAAAAGTGTAATTCTAATTGTTAATGAATTGCACTTTGAGTATTTTTGTAAATACTTTGTTTCACTGATAAATAAACCAAGATGAAAACTATATTTTCATGTTTCTTCTGTCTTTTCTGTCTTTTCACTATCGGGTGTACGCATCAGTCCAGTCAAGAAAACTGTGTAGAAATCGGCAGTGCGGATGCAATCTGTGTAAGCACCGATACTTTAGGGAAAACAGTACGCATGAATATGCTACATGGGCATTATACCACTGAAAGTGAAGAAGTGTTCGCTATTGTCCTCAATCCTCAGAAACTTCCACTAAGTTATGGCAGAAGATGGATTTTAGAAAGATGGGAAAATAATCAATGGGTAAGGCTTTGGACGAAAAAGCCCACAGTTTTTTTGATGACGAAATTATACCGATTACCCCACCTATATATTATTGTTTCAGTTTTCCTATTAAATACTATAAAACAACTCCCGGCAAATATCGTATTTCCACATCAATGTGGAATGATTTGGAGAAAATCAATCTCAATGCTGAATTTGAAATAGAATAAACATCCCTTTCACTAAACAATTCAATGTTATGAAAACAAAAATATGGGTAGGAGTTCTATTTTACTCTTTTATGGGATGTGCGAATAAGGCACCAAAATCAAATCTTACAAGCAAATTAGACTCTACAGGTGAAGCTGTCTATTTTGTAGAAGATACTGTTGTTGACCAATCTGCAGGCTTGCAAGTCATTGAAGCCTTAAGCAGGGTCTATGGAAATGATCCGAATTCTATAGGAGGTTTCATCGGTAGCCCGCGTTGCCCTTCTTTCTTGGAAGGTATGTTCTTTGACGGTTCCACGTTGGTTTTTCAGGTAAGAGGTGACACAGCGCATGCAAGGCGAATTTTGGAATCTACTGCCGGTAGCAAAGCTTTTCGACTGGAGCAAGTTACTGAAAGTAATTATTCACAGCAACAACTTATGAGCATCGTAGACGAGTTGAACCAGCGGTTTGACACATTGACAGACAAGAAGCTGAAAAATAATATGACCAGTTGGGGTGTAGGATTACGGAATGTTGAAGTCAGGTTTATTCTCAACACTCCCGAAGCCCGACAAGCATTCCGGGAAAAACTCATGGATTCTCCCGCCATTCGTTTTGAAGGACCGGAACAGCCGATAATAAATGAGCGAATTAGTATAACTGATACGCTCGGTATTTCCCTGCATCCGGAATATTCCGTTTACTCCACTGAGGCATCCACAGCTTCCTTTGTTTTGCTAAATCAAGGAAACAAGAACATAATGTGTGGCGAGCATTATTTCATTACTTATGAAGACGAGAATGGCACTTGGCGTGCATTGCCCATCAATGACGCTGCCATAGATATAGGTTATATGGTACTTCCCGGTGGGCATCATTTGTTTACAGCAAATCTTTATCCCGAAGTTCACTCCAATAAACCGGGACGTTACCGTTTTTTCTATGAAGTCATGCTTGATGCTGATACTCCATTGCGTCATGACATATTGATGATGACCGAATTTCGATTGACTGATAATAAGCAAGAAATAAAAAATGCTATTAGAATAGAAATCCCCCAAAAACCGGATAATTATGGAGCTGGATTTATTCCTACTCAAGCTCCTCCAAAAGAAGATGAAGTTTATCATGTAGTGGATGACATGCCCGAATTTCCCGGTGGTATGGATAAATTGTTACAATTCATCAACGACAATATGCAATATCCAACCAAAGCCCAAACAGAAGGAATACAAGGAAAAGTTATTGTTCAATTCATCATAGACGAAGACGGTTACATAATAGAACCTAACATAGTAAGGAGTGTTGAGTCTTCTTTGGATAATGAGGCACTACGTCTGATAAAAATGCTTCCTAAATGGAAACCCGGCACACTAAAAGGAAAAGCCATAAAGGTGAAATATACAGTCCCAGTAGCTTTTAAACTCAAATAATAGCAACTATGAAACATTTATTACTCATATTCCCGTAATATTCGAAAATCACCATTCCCCTCGCAACAATGTGCTTGAATAAAACGAAAAGCCCACCTTTACATTAACAGATGTAAAAGTGGGCACTACTTCTTTAAACTATTGATTTTCAATGTTTAATGCGGTGCGTACGGGACTCGAACCCGTGACCCCATGCGTGACAGGCATGTATTCTAACCAACTGAACTAACGCACCAAATTTCATTTTTCTTATACTGCATCTCTCTCGATTGCGGTTGCAAAGGTACGCAAAATTTCGATATCTGCAAGCATTTTACGAATATTTTCTTGAACTTTTTTACATCAACTCTGATAATAAGCCATTTAAGATACAAGAAAATAAAATACAAAAAAAGAGAGCACTTCATGTATTTTTTAAATATAATATGTATATTAGTCGTGTAAATAAAAGGAAACGCAACTATGGATATGCATGTTTTTCAAGTAGAATCAAATAAAGTACTTCCACAACAGGGAAGCATCCTTATATCCTCCCCTTTCATGAACGACTACCACTTTACAAGAGCAGTCGTGCTTCTTATCGAGCATAATGACGAGGGAAGTATGGGTATTATCATGAATAAAGATTTCCGTTACCACATTCTGCTCAATGACCTCATCCCCGAATTGGAGTTCGCACAGCGGGTCCCAGTGTATAAAGGCGGGCCGGTGAGCCGGGAGACAATATTTTTCCTGCATACGCTAAAAGATCTGGAAGCGCACTGCCTCTGGGAAACGGGCTTTATCTGAATGGTGATTTCAATGCCGTGCAACAATATATACTGGACGGGAAGCCCATTGAAGGAGTGATCCGTTTCTTTGCCGGTTATGCGGGATGGGATCATGGACAACTTGCCAAAGAAATAAAAGAGAACTCATGGCTCATAGGAAAAGCCGGGAAAGAAACGTTGCTCAACCAGCACTTCCGCGACTTATGGCATACCAGTTTGAACGAAATGGGAGGCAAATACGCCATTTGGGCCCGCTATCCCCAATACCCCTCCCTCAACTGAGATTCAGCTTCTGGACAACCAGCACATCCGTATAGCCACCGCCAAACGTATGCGCCCACTCTTTCAATACCGCACTCTCTTTGTACCCGCACGCCGCAAAGAGTCTGCGGGAAGGAAGGTTTTCCACAGCGATATAGGCAAACAACTGATGAATTCCCAGATAACGGAAACAGTGTTCTTCCAGCAAAGCCAGGGCATTACGCCCTATCCCCTGCCTGCGACAGGATTTATCCACCATAATCCCCACCTCGGCCCGGTTGTGCAAAGGATCAAAAGAACATAGATCCACAATCCCCACCACCTGCCGGTTCCCGTTTTCTATCATCAGGCGCAACTGGCGGTCGGCAAACAAATCATTCTGGGTCTGCTCTATGTACTGCTTCAACTGAAAACGCGAATACGGGCCTGTGGTATTGCTCATCTCCCACACATCCGTAGCGTTCTCAAAGCGGAACATGACTTCCAAGTCTTCCGGCTCCGGTGCACGGAGCCTTATCCTGTTCCCTTGAAAATGCCGGTCACTCATCATAAAGCAGGCTCCTCATTCTCCTCTTTTACCAAATCCAGCTCATCCAGCATCCGCTTGCGGGTAGGGACACAGAACAGGGAAGCGATCAGCGCCATCATGGCACACAATACGCCCGTGTTGTTCAGAGTCAGATAATAAAATGACAAGTTCACCAATACGGGAACCACCAGCATCCCCGTCCTTATCTCACTCCAGCGGCGATAACTTTTCAAGGCTTCCGGCAATGAACGCTGCTTCACATTCTTCACCAAGGAAAGGCTAAACAGCCGGAGCGATAAAGGAATCAGCCCCACCGCCAATAAAATCCCTACCGTCTGCAAGACATAATCCATACGGACATCGCCCGCGTAAGCCCCCTCGGTCATCACCCCTGTTTCATAAAGAGCCACCAGGAGCAAAGGCAACACCCATACCGCCACATATTCTATCTGCAAGTATCGCAGCAATTGTCTTATCTTCTTTTCCATCTCTTTCTGTTTTTCCCAGTTTATGCCGTTCCCGTAAACAAAGTACGATTTATGATGGAACGTCCCAACGTCACTTCATCCGTATATTCCAGCTCATCCCCGATAGAGATACCACGCGCTATCACACTCAGCTTCACGTCCATGCCGTCCAGCTTGCGCGAGATATAGAAATTCGTCGTGTCCCCCTCCATCGTCGAGCTCAAGGCAAGGATCACTTCCTTCACCTCACCGCCTTTCACCCGTTCCACCAGACTTTCTATCTGCAGATCGGAAGGGCCTATGCCATCCATGGGCGAGATGACTCCCCCCAGGACATGGTACAGCCCCTGTACTGCTGCGTGGCTTCCACCGCCATCACATCACGGATACTCTCCACCACACAGATCGTGGAAGCGTCCCGTGCCGGATTGGAACAGATACGGCAAGTTTCCGTGTCCGATATATTATGGCACACTTTACAATATTTCACTTCATGTTTCAAGGTAATCATCGCATTACCAAACGCCTCTACCACAGCCGTATCCTGTCTGAGCAGATGCAATACCAGCCGCATGGCGGTCTTGCGTCCCACACCCGGCAACTTGGCAAACTCTCCTACCGCTTTTTCCAGCAGCATGGACGGATATTGTTGGTTCATCAGTTATTTTGTATTATAATGGATGCAAACTTACGCAATTTCAACGATTTTGAGTACATTTGCACTCAAAAAAATAACATGAACGGAATTTATATTCTGCTGACCATACTGCTCTATTTCGGAATACTGCTGCTTGTAGCCCGCCTTACCGGCCGTCATTCCGATAATGACGCGTTCTTCCGCGGCAACCGCCGTTCTCCCTGGTATATTGTTTCTTTCGGAATGATCGGAGCCTCCCTTTCGGGAGTTACCTTCGTTTCCGTTCCGGGTATGGTACGCGGCATCGACATGACCTATATGCAGACCTGTTTCGGCTTCTTCATAGGCTATCTCATCATCGCCCACGTTCTGCTGCCGCTTTATTACAGGTTGAACCTGACCTCCATCTACACGTATCTGGGAGACCGGATCGGAAGGCACGCTTATAAGACGGGAGCTTCCTTTTTCCTTCTGTCCAAGATCATCGGAGCCGCAGCGCGCCTTTATCTGGTATGCCTTATCCTCCAGCATTATGTATTCGACGCCTTTCATATTCCTTTCGCCGCCACGGTGATAGGGATTGTCTTACTGATCTGGCTGTACACCCGCCGCAGCGGCATACGCACGATTGTGTGGACGGACAGCTTGCAGACACTCTGCCTGCTGCTGGCGCTGGGATTAATACTTTATGAGGTTTCCGGCCAGCTGGATCTGGATTTTCCGGGACTGGTACATGCCATCCGGGAAAATGAGCACAGCCGTATCTTTGTTTTTGACGACTGGCACAGCAAACAGAACTTCTTCAAGCAGTTTTTCAGCGGCATCTTCATCACGATTGTCATGACAGGGCTGGATCAGGATATGATGCAGAAGAACCTGTCGTGCAAGAACCTGCGTGAAGCCCAAAAGAACATGTATTGCTACGGCATCTCATTCGTTCCGGTCAATTTCCTGTTCCTGTCACTCGGAATCCTGCTGTTATTATTCGCCTCGCAACTGAACATCCCCCTGCCGGCAGCCGGGGATGAGATACTGCCTTGTTTGCGGCGGAAGGCCATCTGGGATTCGCCGTACTGATATTCTTTACCATCGGCATCATTGCAGCCGCCTTTTCCAGCGCCGATTCGGCATTGACCGCCCTCACCACCAGCTTCTGTATAGACATAGCGGGCATAAGCCATTTGTCCGGCAAGGAAGCGGAAAGACGGAGGAAGCTTGTGCACTTCTGCATATCAGTCCTCTTTATCGGATTCATCCTGCTGTTCAAGGCAGTAAACAACAAGAGTGTCATCGACGCCATCTATACCATCGCCTCGTACACTTACGGCCCGTTATTGGGGCTGTTTGCATTCGGGCTGTTCACCCCAATGCGGCCGCGCGACCGTTTTGTTCCTTACATAGCCATCGCCTCGCCGCTATTATGTTATGCCATAGACCGGCTGGTGTTCACCTCCACCGGCTATCAGTTTGGCTATGAAATGTTAATGTTTAACGGCTTCCTGACTTTTATGGGGCTGACTTGTTTAAGTATAAAAACAAAGAATTATGGAAATACTCAGTGCAGAATTTGTAGTAAGTAACACAAAAGTAGAGAAATGCCCGCAGGACAACCTGCCCGAATATGCATTTATCGGCCGTTCAAATGTAGGTAAATCGAGTCTGATAAACATGTTGACCAAACGTCCCAAACTGGCTATGACTTCCTCCACTCCGGGGAAGACTTTGCTGATCAATCACTTTCTGATCAATAAAGAATGGTATCTGGTGGATTTACCGGGATACGGATATGCCTCCCGTGGCAAGAAACAGGTAGAAAAGATACAGCAGATTATCGAGGATTATATCCTGGAACGCGAGCAAATGACCAATCTGTTTGTATTGATAGACTGCCGTCTGGAGCCTCAGAAAATAGACTTGGAATTTATGGAATGGCTGGGAGAAAATGGAGTACCCTTCTCTATCATCTTCACCAAAGCCGACAAGCTGACCAATGGCAAGGTTAAGGATAATGTAAACAAATATCTGAAAAAACTGACAGAACAGTGGGAAGAACTCCCTCCTCATTTCGTATCCTCCTCTGAAAAGAAAACAGGCAGACAGGAGATTCTGGATTATATTGACAGCATTAACCGGTCGCTTAAGGCATAGCGTTTACCTAGTGGTGACTACTTAGAACGCAAATGACGCAAATGACACAAATTTATACCCGTTCCTATTTGTGTCATTTGCGCCATTTGCATTCCGTTCCGGCAAACGCTCAGAGTTTTATGGTCTTCACCTTACCCGGAATCACCGTCAGATGCACCGTACCGTTGCATTCTATATCCACCTTCTGGTATCTGGCCTCCACCACCACTTTTCCGTCCAGAGCCATTATTCCCCATTGGCAGGCGTTTTCCTCGTAAGCGCAATAATAGCCCACAGGAGGCAGAATCTTCCTGTATTTGGGAGGCACAATGATACGCTCCCCCAGTTTCAAGCCCCATTTCATCCCCATCCGGAAAGGCAATGCATCCCTGATCTCTTCCAACCTTTTCAGCCTTTTCTGTTCCTCTTCCTGCAATTGTTTCCGTTGAGCTATCCCGGCACGCCGCCCGGCTTCTTCCTTCAGACGTTCCATCACCGTATGGAAATCTTCCTCGCCCGGCCGGGGAGTGTTACAGGCTATATACCGCTTTTCCTTCCCTTTCTCCACATGATAATAATTCCCGTTCCCGTCCATCACCACGATGCTCCGGTCCGCCAGACGGCCACAGCACCAATACACTTCCTCCTCATCCCCTGCCAGCACACAGGCGAAAACATCAAACAAGGTAGTCCAGACAGGATCCACCAGTTGGCAGTCCTTCGGAACACGGTAATCCGGTATCTTCAGATAAAAGTCATAAAAGTAGATGCCGTTCTGATCCACCCCTCGCATGGAGACATACGGTTTTCCGGTACGGCTGAAAAAGAACGCTCCCACCTTCAGCAGCTCCACACCGCCGTATGGCAATTCCATACAGCCGAATGACAACACCACGGGTTTCTCCCGATAGGTTCTGTTTACCTTCAGGTCGATGTAAGATTCATTGCCCGCACAGTCTGTCACGGCAAGCAGATCCCCCTTCATGAACTTCATTTTCCGGCAGCGGTCCAGCTGTATTCCGGGCTGTCCGGTCTCATTCACCACACCTGCCCGGTTATTCCCGAATCTCACTGCCGCCCGGTCTCCACAGATATCAAACACTTCCGGATACCGGGGCCTTACCGTCATCCTCTCCCCGCGCCTCAATCCCCAAAGCCCGCTTTGTCTGTCATAATAACTTTTCAAAACGGGCTGTCCGCCTTTTTCCGTTGCGGAATCTTCCCGGTTTGTAAGGAAGTCCATCAGCCGGTCGTGCGTTATCACCACCTCCAGTTCATCCTCCCGTTGTCTTTCCTCCTCCGGCAGCGGACCGGATACGGACAGCCTGCCTGTTTCCGCCCGTGCCCGGGACAGCGCGTTGCCAATCATCCGCCCCTCGAACATCGCCGCCCAGTCATGGTTCCGGGCAGGCAGACCGAAGATGCGGTACAGACCCACATTGTCTATCAGCATACAGGACGCCTTGTCGGCCGACCTCCTCAGCCCACGTCCCACCTGTTGCAGGTATTTCGCCAGGGAAAGCGTGGGACGTGCCAGCTGCACGAACTCCACATCGGGACAGTCGAAGCCTTCGGAAAAGATATCCACATTGACCAGCACTTTCACCTTCCCCCGTCTGAAATCCTCCACCAGTTCCCGGCGTTCCGAAGCCGGAGTCCTGCTGTCGATAGCCACAGCCTCCAGTCCGTGTGAGCTATAACAAGCCGCTATCCGGCGGGCATGGGCGATGCTGACAGCATATACGATTCCTTTCTTTCCGCAGGCATATCGTTCCACGCTCTCATACAGCCGGCCGATACTTGTCTCCCGGTTCAGCACCTCGTTCATCTCCTTTACCTGGTAGTCCCCGTCCGCACCCCGTTTCTTCAGCGAGTCTATCAACCGCTGT
>ENA-OQIC01000167-OQIC01000167.1-human-gut-metagenome-genome-assembly--contig:-NODE-167-length-29728-cov-1.936928_pt1 | contig 29728 bp, 38 predicted proteins | sample MGYA00242572_ERZ504736 | MGnify/ENA primary metagenome ERZ504736 (study PRJEB26092, sample SAMD00036201) | human gut metagenome | host: Homo sapiens | study: EMG produced TPA metagenomics assembly of...
ATCACGATATTATCCTCTCCGATCATATCTTGGATATATTGGTTGACTTGCTCTACCGGGATATTCTGGGCGATCTGGTTCAATAGCGTGTATTCCATCTCAATGCCCGGGATATACCGCCGTTGGTGAAATGGTTCACGTATTCACGGACATAAGCGTCGTTCTTTTGGTTATTCCGCTCGTTGTAAGCGGACTCGTATTGTTTCAACACGTTGATGCGTGCCCGTTCATACTCGGATGGCGTAAAGCCATATTGTTTTACCCGTTGGGTCTCTTTGACAAGCGTGGTCAGTGTGGAATCGATCTCGCCTTCCTTGGCAAGAGCGGCTACGTCCATGCTCCTTTGCTCTTCGCGATCATGAAATTATCATCGTCGTAGGCTTCCGCATAGATAAACGGAGGATTCGCTTGATGCAAGATGTCATCGAAACGCTCGTCCATGATCGACGCGCATATTTGCTGGATATAGTCCTTTACCAATCCGGCAATCGTACGATTCAAGTCGTTGGGCAATTTATCGTGTTTATAGAAGATATAAAGGATCGTATTGGATGCCTCCTTGTCTTTGGCGATCGAGATCAGAGGTAGATCATTGTCGGGAACCGATACTTGTTCCCGTTTTGCCGGGTTGACCGGGGCAGGGACATCGGCGAACATCTTTTTGATCGTTGCCTCCACTTGATCTACATTTACGTCTCCCACGATGATAATCGCTTGCAAGTCCGGACGATACCATTTTTTGTAGTAAGCCCTCAACTCGTCCGGCTTGAAGTTCTCGATCACGTCGATCGAACCGATCGGCATCCGGTTCGCGTAACGGCTTCCCGGGTACATCTTGGGTAGTTGCTGCTCCCATAGACGAGTCTGGGCATCCTGTCGGGTACGCCATTCCTCACGGATGACCCCACGTTCTTTCTGGATAGCCGAGTCGGTCAAGGCTAGGAACCCGGACCAATCGTGAAGGATCAATAAGCAAGAATCAACCACGCCGCTTTTGTTGACAGGGGCGTTGGTAATCATGTAGACGGTCTCATCAAAGGAAGTATAGGCGTTGAAGTTTTCCCCGCTGCGCATACCTACACTCTCGATATATTCGTCCATCCCGTTATTCGGGAAGTTCCTACTGCCGTCGAAAGCCATATGTTCCAAGAAGTGAGCCAAACCTCGTTGATTGTCTTCCTCTAAGATGGAGCCTACGTTTTGGGCGATGTAAAAGTCTGCCCGGTCTTTGGGCTGATCGTTGTGACGGATATAGTAGGTCAATCCGTTACTCAATTTCCCGTATCGAACCTTTGGGTCGATCGGAAGCGGTTCGGGTTCCTGCATCTCTTGTGCCATCACTTGTGTGAAAGCGACGAAACAAAGCAGGATTGCCGTTAAGATAGAATGTCTTTTTATCATATTTGTTTCATTGATAGTGAATCTAGATCACAAAACTAGCAAAAAATCATAGAAAGAGGTCCTTATGGCGAAAAAAGGAGTATCCGATACGGAATACTCCTTTCTATCAAGATGAGACAGGCGGGGGGCCTCATTTCACCTCTTTATTCATTCGGTATGTCAACGCGCCAGACGGACATTGATTGATTTGGGCAATTAATTCTGCGGTTGTCGCATTCTCTATCTGTATCCAGGGCCTCTCCTTCGGCTTATAGACACCGGGAAGAGTCTTTACACAGATACCGGCATGTTGACATAACTCCGGTTGCCAGATAATGGTGAGTTCACCATTCGTATATTCGATCTTCTTGCCCATATAATTTTGTTATAAATATTAAACATGTATACCACTCATTACGATGCGTTTCCAATCCGGATGCTTCTGGATATATCCAGCTACGAACGGACATAACGGAACGAGACGTAAGTCTTTCTTCTCGATATCCAAGAGCACTTTCTCCACCAATTGGCTACCAATTCCTTTACCTCCAAGCTCCATGGGAACCTCAGTGTGGGTGAGATAAATTACCCCATCCTTATTTTTTATATACTCTATTCTGGGAACGTATCGCTCTATATGAAATTCATATTGGTGGCGTTCTTCATTATCAATTAGTTCATAATTTTCTTTCATCTCCCTATAATTTAATACTCAACTATTCTATTAACACTTGAGTGATAAGGTTTGTTTAATATAATTCTAATCTATTCTATATAATTTATAGGGGAATGGAACGTTAGGTATTAAACGTAAATGATTACCTTTGCGGCCGACTGCCCGTGTGGGTATGCAAGTAGAAACAATTAATTATCACACTTATACAAAGTATGGGAAAGTACAAACTAATCAACAACGTGTTGGGGTGGGTCGTTTTTTGATCGCTTCTACCGTTTATCTGATGACAATGGAACCCACCGCCAGTTTCTGGGATTGTGGTGAGTTTATCTCTTCGGCATACAAATTGGAAGTAGGCCATCCGCCCGGAGCTCCTTTCTTCATGTTAACAGCCAATTTATTTACGCAGTTCGCCTCGGACCCTTCCAAGGTGGCGGTAATGGTCAATACGATGTCCGCCCTTTTTAGCGGCCTGACGATCTTATTCCTTTTCTGGAGTATTACCCATTTAGCTCGTAAGATTATCGTGGAAGACGATAAGATGATGTGTCTGGGACAGATGATTACGATCATGGGTTGCGGTTTGGTAGGTTCTTTGGCTTATACGTTTAGCGATACATTCTGGTTTAGCGCCGTGGAGGGCGAGGTATATGCTTATTCTTCCTTGTTTACCGCCTTGGTATTCCGGTTGATCCTGAAATGGGAAGAAGCCGCCGATCGTCCGCATGCCGATCGTTGGATCGTGCTGATCGCTTATTTGATGGGTCTGAGTATCGGTGTCCATTTGCTGAATTTATTGTGTATCCCGGCTATCGTGCTGGTATATTATTATAAGAAATTCCCGAATCCTACGATGAAGGGTACGCTGATCGCTTTATTGGTGTCGTTCGCTATCGTGGGCTTGATGATGTATGGTGTCGTACAAGGCTTGGTTGAGGTTTGCGGTTATTTCGAGCTGTTGTTTGTCAATACGTTCGGTATGCCGTATAACTCGGGTGTATATGCGTTCGTGATTATCTTGGCGGCTTCCTTGATCTGGGCGATCTGGGAGACGATGCAAGACGAGATCCATCCGGTGCGGATGAAGATATCCTTTATCCTCTCGATCGTATTGTTGGGTATTCCGTTTATCGGTAGCGGTTACGTGATCGCCGTGATCCTCACGGCGGCCTTGACGGCTTATTTGTTCATGAGCAAGAAGGTAAATATCAAGATGCTGAATACGATCTTGGTCTGCTTGATGGTAATCGTAGTGGGTTATTCATCCTATGCCTTGACATTGATCCGTGCGACAGCCGATACGCCTATGAACCAAAACGCTCCGCAAGATATCTTTACCTTGCGTACTTATTTGGCTCGCGAGCAATACGGTAAGACTCCGTTGATCTACGGTCAGACCTATGTATCCGAGGTGAAGCGTGAGAACCAAGGCGGCACTTGCGTACCTGTATCGAAAGAGGGTGAGCCGACTTGGAGCCGTGTCATTAAGAAAGATAAAAACGAGAAGGATCATTATTATATCTCTCGTTACGATACGGAATACGAATACGTGGATGAGTTGAGTATGCTTTTCCCCCGTATGTATAGTAGCGACGGACGTCATGTGGCTGCTTATAAGGAGTGGCACAAGTGAAAGGTACACCGGTGAAGTTCAACCGTTGCGGTGAGATGGTGACTGTGATGAAACCTACGTTTGCCGAGAATTTACGTTATTTCTTCGCTTATCAGCTGAATTTCATGTATTGGCGTTATTTCATGTGGAACTTCTCCGGACGGCAGAACGATATACAAGGTCATGGTGAGGTGTCGAATGGTAACTGGATAACCGGTATTCCGTTTATTGATGAGGCTTTAGTGGGTCCGCAAGAGGATATGCCGTTCGATATCGTCAACAATAAGGGGCATAACGTATATTATATGTTACCGCTTCTGTTGGGTATCTTGGGGCTTCTATTCCAAGCTTATGCCGGAAAGAAGGGCATTCAGGGATTCTGGATCACGTTCTTCTTGTTTTTATGACGGGTATCGCGATCGTGCTTTACTTGAACCAGACGCCGTATCAACCTCGTGAGCGAGACTATGCGTATGCCGGATCATTCTATGCGTTCTGTATATGGATCGGTTTCGGTGTGGCGGCCTTGGCGAAAGGATTGCAGAAGTATGGCAAGTTATCTCCGGTGATAGCGGGTTCTGTCGCTACGGTACTCTGCTTGTTGGTTCCTATCCAGATGGGTGCGCAGAACTGGGACGACCATGATCGCTCGAACCGTTATGTTTGCCGTGATTTTGGTGCGAACTATTTGGAATCTTGCGAGCCGAACGCTGTCATATTTACGAATGGTGATAATGACACGTTCCCGTTGTGGTACGCGCAGGAGGTGGAAGGTATCCGTACGGATGTACGTGTATGTAATACGAGCTATTTGCAAACCGACTGGTATATCAACCAAATGAAGAAGCAAGCATACGAATCCGATCCGCTTCCAATCTCTTGGCAACCGGAGGATTATGTGCAAGGTACTCGTGATGCCGCTTATGTATTCCCGATGACGGATAAATCGATTGATCTGAAGACCGCTCTTGATTTTGTTCGTAGTAACGATCCGAAGTTTAAGAAGATCCCGGGTATCAATCAAGAATTAGATTATATCCCTGCTCAGACATTGACGATGGGGGTAGATTCCGCCGCAGTTATGGCTGCCGGCGTGATCGATACCGCTAACTTGCCGTATTTGCAGAAAGAGATGAAGATTGACTTGAAAGGCAAGGATGTCTTGGGTAAGCAAGAGTTGATTATCTTGGATATGTTGCAGACGAATGATTGGAACCGTCCGATCTATTACGCGATTACCGTAAGCCCGGATCAATTCGTGAAATTGGATCCGTACTTCCAGCAGACCGGTATGGCTTATCAGATTGTTCCGATGGAGACACAGGGAACTGTTCGTTCGATCAATACGGAGAAGATGTATGACAACGTGATGAATAAGTTCAAATGGGGTGGTGTCAATACGCCGGGTGTGTACTTGGATGAGACTGTGATGCGGATGTGCAAGAGCTATCGTATCGCGTTGTTCAGTAAGTTGGCTGCCGCTTTGGTCGCTGAGGGCAAGAATGAGAAAGCACTGGACGTATTGGATAAGGCGATGGAAGTATTGCCTCCCGAGAATGTTCCGTTGGATTATAGCGCTCTTTCTTTAGGTGAGCTGTATTACGAGTTGGGCCAGAAGGAGAAGGCGGAGATGGTTTATAAAGGTATAGCGGACAATGCGTTGCGCAGTATAAACTGGTATTTCCGTTTGCGTCCGGGGCAATTATCATCTGTCGAGAGTGATTTAGGTCATAACTTGGCGGTTCTCCAAGAGGTATTGCGTGTAAGCAAACAATACAATCCGGAGTTCGCTAAGCCTTATCAAGAGGAATTTGATAATTACCGTATGGCGTACGGATCAGTGGCAAAAGACTAACAAAGTATGTTTATAGAACAACCGCCTTGGTTTTACAGGGCACTGTTCCCGGGGGTAACTTGGCGAATACCGGCAGAGAAGAAGTGTGTGTATCTCACCTTCGACGACGGCCCGATTCCCGAGGTTACCCTTGGTTTTAGATATATTGGATACGTATGGGATCAAGGCTACCTTTTTTATGGTAGGGGATAATGTACGTAAGCATCCCGAGGTCTTCCAGATGGTGATAGATCGTGGGCACCGTGTCGGTAACCATACGTTCAACCATATCCAAGGTATCAAGTTCTGGACGAAGAATTATTTGGCGAATGTGGAGAAGGCAGCCGAATATATTCCCAGCAATTTATTTCGGCCTCCTCATGGGCATATGCGTTTTCCGCAGGTAGTATGCTTCGCCGCCATTATCATATCGTGATGTGGGATGTGGTCACCCGCGATTATAGCCCGCATATGACTCCGAATGGTGTCTTTAACGTGGTAAAGAACTATACCCGTAATGGTTCCGTTATCGTCTTCCACGATTCCTTGAAAGCCGAGCGCAATATGCGTGAGGCAATGCCCCGGGCTGTCGAATGGCTCTTAAAGGAAGGCTACGAGTTTAAAGTTTTTGAATAATGGGTATCTCCCAGTTTATAAAAGATAAAGCTATGGAATTAGGCTTTTCCGCTTGCGGTATCGCTGAAGTAGCGAAGGCCGGGAGCGAGGAGGCTTATTTTGACCAATGGATCGCGGAAGGCTACCATGCTGGAATGAAATACATGGAGAATCATCGGGAAATTCGTCTCAATCCGGATGGCTTGGTGGAAGGTGCCAAATCAGTTATCTCAGTAGCCTTGAATTATTATCCGAAAGTTCTCCGGAATCCGGCGGAACCTTATATCTCGTATTATGCGTATGGAGAAGATTATCACGGGGTCGTAAAGGATAAACTTCGCCAATTATGGAAAGCGATAACCGAGCATCATCCCTCCAACAATGAGGCCCGTGTATTCACGGACTCCGCCCCTCTGTTAGAACGTTATTGGGCTTGGAAAGCGGTTTAGGATGGATCGGAAAGAATACGAATCTAATCATCCCGGGCAAAGGCTCTTTCTTTTTCCTTGGGGAGATCGTGACAACTTTGGTAGTCGATACCTATGATTCCCCCAAAAGAATCCACTGCGGTTCCTGCATCCGCTGTTTGAACGCTTGTCCTACCGGAGCCTTGGAAGGCCGAAACGTTTGAATGCCCGTAAATGTATCTCTTATCTTACGATCGAGCATCGTGGAGAAATCCCTGTTGAGCAAGCCGTCCTTTTAGGTAACCGCGTCTATGGATGCGACACCTGCCAAGCCGTTTGTCCTTGGAACCGCTTCGCTATGCCTACGGCAGTAGCAGCCTTTCATCCCACCCCTTCTTTGCTCTCTCTTAAAAAAGACGACTTCAAGGCATTGAGCGTGAGGATTATAATCGTATCTTTGCGCATTCGGCGGTGAAACGCGCCAAATATGAGGGATTATTACGAACAATACAATATCTAAAAGACTAAATTACCATGAGAAGAACATTTAACTTCTTGCTTCTTTTCTTCCTGTCGGTGATGACGGTAATGGCCGCTCCCGGAGATTTACAAGAGAAGCTTGCCGCCCTAAAAGGAATTAGTGGTATTGAAAAACTTCAATCCGATCATTATCCGGAGAAATATGTAGTACGTATTACACAGCAGGTCGATCCGAAAGACCCCGCCGCCGGAACATTTACGCAACGGGTTATCGTAGGCCATGTAGGTTATGATCGTCCTACCATTATCGTGACCGAAGGATATGGAGCGGCTTATGCGCTCAATCCGAAATATCAAGAAGAACTATCTAAACTATTGAACGCGAACTTAGTATTCGTGGAGTACCGTTATTTCTTGGAGTCGACGCCGGAACCTAAAAACTGGGATTATCTGACCGCCGAGAACTCTGCGTACGATTTACATAACGTCCGCAATACATTCAAGCAGATCTATCCGGAAAATGGATCAGTACCGGTATCAGTAAGGGGGGGCAGACTACAATGCTTTACCGTGCCTTTTTCCCGGACGACGTGGATTTCTCCGTTCCTTATGTCGGTCCGTTATGTAAAGGCGTAGAGGATGGCCGCCACGAACCTTTCTTACGTAAGGTAGGTACGAAAGCGGAACGCAAGAGGATACAGGATTTTCAATTGGAAGTCTTGAAACGTAAGTCCGATATGCTCCCTTTATTGGAGAGCTATTGTAAGAATAAGAACTTGACATTCCGTATCCCGATGCCGAGGTATTGGATTATTGCGTACTGGAATATTCATTCGCTCTTTGGCAGTGGGGAACTTCGGTAAGTACGATCCCTTCCAAGTCTGCCGACGATCAGGCGCTCTTCGATCATTTGATGGAAATCAGCGGTCCTGATTACTTCGCCGAGAACCAGCCGAATATCTCTTTCTTCGTACAAGCCGCCCGTGAGCTCGGTTATTATGGCTATGACGTAAAACCTTTCAAGAAATACCTTACGATCGATAGTGCCCACGGATACTTGAACCGTATCATGCTTCCCGGGGAGCTGGTCGATAAAGTAGACTTCCGTCCGGCTCTGTACCATAAGATCTATAACTTCTTGAAAGACAACGATCCGAAAATGATCTTCATCTATGGCGAGATCGACCGTGGAGCGCAGCCATGGTTCCCGCTTTCAAAGGCAAGAAGAACGAGCAAATCTATATCCAGCCCCGAGGTAGCCATCGTGCCCGTATCGGCAATATGCCGGAGGATATGAAGGAGCGGATCCTTACACAGATGAATAAATGGCTGGCCGAGTAAAAATAGAGTAGCCTATTTTTTCCCTATAAATCCCCGTATTATTACTTATCGGTTGTAATACGGGGATTTGTTATGTATATTAAGATATTTCTCGTATATTACGCCCTATTAAAAACTAGATGAAATGTTTACCGGTTCGATGATGAAGTTGAAAAGCATATTATATGGGACGTTACCTTTTTACTATACCAAGGTGTTTGAGCCCTCTTCTCCTAAATTAGCGTATTATGATTATTTCGAAAAAGAGGATATACACGTTATCCTTATGATTCGCTGCGGAATATCTGGAGATGTCGATTGCCGTTCTGTGGGATAAGGAGAAAGAATTGCCTTATGTGATGCACCGGGGAAGTAAACGATTATATTTTCCGAGAGAGTATAGCACATCTAAGATCGAGAAATGCTATCGGGCTTTGTTGATCGAGCAAGACGTGAGGCATCCCCATCATTATGCGGATTCCGTGGAGGAGTTTAGGGGAAAGACACTCTTGGATATTGGTTCCGCTGAGGGATTTACCGCTCTGGATACCATCGAGGTTACTCGTTTTGTTTATCTTTTTGAATATGAGGATAAATGGATCGAGGCGCTTCAGGCTACTTTTGAGCCGTGGAAAGAGAAAACGATGATCGTAAAGAAATATATCAGCGATCATGACGATGACGTTAATGCTGCTTTGGATAATTTCTTGAAAGACAAGTCTCGAAAAGATATCTTCTTAAAAATGGATATAGAAGGTGCGGAATGTATGGCTTTACAGGGCTGTATGGAATTATTCGCGAAAGCGATCACTTGGATTTCGCGATCTGTACGTATCATAAAGAAACTGATGTCGTCCAAATCCCGGCTTTTCTGGACCGGTTTAACTGTTCCTATTCATTTACCGATGGCTATATGTTCGTAAAACATAGTTTACGCAAATGCCTTGTTCGGGGAAGTTGTCAAGCTAGTTCCTGATAACTTTGAATCGTCTCCTTGCTGCCTTATTACCCGATATTCGTTACCTTTGCGAAAATATATATGTGGTATGAAAGAATTTAAGGTATTGATATCGGCTCTTTTCGTCTTGATACTTATGGCCTGCGGCGATAAGCGGACAGATGAGAGGATCGTCAGCGTGACGATTGAGCCGCAACGGTATTTTGCGGAGAAGATAGCCGGAGATAAATTTAAGATTAATTGTGTGGTTCCGGCGGGGCAAAGTCCGGAGACGTATGATCCTACGCCCCAGCAATGGTGCAGGTGGGTAAAGCCAAGGTTATTTAAGGATCGGATCGATCGGGTTCGAACAGGCTTGGATGGATAATATCCGGAATAATAATCCGGGACTCAAGGTTTTTGACCTGTCCGAAGGAATTGATTTACTTAAAAGCCCCGAGGAAGAAGAGGAACATGATCACCACCACCATCATCATCCCGGAGGCGTCGATCCGCATACGTGGAGCTCTATCTCTGGAGCGAAGGTGATCGCCAAGAACACTTTGGATGCCTTTGTGTCTTTGGACCCGGAGAATAAGGAATATTACCAAGCGAATTATGAACAACTGACGAAAGAAATCGGAGAAACGGAAAAGACCGTTTCCAGTTTGTTACATTCTCTTGACAATAAGACATTTATTATTTACCATCCGGCCCTGACCTATTTGGCCAACGAATATGGCTTGACCCAGCTTTGCATCGAGATGGACGGAAAAGAACCGTCTCCCGCACAATTAAAGGAACTGGTCGAGACCGCACGGGAACATAATGCGAAAGTCGTGTTTATCCAACGGGAGTTTGACCAGAAGAACGCCGAGTTGATCGCTAAAGAAACAGGTTGCCGTCTGATCCCGATCAATCCGCTGGATTACGATTGGAGTAAGGAAATGATTCATATCGCAAAATCGTTAGCCGATGGACAAGCGGATTGAGTTGGGAGAGGTTACCGCCGGATACGGTAATAAGATCGCCTTACGTAACGTAACGCTGGATGTGTGGAAAAATGATTTCTTGGGAATTATCGGACCGAATGGCGGCGGGAAAACGACGCTTTTAAAGGTGATACTAGGTTTATTGCCTCCTATTTCCGGAACGATTCGTTTTTACGATGAAAATGTAGAGGTTCCTTCCTTGAAGATCGGTTATCTACCCCAAATGAGCCAGATCGATAAGAAGTTTCCGATCTCCGTACGGGAAGTGATCTCTTCCGGTTTATCCGCGGAGAAACCCTTGTTCCGTCCATTCAGTAGATCCCAGAGAGAGCGTGTAGACGAGGTGATCGTACAGATGGGATTGGAGGAGTTGGCGGGCAGGGCCATCGGTGAGCTTTCCGGTGGCCAGTTGCAGCGGGTCTTATTGGGGCGTTCTATTGTCTCCCGTCCGCAGGTGTTGATCTTGGATGAGCCTAATTCGTATGTGGATAAACGATTCGAGTCTCGTTTTTATCAGCTCTTGGAAGAGATCAATAAAGAGAGCGCTATCATCTTGGTTTCCCATGATATCGGTACGGTTTTGACGATGGTGAAAAATATCGCTTGCGTAAACGAGACTTTGCATTATCACCCGGGAGCGAATGTCTCCGAGGAATGGTTGGGCGAGAAATACGCTTGTCCGATCGAGTTGGTGGGGCATGGTGACTTGCCGCACCGAGTCTTGAAGAAACACCAACACGAATAATTCTTTTTCACGAATAACTCTATTTTTATGATACCACAAATCATTTGCTGGATAAGCTTGCCGGAGATCGGTTATATCGTAGGTATTGCCGTAATCCTGTTTGGATGTAAGGCCGTATCGCAAAACCCTTTCATCAGTAAGAAACAAAAGATTCTTTGGATGCTGACGATCCTGTTCTTGAATTGGATCGGGTTGTTGTGGTATTATTATACATTTTATATGAAAGAAAAATGAAGGACAGAAAGATATTGATAACCGGAGCGAGTGGTTTTATCGGCGGTTTCTTGGTAGAGGAAGCGCTTCGCCGTGGCTATGAGACGTGGGCGGGTATCCGTGCGGGTAGCAGTAAAGCGCATCTGCAAGATAAGCGGATTCATTTCATCGACTTGAAATATGGCGATCAGGAAGCGCTTACGGCTCAACTCTCAGACTTTGCCCGTGAGCATGGGGCATGGGATTATGTGATCCATAACGCCGGGTTGACGAAGACATTGGATAAGCGAAACTTTTTCCGTGTGAACGCCGAGAATACGCATCGATTTATCGAGGCTTTAGCCGCCGCCGGCTGCAAACCGAAGAAATTCCTCTTGATGAGCAGCTAAGCAGCTATGGGCGAGGCGACGAGAAGACTTTCCGCCCGATACGCTTGGACGATCCGCAGCGGCCGGACACGGCTTATGGCCAAAGTAAGCTAGAGGCGGAGAACTACATCCGTAAACAAACCTATTTTCCTTACGTGATCTTGCGGCCTACAGGAGTATACGGGCCGGGTGAGAAGGATTATTTCATGGAAATACAAAGCGTAAGTCGGGACTCGATTTCGCCGTAGGCGCTATTCCCCAGCGAATCACGTTTATCTATGTAAAAGATTTAGCGACCGTGGCCTTCCTTTCCCTTGAGAAAGAGGAGATAAAGAACCGGCATTATTTTGTAGCCGACGGAGATGTCTACACGGATGAGTCTTTTGCCCGTATGATACAAGATATCTTAGGAAAGAAGCGGGTATTGCATGCCCGTATACCGCTGGGATTGGTGCGTATCGCTTGCCACTGTTCAGAATGGATCGGTAAGTTGTTGAAGAAAAGTATGACGCTAAATAGTGATAAATACATCATCTTGAAGCAGCGTAACTGGATTTGCGATGTCACGCCTCTTCAAGATGATTTAGGTTTTATCCCGGCCTATCCTTTACGTAAAGGCTTGGAAGAAAGTATCGAATGGTATAAAAAGGAGGGGTGGTTGTAAGAATCACTCCACCTTCTCGATCTTACCGGAGCCCATTACCTTTTTTTGGATATCTTGGGGATCTCCTTTGTATTTTACGGAACCGCTACCGGCTATCTCTGCCTTGATTTTGTTTACGACAGAGGCTTCTATGTCTCCACTACCGGCAATCTTGCACTCAAGCTCATCCATGGTACAATCGAAAGCACGTACTGTACCGCTACCGGCGATCGAGAATTCAGCTATGCCTACGGTTCCCCCTAGAACGATCGTGTTAGACCCGGCATATCCCCGTTTAATTCCTCACAATACACTTTATGGCCAACGAAATCTCCGCTACCGGCAATCTCTATCTTCAGGTTTGTAAAAGAGGCCGTATCGTGGAATTGGATAATTCCGCTACCGGCTAATCCTGCCTCGAACTCCTCGGCTTGTAGAGGGGAATTTATATTTACATGGGTACTGCCTGCCGCCGCTAGTTTCTTTAGATTGCGGGAGTTGGCCGTAACCATGAATTCGGTCGGACGGAAATTCGTATGTTTCCTGAATTCTTTTTTCGGACGGATCTTAAGCTTATGGTTCTCTACATTAAACTCATATTTCTCGAAGATATTCCGGTCTGTCTTTATTTCCAAACCTTCAGGAGCGTCGGATTGCGTGTAATTCACGACCATGCCTCCTCCCTCTAACTCAAGACAATCATACTCGGAAACCGGGATGTTTTCCGTGGTGATATTGCCGTCTCCTTTTATGGTTTGCGTAGGGATACAGCCTGTCGTAGAGAGGATCACCAGCAGACATAGGTATATAATTCTTGTTTTCATTCTTTTACTTCTTCTACGGTACCTTTACCGATTATTCTCTGTTGAACTGCTGTCGGGCCTTTATAACGGATATTTCCTTTACCGATTACGTTGGCCTTTAAATTATCGGTAGCATGTACTTCCGCTAAGCCATTGCCTGTTACTTTGCAACTTAGCTGAGGAACCGCTAACCCAAAAGCGTGTATATCACCACTGCTGACGATACTGTAGTCTCCTTCTTTCGCGTTACCTTTCTTGATCGTTATAGAGCCGGAGCCATCGATATCACATTCGATCTTGTCGCTTCCAGATGATTGACAACCATATTTGCGCTACCGGATACATTCAAATCCAGTTTACCGACCGTAACTGTCTCTTTCAGTTGCACCAAGCTATTGGCGTTCGCCTTAATAACGGTCTCGTCTCCGGTAAGCGGACTGTTTACCATGAAGTTGGCATTCCCGGAAACTTTTGCGGCGGCAAGCCATTTAGAATTCGTCTTTACGATAAACTTCGTGAAATGATCTACCTTGCTCCTTTGAAAGCGATGGTTAAGACACGATCCTTCACCTCGATATTGACATAGGGATGAAGATTCTGGTCTACGGTAACCTCCACGGTGGAAGGATCATCGGATTGCTCGTAATTGAAATCAATTACGCCATCCACCTTAATCTCGTTATAATCGGCGACAGAAATCTTTTTCGAGGTCAATTTACCATCGCCTTTTACATGATCTGCGGCCCAACCGGTAGTGACCCATCCTAGGAAAAATACCATTAATAAGATAGCCTTTGTTTTCATAAGTATCGTTTTTGTGATTCTACTTTTTAATTTAGACTCTATAAATAAAGAGTTGGTTACAAAAATAGCAAGAAAAAGCTACCGGATATCACATCTAGTAGCTTTTTTAAATTTGATAATGTGTGTATTGAAAAAAATGTGTGTGTTCGATCAATTTGCGCCTTGAATGGATCCAGAGCCGGACTTTGATTTATTCACGTTCGCCGGGCCTTTATAGCGGATGTCTCCACTGCCCGAAACCGATAGGTTCATGTTATCTTTGGCATAAACACGGGCATCTCCGCTACCGCTTACCGAGCAACTCAAATCATTGACAGATAAGTCGTATGCTTTTATATCTCCACTGCCCGATACGGAATAGCGGGCCTCGTCCGCCTTACCTTTCAAGGTGATGTCTCCGGAGCCTGAAACCTTGCTGGTAAGATTCTTGCAGTCCAAATCTTCAAAAACCAGATCGCCGGAGCCGGATACCGAGAACTCACCTAATCTTAATTTCACGTTATGTGGGAACTTTACGTCGCTGGAGCCGGAAATCTTGATTTCCAGTTGATCCTCGGAAAAAGCGTTCTGCGCCTCAAAATCCATCGGGCCGGAAGTCTTTAAGTATTTCAGAGTCTTCGAGCTTCCTTCGATTACATACTGGGTCGGTTTGATACGGGTCCCGTCTTGTATGCGGATAGCTAACCGTCCGTTATTGGATTTGATCGAGAGGAGTGGGAATAGATTCTCGTCGATCGTAATTTTCAATGAAGCGCTTCGTCCATGCGTATATTTGAATACCGGGAATTTCTTGTTGCTTCTATTTCCCCAAAAATTATTGCCGGAATATTCGATATTTCCACCCAGTTCGATCTCGCTATAGTTATCTACCGATATCTCTTTCGTAATTATATTCCCATTTCCTTCTACTTTACTAGCCTCTGCCATGAAGGCACAAAAGATGAGGGCTATTACAGCTACTAATTTTGTTTTCATCGTTCGTATGTATTAAATGTTTATTTGACTTTGCTGATCGAGCCAGAACCCATGATAGACTTACTGATCTCCGGATCTCCTTTATAATGGATCTCGCCACTACCTACGATATTAGCATCCAAGATTTGCGTGGCATATACGCTGATCTCGCCGCTGCTGGCGATATTACACTCTGCTTTACGTGCTTGGCAGTCAAAGGCTTTAATCTCACCACTTCCCGCTACATTGAATGAGGCACGATCTACGGTTCCTATTACCTCGATTTCCCCGCTGCTGGCGAGGCTGCAAGATAGGTTGTCCAGCTGTATATCCTTGGCGATGATATTTCCGCTACCGGCCATGTTACATTCAAGCTTGTAACCTTTTACGGGGCCTCTCAACTCAACGTTTCCACTACCGGCCATATTGATCTCCATCCGGTTTACTTTCGTCGGTTTGCTGATAATGAAACTGCCGGAACCTACCGTATTCAACTCTTTTAGTTCCTTGGAGTTGGATTTTATCTTGTAGACGGTCGGCCTCAAGTCGTAGGAGTTATTATTAAAACCTTTCTTGATAGATTTCGGATAGATCTTTAACGTACCGCCTTCTACTTCGGTCACGAGGTAATCAAATAAGTTCTCATCGATCGTTACGGATAGATAAGGCGCTTTATCCGACTGTTCATACTCGAAATCAGCGGAGCCGACGAACGTAATCTCGTCGTAATCGCTAATCTTTATCTCCCGGGTTTCCGGATTTCCATTTCCATCGATACGTCGGTCGGCGGCGAATCCGCAAACCGCGATCATCTGTATGCAGAATATAAAAAGTGATACTCTCGTCTTCATCGTCTTTAATTTTTTAGGTTCTTTTCTTAATAGACGAGCGAGTATCTGTAAGGGTTGCAGAAATAAGGGACTTTTTTCGAATAAGGATCAATTTATTCCGATTCTATCTAAAATGATTTCCCCTTTATCCTTTTTATTGAAGATAAAACGGATTTCCTTCAGTTGGTCGATGGATAGGCTATCTCCTTGATTGAAGGAGGATAACGGAATCTCTACATACTGTAGTACTTTCTCAGAAACCTTCTCTTTTCCCAGCGAGAGTAAAGTACTACATTTCGTTAGCTCTGGTTTTAATAACGGAGGAAGCACATAGAATGAAGAGAAATCTTTTTTTACGCTTGTTTCGCCAAACGTTAATTCAAACGTGAAATCTACCGCATCGATTGTATCCGAGTTATTCCCGATAAAGAAGAACAGATTCTTTACCGTGTTGATATCCAAAGAGGCTAAGGCCGCTGAATCTATTTGAAGCGTATATTCGGCCTGTTGGAGGGAATTCGTATCCTTTTTCTCCCATCCCAGATAAACAGCGGAGGTTAATTGGGATGTGCTCTCATCGTCTTTCAGTATTAAGGCTTCTTCTTTCCACGTTTTTAAGTTTTGCCCATGAATGCTACAGTCTTTCAATGTAGCTGTAGTTACATCCAGATCTTCTTCGTAATCGGCTATATATTTAAAACCGGAGTCTTCGTATTGGTTGAAATAATATCCTTTGGGAATGATAGCTTTCGCTAGGCGGTAATCTTTTAAGATCGATAGATTTTCTTTCTTGCCTTTTAATGAGGCGTCGAGAAATGCGGATATATAGGTTTGGGCGATCTTGCGTTGACCCTCACCGTCCATTAAAGGGGTCAGATTGAGGAGTGCCGAATAAGGGAAGGGCATATCTTTCCGCCCCCATACGGTGTTGAATTGTCCATGATTGGCCGCATAGATATATAATACGGACTTGAAATGGAAATTCGTATCCGTGAAGTGAAGGTTGTTATATTTTCGGCTTCCTGCATGGAAAACACATCTTGATCATACCCTCCCTGTAAAAGTAGATAATCGATATTCTCCAGCTCCAAAGGCTTATCTTTGTGCATGCTATAAAATGCGGTTGGAGCGATCTCTACGATCCTTTGATGGAGAAATTGAAGTTGAAATCCTGATTGGCATCCTTGTAATATCTTTTTTGCTTGTTGATCACGGTCGCTAGAGGAGCGGCTTGCCCTCCTCTGGAATGTCCGACAAGCGCTATATTATCCATATCAACCGTTTGGTAAAAGGGGGTGTCTTCTTGTTGGTTCCATTCTCTCCAGCATTCCAGATGCTTTAGGATTAGCCAAGCTCTCGTGAATATCTCATTATGGCTATAATCCCCACTCCAATTGCTGTTTAGGAAATTCTCGTCTATCGAGGCGGCGATGTACCTTTGCTTGCTAATAAGGTAGCGATATATTCGTAGCCGGGGTCTGAATATTCTTGCATAAGATGGTTACCGTGTACGAATATACCAGCGGGAAAGGGCCTTGGCCCTCAGGATACCATACTCGTCCGTTGATCGGGTAATTGGAGCGTCGAATCCCCCAAAAAGATTTCTCTTATCCAATTATCGAATCCGGAAGTCTGGTCGAAAAAAGGGGAGTGGCATCTACAGAGGAGGTTTTTATATCGCATGAGTTGCGTATTCATCCCTGTTTTATCATCCCCATTTCCATATAGCAATGTTTTTACTGTATAGGTTCCTTCGATGGTAGGATCAGGAGCGTTAAATGTAGGGGCTTTTTGGTTCCAATAATTTTCCGAGACCGGGGTCGTATGATCAAATCCTTCATTAGCCAAGAAGTAAACAACGCATGTGTTTAGCCCTAATACGATCAATATCAATGTGATTGATACTTTCTTCTTGATACCGATGTAAACAGAGTATCCTATTAAAGCACCACAAAGCAGTTCGAATCCGATAAACATCCGGCTAGTATCCGGATAAGGAAGAAATCCGACTAATATATAAGTAGATAAACAGATTCCGACAAACCAAGGATTGAATAATCTTATGATCTTAAAGCCCCATGTGCTTAGTAAGGCGAGCAGGCTTGATAGAATGCCCACGGTTATCAATGCGATACTAAGATCGCTATAGGCGATATTCCGATTTTCAGATAAGATAGGCTGATAATTACGAGGTATAAGGTAAAAGTAGCCAATGCTCCTATAGTTGCTCCTTTCCATGATTTTTGGGCGGTCTTGATCACGGTGGCTTCGCAAGCCTGTAAAAAGGAGAAGATTGTGTTTTTTGTCATTCTAATTTGATTTTTTAGTTTAGACGGTGAAAGTAGAGAAGCTGTTACAAATATAAGAGGATTTTTTTTATAATTTTGTGTTTGATAAGAATCAAACAAAGGAATATGAAGACACTTATACACACGGACAAGGAACAGATCGAATCGATTATCCGCCAGAGCGATGTTTGCTTTGTGGGCATGGCGGATACAGATGGAACGCCTTATGTATTACCGATGAATTTCGGTTATAAGGATGGCGTGATTTATTTACACTCGGCGCAGGATGGACGAAGCATCTCTATATTGGAACGTAATCCGAAAGTCTGTATTACGTTTAGTATTGACCATGCCTTGGTTTTCCAGCACCCGGAGGTAGCTTGTAGCTACCGTATGCGTTCGAAGAGCGTGATCGCTTGGGGAAAGGTCGCTTACGAAGAGGATTTCGACAAGAAGGTGGAAGCCTTGGATATTATCATGAAGCAATATTCCGATAAGACTTTCCGTTATAGCGATCCGGCGGTCCGTAACGTGAAGATTTGGACGGTAGATATAGACGAGGTCAGCTGTAAGGAATTTGGCGCTCCTCATAAGAAATCTTATTAAATCAATAAATGATATGAAAAAACTACTTCTTTTATTCGTTCTATGTCTTTGTTTTCCGGTGGTTGACAAGGCTTGTACCTCCATTATAATCACTGGAAAGGCTACTCCCGACGGGTGTCCGTTGATGTGGAAACACCGGGATACCGGCGCTCCGTATAACCATATCGGTTATTTTGACGAAGGTGGCTATCGTTTTCTGGGGCTGGTAAATAGCGATGATCCGGAGGGAGCCGTGTGGACCGGAAGCAATGAGACGGGCTTCTCTATCATGAATACGGCTTCTTATAACTTGAAAGACGATGATATAAAGGAGATGGATCAAGAGGGAAACTTGATGCGAAAAGCCTTGAGAGTCTGTAAGACGGTGCAGGATTTCGAGCATTTCTTGGATACCTTGCCTCGCCCGATGCGTGTGGAGCTAATTTCGGAGTGATCGATGCTTATGGTGGCGCGGCTTATTATGAGACGAATAATGAGCGATATTATAAGAAAGACGCGAATGATCCGAATCTGGCGCCGGAAGGTTACTTGATTTATACGAATTTCTCTTTCGAGGGGCGTACGGATGAAGGCAAAGGATATGTACGTTATGAGAATGCGAAAAAGATCTTTAAGGAAATGCGGGACGGAGGATTTACTCCTCAGCGTATCTTTCAACAGGCTTCCCGCTCTTTTTATAATAGCTTGCTGGATATCGATTTGATGGACAAGGGACAAAGTCCGAACAATCGTACGGGTTGGTTTGTGGAGCAGGATTTCATCCCTCGTCTGGAAAGTACGGCCTCTATCGTAATCCAAGGCGTGAGATCCGGCATGAATCCGGAATTGACAACGATGTGGACTGCCTTGGGATATCCTCCTACCTCTGTCGCTATTCCTCTTTGGGTGAAAATGGGAAAGGAGCAAAGCGCTTTAGTTACTTACGACGCATCCTATAAAACAGCCCTATTAGATTGGTATTCTGTTCAATTACAGAAGAATGTCTACTCCATACATCGTGGTAACGGCCAAAAGTATTTGCATTGGCAACTGTTATGGAATGATGACCAATCTGGTTATATCCAACAGCTTCGTGCGGTAGAGAACCGGATTTTCGATTTATTCGACGCTCATAAGACGGAGTGGGAGCAAAATGGATTGGATACAAAGGAAATACAACGGCTGTATAAGGAAGTCGATAAGCTCGTAAATAAAGCCTTCTTGGGGCTTCAAAAATCATAACCATAAGGTATTTTGTTGATAGTGAAAAATACAGTAAGTATTTAAAATATACGTATTGATAATGTCTTTATAATCAGACTGATAAAAAGTTGATGATGTTTCCGGAAAAATATGTACGTGTTTTTCCGGAAACACGTACGAGAATTTATGAAAACACGTACGTGTTTTGGGAAACAGATAATGAGGTTTTAAATGCATTTGGAAAAATGTACAATAACTATGTGGGAAATAAACACTGTATCCCCTTCTAATTATCGAAAGTTTTTAGGGTTATATCCCAACAGGCCTTTTTCTCAGTACTACTCCTTCCTTTGTAGAATATATACTTCAACTGCTCTAGGAGATATACTTCATAGGCCAAGGAAGTAGTACTTCTCGTGAATTCCGATTGTGCGCTTAGGAAACTTGTGCAGTTGGCGTATTTCAAAAAGTTACGTATATTAGCGGTCTGAATCTAATATGAAAACATGAGAAACTATATTATTTAGTGATGATAAGTCTGGCTTCCATTTTGACCGCATGCGAGAATCGATCGGAAGAGTGGGACGTGGTGGATTTCGGAAACGATTGTACGGTTGGCTTGCAGGAACATTTGGAATGCAGATTCATTCCTTTGGAGACGAAGGATAGCGTGCTGTTAAAAGATCTCTACCGGGTTTGCTGGGTGGACGATCGTATTTTTGTATTCGATAGAAGTGATGAGATAAATGCGCTTTTTGTATTCAGTGATCAAGGAAATTTTATTACTCGTGTAGGCTTGCGGGGACAAGGGCCGAAAGAGTATCTTTATCTAACTCACTTTTTCGTGGATGAGAAAGAGCGAATCTTGACATTGGTGGATTTTGGTGGGACGGCCTTATTGCGTTATGATCTGGATACCTATCAATATATATCCACGCAAGATGTAGCTGATTATTTTGTGGACTGCGCCCCTTTAGATAAGGAGAATTGGATTTGGTATTATCCTTTGGGATTTGCGACACCGCAAAGGGAAAACTTCTATCTGAAAGCCACGGACAGGAAAGGAGAGCAAGACGCATTGTTGGGACCGGCTTATTTCACGTCCGGCCATACGATCAATGGGAGCAAGACGTTGCATGCCTTTGCTGGGAATTGGTATGCGCATTTCCCCTTTACCCCCGAAGTATGGAAAGTGAAGGACGGGATGTTGGAGCCTGCTTATAAAGTTCGCTTCGGAGATAAAAGTATGCCTCCTATCGAGTATGTCAAGGAGAAAGGGAGAGGCGGGAGAGATTTCTCTGGCGATCTGTTTCGCTCCGGCTATGTAAATTCTTTTGGGCTGCTGGAGACCGAACGGATCCTGCATGCGACCTATATGTGCGATAAGGTAACTTACTTCGGATTTTATGACAAGGATAGGAAAGAGGCATTCTCGTATGCGTTCCCCAACTTCATAAGGGCTACGGGGTTGACAGGCTTTTACGGTATTTGCGGAGTGTATAAAGATTATTTTATCGGGAAGATCAGTTCGACGGTGCTGTTGCGTAATCAGATACATTATGAGGATTTGAGACGGATAGCGGAGAATCGTACACAGGACGATAATCCGATCTTATGTTTATTTAAAATAGAAAGGTCATGAGAGTATTGTATGGGATTATTGTATTCTTCGCTTTGTTTCTTCTCGCTTGTTCCGATGCAGAAAGAGAAGAAAAACGGCTGGAGGGAAATTTGTTAATGAAAGGGGATTCTGGTGTATGCTATGATGGGATTGGTCTTACCGAGTCTTATTTGGTGTTGTTGGCTCGTGGGTGTGATACGATCATTCAAGTATTCGACAAAGATGATTTGTCGCACCTGCATGCGTTTGCGTTGAAAGGATATGGTGCCACTTATTTCTCTAATCCGGAGTTTATGAAGTCAAATACAAAAGAACCCGCCGGAAAGGATGAGTTCTGGATCGTGGATAACCAACTTACATTTAATAAGATGCAGGTGCTGGCGGATTCTTTGCGTTTTGATCGGAAATATATACTAATACCCGAACTTGTTCCCTCTACGCATTATAATGTCACCACGAAAGAAGTTTATGCGGTTCCGATCGTAGAGAAAAATGTTTATGGTCCTTTCTGTTATGCGAATCGGGAAGAGGGAATTTATTGGGTGGAGCCACCAAAAGTAGCAAGAACGTATCGTTCTTGTAAGCACGTCGCTTATTTGCCTAATCTTTGTGTGAATGAGCGGCAAAACAGTGTGGTTGCTGCCTTGCGCTTCTTTAATCGAATTGATTTTTACGATTTGAAGGGAACTTATCAAAGGAGCTTTACGTATGGGAAGGAGCCTATCGTGCCTTTATTGAAGAAAAATGACACCCAAGTGGATGTTCTTGGAACGACGAAATGCTTTATCGATATATGCGGTACGGATCAGTATGTATATTGCTTGTACGATGGTTCTGTGGATTTTTCTAATTTATCCACATTGCTGGTTCTTTCTTGGGATGGCCAATTAAAGAAACGATTGAATTTTGATCGTTCAATAAAGAGGATTGCCGTAGACCCTTCCGATGGTTTTCTGGTCGCCTTGGCTCTTGATGAAAGTGGAGCATTGGATGTGGTAAAATACCTGTTGTAAATGATATTCTTGACAGGCTGAAACTCCGTTTTCTCGAAAGCGAGTTTCTGATTGGAGATGTAAATAACTTGTGGAAGACAAGAATAGTAATTATCTTTGGAACAAAAGTGAAAAGATAATGACAAACAGTATCGTACGCAAACTGCCGATAGGTATACAGACCTTCGAGAAGATAAGGGAAGGGAATTATGTATATGTGGATAAGACGGAATGGGTGTGGCGGATGGCCTCGTTGGAGACACCGTTTTTCCTAAGTCGTCCCCGTAGGTTTGGAAAGAGCCTTTTGCTTTCTACTTTTGAGGCTTATTTTAAAGGAAGAAAAGATCTGTTTAAGGGATTGGCTATCGAACGGTTGGAACAGGATTGGATTGAGTATCCGGTGATCCATTTGGATTTGAATGCCAAGAAATTTGATACAGGGAGGATCTGATTCGTCTTGTGGATAGGCAGTTGCTTGTTTACGAGGTATATATGGTTCTAGTGATGCGGATGAGACGATTGATGACCGTTTGTTTACCTTGTTACGCTTGATTTGTGAACAGACAGGAAAACGGGTGGTCGTTTTAGTGGATGAGTATGATAAGCCTCTTTTGCAATCATTTGATAATGAGAAATTGCAAGAGGAGTATCGCCTAATGTTGAAAGCGTTCTATGGGGTGTTGAAAAGTGCGGATCGCTATTTGCGCTTTGTATTCCTAACCGGGGTGACAAAGTTCTCTCAAGTTAGCGTGTTTAGTGACTTGAACCAGTTGAACGATATTAGCATGGACTGGCAATTCGCAACGCTTTGTGGCATAACACGGGAAGAGTTAGCGACGAATTTTGTACCGGAGATAGAAGCCTTCGGGAAAAAGAATAATTGGTCGTTTGTTGAGGTGGTAGAGCGGATGGAACGTAATTATGATGGGTATCATTTTCATCAAGATGGAGTGGGAGTGTTTAATCCGTTCAGTGTACTGAATGCGTTCAATAAGCTGGAGTTGGAGAGTTATTGGTTTCAGACGGGTACGCCGACCTTTTTGGTGAGCCTCCTCCGTAAAAGTAATTATGATTTACGGCTTTTGATAGATGGTATCGAGGCGCCTGCTGCTTCATTCACTGAATATCGAGTAAACACCAATAATCCGATTCCGTTGATTTATCAGAGTGGATATTTGACGATAAAGGATTATGATCGGGAATTTCGTAATTATTTATTGGAATTTCCGAACGAAGAAGTAAAATATGGTTTTATTAATTTCTTAGTCCCTTACTATACCTCCATTTCCAAGGAAGAGCAGAGTTTTTATATTGGTAAATTTGTACAAGAATTACGGACAAAGGATATAGATGCTTTCCTTTCCCGTCTCCAAGCTTTCTTCGCTGATTTCCCGTATGAGTTGAATGATAAGACCGAACGTCATTATCAAGTGGTTTTCTATTTGGTCTTTAAGTTGATGGGGCAATTTACTGAGGCGGAGGTGCGAAGTGCCAGAGGACGTGCGGATGCGGTGGTTAAAACACCAAAATACATTTACGTCTTTGAGTTCAAGTTGAACGGAACCGCCGAGGAAGCCATATGGCAAATCGATGAGAAAGGTTATTTGGTTCCCTATCAGGCGGATGGGCGTAAGTTGATAAAGGTTGGCGTGGAATTTAGCGCTATAGAACGTAATATTAGTCGTTGGCTGTATTTTTGATGCCTCTTCGTGAAGGTGTTCTCAAATAAAATACTATTTTTGCGCATTATAAAGAATATTCCGCAAATAATGGATATACAGAGGCATAGTAGCGTATTGGGCGATACGGTGGAGAAGCTATCGGATGAGGCATCGTATAAACAATTGTTCCATGCGTACAGGATGAGGAGGCGCTGCCTCGGGCGAGGTGCTGAAAGAGATCATCGATCTATGCCGTGCGATCCTGTTCCCCGGTTATTATGGGAATGCCCGTATCAGTAAACAGACGATCCGTTTTCATACGGGCGTAAATGTTGAGACTCTTCATTCTTTATTATCCAAGCAGGTTTATGCGGGACTTTGTTTCGCGGATACATCTTGCGTGACTTGCCCGGAAGAAAAGATCTCCGCTGAGGCAGAGGCTATTTCGGAGGCTTTCATCTCTACGCTTCCGGAGATTCGCGGTCTGCTGGCTACGGATGTGGAGGCGACTTTCAATGGCGATCCCGCCGCTCAAAATCTAGGTGAGGTCATATTTTGTTATCCCGGTTTCCGGGCGATCGGTAATTACCGGATCGCCCATCAATTGTATAAGCTCGGGGTTCCTTATATTCCTCGTATGATTACGGAGATGGCACATTCCGAGACCGGTATCGATATCCATCCGGGCGCGAAGATCGGTCATCATTTCTCGATAGACCACGGGACGGGTACGGTGATCGGCGAGACGAGCGTGATCGGCAATTACGTCCGAATCTTTCAGGGCGTCAGCTTGGCGGGAGAGAAACTTCCCCCCGATGAGAACGGTAACGCTATCCGTGGCGTAGCCGTCATCCTATCTTGGAAGATCATGTGACAGTATATTCTAATTCCACCTTAATCGGTAAAATCCGGATTGGCAGAGGGGCTACGATATGTGGTAACGTCTGGATAGCGGAGGATGTACCGGCAGGGAGTACGGTTACACAATTGAAAATTGAGAATTGAAAATTATCAAGAGGGTAGCTGGAAGGAGATCGAAGCATGTCAGAGAGCGAAATGAGAATAATTAATAATAAACAACGTAATACGCAATTGGGAATAATTTTCAATTCTCAATTCTCAATTTTCAATTAAAATGAGCGAGACATTTGAAATGGTGGCCAAAACCTATACGGGTTGGAAGAGATCTTGGCCGAGGAGTTATTAGCTTTAGGTGCCAACGACTTGCAGATCGGTCGTCGTATGGTTTCCTTTACGGGTGATAAGGAATTGCTTTATAAAGCGAATTTCCACTGCCGTACTGCCCTGCGCATTCTGAAACCGATTTATCATTTCAAGGCCAAAGATGCTGATACCGTTTATAAAGAGGTGAAAAAGGTAGAGTGGGAGAAGTATTTGTCGCTGGACAAGACGTTCGCGATCGACTCGGTGATCTATTCCGAGGATTTCAATCACTCGAAGTTTGTCGCTTACCGTACGAAAGACGCTATCGTGGATTATTTCATCGAGAAGTTCAAGAAGCGTCCGTCCGTTCGTGTCAATAACCCGGACTTATATATCAATATCCATATTTCGCATAACGATTGTACCTTATCTATCGATAGCTCCGGCGAGTCTTTGCACAAGCGTGGTTATCGGGTGGATCAAACGGAAGCTCCGTTGAATGAGGTGTTGGCTGCGGCATGATCCTAAAAACCGGTTGGAAAGGAGAATCTAATTTCGTAGATCCGATGTGTGGTTCCGGTACATTGTTGATCGAGGCTGCCATGATCGCCTTGAATATCGCTCCGGGTATTCATCGGAAAGAGTTCGCTTTCCAGAAATGGGTGGACTATGATGAGGAATTGTTCGATCGTATTTATAATGATGAGAGCGGGGAGCGTGAGTTCGCTTTCCATTGCTATGGCTCCGATATTTCCCAAGCCGCTATCGATATCGCCTTGGAGAATATCCGTAGCGCTGGCTTGATGAAATATATCGATCTGAAGGTGAAACCGTTCCAACAATATACAGAGGCTCCGAAGCCAGGTATATTGGTGACGAACCCACCTTATGGAGAGCGTATATCATCTCGTGATCTATTGGGATTGTATAATATGATCGGCGAGCGTTTGAAACATGTGTTCATGGGATATAAGGCTTGGATTTTGAGCTATAAAGATGAATGTTTCGATAAGATCGGCTTGCGCCCGAGCGAGAAGATCAATTGATGAACGGTTCCTTGGAGTGCGAATACCGTTGCTATGAGTTATTTGAGGGAACCAATAAGGACTTCAAAAAGGCATTGAATGAGGATGGAGAGGAGCGTCCGCACAGATCGGAAGGCTCTTTCGAGCGTAGAGGCAATGATCGTCCAAACTTCCGTACGGGCCGTGTGGATCGTCCGGAACGTCGTTTCGCCGCTGCTCATAGCGAGGATGATGAGGAGCGTTTCGCTTCCATTCCGGGGAAACGTATCTTTGGAGAGGATCGGGGAGAGGATCGTCCGGTCCGCAAGAAATTCGTGGATGCCCCGGTTCGTAAGCCGATCAAGCCAAAAGGAGAACGTCCTGTGAAAATGCGTTATCGGGATGAGGATGACCGTAAGAAAGGGTTTGGCGATCATAAGCGGGATGGAAAGCGCCCGTTTAGCAAACCTATAAAGCCTATAAAACGGAGAGGGTATGATGATTATGAGGATTAAATCATCTTTATTCATAAGCCTATGTCTGATTTTATTAACGATGTCGATTACCGCCCAAGATAAGCAACTCTCCTTGCACGACTTGATTCCGGGAGGAAAAACGTATAGCCGCTTCGTACCTCGTGACTTGAAACAGTTACGATGGTGTGGGGACGAGTACTTATATGTTAAGGGAGATAGCGTGTTAGGAGCTAAGCCGGGGAAAAAAGAAGAGGTCCTTTTTTCGTTGGAAAGACTGAATGGGCCTTGATGGTGGCAAACCTACAGACGGTTGGTTCCTTGCCTAGCTTTTCGGTACCTTATGAAAGTGGTTCGGTCTTGGCTTTTACTAGCAAACAGCACCGGATTCATTATGACTATAAGAAGAATAAGGTAGTCGCTGATTATGCTTTGAAGAATAACTGGGCGAATTATGACTTTTGCCCGGCTACGAATAACTTAGCTTTTACGGAGGGAAACAATGTGCATATTTTATCCCCGGATGGACGAAATACGATTGTTACACGTGAAACACAGGATGGAATCGTATGCGGACAGGCTGTCCATCAACGGGAGTTCGGGATTACGAAAGGTATGTTTTGGTCTCCTAAAGGCTCGGCTCTAGCGTTTTATCGTATGGATGAGCGTATGGTGACCGCTTACCCGCTGGTGAATATCGATACTCGTTGCGCTACGCCGGTTCCTCATAAATATCCGATGGCTGGAATGAAGAGCCATGAGGTTACGGTGGGTGTCTATCAGGTAGCTACCGGGCAGACGGTTTGGTTGGAGACAGGCTTGCCGAAAGAGAAATATTTAACAAATATCGCTTGGAGTCCGGATGAGAAGAGTATTTATATCGCTGAGTTGAATCGTGAGCAGAACGAGATGCATTTGGTGCGGTACTCTGCCTTGACGGGAAAGAAAGAGGCTGATCTGTTTACCGAGACGATCGTTGTTATGTGGAGCCGCAGCATCCTGTGCTCTTCTTGCCGAACGATCCGGATAAGTTTATCTGGCAGAGTGAGGCGGATGGCTATAACCATCTATATCTGTATGATACGACTGGAAAGGAATTAAGGAAGCTAACCGGTGGGGAATGGGTGGTTACCAAGGTGCTAGGCTTTAGCAAAGACGGAAATAAGGTGATTTTCGAGGGAACGGCACCTCATCCCGTATCTCCGAATATGCAAGGAACGGGGATGCAACGTTATATTTGGGAGACGGATTTGAGAACGGGTGATATCATGAATTGCTTGAGTTGGAAGTGGGCGTGCACCGTTGGTTGCTGAGTCCTCCGGCGAATATGCGATTGATTATGTAAGTTCTCCTTCTACCCCGAGGGATATCGATTTAGTCTGTATAAAGGACGCTAAGGTGATTTCTACCTTACTTTCCGCTCCGGATCCCTTTAAATTGTATCGGATGCCCCGGATCAAGGTTGGACATATCCTTGCTGCCGATGGTAAGACTCGCTTGAATTACCGGTTGACTTTACCGCCGGATTTGGATGAGACGAAGAAGTATCCTACGATTGTCTATGTATATGGAGGCCCTAAAGTACAGCTTGTTACGGGCGACTGGCAAAACGGGGCTCGTGGTTGGGACCTCTATATGGCACAGAGAGGTTATGTGATGTTTACCGTGGATAGCCGCGGCTCGGCAAATCGTGGACATGCTTTTGAGAGCGTGATTCATCGTAATTTGGGTATCAATGAGATGGCGGACCAAGTGAAGGGTGTCGAGTTCCTGAAATCCTTGCCTTATGTGGATGCCGACCGTATCGGGGTACATGGCTGGAGTTATGGCGGTTTTATGACAACGAACTTGATGCTGACTTATCCGGAGATCTTTAAGGTGGGCGTGGCCGGAGGGCCGGTTATCGACTGGAGCAATTACGAGATTATGTATGGCGAGCGTTATATGGATCGCCCGCAGGATAATCCGGAAGGTTATAAGAACGCGAACCTGAAACTGAAGGCCGGTAATCTGAAAGGCCATCTGTTGATGATACATGGGGATATCGATCCGGTGGTAGTGTGGCAACACAGCCTTGGTTTCTTAAAGGCTTGCGTAGAGGCTGATACGTATCCGGATTACTTTGTGTATCCTCGCCATGAGCATAATGTGACCGGTAAGGACCGTCCGCATTTGCATGAGAAGATTACGAGGTATTTCGATGACTACCTTGGGAATTGAAAATGGAGAATGGAGAATTGAGAATTGAAAATTAGAAGAGATATGAATATATTGTTATTAGGCTCTGGTGGGCGTGAGCATGCGATCGCTTGGAAGATCGCTCAAAGCCCGAAAGTTGATAAGTTATTTATCGCTCCCGGTAATGCGGGAACAGCGTTGGTAGGAACCAACGTGGATATTAAAGCGGATGATTTTGCCGCTATCAAGGATTTTGCGTTGGCGAACCAAGTGAATATGGTCGTGGTAGGTCCCGAGGATCCATTGGTGAAGGGTGTTTATGATTATTTCAAGAAGGATGAGGCATTAAGCTCCATCCCCGTGATCGGCCCGAGTGGGGAAGGTGCCCAATTGGAAGGTAGCAAGGATTTCGCCAAGCGTTTATGATGCGTCATCATATCCCGACCGCTCGTTATAAGAGTATTTCCACTGAAAACCTAGAGGAAGGCTATGCGTTCTTGGAATCTCTTTCCGCTCCTTATGTATTGAAAGCGGATGGATTGGCTGCCGGTAAAGGGGTACTGATTATCGATAACTTGGAGGAAGCCAAGAAAGAGTTGGGAGATATGCTGGGCGGAATGTTTGGCGACGCGAGCAAGACGGTCGTGATCGAGGAGTTCTTGGATGGTATCGAATGCTCCGTATTCGTCTTGACGGATGGCAACGATTACAAGGTGCTTCCGGTAGCAAAAGATTATAAGCGTATCGGTGAGGGTAATACGGGTTTAAACACAGGTGGAATGGGAGCTGTTTCCCCGGTTCCTTTTGCGGATGAGGTATTTATGGCGAAGGTGGACGAGCGTATTATCCGTCCTACCGTAGAGGGATTGAAAGCGGAGCATATCGATTATAAAGGTTTCATCTTCTTGGGTCTGATCAATGTGAAGAATGAGCCGATGGTGATAGA
>ENA-OQIC01000168-OQIC01000168.1-human-gut-metagenome-genome-assembly--contig:-NODE-168-length-29718-cov-3.238012_pt1 | contig 29718 bp, 40 predicted proteins | sample MGYA00242572_ERZ504736 | MGnify/ENA primary metagenome ERZ504736 (study PRJEB26092, sample SAMD00036201) | human gut metagenome | host: Homo sapiens | study: EMG produced TPA metagenomics assembly of...
ATTGTTTTGTGTGGTAACTTTACAATATCAAATACTGGTAAGAATTGCCATTGCCTATTTTATTATTGAGAAAAAGAAAGCTGCGCCACAGCCTTGGCAAGCCATCGCGCAGCGATTTTGTTCAACTGGAAGTTAGCGATTTCTTTTTCCGGTATTCTCTGTCCCACGGATTTCCTCATGATAGAAATAATCTACGATCACCGGATGCCCCTGCGGGACTCTGCCATAAGGCATTTCATTATCCACAAAGGCACAATCATACTTCTTAGCCATTTTCTCAGCTTTTACTTCAAGTGCTTCAAAGTAGCTGCGGTTATGCTTGTTATAGATCTCGTCGTAAAGTGGTACAAGATCAGGATATTTTCCGGCGATATAATCCATAATTGTCTTTTTGAAACCGCCTCGAAGATTGAGATTTTCGAGCCAGAACAGATCGCACTGATCCTTTACCCGCTCAAAGATTGCTTCAAAATCCGTGATACCGGGGAATACCGGGGATACGAAACAGACTGTACGGATACCTGCTTCATATACCTGCTTCATAGCAGCGATACGGCGCTCAATGCTCGAAGCAGAGTCCATATCGTTCTTGAAATTTTCATCTAGTGTGTTGATCGACCATGAAACGGTTACACGTCCAAGCTTCTTCAGCAAATCAATATCCCGTACCACAAGATCCGACTTTGTGCAGATCAGAATATCTGCGTCACTGCCGATCAGCTGCTCCAGAAGTTTTCTGGTATTCCCGAATTGCTCCTCCTGTGGATTGTAGCCATCTGTCACAGAACCGATGACCACCCGCTGTCCGACATATTTCTTCGGATTTTTAATTTCCGGCCAATGCTTCACATCAAGGAAAGTGCCCCATTCCTCCTTGTGCCCGGTAAAGCGCTTCATAAAAGAAGCATAGCAATACTTGCAGGCATGTGTACAGCCCACATAGGGATTGACCGAGTAACCGCCTACCGGCAGACTAGACTTAGTCATGATGTTCTTTGTTTCCACCTCACGAATGAGGATTCCATTTATTACTTCTTCCATGATTTCTGTACCTCTAACACTTTATTAAATTCTTCCGGCATTTCCTGAATCATATTTTCATCCCCTATGATAGGGACAAGATCTTCTTTCATAAACACCGGAATGCCGAGCTTATGTGCCTGGTCCGTCAGAGACCATGCCCATTCCGGCTCCGTATGAATCTTCCTACTCTGAGCTCCGGTCATGGTGCCGACAACGATCCAATTGATTCCGGAAAGGTCAACTGTGCCGGGATCATCGAATAACGGCTCAAAGGTAACATGGTAATGTTTTGCTCTGACGTTTTTCCGAAGGGCGTCGATACGCCACAGTTCTGCTTTCCTCGTCACCGTAACGCCAAACCATGCGTTTTCCAGATTGATATCAAAATCCAGCAAATCGGGTCGCTTGGTAAGGAACAGGAACTGATGCTGTGGATTTTCACGGATCTTTGCAAATACCTCGTCTCTCCATTCCGGCTTCCATCCGGAGAGATCGCTCATGCCGGTAAGAAGAAAGTTCTGCGGACGTTTCTTTTCCATCATCTTGAGCTTACCCGGAAAGAATTCAGGATCAGCGAAGTCATCAATCATATGCCAGCGTTTCACGTTGTTGCGGGCATAGCAATATGCACACCCCACTGTACAGCCAATGACGATATTCATGTTCTGAATCTGATCTTTGATACAAATACTCATGACTTCTGCCACTCCTCAAGATTCTTTCTGATGCGGTCGAGGCATTCCTCAAACCGGGTAATTTCTTCCTCTGAAAAACCTTTGTAGTAAATACTGCCCATCTCATCAGATACAGAATCGTACTCGCCCTTTAAGGCATGTGCTTTCTCAGTCAGAAACAGGAGCGTTTTCCTTTTGTCCGTTTCAGACTGAACACGACTTATCAGCCCTTGATTTTCCATTCTTTCCAGCATCGTAGTAAGAGATGTTATCGCTAATCCGCATTTAGTCGAGAGTGACCTGATTGAGATACCATCCTCCTGCCACAGCACATAAAGAATACGCCCCTGGGCTCCATTAAACGCATCAATATTCTTTTCACTGAGAATCTTCTCGAAAATCCGGTCTCCAAGCTGTTTTATTTTGGTGACAAGAAATCCTCCATTCATTTCCATACAAAAGCTCCTATATAGTAGTTTATTAAAAATAATACTATATAGGAGCTTTATTGTCAACAGTTTATATGTCTTAATAGGTAAATTCCGTTTTTTCAATTCTCCAAACTGGAATTTATATAATTATCTCTCTAACTTTCCCCATTTTATAGGCTTTCCCGCCTGTCCATTAGTGAAATGATATGTAGTTTCCCTTATTTTTACCCTTATGAGATAATCACAAGGGAAATAAGGGAATTTTTTTAATCATTGCCTACCACTTTATCAAGAAGCCTAACTGATTTTCGTTTAGCATCTCTTGTGGAGTGAGCATAGACATTCATTGTGGTACTTACATCTGAGTGTCCTAACAGTTCCTGCACATCTTTTGGGGCAGCTCCATTTGCTAAAAGGTTGCTTGTATAGGTGTGACGTAACTGGTGGAAATGAAAGCCTTCAAATCCCTCTAATGTTTTTGCCACCTTTCTGCAAACAGTCCCCAAAGTAGTTGGAAGTTCCAGACAACCATCCGGTCTTAAACAGACGAAAGAAATTTCTTTATAATCTGCCGGGACTTCCTCTGTTCTGTCTAAGCAATAATATTCGTAGTACACTCTGTTTTTCTCTTTGACCGCTTTGTAGTAGTTCGTGTGATAAAGTTCTCCGTACTGCATTCGATTTTTTAACTGCTCTTTCCGGGCATTACGGAAAATCTCTACCAGCGTATCTCCAAAATCAACAATCCTCACTTTTTTCCGCTTGGTTGGTCCGATGATATATTTGCGCTTTGAGCCATCGTATCGGATGCTACGTCTTATGGTAAGGCATTGTTCTTCCAGATTTACGTCCTGCCACGCCAAACCGCAGGCTTCTCCAATACGAAGCCCGGCATAATAGGCTATCTGGATTGGAAGTATTGCGGCTGGGTTCTTTTTTTTCAGATAAGCAAGCAATCTTTCATAATCTTCTCGTGAAATTGGTTGGATATTTCCGTCCATGTCCTCGTCTGAAAACAAATCAACTTCATCCGTCTGATACCGCAGTTTAATATACTGCATGGGATTAAACGTAATATACTGTTTTGGAAATACTGCAAAGCGGAAGGACTGCTGCATGACTGCGGAAAAAGAATGGATGTAATCTTTGCTGTAACCCTTTCTCTCTTTTCCGTCGGGATGAACTCCCCCGAAGGAAAGCAAATCAAAAAAGGATTGCAAATGCTCAGAGGTTACATTTTTTAATTTCCGTTCTGCCAGCGGATGTTTCTTAATATTTCGGATTGTTCCGAGGTAATTCTCCACAGTACCATTGCTGAGCGTACCTGTTTTTAATTCCTCCTCTGCCCACACATCCAAAAGTTGTCCGACTGTGAGATTTTCCGCTTTGGCAACAAATTTCTTTTTCTCATAATCATCCATTGCCTGACGGAGCAGTTTTTCAGTTTCACTTTTGCTTTCTGTTCCAACGCATTCTTTCTGAACAAGATTGCCGCTTGCGTCCTCTACATAGAAGCGGTAGTACCATTTCTTTCCTTTTTTCTTACAGATCCTTTTGCCATAATCGTATGTCTCCTTTCGATATTAGACAATCGGAACTGATGAAATGCTTCGTGCGTGTAAGTATATCATAACTCCGGCTGTCTTACTATACCGATTCGGAATCTTCGTATAAGACTTCTGATAAAAGATTTGCAAGCCTTTGCTCTGCTGTTTTGGGTTTCTTGGAATAGAGCCTTACGATGTCTGCCATCTCATTAAAAGCATTGATGGTGTGAGTGATTTCCCTTAAGAACATAATCTCATTATATTCATCATTCGATTCAAACCCTATTGTTTTGGCAATATCCGTCTGACCATCATTCCCCTTAAAGTTTTTGCAGGCGAACTGAAAGGAATCCAAAAACAGACCATATTGTTTTAACATCAGCAGTAATAAATCTTTTGAAAAAGCATCTTCTTCTTTGGTAAGGGCAAGTGGTAACTGTTCCAGAATATCTCCCATCGCATCACGAATCTGTAATTCTCTCTTATCCGTAATATCGGTTTCATATTCATCTGTTTCCCCTTTGAGCCATTCCACAGATACATGGAGTGCTTCCGAAAGACCTTCCAACACCATTTTTTTCGTATTGTCAATCGAACCATTCTCATAACGCAGGATTGTAGAAGCGGTAACACCCATCTTTTCTGCGACATAAGGCTGTGTCAGATTCAATTCCAGACGGCGCTGTTTTACTCTGCTCCCTATCAGCTTGCGTAATTCTTTATCTTTCATGCTGACTGCCTCCTTTTTCGGTATGTATGAATTATAGCATTGTTTTTCCGAAATTGCAATATGCAATATAAAGTTTATTTTTAACATTTCGTAACGCTTGACAAAAAGATGTGAAAAGGATATACTTACATCACAAGAATTGCATAATGCAATTTGTAAGGAGGTGATTATATGACGCAAAGAAAAATTGCATTATCCATCGAAGAAGCTGCTGACTATACGGGAATCGGCAGAAACACCTTAAGACAGCTTGTAGAATGGAAGAAACTTCCAGTATTAAAGGTTGGTCGCAAAGTCCTGATTAAAACCGATATTCTGGAAATGTTTATGGAAGCTAATGAAGGTCGTGATTTGAGGGATAGAGGAAATGTAAAAGCTGTAACAAGAACTGTGGCAAATTAAAAAGGCGGCTTCCAAAGAAACCGCCAAAGGTTCTATCAGACCAAAGCCATGATATACCTACACGCAAGAAGATTATACCATGTGCTTCTTCTGATACGCAACCGAGAACTTATGTTTGCAAAAGAAAGGAGAATGTAATAATGGCAAAATCAACAAAAAGTTATGAAGAACGAATGCTTGAAATGGAAAAAAGGGAACAGGAAAGCCTTGAAAAAGCAAAACGATATGCAGCACAGAAGAAAGAACTTCTGAAACGAAAGAAAACCGAGGAAAGTAAAAAACGAACCCATAGGCTCTGTCAGATTGGCGGTGCGGTGGAATCCGTTCTTGGTGCTCCTATTGAGGAAAAAGACATCCCAAAGCTGATTGTTTTTCTGAAAAGGCAGGAAGCCAATGGGAGATTTTTCTCAAAAGCAATGCAGAAAGAAACCAATACCGATATGGAGGAAGTGTAATGGCAGAGGGGATGAGTTTTTCATTCCCTTCATTGCTTTTTCATGAAGGGCGCACTTATGGACAACCAGAGGTCGTCCCAATAAGTTTGCCACAAGTGTCAACCGGTCTGCGCTCACGCTTGCCGGGCTCGTTCCGTCGGCGGGGCTTTCAGCCAGACCTGCTCATGCCGCAGGAGGCACTCTTCGCCAGAGAGGCGCATTCCATGCAGGCTGCTATGCGCAGGGCACTCTTACGCAGAGGGAGTTCCGGCAATGCTGCTTTTTCTAAAACTGAAAGCAATGTTGCCGGAAATCTATGCCGGATACGTCAGAAAGGAGGAATCCAGACATGGCGATTTTTCATTACACAATCAAAATAGTCGGACGAAGTAAAGGGAAATCTGTTATCTCCGCTTCCGCATATCTCAATGGGGATGTGATGAAAAACGAGGAAACAGGGAGAATCAGTTATTACACTTCTAAAAAAGAAGTGGTCTACACCCGGCTGATGATGTGCGAAAACGCACCTCCTGAATGGCAGATAGTACCAGAAGAAAATATAAAACGCTTTCAAAAATCTGTCCGATACAAAAGGTCAGAAGATAAAGAAGCTGCTTTAAAAAAATTCAAAATCACATTTCAGAAACAGAGGTTATGGAATGAGGTATTGAAGATTGAAAAAATGCAGATGCCCAACTTGGCAGGTCATTTGAATTTGCCCTCCCCAAAGAATGGAGCAGACAGGAACAAATTCAATATACAACCGACTATATCCAAAAAACTTTTGTAGATAGAGGAATGTGCGCTGATTGGAGTATCCACGACAAAGGGGATGGCAACCCCCATGTCCATCTGCTTCTAACTATGCGTCCTTTTAACCCGGATCATTCTTGGGGAAAGAAAGAAGTCAAGGATTGGGATTTTGTCAGAGATAAAACGGAAATATCGTGATTGATGAATCCCATCCGAACTGGTGGCAGGATAAGAAAAACCCTGACCGTCATGGAATCCGTATCCCTGTATTAGACGAAAACGGAATTCAGAAGATTGGAGCAAGAAACCGCCTGCAATGGAAACGGGTGCTGACCGATGCTACTGGATGGAACAATCCAAAAAATTGTGAACTGTGGCGGAGTGAATGGGCAAAGGTATGTAATGAACATCTGCCTTTGCATAATCAAGTTGATCATCGTTCTTATGAAAAGCAGGGAAAACTCCAGATTCCTACCATCCATGAAGGAGCTGACGCAAGAAAGATTGAACAAAAGTTTTTTGCCGGGCAGGAAATAAAAGGCTCGTGGAAAGTAGCGGAAAATCAAATCATAAAACAACAAAACACGTTATTGCAAAAGATACTAAACACCTTTGGGAAAGTATCGGGTGCATTATCATTATGGAAGGAGCGATTAAATGACATTAGAAGAAAGCCGGGAAATTATACCCTTAATGGAATCCATGATTGGTCAAATCGAAGAACAGCAGAACCTAATGGCAGAAATGATTCTGGAAATGCAGAACCGGGACACTCAACTCTCTCTTATGCAAAAACAGAATCAGAAATTACAAAAATTAAACAACGAGTTATCCGAGCTGCTCAACATTTTGCCAAATACCGAGGAACTGCTTTCCAAGATGGAAGAACAGAAAACGAAGATAGAGCTTTTGGAAAACGAAAATCAGCAATGGCAGAAATTGGCACAGAAGCTGAACAGCGAAAACAGTTTATTACTGAAACAGAACACCGAATTGCTGAACTGGAACAGCAGATAGAGAAAGGACGTGATATAGATGAACGAATCCAGAGAATCAAAGAACGCCGAACAGTTGGAAGAACTTCTGCTCTTGACCGAGGAGATACAAGAAGAACTAGAACAGAAAGAACAGCTTATCGTGGAACTGAAGACGCAGCTCAGCGAATCTCTGACCTTGAACGAGAAATTAAACAAAGAGAACAGAGCCGGGAATATTCAAGCATTAAAGAACGACTTGAAGCTGGCAGACAGAGCATTGCGGATCGAGAAAGAGAAGTTGCGAAGCGCAAACGTCATGATAGAGGAATGTCAAGATAAAATATGCTATTTAACACAGGAACGGGATTATGCCCGGACACATCAGAAAATCGTAGAAATACCGGTAGAAAAGCCGGTACTCTATGAAAAATGTGAAGCCTGTAACCGGACAGCCTATCAGAATGCAAAAGCAAAATACGAAACACAAAAAGAGCGACTTGCAGGACAGTATAAAGCAAAAACGGTAATGTTCCAAACAACCTTGTTCCTTCTTGCATGGTATTCGTTGACAACCACTCTTTTTCAGGCAGTACAGTCAGATATGTTCCTTGTCGATTGTAAATCATTCTTCAATGATTTAGCATCATTCATACAAACCTTTGTCGGATGGACGATTGATGCCGGGCATTCTGCGGCACAGATTAGTACAAAAATTCCAAATGCTTTTATAGCCGGAATGGTATATTGGTTATTGCTAATATTGATTGTAGGAATATGTATGGCAGGAACAGGGATGCTGGCGATACTGATAGAAATAAAGGTTATAGAATTATATAAGAAAAACTGTTGGGATGTTATTACTCTACTAATGATACTGACAAGTGTTGCTATTGTCATTTATTTTGGAGAATCAATCAAAAAAGTACTGTCAGTAAATCTTCTATTGCTTTTCGTACTTTCGCAGGGCGCATATGTTGGAATTAGATGTTATCTTAAAGTTTGGTTAGAAAAAAGACCATATTAGTATTTTCAACTTACTGTATAGACAGTAAAATTACTCCATACCAGCCTAGTGAAAATTTACTGTATGAAAAGAAGTATTACAGAGAAAAAAGGCTGTAAAAACAGGAACAGCCAGCCCGAAAGAATTTACGGACTGGCTGTATCAGCAGAGTAATGTAATTGTGGAGCTGACCGAGATATGAAAAGCTTTCTATCATCAATTTCGCATTATTGCAATAACAGATTGCTTCTTCCATGAATGAATAAGCAATATTGTCATCAAACTTTCAAGCATAAACATAGCAACAGCAAAAAGAGTAAAAGCAACAACCGGAAATACAAATCCCGTAGACATGCCTGCATTTTTCAAAAATATACCGATTGCATATCCGCCGGGGATTCCAACAACAGCAGTTATAAGCAATGCAATCAAAGTAGTAAAAAGACCTTCCATCATAAATGCTTGCTTCAACTGCTTATTTGTCATACCAATAGATTTTAGTGTGCCCATTTCCTGTTTCTGTGATAAAAGATTTGTCACAGTAAGATTGATTTGATTGATGACCGCAAATATCCACAAGATGGCTGCAATCGCATAAGCTAATGTAAAACCTGCACGATTGTCTGATTGGTGTTCTACAATAAAATCTTGAAGGGTTTGTAAGCGAACATCCCTATTGTCAGAAACGAGTAATTTGAGTTCTTGCTCGATTATCTCCTGATATTCAGCTTCTGCTTGTATTTCGATTGCGTATGTACAGTCATAACCTGCAAGTTCTTTGAGCATATTTTCCGGCATTCTGAAAATATAGCCACCCATTCCATCATTGCTGGAAGTGATTGCACCAATTTTGAATGCTTTTGTTATTGTTTTACCACTATGATTTTTGAAATTAAAGGTCACAGTATCCCCAATTTGAGGTTTCCAATGGTAAACATCATAAATACGTTCGGGATCACTTACAACTAATTCTGTATCATCAGTAATATTTCCAGACAAAACCGCTGCATTTAGCGACGCCAAATCCTTTTCATTATAGCCGAGCATCAAGGTGCTATCTGAAATATCATTGTCTGTTGAGAAATCACTGGTACGGTAGCATAAGTAAATATATTGCTAACTCCCTCTATATCTCCAACACGCTTTACATAATCAGAAAAATATTCTTTCTGCAAGAGAGCATCCAAATTTTCACTTTCGTTTTCTAAATCAATGCTGATTTTGAAATCTCCGTACTTCATATCCCAATAACGAGCCATACTCTCGGCATTAAAAGAACTCTGATAACTTGCTGCAAGGAAAAATATAACTCCGCACAGTCCCAATGATAAAATGGTCAATAGAGATTTTTTTCTGTTTCTGGAAAAGCTGATTTTCGCTAAATATACAGGCGTAATACGATGTCTTTTGTGAGTGCGGTAATTTACAATTCCCACTGGATTTTTCAGGGCGGAAATTGGAGAAGTATTCGCTGCAATTTTTGCTGGTTTACGAACACTAATATAAACAAGCAGTATTCCAAAAAGCATGCGCCACATAGAGAAACAATAAATGCAAATACTGACCAGCCTTTTGATTGCAGACAATAGCTGATGATCGTTCCCATGATACTACCAATTAAAATCCCCGGAACTGCAAGCATATAACCCTGTTTAAGAACTATTTTATAAATTTGCTTTTTACTTGCCCCTATTGTCCGAAGCTGTCCGAACTCAGCAACTTTTGTCCAACCGAAATATAGAAAATGCTGTAAATTACAAGTGCGGCAGCTAAAAACAAAATGGCAGCAACTACACCATATACCGCATAATTACTGAAGGACAAAGTTGTATTTACATAATCATAGTAACTGCTGACTGTCCAATTATTCAGTCCAGTCTCCTCTGAAATTTGAGATAATATTTCTGTTGCTTCGTCTTTTGTAAGGGTATCTGCATTTTCAAGCCAAACATATCCATTAAGCAGGTTATTTCCACGTAATTCCCGGCATTTTTCAAGTGAAACAAAAACAGGATAAGCGGTAGAAGTTTATCATGATAAATACCAACAATAGTATAATTCTTCAAAGTACCATCCAGATTCAACTGAACTATGGCGTTGATTTCCGGAGACTTATTTTCACTGGCAAAAAAGGCATCTGTAACAGCAATTTCACTTGCTTTCTCTGGATATTTTCCGTCAAAGGCAGGAATCAAACTAAGCATGTCATCATCATAATAAATCAGAGACAGTTCTTTAGAATTTTCTTTCACTGTTTTGATATTACAGGAAAGTCCTACACTTTTTACTTCTTCGTTTGCTAACAACTTTTCTTTACTGTCCTGCGTAATGTCAAAGAAAATCCCTTGATGTAATCCTTCGATTTCTTTCTGATTTTGATAAATGATATTTTGCACTGTGAGCAACGACATCATTATCATAGCAACGGCTACAATAATTGCCGAAAGGCAAAATAAGTTTTTCTTCTTATCAAAACGCACACTTTTTCGTGCTAATTTTTTAATTACTGCACTGGTATCATTTTCAAAAGGATAATTCATAATTCCCACCTCCTTTAGCCAACAATTTTACCATCTTCAATCCGTACAATGCGGTCTGCGAGTTGAGCGATCTCGTTGTTGTGAGTAATCATTACAATGGTCTGATTAAATTCTCCGCTGGTATGCTTCAAAAGCCCTAACACATCTGCACTGGTCTTGCTATCAAGATTTCCGGTCGGTTCATCAGCAAGGATAATCGCAGGCTTCGTAATTAAAGCTCGTGCAATCGCTACACGTTGCTGTTGACCGCCTGAAAGATTGTTCGGCATATTTTCCAGTTTATCTTCTAAAGCCAACATATACACAACTTCGTCCATAAATTTCTGGTCTACTGTATCGCCATCCAGTTCCACAGGCAGGACGATATTTTCATATACATTCAAAATCGGAACCAGATTATAATTTTGGAAGATAAATCCGATGTTACGACGGCGGAAAATTGTCAATTCATCATCATTCTTTTTTGCGAGTTCTTCTCCCCGTACAATCACGCTGCCGGAAGTGGGGGTATCAAGTCCTCCCATCATGTGAAGCAATGTAGACTTACCGCTGCCGGAAGTTCCAACTACGGCAACAAATTCTCCCTGTTCCACAGTAAAATTTACACCATTAAGGCACGAGTAATATTTGGTTCTGTGCCGTAATACTTCTTTAAGTCGATTGTTTGTAAAATGCTCATATTCAAATGCTCCTTTCAAGCTTTCTATCTGTTGATAAAGCCATTGTAAACCACAAATGTTACACAAATGTCCGAGATAGAAAAAATTTTTATCGAAAATCAGAGTGAAATGTTACAACGCTCGGACATTTCAAAAAAAGTGGTTATATCTTACCTTACAGGAAGCATAATAGAAAATTCTGAGCCTTGCCTCAGCTCTGAAACAACCTTGATATAGCCCCCTTGCCTTGTTACAATCTCACGAGCCAAATACAAACCTATTCCCACACCCTGTTGATCGTGTACTTCTTCCTCACGATAGAAGCGCCGGAAGATGGCAGCCTGATTGCTTTCTGAAATGCCCTTGCCGGTGTCGGTCACTTTGACCTCTACGTACATTTCCCACTGAACCACTGATACAGAAATCTTTCCACCTGACGGAGTGTATTTTACTGCATTGTCCAGCAGATTGAAAAGGGCTTCGCTTGTCCACTTGCTGTCATGGGAGATTATCAAATTTTCCGGGCAATCCACGGATACAGCAATTTCTTTTTTCTCTGCGGCATATACAATACTGCTCATGGCTTGTGCAAGCGTATGGAATAAGCTGCTGTCTTTCTTTTCTAATCGTATTGCTCCGGTTTCCAACCGGGACGTTTTAACCAGTGCTTGGAACAGAAAATCCAGTTTATCAGTCTGACTACGTATGCCTTGTAAAAAGTCCATCCGTTCTTCTTCTGAAACAGGCTTTGTTAAAAGTGTGTCCGTTACCATTTGCAAATTGCTGACAGGCGTTTTAACTTGATGTGAAATATCAGAAATCAGCATTTGAAGCTCCTGTCGTTCCATGTCTACCTTGTGCCGGTTTTTCTGCATAATCTCATACAACCGAATTAAGCGGTGGTTGATACGGGCAAAAAGAGTTTCACTATCATTTGACTTTTGTAATTCCTCGTTTCCATCAATCATGTTGTCCAGCGTCCGGCACAAATTAGAAGTAAAATGAGAAAGGCGTTTTCCAAAAATCAGCACCAATAGCCAAATCCAGAAAAACGCACAGAGTGTCAATGTTCCACCCACTATAAAAATTCGTATATCCTGCATTATACCGCCGAAAATACCGGTAATTACCAGCATAGAGAAAACCATGCCAGCACTAACCAGTCTACAAATTTTCTTAGCAGAAAGGTTATTCAGATTCATTTCTTTTCGCCTCCTGTCCATTGATACCCCATACCATAAACCGTTTTGATATATGTGTCGCCATCCGCTTCAATCTTACTGCGAATACGGCTGATAGAAGTAGTAAGGGTATGTTCATCTACATATTTTTCATCAACATCCCACAGTTTTTCTAAAAATTGTTGGCGAGTAAGTACCTGCTTCGGATTTTTAAGAAATAGGTTCAACATTTTATATTCCATCGCAGAAAGTGCTAATGGTTTCCCGTTCAAACTTGCAAATTGTTCCGAAAAATCCAGAAACAAGCTACCATCCTCGTAAATATCCTTAGCTGGTTTGTGATGCTCCAACATAGCGAACATGGCTTTGATTTTTCGCTGCAAAGCACTAATCGAAAAAGGTTTCGTGATATAATCCACTGCACCAGCTTCATATCCCCGTATCTGATTGCTTTCCTGATCGTTGGCAGTTAGAAATATAACTACTGTATCAGGATGCTCTGGCTTGATAAGACGGCATAGGTCATAACCATTTCCGTCTGGTAAATTTATATCCAGCAATACCAAATCAAAAATGTTTGTTTTTAATGATTCAGCGGCTGTCCTTGCATTCAGAACAGAAGTTATTGTGTAACCGTCCAATTCCAAATTATAAGTAAGCGTTTTATTCAAAAGATTATCATCTTCGACAATTAAAATATGCTTCATATTATCACTTCCTTTTCTTTTTGCAGATAGTATAACAGGCAAATGTCCGAGAATTGTTACAAGGACAAATATATTTTTCATTTTACAGCTTTTTTCTGTGTACTGCAATTTTATAAAAGAAAGGACAGCAGTGTCAAATTGCTGTCCTTTCTTTTATCATAGCTGGTAGTGTAGAAGCGTGGGTTCATCATATCGGGTGTGGTATCTTTAACTACAGGAAACTCCCTACAACACTATCTCACTTCTTGCTTAATAAAGTTCTAATGAATCTTCTGTATCCACCCACATCTGTAAATTGCCATCAAGATATAATCTTGCATATTCCAAAGGCTCATCCACAGCCAATGAAGTAAGCGCACATTCTGATCCATATGTGGTTTTTAAATTTTTTCAGCTTCCCAGCAATCAATTGCGAATGCTATATCCAGCAACTTGTGTAAACATCAATACTATCGTGGTTTATATTATATTCTGCATAAATTGTTCTCATCGTATCTTATCTCCATTTTCTTTTGATAATCAGTTACAGAGTTAAATATCGAAAACATTTCAATCAGTTCACCATGTCGTTATTGTTATATGTTATATTGTGTTATGAAATTTTCTTTCCCTTAATTTTTCCCATATTAAGGTTCATGAAAAGCAATGGGAAAATGTAACACAAGGGAAAGAGTAAGGGAAAGTTCACTTGCTACAAACTTAGTATTTTCAAGGGTTTGCGAAGAATTTGATAATCAAATATAACAGTTATTAAATTTCCTAAAATATGTGAAATATCAACTGGAATTGTTCGAGCTTTTCAAATACTAACGTCCTTAATTCTGTTCAATAATTGATTTATAGTAGTTACCAAAGTCAGCAAGTGAATTAACAATTGGAAGCATTTTTGTTCCGAGTTCCGTTAAGCCGTATTCAACTTTCGGTGGCTGCTCATGGTAATCGTGGCGATATGCCAGCCCATCACTCATCATTTGTCTTAAACTATCTGTCAAAACCTTTTGTGAAATACCATCTATACTTCGTTGTAGCTCATTGAATCTCCATGGACGCTCTTTCAAGTTACGCAAAATCAGCAGTTTCCATTTTCCTCCGATAAGAGATACTGCTGTTGCAACTGGGCATTCCGGTAATTCTTCTTTTGCTCGCATAATTCTCACCTCCGAGTCTATTGTAACACATTCATTTTTGAGTGTACAGTTACAAAAAGGTGCGTACTTGTTTTTGTATGTGTCTCACACTATACTAATACCAAGCAACCGGAAACTACAAATTAACTATGGAGGTATTATTATGGCAAATTACACAAAAACAACTATTGGAAAGGAAAGCCGAATTGAGCTACATGAAAAGTTGTCTTTAACAGGTGCAGAAATCAGTTTGAACGAACTACCTGCAGGAGCAAATGTCCCATTTGTTCATTCTCATAAAGAAAATGAAGAAATCTATGGAATTCTTTCAGGTAACGGCAAAGCCATAATTGATGGAGAAGAAATTAGCCTTTCAACTGGAGACTGGCTAAAAATCGCACCTGCTGCAAAGCGTCAGTTTTTTGCATCCGATATTTCTGGAATTACTTATATCTGCATTCAGGTAAAAGAAAATTCTCTGGAACATTTTACAGCAGAGGATGCCGTAATCGGCTAATTAAAAGTATTTATTTACAAAAATGCACAGTTCACGATAAGCTAAAAACTGTGCATTTCTTTTTTGTTCAATATTACGTTTTCTCAATTTTTCAAATATCCAGAAATGAACCAGCTTCCATGTCCAGAAAGTAAAATAATAGAAAGTACAGCAAATATCGCAAAGACAATCCACACTATCCAATCAGAGCCTGTTGCTAAATCTGCTAATTTCATTTACATACTCCTCCTTAAATTCCATTTTCTTAATTTTATAAACTTGAATTTTACAAGTAAAATGACCGAAATTATTTATTTGCTATTTCTACGATCATTATGCTCATAGTATTTCATTTTATCTTGATACATCTGTTCATCGATTCTATTCATAAAATCATCTATTGTTTCGTTACTTAGATTAGTTATTGCGTATCCCATAGATGCAGATAACTGATACAGTTTATCGTTCTTTTCATTCTCTGTCACAAAATTCTTTTTAGCAGATTTGATTATTTTTTGTATGAGCTGATCATCTGTTGTATTTAGCATTATAACAAATTCATCACCAGCATATCTTGTTACTACACCATATTCAGAGAACGATTTCAGAAGTAAATCAGCAACAATACACAATGCCAGATCTCCTTCTGCGTGTCCGTAGTTATCGTTAATCTGTTTAAATCCGTTCAGATCAATCATAATACCGGATACCCAGCAGTCCTTTTTATTACAGGCTCGCTTATGTAAAAATTCCAGATACACGCGATTATATAATCCTGTAAGGCAATCTGTAAAAATAATCTCGTTTTTTAGTGCTGTCATTATTCCCGCGACCGATATTGCAATAGATGTCCAGGTGATTGCAATTTCAACGAAAAATGCCTGAATAACTACCCCTAATATAACAGGAATTAGAAATATATGTACTGGAAATAATTTTAAACTGCCATTTTTTTTTACACGCTTAACATACAAATACAAGCTGTCCAAAATGTAAAAAGCAGCAAAAATCAGAAAAATAATATATGTGAATCCTCTCTGATACCTACCATCACTTACCGAAAATACCAATGGATAAAAAATATTGATTACTAACAGTACAATAGAAATAAGTCCAATTGTTCGGTAAATATTTCTGCGTATATCAGAAAATGGGATATTCATATGTACCATTATGAATTTAGCCCACAAATATCCAATCATTACATTTCCTAAAAAGAGCCCTGATCCGCTCAAAAAGACCAAAACTTTGATAACTATATTAGAACTGCCAGCAAGATAATAAACGCAACAGTCAGAAATACTGGCAATCCCTATAGTTACCATCATTTGCTGTAGAAGTCGCATATCTCTGTCGTACTCCGCTTTTTGTCTGTTAGCGAGATACAACGTTCCAATTAGCAGTATACTAATAATATTTGCTGTAAGTACAGAAAATGAAAGATTCATATCCATAGCAAGTCTCCTTTAAAAATCCCGATTTGTATTTCTGTTTGTTTTAAAAATGGGCAACTCCGATTGGAATTGCCCACTCATTGCACTAATTATGCGTTTTTTTCTTGCTTACATCATCTTAATAGAGCTTTGCACCAGCCGGGATGTGGTTATCAACCATCAGAAGATGGAGCTTTTCTTCTCCCTCTTCCTCATGGATTGCACTGAGGAGCATTCCACAGGATTCAATTCCCATCATGGCTCTCGGTGGCAGGTTAGTGATCGCAATTAAGGTCTTTCCAACCAGCTCTTCCGGCTCGTAATAAGCGTGAATACCGCTTAAAATCGTACGATCTGTGCCTGTTCCATCATCCAGAGTGAACTGTAACAGCTTCTTGGATTTCTTAACAGCTTCACACGCTTTAACCTTTACAGCTCTGAAATCTGACTTGCTGAAAGTATCGAAATCAACAAATTCCTCAAATAAAGGCTCTACCTTTACCTTGGAGAAGTCGACAACTTCTTCCTTCTCAGGTGCTGCTGTGGAAGTGCTGTTTTCTGACTTCGCAGACTTCTTGTCAGCGTCCAGGGACTTCATTGTCGGGACCCTTTTTGTGGTTCTTTCATACTCGACCAAGCTGGTGTTAATACTATTAAATTCTCCATATTCCAATTATCCCCCATACTTCATATTTTTGCTCTACTTTGAGTCACTTTGCGGGCAAATGATGTAAAATATGATGTAAATGATGTAGGGCGATAGTAGTATATGCAAGAGCATATTCATATACAAGAAATTATAACTTCTCTTATTTACAATGTCAATCCACATCAAAGTAACGCTGCCTTATCTTTTCCTGCTTCAGAACAAGAAAAAAGAACACACAACACTCTGTATGTTCTCTTTCTGTATGTGAAGTCCAATATTATACTTTGAAGTAGCTATCCAATCCTTTGAACTCTTCCGCTTTCATTTCTTTTGTAACATCAGCATAGATGTTCAGTGTAGTTGAAATATCTGAATGTCCGAGTGCGTCTTGAATGACCTTTATATTTACTCCAGCTTCACACATTCTTGTTGTAAATGTATGTCTAAGCGAGTGGCAGCTAAAATGAGGAAGTAACACATCAGGTTCATCACTGTGCAAAAACTGCTCATCATTGCAATCACGGATAATTCTTCGGATTGCTTTGTTGAGTGTGGCTTGGTGCTGTGCCTGACCAAAACGATTGATGAAAATAAAATCTGTATATCCGTCAATCGTGACCTCGCAATGAAGTCCTAAATCTTCCTGCTTCTGTTTCTCCTGTTCAAATGCTTCTCTCACAAAACCGAGCATTGGAACCTGCCTCATACTCGCCGGAGTCTTCGTTGTATTTACATTGAAATAACAGCCACTTTTACTCCCCTCAGTTCTGTGGTCATAATATACAAGAGTATGATTAACATCAATCATTCCACTTTCCATATCAATATCACACCATCTCAATCCAGTTACTTCCCCCACACGAAGTCCAGTTCCTATCATTACTGCAAAGACCGGATACCAGTGTTCATATACAGGGTGGGTTTTCAGGAAATTCAGAAATAGCTCCTGCTCCGGTTTCGTCAACGCTCTACGCTTTTCCGACTGAAAACAATGTGCTTTTTCAATTCTCTCAACACATTATCTGACGGGTTATTTCTGATAAAGTCATCATCGACAGCAATCTGTAAAACCTGATGAAGAACCGTATGTATATTATCAATCGTTGAAGGCTTCAAATTTCTTTCATCAACAAGATAATTGTAGTATTTCTTAATATCTGATTTCTTCAGCGTTGATATTCTTTTACTTCCAATCACTGGTCGCACAAAGGTATTGTACATATATTTGTAATTTTCAAAGGTATTATTCTTCAGCCCTCTTTTCATATTTGCCCAAAGGTCAAATAATTCATCAATGGTTGTGTATCGTGCTTCGGTCTTAATACCATCACATTTATCTTTCTGAATACGCTTCTCTTTTTCTCTCAGGTCATCTAAAGTTCTTGCGTAAACAAATCTTCTTTTCATCTGGCTGTCCTGCCAGCTAAATTGATAAGTACCGTCTTTTCTCTGAACCTCTCCGGTTTTCAGAACAACTCTTGATTTATCTTTTCTTTTTGTCGCCATTGTGTCCTCCTAAATTCTAAACTGCTTATCTATATATTTGTCCAGTCGTTCCCTCACAATGTGAATTTTATTGCCTATCCATATTGCAAAGGGACAACCTGCTTGATTAGACAACTCACGCAACTTCGTTCTTCCTATACCGGAATATGCTGCGGCTTCTTCGATTGTTAGCCACTTTCTTTCCCATATTGGTTCTTCAGCATTGCTTATGAGTTTTTCCTGATATGTTCTTACTTCGGCAAGTAAGCGTTCATCATCATTCAAGGAAAGTAAGTTTTTCAATGTATTCATCAAAAATCCTCCTCTTAATCATTCGACGATTTCCTATATGAAGAACAAATGGGCATTCTTCTTGGCTTGTTAGTTTTCTCAGTCTTTCTCTGCCTATGCCAGAATATTCAACTGCTTCATCAATCGTCAAATTAGACTTATGCCATATCGGCACATCATATTTTTTTCGGATAATCTTTTCTGTATCTGCCATTACAGAAGCACCTCCTTGTTTTTTTCTACCCTTATGATAATTAAAAAATGGCGATGAGCCTATTATGCGAACCGACCCATCGCACATTTTACAAATCAGCTATATCGAATACGCATTATCAAGATATTCGTCCAGTTTTCTTCTTTTAATCAGTCGCTTACTTCCATTCCAAAGAACAAAAGGGCAAAACTCCGAGTCGGACATTTCTCTTAATTTTCTTGAGCCAATACCACAATAAGCTGCGGCTTCTTCTACTGTAAGATTGGACTTCTTCCAGATAGGAATAATGATTTTATTTTCTGTCATTGCTTCCCCTCTTTTCTTTCTTTGATGAATATCTGTCGGTAACAACATAATCCCAACCATCCCTATCGCACTTATCACATCTGTCTTTTCGCTTTGCAAATGGGTCAAGTCGCCTTACAATATAGTCCGGATTATGGATGTAATCATTCAGGCACTTCGGCATAGACAACGAATATTTTCTCTCCCCTCCGGCTTGTAAACCCAAAGTCCAAAAGTCTTTTTCAAAGTTGCGTTTATCTGCCTAAAAAGTTTATCGTCATCTACCGTACCTATGTATTCACGCAAATCCTCTCTATTGACTGTCCGTATCTGCTCCAGAAGAACCATTGACGGTTTCTTCAGTCCAAACTCCTCGCCAAGAATAATGTGTGATGGCAAATATCTTTTCTTGATTACACTTGTAACCGCTGCAACAATAATCGTTGGAGCATTCTGGTTATAATCGTCTGCCTGAACGACAAGCACCGGACGCTCTCCGCTTTGTACTGAACCACTGTTATCTCCAAAGTCATAGTAGAATAAATCCCCACGACAAATCATTTTTTCTTTCATATACATAACCTCACAAGAATCAAATTTTTAAAGTGTCATTCGTATCCGGAATGAAATAACCCCTTCACTCATTTGGACAAAGGGTGCTGAAATGCACACCCAAAATCAGAGATTTTCATAAAATTTGATAAAGTTTTTCTTTGCCGCTGCAATAGACTTATCTACGGAGCTGTAATATATGCCCTCCTGCTTTGCAATCACTCTGGAACTCAGACCGCAGCACACATTCTTCATAAGTCGTTCCCTTTGAAGTGGCTGCAACATTGAAAGTGCTATTCTTGCTTTCCTAATTTCACACTGACGCAATTCTTCTCTTTCCAGTTCAAGCCTTTCTTCCTCTGCTCTTTCAAACGGGTCGTCAAACATAATGGCAAGTTCTTTATGGAACTGTGAGGACATTTCATCGTCGTATCCATAGCAGTCAAGTGTACGACTGCTTCTCTTTGCATACTTGTCCTCATTTCGGTTTGCATCGTCAATTACCTCTCCCTGTGCAATGGAAAGATGTACAAACGGAGAATATCTTTCTATAACAAGGGGATACTTCTCCCAAAGCTCTTTTACAGATAATTCCGTAATAATCGCCCATCTTTCATCTCCGGTATAGCCGTTATATTCGTATTTAAGGTTTATCAGTTTACAATCCTTTGCAAATAATTCTTCTTGTTCTGTTAATGTAAGTTTGTTTGTCATTTTCGTAATCTCCTTTGAATTTTCTAAAATTGCTTTTTTATATAGAAAATTCGGAGATTACGGGTACTCAGCTATCTGGCATTGCCATGCGTTATAAAACATAAAAGTCCTTTCCCAAGTAAGGGAAAAGACCTAATACTGCACGAAGCATAATCGAATAAAACAGCAACAAAAAAGCACCGTCGAATCTGGACAGCAAAGAATACTTCTATTCTTCACTTATCCGGCTTCGTACGGTGCTTGGTAGTTTAGCAAATAAATTGCTTATCTCCGCTTACTCGATTAGAAATCGTTTCAATATTTACTTGTAATCTTCATCGCCTGCAATTCCTGCCATATCCGTTCCTACGGATTCTGCGGAAGTAAGCGAGATTTAAGATGTGGACATTCTTGCATTTCTGACACTTCACACTCAAATGTCCGGTTGCATCTGAAAAACTCTCTGTATCCTGAACCCACAAGTCGGGCAGAGAATATCACGCTCTTTCAGGCTTTCTGCTTCTACTCTTGACAGAAGCAATCTCTTTTGTATTTCAGGTGCTACCTGAGTCTGTAACCTCATTGTGAAACACCTCCCAGATTTAACTCATTGGAAATGTACTCAAGGATATTGTGATACTCAAATAGTCCCATATCTCTCAATCTGATAACCAAGGCTGTATAAGATACTCCGATATAAGCTGCCATTCTGCGGATAACTGCTTTATCCTTTGAAGTAATGGTATTATCGCCATAAACTCTTATCGGATTTGACTGATTATATTTCGCCAAGGCATTTTCAATAATTCTTCTCGGCATAAGAAGCGAAGCTCCCATTGTATCTGCCTGCCACTCAACAGACGCAAACATCTGAGCCAGTTCCTCTTTGGAATAACTACGCTCACTGTCATACTCTGCATGAAAGCGTCCTTCACTCGGCATTGCATACATCTTACTCAAGATATGATGTGACGCTTCGTGTGCCATTGTAAATCTGCGACGTCCCTGCTCCTTTTCAGCAAGAAGAAATTTATCAAGTACGATGGTATCTTTCGGGAAAACAAAGGGAATAATTTTTCCGTCCTGATGTACCAGCAGTGGTGTTGCTCCATCTGCCAGAAAACCAATCCTGCCTGCATCATCTTCTGCGAAAGAAGCGTATTCAATTCGTAACATAAGAAATTCTGTAATGAAATGTTCTATGTCGATGGATTGAATCACTCGATTGCTAAACTTATTAGCATAAGCTGTTATCAAGCCTTCGCTGATTTCTTCCAACTCGGCTCTTGACATATAAATACTCAAGTTGTGTCCACCTCCGACTCCACCTTGTCCGGCGGCGCAACTCCTCCGGCAAAGTTCTGTTGTATTTCCGCACTATCCAAATTGATTAGATAGCGAATTCCTTCAAGTGTTCTCATTCGTCTGTCCTCTGCTATAGTTCTTTGATGATGTGACAAGCCACACCCTGAATGCAGCACTCATCTACAATGATGTCTTTCATCTTCTTATTTTCCGGATGGAGAATGATTTTCTTATTCTCATCATCTCTGAAGTAACGTTTCAATGTATTCTGATTATCCACAAGGGCAACTACTATATCGCCTCATTGGCTTCTACCTGCTTTTTGACAACCACAAGGTCGCCGTCATCAATCCCTGCTTCAATCATAGACTGACCGCTTGCTCTTAATATAAAGAAATCTCCTTTGCCGAAAATAGCAGTAGGAAGTGATACATATTCTTCAATATTTTCTTCCTCATACTGAGGACTACCACAATGAATAGAACCTACAATCGGTGTCTGTGTCTGTTCGCCACTGTACTTACGGGTCACATTGGTGCGAATCTCCTGCCCGTCGTACTCAATCATATTCTTCTCAGCCATTTCTACCAAGTATTTGTATGCTGTACCTCTGGCAATACCAACAGCTTCAGCAATCTTTGTAGTCGATGGGGATTGTCTGTTTTGCAGGTAATAATCCTCGATATATTTTTTTATCTCACTCATAAGTTCAGGACTCTTGCTTCTCATACCTGCACCTCGCTTTCTTTTCTATCGGAAGCAGTTTGCTTTCGATAGTTTTATTATACCTGATACGAAAAATTTTTCAAGTAGGTTTTTCGCAAAAGAAAAGAGGTGTCGCAATTTGCTAACACCTCAAAATTTCTTTGCTTGCACTGAAATCATTAACTCCAATGGCTTACTATTTTTCTCTATCCTCATCTTTTCTTATACAATACAAGTTCCGGATTCTTACCGTCTTCTTCATAAGTGCAAATAAGAATAAAATCCATATCTGCAACAACGCCGAAACATCTATCGCCGCCGTATTCACATTCAAGCTGATTGCCCAGATATGTCTTTGCCTCATTCAAAAACTTAGCCGCTTGCCCATTCGGAAGCCGGTACTCAAGATTCGCATACTTTCCCACAAGGGTATTCAGTTTTCCACCTTTGGCATTCCGTCAACATTCAATTCGTTAATTTCATTGATTAACTTTTTCTTGAATTCTTCAAACTGACCGTTATCACTAAGCTCATCATATTTCTTCCAGTAATCCAAAGTAGGAAGCAGCTCTTTCATATAAGAACGGGCTTGTTCCTCCGTGAAATTCTCGCTTACCATATTCTTAACACAAACTTCAATCAAATCGTCCATATCATTGTAAGTATATGTTCCATCGGCATAACACCACTTACAATAGTCCTCGTTGAAAGAACCGTCGTGATTGTGTCCGATAATATCATCATCTTCAAGCGGCATTCCGCAGCATTGACAAATAAGCTTTCTCGGTGAGCCTAAAAGTGTATTTATGGAAACATCTAATACTTTTGACAGCAATTTCAATGTTTCCGTATTCGGAACTGTTTCTCCGTTTTCCCAACGTGAAACTGCCTGACGACTTACAAAAACTTTTTCTGCAAGCTCATCCTGCGACATTCCCTTTTGAGTGCGAAGTTCAAGTATAACCTGTTTTGTATCCATTATGCAGTACCTCCCTTACACCTTTATTATAGTCTCACGCATTATCTCAAACAAGCAACTCGCAGTTGCTGTCCTTATTACTCAGCTTTTTCGTTCACGGCTAACAAATTTTCACAATAATAGTTTGGGTCGGTTGTATCCGCAGACGGATAAACTTCAAACTCCACGCCCTCGGCATATTCATACTGCGAGCTTTTCAAGAAGATTCTGCCGTTTCTTGACATCGTATGCTTTGGAGTGTTAGATTTCCTATTCTTTGTTTTCTTTTTGCTGCATACCCTCATCGGCTTGTGCAATCATCTGCCTGTACTGTTCTTTCACACTTTCCGGTGCAAGTATTTGTACCTTGCCATTAAAGCCAAACACCCAACCAAAAAAGGTCGGACTGGCTGATACTTCGGTCTGTACTCTGAAAGAAGTCATATCATACGCAAGGGTTGTCACATCTTCTCCAAAACGGTCAACCATTGTTTTCATCAAGCTGTTATCACACCGTAAATCCACAAGAACTTTCTCGCCTGAGAACATAAAGAAAACTTCCTTTGTGTAATTCTCAATATCAAAATCATCCGGCATAGGAATAATATCTTTATCCAATATCTCCGGCTTGGAAGCAATACGGTCTACCCTGAAATTGATAACCTTGCTTTTCTTCTCTGAATATCCGAGAACATAATAATAGTCCCCACACCAGAGAAGTTTATACGGCTGAGCTTATACACTTCGCCCTTGTTCTTCAGAACCTTTTTCTTTAATCCGGTATAATCATAATACTGAAAAGAAATCTGTTTACCTGTATTGATGGCATCGTTTATAGCGTCAATGATATAATATATCTGCTCATTATCCGGCTTAATTCGATTGACCACATAGTTATTACGCTTCAACTTTGCCACCTGCCCCGGACTGGTCATCGTATGTATCTTCTCAATCAGCGTTTTGCTTTTCTTCTTTGTAATAAACTTCGATGACTCCACTGCATCTATCAGCAGTTTCAGTTCCGGCAATTCAAACTTACGACTGGCTACAAAGTATTTGCTCTGAGTAGAATGGATAGTAACAATATCCATTCCAAACTCCTGAAGTGCAGCAATATCTTTTGTGACCGTCGTTCTATGTGCAGATATTCCGTATTCATCATTCAATATATTGATTAGCTGCGTCGTCGAAAGCGGATGTTCCTCGTCCGTTCGTTCCTCTAATATTTTCTTTAAGTATAATATTCTCGGCTTTGTTTCCATTGTTTGCCCTTTCCAAGCTATTACTCATATAGTCCTTTGAACATTTCTCCCTGTATCACGCTGATTTGTTCAGTCGGAATTACTGTTTCATCCTGCATAATCAGTTTGCGTTCAAATTCATCAATCTTTTTCACTATGCCGGAATGCGTGAGATATGCTCCTCCGGATTTTTTATCATCAGGCACGAAATAAGTTATTGATATTTCCTGTTCTGTGCCGATATTATCTCTAATCATATTTAATTGGTCATTTAATTTCATAATGACTTCATCGCTTAACTCTAACCGTTCATCTGATAGCCTTGCAGTCTCTTTAATGGCTGCATCGTGTCCTGTAAGTGCCGCAAAAGGTGCAAACTGTGCTGCTCTGTCGTGAAGTGACATACGAGGATGGTTCTTCGATGTCGGATTCGGCAGATTGATTATATCGTCATAGGAATGTTCATCCATCTGTTACAGCACCTCCTTTGCTCGACAAACTTGAATTTATAGTCCTCTCAAAACCAATTTGCTTTTTCTTCTCGAAATACGGGAATATCACTATCTCGATATGGATTGTAATTATGAAGATTGCAACCAAACTCTTTTAATGATTTATTTTGTTATCCTGTGTCCATACAATTAAGATATTCCGTCAAATTCTTCAACATTTCCATTATTCATTTTGCTTTTAAAATACCACTCCACGATTGTTTGATTGCCTTGATGAAAAATTGCTTAATCTCCCAGACAAGAACACTTCCGCGTGTATTCCATTCGTCAAACCAGTGCTTTACCGTTTTGCGGTTTTCATATTTAGGACTCCAACTCTCAGTATATACAACATCATCTGTAAAAATATTGTCAATTCCTAAATCTGCTTTCTTAATCCACATATCAAACCATAATCGGATAATTTTTTCTCTCTCGTTCATAAAGTACCTCCATAACTTTCGATTTTTCGTTCTCAGCGACTTCCCAATAAATGGGAATTTTATAACTTATCAATCCCAATATAATATTATCATATGGTCTATCTTCTTGCGGTCAGTCAACTCTATAATATGAGGATTATTCTCTTCCTGAGCTATAATCCATACTTTATAGTTTCCACATTCATCACTATCTCCAACAAAAGAAATATTACTTGGTTCAGCAACACCACTTTTTTCAATATATCTCTCTATTTGGGAAATAGGTAAAACTGTGTCAATCCAAAGAGCATCGGCGTATGTTGATTTTTCTCCTTTACTATTTGTGATTTCATAGCCATAAGTAGATACATAAATTACACTATCTGAGTCAGCAGACTTAATCTGTGCTACAAAGTTTTGTAAAGGATTAATATCTTCTTCGTCTAAACAAAAACTATTATAATCCTTACTTTTTTTATCAAAGTAATTATCAAATCCCATCAGAACATCATCATTCAAATCAAATTTTCTTGAATTAAAAACTATTTCTAATATGCCCATATTTTATTCCTCAAATTTCAGTTTGTTTAAGCCTTATGACCGCCGATTTGCTCGTTTCGGTCTTTGGCGGTTGCACCTTCTTCAAGGTTCATTCCCTTCAACACAGCATTCTTGCCAAACTTCTTTTTGATACTCAGCATTGCTTCTTGCATACGCCTTTCCCGTTCTAATTTTTCTTCTTCCTCCGCCTGCTTCTTCCTCTGTGCTTCGTAATCGGTAAAGAGGTCGAGTTGCTGGTATTCATCTTCCTGCTTGACGGATTTTTCATCAACAAGTTTATTCGCTGTGATTGTTATTCTGCGTACAAGCAAATGCTCGTCAACTATCCTGTCATACAAGTCCATCACGGCGTTGGTAATCAATCGAGTAGAGGAAGTCTTTTTCTCAAGATTCGCTGTTCCGTGTGCGTGCTTTGGAACTTTGCGTCCATATCGGTCAATCGTAACCTCGCCTTTGTATTGATATTTTAGGTTCGGATTACTTAAATTCTCAATATCATAGCCGATTGTCAACACAAGCTGGTCAGTTACAAGTCCTTTATCCACCAAATCAAGCACCATTTGGTCGGTCATTTCTTTTACAATCAACTTTGCCTTTTCGTAATCATACGGGCAGTGAAGTACCTGTCCTGAACATACACTATTGGTTTCCGGCTTATAGGCTTTGACCTGCTCCATCGTACAAGGTTCATATCCCCAAGCATGGTCAATTAGCAATTCCGCATTGATACCGAACAGCTTGTACAGCAATTCCTCGTTATACAGTTCATTCGGCTTTCCGATAGAACATCTTGCAATATCGCCCATTGTATAAAGTCCGTGTTCCTCTAACTTCTTCGCATAACCATTTCCGACTCTCCAGAAATCGGTTATCGGGCGATGACTCCACAATTTCCGGCGATATGACATTTCATCCAATTCAGCTATTCGCACACCGTCCTTGTCCGGCTCAATATGCTTTGCCACGATATCCATCGCAATTTTACACAAGTACATATTCGTGCCGATTCCGGCTGTTGCTGTGATTCCTGTTGTTTTCAAAACATCCTGTATCATCGTCATGGCAAGTTCCCTTGCAGTCATCTGATAGGTGTTCAGATAATTTGTTGCATCTATGAATACTTCATCAATCGAGTAAGGGAATATATCTTCCGGAGCAATGTATTTCAAGTAAACACTGTAAATCTTAGTGCTATACTCCAGATAGTATGCCATACGAGGTGGTGCAACGATATAATCAATCTCCAATGCTGGATTCGCATTTAATTCTGTACTGTCATCAGATGAACCAGTAAATGTACGATTTGGTGCTTTCCATCTTCGGTTGTTATTAGCTTCTTTTACCTTTTGCACGACTTCAAACAAGCGTGGTCTGCCGGGTATCCCATAACTTTTTAATGACGGAGATACCGCAAGGCAGATGGTTTTCTCTGTCCTGCTTTTATCTGCAACCACAAGATTTGTTGTCAAAGGGTCACGATTTCGCTCTTTACACTCCACAGAAGCATAGAATGATTTGAGGTCAATTGCGATATAGGTCTTTTGCTTTGCCATCATTCTATGCTCCCTTCTAAAATTCCTTCGAGTAAATTATGCTATCGTTAGTGTCAATCCTCGGTATAAAAACCATCCAATACATATGTTGTGACTGGTGTTATATACAATTCATATTTAATAACCAGTCTGATTAAATCATTTCCGTCAATCAATGTTATCGGCGTACCTTCTCTCGCAGCCTCTCTTGCCTTATTGGTAAATCGGCTATTAGTAATAAATACTCCATAATCGGCTTGATATTTGTTCATTGCCCCAAGAAATTGATTGATATCCGGCTCACTCACTGGATTTGAATTAAATCTTTTACACTGAATAACCACTCTGGTTGTTCTAAAATCATCGGCATCTACGTGATATCCATAGCCATCAATACCACCATCATTTGACACCTGAACGCCTTTGTTGGTAAACTCCACTCCCATCTTTGTAAGAAGTGCTCGTGAAAATTGTTCAAACTTTGCTGGAGACATATTTGCGATTGCACTCTGAAGTTTTACCTTGAAATCATCTAACAATTCGTCATCTGTGGATTCATTCTCCTCATCTTCAACCTCCAGTGTTTCTACTGGCTTGTTTTTCGATTTGTTCTTAGTCGAATGTTCCTCCCAATAGCTTCGTGCCTTATCCCTTACTTCTGTCTTAACATCAAAATCTGTTAAATCTACATTTGCTCCATCTTGAGTAAGTGTAATCTTTGGATTGAATTTCACATAAGATATGAGTCCGACATAACTAAGCTCTTTAATAGCAAAATTAAACTTAAAATCAAATTTTTTGTAATGATTTCCTGTTTTATTAGATGTATATAGTTTCTGTTCAAATTCAGCAATATGCTCATCTAACTCACTAATTCTGTCTCTAATTTCAGAACGCTCTAACTGTCCACCTGCTTCCTGAAGGACTTGAAGGATTGGTTTAATAAGATATGATACTTGTTCTTCTGTATTTAAATCGTCATAAAACATATTTACATTTACACCTCTCATTTACTGTGCATACTTCTTGAAATTCTCTGCCTGCTCAAGAACTTCCTTGTAAACATCATCAATGGTTACTGGCGGATAGCCGAACTCATCAAGCAGCAATATCAAATCCACTTGCAAGTTTGCCTTAATATCATCACGGGCAGACCAATCGGTATAGCGTGACTTATCATCAACAATCAGCTTTATCCTTTTGGAAAGTTCAATCATTTTATCGTCCGGATATTCAAACTCAAACTTCTTGGAAACTGCTTTCAAAATATCATAGAAAGCCTTTTCTTCATAATCTATTCCCATATTCTTGAAGGAGTTCTTTTCTGTTTTCAGTTCAGACAACAACTGTGCAAGCTGCTCCGCAACATCATCAAGGACTTCATTGGCATACGCTTCATCACGACGTCGGTTATTATACTCATCAACAACTTTCTTGAGTCTGTCTGCAAATTCCACACCCATAATTTTATTAACTTTCTTAAACTCGTCAATCGCCTGAGAAAGAAGCCTTTGAAGTATCTTGATTTTCGTATTCGGCAACTGAATAGCATTTATCTTATCCATATACTCATCGCTGAAAATATCAACCGATATATGTTTTCCGGTTTCAAACAATTCCTCAATGCCATCAGACTGAATTGCACCCTCAAGCATTTTGCGGACACGAGCGTTCATCTGCTCAATATCCGGTGCATCGCCTTTTGTCAACTTGAAAAGGATAGAACGGACAGCACAATAAAAATGGATATAATCCTTATCTTCATCGGAGAATTTCTCACTTGAACTACAAAGGTTAAATGCCTGTTTCATTCTCTTGACTGCTGCCATAAATCTTCTTTCCAGTTCTTCAGACAACTGCACATACTCAACCGCACGGTTCAGGCAGGCAAGCTGTTCGGTAGGCGAACCATTGAAGAAATCACTACTGTTAAAGTTATGGAACATCTGACCGAGAACTTCTAACTGGTCTTTTACAATCGTGATGGACTGCTCAACACCTTCAAATTCTTCACTCTCAAAATTCGTATATTTCTTGAGGGCGGTATTCATATTTTTCTTGATACCTATGTAGTCAACAATCAAACCTTTATCCTTGCCCTCGCATACACGATTTACACGGGAAATCGTCTGAATAAGGGTATGCTGCTGAATAGGCTTATCAATATAAATCGTATCAAGCTCCGGCACATCAAAACCAGTCAGCCACATATCTACA
>ENA-OQIC01000170-OQIC01000170.1-human-gut-metagenome-genome-assembly--contig:-NODE-170-length-29659-cov-2.697752_pt1 | contig 29659 bp, 29 predicted proteins | sample MGYA00242572_ERZ504736 | MGnify/ENA primary metagenome ERZ504736 (study PRJEB26092, sample SAMD00036201) | human gut metagenome | host: Homo sapiens | study: EMG produced TPA metagenomics assembly of...
CTTTCAAAGAGACGCGCAATTCGATTGTCAACTTCAATAAGATTAAGGAGGTATACGACCTCGTGCGAAATTGGAACGTTCGGCTAAGAGTTATGTAGACTTGGCACAATTACAATATATCAATGGGGTGACGAACTACCTTGATGTGCTCGATGCCCAGCGTGGATATTTCGATGCCCAAATCGGACTCAGCAATGCGATAAGGGACGAATTGATCGCTGTAGTACAAGTGTATAAGGCTCTGGGGGGCGGATGGCAGGTGCAATGACAGGATCTTGGTTGGATGTTAAGCTGCCATAAACAACATGAATAAATTGAGGTTCTTTTTGAGGAATTTCAGGGCCAGATTGATATGGCGCTCTATTGCTTTTTCAGTAATAGAGAAGTGTTCTGCTATTTCTCTGTTGCTCATGTGCAGTTCCCTGCTCATGCGGAATACTTCTCGTTGGCGGGGGGGAGTTGCATAACAAGTTCATCGATATATTTCTTTAAATCGGCGGCATCCAACTCTCCCTCCATGTCATAAGATTCTTCGACTGCTTGTATAGCTGTTATTTTGAGGCTGTCTCTTTGTAATACCTACGTGAATGATTGAAGATCACGTTTCGGGTTATGATAAAGAGGTAGCCTTCAAAACTTTTGTTTTCATCCAAGAAATGATGAGATTCCCATACTTTCACAAATACTTCCTGCACAATTTCCTCAATATCCATAGAGGCGGTGAAATAGAGCCTTGTGAAATTATAAACTTGTTTCCAGTAATGATTGTATAAAAAAGCAAATGCTTCCTGATCGCCATGCTTTAATTTCCTGACTGTTTCTTTTTCTTGCATCTGTTTTAGTAATTAGAGGTGCAAAAGTAATCTTTTTGTTCTAAATTGCTGCGATTTCTACAAGAATATTAAAAAATAACATTTTTTGTTTAATTTATCTTGGTGTATTATGGCTATATTATCCTATTATATGCACTTAATTGGGTAATATGTTCTTTCTCTTTATAAATAAAATAATAGCAACATATATTTATTGGATAAGTTCTAAAGGAACTATTCTTTTTGTGAACTTTTTATGCATTGGTTCTCGATCTTGTCCCATATCTTATTTCCAATCTCATTTTCTACCGGAATATTCTTATTTTCTTTCCATTGTTTTCTCATTTGTTTTTCTATTAAATTTGAATAATAGAGTTTCTTGCGTTCCTTCTTGTCCAATTGATCTGCCAATAGCTTCTTGATCAGATTAGTTTCTTTGTTACTTTTATTCATTTTAATAATTATATTTAGATTTATTTTGTGTTATCTAAAACTAAATACACAACAGCCCCATCTACCACCACATGACAAGAGCAACTTTTTTTTAGAAAAGTTTCTTGACTGGTATCTATAATATACATGTTGTTTATTTTTATATCTATTAAACTTCTGATATTTAGTATAATATCTAATAAATTAATTGGTAATAATAACTTCTTTATTTTTTATGTGATATAGCATTAGTTCCTTTAGAACTATGGTATATTGCTGCTTCTGTAGCTCTTGTTTTGATTGTCGGTGGACTTTGGATGCATTTAAATGAAGGTAGTACCCCGATGGATAAATATATTGAAATTACAGCTCAGAAAAGCAGAATGTATTTATTACCAGATAGTTCGAAGGTCTGGATGCAGCCGGGAAGTTCTATACGTTTTGCCGAAGATTTCAAGAAGCATCGGAATGTATGGCTGAAAGGTAATTCTTTGTTCGAAGTTCACAAAAATATGGGTAGAAAATTTAGGGTGTATATCGATAAAGCTTTATCGAAGTGAAAGGAACTTGCTTTTGATAAAGCAGAACAATCCCAGTGCCAATGAAATTACTTTGTTTAATGGAAGCATTGAATTTAATGTTGAATCGACTCAACATAAAATAGAGATGAAACCACTTCAGGAATTGGTATATAATCCTGCTGATGCAGGGACTCAATTAAGGCAAATAGAAAATATAGAGTGGCAAAACGGCCGTTATAATTTTACACAATTTAATTTGGAACATTTGACTAGGATTATAAACCAAATGTATGGTTCACGTATCATTATCAGCGATAAAGTGAATAAAAATTGTGCCTTTACAGGGAGTATCCGCTATGATGAGTCTTTGGAAGACGTTATTGATAAAATTTGTTTTAGCCTGAATCTTCGGAAAAAAGAAATAAATCACGAGATTATTATTTACAACTAATATTTATTAACCCAATGTTAAATCTAAAAATTGAAGCATGAACAAGTTTTTATTTTCTTGTCAGAAGCGGTGTCTCAAATACATCGTTATGGCTTTGTTGCTTTATCCGCTGTCTGCACTTGCTGCGCAAGGACAGATTGTGGTTAAAGGTCAGTCTCTCACTATTCCTCAAGCCATCCGGCTCATAGAAAAAAGCAGTCAATATACTTTTTTCTATAACGCTAATGATTTGAAAAACACAACTCTTAAGAGTATCGATTGTAAAGGTTCTATTGATGACGTCTTGAACGAAGTCTTTAAAGGGAGTAATATCAGTTATGTTATTAAAGGGAATGAAGTTATTCTTAAAGTTGAGAAAACGGAAAGTACACAACAGAAAAAGGCAAAAATCATTGGTATAGTAACAGATTCAAAAACCGGTGAACCTATCATCGGTGCAACAGTGCAATTACTGGGTACTACCACAGGTGTGATTACCGATGTAGATGGTAAATTTGAATTAGCGGCATTTCCTAAAAATGAAATACAGATTTCATATATAGGATATGTTACCAAGAAAATTAAAGTCGGTAGTCAAAAGGTAATGTCTATCACTCTTGCGGAAGATGCCCAGCAACTGGATGAGGTGGTGGTCACTGCTTTTGGTACGGGACAGAAAAAGGAGACTATCACCGGATCGATTCAGTCGGTTCGTCCTTCGGATCTTCTGGTACCTTCTGCCAACCTTTCTTCTTCATTTGCCGGACGCTTGTCGGGTGTGATTGCTTACCAGCGTAGTGGAGAACCGGGACAGAATTCTGCGGACTTTTTCATTCGTGGTGTTGCGACCATGAACGGAGCGACTTCTCCTCTAATTATTTTGGATGGAGTTGAAGTATCCAAAGCGGACTTGAATTCGTTGGATCCTGAAGTAATTGAAAGCTTTTCTGTATTGAAGGATGCGACGGCATCGGCGATGTATGGTACTCGTGGAGCAAACGGTGTACTTATCGTTAAAACAAAATCGGGAAGTGACTTGGACAGACCGATCATCGGCGTACGTTTAGAAGGCTATGTAAATACTCCGACTAAGAAACCGGAAATTGTTGACGGACCCACTTATATGCGTTTGTACAATGAAGCGGTTACCAATCAGGGAACAGGGGCTGTGCTCTATTCTGATGAAAAAATAAATGGTACGATCCATAATCTGAATCCTTATATTTATCCTAATGTGGACTGGTACAAGGAGGTCTTCAAAGATGCGACATTTAATCAAAAAGCGAATTTTAATGTACGTGGAGGTACATCTAAAATTACTTATTTTATGAATGTCAATATGAATCATGAAACTGGAATGTTGAAAGATCGTTCCAGTGACTTCTTCTCTTATAAAAATAATATAGACTACATGAAATATGCGTTCCAGAACAACGTGGATTTTCATCTCTCTAAGTCTTCTACCATTCGCTTCACCTGAATGTACAGTTGAATGATATGCATGGTCCTTTGACAACTAAGGATGGTAATGGCGTAGGCGATATATTCAGTGCTATTATGGGAACCAATCCTGTTGATTTTCCGGTTATGTTTCCGCAGGGATCTGACACATGGTACCATTGGGAGGTATCCTTGCCGGAAATTATCAGCCGCTCAATCCGGTAGCTCTTTCAAGTGCAGGTTACAAGGATACGTTTGAGAGTACGGTAGTAGCCAATGTAAACTGGGATCAGAAACTGGATTTTATAACGAAGGGATTAAGCTTCAGAGCTTTGGTTTCATTTAAGAATTGGAGTTATAATCAGAAGTTCCGTCTGCAAGGATATAATAGTTATCAGCTTTCCGATTATAAACAGAATGAAGACGGTTCCTATGACTTTACCAATACACCTATCGGAGAACCGAGTAATCATACGATGGATGCCTTTTTCGGTACCAACGGTGACCGTCGGTTTTATATTCAGGGATACCTGAATTACGAACGTTCGTTCGGTTCGCACAATGTAAGTGGTATGTTGCTTTATAACCAGGATGATTACAATACGAATGTAAACAGCAGTCTTATTGCTTCGCTTCCAAAACGTAAAATGGGTGTGGCGGCACGTTTGTCTTATGATTACGATCATCGGTATATGCTTGAAGTAAATGCGGGCTACAATGGTTCTGAGAGTTTTGCCAAAGGGCATCGTTGGGACTGTTCCCATCCATATCGTTGGGATGGAATATCAGTGAAGAAAAATTTTGGAAGCCGATAAAACCGGTTATTTCCAATTTTAAAGTCCGCGGTTCGTATGGTTTGGTAGGTAACGATCAAATCGGCAGTGACCGTTTTGCTTATCTGGCAATCGTGAATTTGACTGAAAGCCCGTCTTATACAACCGGATATGGTGGTAGTACCACTTCATTATCAGGACCTACTTATAATCGCTTCCAGAATAATGAACTTACGTGGGAAGTCGGAAATAAACTGAATGTGGGTGTCGATTTACAGCTCTTCAATTCATTAAATATCACTGTCGACGGATTCAGGGAGATTAGAGATAATATTTTTCAGCAGAAAAATTCCATACCGAATTATCTGGGAACTGCCAGTACTAAAATCTACGGTAATTTCGCTAAAGTGAAGAATACAGGATTTGACCTTGCTTTGGATTATGGAAAACAGTTGAACCGGAACTTTTCTATCCAGATGAAAGGAACTTTTACCTATGCACACAATGAGGTTTTGAAGTATGATGAAGCGGCAGGACTTCGTCCGGCATTATCGCAGGTTGGAAAGAGCCTGAACTCAATCTGGGGATATGTAGCAGACGGATTGTATATTGATGAAGCTGATATTGCGAATAATCCTCAGTCGACTATCGGTAATATTGCTATTGCACCGGGCGATGTGAAGTATGTAGATCAGCCGGACGCGAGCGGTAATTATGATGGAAAAATAACATCAGATGACAGAGTGGTATTAGGATATCCCACAATTCCGGAGATAATATACGGATTTGGTCCCTCTATTACATGGAAGAATTGGGATTTCTCTTTCTTCTTTCAGGGACAAGCGCGCGTGTCATTTATGATGAGCGGTTTCGAACCATTTGGAACGCAAAGTAAAAATAATGTTCTGAAATGGATTTCTGATGATCATTGGAGCAAAGATAATCAGAATCCGAATGCACGGTATCCGCGATTGACACAATATAATAACAACAACAATACGGCGTCTTCTTCTTATTGGCTGCGGAATGCTTCGTTCCTGAAATTGCGGAATGCCGAAATCGGCTATCGTTTCAAATGGGCAAGAATCTATGTGAACGGAAGTAACTTGTTGACCTTTTCTCCATTTAAGCTATGGGATCCTGAAATGGGTGGAGGTGCCGGTATGAAATACCCGACACAACGTACATATAATGTTGGTATTCAATTAACTTTTAAATAATATATACTTATGAAGATAATATATAAACTCCTATTTTTGTTTTTGCTGACGATAGGATATAGTTCCTGCGACTTTCTGGATATTGTTCCGGATGAAATAACGACTGAGGCAGATGCATTTAAAGACCGGAATGCGGCTAAGAATTTTGTTTATTCTTGCTATGGCTATTTGCCGCAAAGTAATGTGGCATCAGGCAGTCTCGATTTGCTGACAGGAGATGAAGTGATAACGGCTTTTGAACATGAAACGTTTGCCAGTTTTCCAAAAGGCAACTATACGGCTTCTTCGCCGGTGATTTCTTATTGGAATACATTTTTTCAAGGATTGCGTCAATGCTATATATTTCTAGAAAATGTAGACAAGGTACCCGACCTGACTGAAAGTGTAAAAACAGACTATATCGCACAGGTTAAGTTTCTGATTGCTTATTATCATTATCAGTTGGCACGTTGTTATGGACCTATTATCCTGATCAAGGAACTACCGGATGTAAATGCTTCGCAAGCAGAATATTTACCCCGAACTTCATATGACGAATGTGTAGACTGGATATGCAATTTATTGGATGAAGCCGCAAGTTCATTGCCTGCCATACGTACCAATAAAGAAGATTACGGACTGGCAACCAGTGTAGGAGCTAAGGCTGTGAAAGCGAAAATGCTTTTGTATGCAGCTTCTCCGTTATTCAATGGAAACTCAAGTTTCTATAGCAATTTTACAGATAAATCCGGTAGTCAGTTAATGCCTTTGACTTATGATCCTAATAAGTGGGTAAAAGCAAAGACAGCTATTAAAGAGGCGATTGACCTTGCCGAGCAGAACGGACATGCTTTGTATGTAAAGCAAGACTATAAAATAGGTAATGAGGATGCGAATCCCTATCCGGCGGCAGGTCCTGTCCGGTGTCTTCGAACCAGCTTGGTCGATTGGGATTCGCGTAATCCGGAGGTTCTTCTGGCAGAAACGCGTAGTGAAGGTTCGTATGGTATACAAAACAAATCGTTACCATTTGTGACTGACGGCTGGGCGTGGAATGGTGTCGGCCCGACATGGACCATGTTAAATCGTTTTTATACTAAAAACGGTTTACCTTGGGACGAAGATCCGGAGTATAAAGATAAAGACAAATTAAAGATCGTCAATGTGGATGCCAGCCATGCTGACGAGGCTCATGAAGGAAGTAAACACTCCTGTTTAATTTGGATCGTGAACCTCGCTTTTATGCTTGGGTAGCTTTCAGGGTGGATATTACGAAGTGATGAACGGGTCAACTAATCCGGCCTATGTTATGAGTAACGGTAAGAAAGATAATTCGGATAGCAGATTGATATGCGATTTTGTATTGGGAGGTAACTGCAGTCGTGGTACGGCCACCGTACAGCGACCGGGTAACTATACTCCAAGTGGTTATCTGAACAAAAAAGGTGTCGATCCTAATACTGTTGTTTCTACAAATGCTACGAAATTGAATCAGTATCCCTGGCCCATTATTCGTCTTGCCGATCTGTATTTGGCATATGCCGAAGCATGTGTGGAGACTAATGATCTGGAGACAGCCAAACAATATCTGAACAAAGTCAGAGAACGTGCCGGTATCCCTACAGTAGAAACAGCATGGAGTGGTGTTGCTGCATTGGATCAGACAAAATTACGTCAGATTGTACGGCAGGAGAGAATGAATGAACTTTATTTGGAAAACCAGAATTTCTGGGATATGCGCCGTTGGCTGCTGGCTGGACAATATTTTAATGTCAAGGCTAAGGGGTTGAATATTGCTGCTACTACCATAGAAGATTATGCGATAGTGAAGACTATTGACTTTGAGCGTAAGTTCGAGGCGCCGACTCAATATCTGTTGCCCATACCTTCTGCCGATATTAACAGAAATGAAAAATTAGTAAACAATCCGGGTTATTAATCTTTTTAAAGAGAAATGAAGATGAAAAAATATTGCTTGGCCTGTGTGTGATACTGGGCCTGATAAATATGATCGGCTGCTCCAGCGATGAGAAGTATCCCATGCCGACCTCTATAGATCAGAATTCACTGTCGCTGAAGCCAAAGCCGGTGCTATCAAATTGAAATGGACCGTACCAGCCGATTCTAATTATTATTATGTAAAAGTGACCTATACATTACCTGAAGACGGGAAGAAATGTATGAGATTGGCAAGTGTGAATAGTGATACCATGTTGGTGGACAATCTGCTGCATCGGTATGGTGACATTAACTTTACATTGCAACCTTGCAATCGTGCCGGGGAAGCTTCGCAAAGTTGCAGTATCATGGCACAGGCACTTCCTGCTCTGAAACAGATCAAGACTGACCGGAATCCTATAACCTTGTCTGCAAAACAGTTGTATACAGATGATCAGGAGAGTAGTGAAGGACCTATCGCAAACCTGGTGGATGGAAGGAATGACACTTATTTCCACATGTCATGGAGCAGTCCTACGCCTTTCCCTCACTATATTGTGGTCGACTTGGGTGAAGAGAATGCTTTGTCCACTTTCCTGTTCTCTTATGTTTGTCGTGACAATAACAATAAAGACAATCCCAAAGAGATGGATATTCTGGGCAGCAATACTTTTGATGGAAAGAATTATGATGAGAGCCAGACCACTTTGTTGGCGTCTTTGAGTAATTTGCCTAATACAAAAGCTGCGTCTTACGAATCGGATATAATAAAAGCCGGTGCATCTTACCGCTATCTTTGGTTTAAGGTGAAATCTTCTACAAGCGGCTCCAACTGGATTGCGTTGGCAGAACTCGGCCTTTCGAAGGTAATTGTGAAAACCTATGATCCGGAAACCGGAGAAACTACCATTGAGTAAGAAACTGTTTTGAATTTCTATACATATCTTTTTTGATTGACTTTTGCCTATGTTTTGAGTGATATTCCGGTCTGTTTCGATTCTTTTAATCGTCAGATAGCTTGTTATCTTCCTCTTATAACAACCGGAATAACCGTGAAAATTCATCTCAAATCATTAGACGATTCATTCAAAAGCAGTTTCTAAAACAGGATTCAATAGGTACCTATATAATGTAGTATGAATTTGGCCACCTATGGTTGTCAGATTGATGCTAAATACGAGAATCAAGTAATTATTAAAAAGGAAATACAAGTGAAGTCTTTTATGAGAACAAAATTTGTATTTCCTTTGTTTTATTTATCTTATGTTTAATTTACCCTAATAACATGAAGAAACATCTAATTCTAATGATTTCTGCAGCTATTATCCCTCTGCTGCTGTATGCTTGTTCTGCTGAAGAAGAAAGAGCGTTAACATCGACTACTCTTGAGGTAGCACAGTCTGCCATTGATTTTAAAAGTGATGCAGGAACCCGTGACATCGCTATTGTTACCAATGCAGACCATTGGACGGCACGGTCTGATAAAGATTGGTGTTCGGTTGCTGTCAACGAAAGTACATTGACGGTGAATGTGTCCGGATACGATGGAAAAGAGACAAGGGAGGCAGTGATTAAAGTTACTGCCGATGGATTGGCAGAAACTGTTAACGTACGCCAATTGGGATCAGAGCCTGCTATTTTGATATCCCAACAGATCTTTACCGTTGAGGCCAGTGGCAGTGATATCGCATTCGATGTAACTACAAATGTTTCGGTGACTATCACATTGCCGGAATGGATCAAAGAGAAACCGGCAGGTACACGTGCATCCGAATGGTGACTACGACGCATAATTACATTGTTACAGCCAATCCGGAAGATAGTGAACGTACGGGCAATATCACCGTGAAAGAGGTCGGCGGAGAACTTGAGGCCTTGGTATCTGTTACTCAGAAAGGATTGGGAGAATATGAATCCGGAAATCTCGAGGGTATCAAAGACGATATTAAGGTTCCGGTAGAATCAGGTGAAGCAAGCTCTTTTCAGGGTGGCTCGAATATTGATAAATCATTCGATGGTGATATGAGCACTATTTACCATTCTAACTGGAATAACGCGGGAGATCATTATTTCCCCATTACGTTGACTTATAATTTTGCTGCGGGTTCGGATATGGACTATCTTATATATTATCCCCGTACCTCAGGACCGAATGGTAACTTCAAGGAAGTGGAGATCCGTGTAAAGTCAAATGCGAATACCAGAGGGACCGATGAATGGAATACGGTGATGACTAAAAACTTCGGGGGGACGAATGCCGCAGTCCGTGTTAATTTTCCGAAGGCACAAATCGGAGTCACGTCGGTTCAGTTTATTGTCAAATCAGGATCGGGAGACGGGCAGGGATTTGCTGCTTGTGCCGAGATGGAATTTTATAAAAAGAATCCGGATGCATTCGATCCGCTCACTCTTTTCACCGATGGTACATGCTCTGAATTGAAGCCCGGACTTACCGATGAAGAAATAGAGAATTGTCCGTATTCATTCTACAAGAACATAGCTTACTATATGAAGCAGGGTAAGTATCCGGCAGAGTTCCGTATTCAGGAATATAAGGCTTGGCCCCATCCGGATGCCCAGTCAGAAACACATAAGACCAGTCCTTATAGCCTGCGTGATAATCCTACGGGAATTTCGGTTAAAGATGGAGAGCAACTGATGATTTTTGTTGGCGATACACATGGGCAGACTGTCAGTGCAGTGATTCAGAATCTGGATGTTCCCGGTGGTGATGGTTTCGGAGGAACCTCTTATCCGTTGTCTGAAGGGGCCAACAAGATTACGGCCCGGAATAAAGGATTAATGTATATTTTGTATCACACTCCTGACTATGAAACTGCTCAGCCTGTAAAGATACATATCGCTTCCGGACAAGTAAACGGCTATTTCGATGTAGCTAAACATCAGGCTTCCGATTGGAATAAATTGTTGAGTAACGCTGTGGATAAGTATTTCGATGTGGTGGGACATTATGCACATCTCACATTCCCGACCGAGCGTTTCCGTACTCATACTCCGGACGGGAAAGCATTGATCGATGCTTATGATCAGATTGTGAATTCGGAGATGGAACTGATGGGATTGTATAAATACAATAAACTGTTCAAGAATCGCATGTACCTGCATGTGATGTATACCAGCTATATGTATGCCACCAGTTATCATACTGCTTACAATGACGGTACTCTGGCCGAACTTTGTAATGTGGATAAATTGAAGACATCTGCATGTTGGGGACCTGCACATGAAATAGGGCATTGCAACCAGACACGTCCCGGATTGAAATGGTTGGGGACAACGGAGGTAACGAACAATATCATGTCCGAGTACATCCAGACTACAATTTTCGGACAGCCTTCTCGCTTGCAAACAGAAGATATGGGAGATGGCAGTCGTAACCGTTATTCCAAGGCCTGGACCCAGATCATTGCGGCAGGTGCGCCACATGGAAATTTTGGAAGTGACAGCGATGTTTTCTGTAAACTCGTTCCTTTCTGGCAATTGGAACTCTATTTCGGTAAAGTACTCGGACGGACACCTCTTCAGCAATCTGACAAAGGAGGATTCTATCCGGATGTGTACGAGTATATCCGGACGCACGATAATCTGAGAACGGCCGGGGAACAGCAGACTGAGTTCGTTTATATCTGTAGTCTGATAGCTAAAGCCAACTTGCTGGATTTCTTCACGAAATGGGGATTTCTGACTCCGGTCGACATAACAGTGGATGACTACGGAACGGGCAAACTCACCGTTACCCAGGCCCGTATCGACGAAATACGAAGTCGTGTAGAGGCTTTGGGATATCCGAAACCGGATGTTGCTCTGGAATATATAACGGATAATTCTGTAGAACTTTATAAGGACAAACCCGGAATTGTAGCCGGTACAGCCACACGGAGCGGTTCGACATTTACCATGACCAACTGGAAAAATGTGGCAGCTTATGAAGTTGTAGATGAAACCGGTAAGAAGTCTGTATCTCTGATGGGTTGTTAGCACCTTCCGGTACTGCTACGTTTACCATGAAAACCGCTTGGAAAGACGGCTTTAAGGTATATGCTGTTTCTGCTACGGGAGCCAGGACTGCAGTGACGTTTTAAAAGAGACTGACAGATAGTGCCGAACAGGCGAAGAGGGTACGGAGTGCTATGGAATTGCAGAAGCAAGGATGTAATCTTCGTGCCCTTCGTCTGCTCTGTGGCATACCTGTAGAGAACAAAATCATCATTTTCTTTCATAATTCGGAAAAAAACACGAAATTTGCGACACTTTTAAGTTTGAATTACTAACACCTTTAAATATAAGATAAAGAAAATGACTAAAAGTGCATTGCAAATTGCCAGGGCTGCTTATCAGCCCAAACTTCCGAAAGCGCTGAAAGGCTCAGTAAAAGCAGTTGAAGGCGCAGCTACACAATCAGTAGCCGATCAGGAAGCTATCCAGAAACTGTTCCCGAACACTTACGGAATGCCGTTGATTAAATTCGAAGAAGGTGAAGCTATCCAGCTCCCCGCTATGAATGTAGGTGTTATCCTTTCAGGAGGACAGGCTCCGGGCGGACATAACGTAATCTCTGGTCTGTTTGATGGTATCAAGACACTGAACAAAGACAACAAACTGTATGGCTTTATTCTGGGTCCCGGTGGATTGGTTGACCATAATTATATGGAACTGACTGCCGATATCATCGATGAATACCGTAATACAGGTGGTTTCGACATTATTGGTTCGGGACGTACCAAACTGGAAACTCCGGAACAATTCGAAAAGGGGTTGGAGATTATCAATAAATTGGGTATCAAAGCACTGGTAATCATTGGTGGTGACGACTCTAATACAAATGCCTGCGTTCTGGCTGAATACTATGCTGCCAAGAATGCCGGTGTACAGGTGATCGGTTGTCCGAAAACTATCGACGGTGACTTGAAGAACGAGATGATTGAAACTTCTTTCGGTTTCGATACTGCATGTAAAGTATACTCAGAAGTGATTGGTAACATCCAGCGCGACTGTAACTCTGCACGTAAATACTGGCACTTCATTAAACTGATGGGCCGTTCGGCTTCTCACATTGCACTGGAATGTGCTTTGCAGGTTCAGCCTAACGTATGTATCATCTCTGAAGAAGTGGAAGCGAAAGATATGTCATTGGACGATGTAGTAACTTACATTGCTAAGATCGTTGCCGATCGTGCTGCTCAGGGCAACAACTTCGGTACTGTGCTGATTCCTGAAGGTCTGGTTGAGTTTATCCCGGCTATGAAACGTCTGATCGCTGAGTTGAATGACTTCCTGGCAGCCAATGCCGTTGAGTTCGCAAATATCAAACGTTCTCGTCAGCGCGAATATATCATCAGCAAACTGTCAAAAGAAAATGCTGAGATCTATGCAAGCCTTCCTGAAGGTGTAGCACGTCAGCTTTCTTTGGATCGCGACCCGCACGGAAACGTACAGGTATCATTGATCGAAACAGAAAAGCTGTTGTCTGAAATGGTAGGAACAAAACTGGCCCAGTGGAAAGAAGAAGGGAAATACGTAGGTAAATTTGCTGCACAGCACCACTTCTTCGGTTATGAAGGACGTTGCGCTGCTCCATCAAATTACGATGCTGACTACTGCTACTCACTGGGTTACACAGCTTCTATGTTGATTGCTAACGGTAAGACCGGTTACATGTCATCTGTACGTAACACAACTGCTCCTGCTGCTGAATGGATTGCAGGCGGTGTGCCCATTACAATGATGATGAACATGGAACGTCGTCATGGCGAAATGAAACCGGTAATCCAGAAAGCATTGGTGAAACTGGACGGAAAACCGTTCCTGACATTCGCTACTAAACGCGATCAGTGGGCGTTGAATACAGATTACGTATATCCGGGCCCGATTCAATACTTCGGTCCGACGGAGGTTTGCGACCAGCCGACTAAGACACTGCAACTGGAACAAGCTAAGTAAGCTTTTCCCCGCATTACAATAGTAGAAACCCATCGGGGCGGATTGATTCAATTCCCTTCGGTGGGTTTTTAGTTCATCTGAATATCCCTATTTTATATGAAACGACTTTCTACCCTATGCCTGCTGGCAGCAGGCTTTTTCATTCCGGGACAAGCACACCAGGCCCGTCCGACGGTGCTTGATTCGGTTTACGCTCCCCTGAAAGTGGCTACACCTCCTTCCGATGCTTATATCGGCTTATCGCTTCTCGATAACGGTGAGATCAGACACTATAATTATGGAGAACAGGCTGTGGCAGGTACTGTATATCTGTCCAGTACCGATCATGGTTTGACCTGGAAACGGGTGAACCGTCCCAAAGAAATGCCTTTTGCCGATTGTCAGAGCCCTGTCAGTAAGGAGTATATTCGTCTGGTAGATATGGGGGCAATGGGTGTTTATTGCATTCGTACTTCCGGTGGATTGACAGGAGGACGTACTCTTACGAAGGTGGCCGATCGTAACTCCATCATGATTAAACCGCCTGTATTTATTCGAAACGGCAAACGTATTGTCGTGGCTGCTCACGGAGGGGTAACACCGAAAGGGTGCTATACCTATTTTTCCGATGATGACGGTCTGACCTGGAAATGCTCGAATACAGTCACATCCCCCGATCATCAGGGAGGAGGCTTCCATAAAGGTATCCGTTGGAATCATGGTGCTGTGGAGCCTACGGTGGTCGAACTGAAGGACGGAACTCTCTGGATGTTGATGCGTACTTCACAAGACTTCCATTATCAGGCTTTTTCTAAGGACGGCGGACAAACCTGGGGCGAATCGGAACCATCGCCTTTTTATGGTACCATCACGATGCCTACTTTAGGGCGGTTGGCCGACGGACGACTGTTGCTTTTCTGGTGCAATACGACTCCTCTTCCCGAAAAGGAGGGTACGGATGGTGTTTGGGATGATGTGTTCACCAATCGTGATGTGACTCACGTGGCGGTTTCTGATGATGATGGAAAGACTTGGAAGGGTTTTCGCGAACTTTACATGGATCCCATGCGCAATGATATCGACTATGCCGTTCATGGTGGCGGGATTGACCGTGGCGTTCATCAGGCACAGTTTGTAGAAGTAGCTCCGGGTAAGGTGCTGGCATCTATCGGTCAACATCCTCTTCATCGTGCTATGATGATGTTCGATGTGAATTGGTTGTACGAGAAGAGCCGCTTCAACGACTTTACCGACTCTCTTTCACAATGGAGTACATTCAACTACATGAATGGTATCAAAGGACATTGCGCTTATAATCGTATACAGGGTTGTATGCTCGAACCCCATCCCCGGAAGGAAGGTCGGCAAGTGCTTCATCTGACTTACCGGCCGGATGCTTCACTGGTGCAGATACACGTGGTGCGGTATGGAACTTTCCGGCTATGAAGAAAGGAACGTTCACCGTCAGTTACGTATTCCCGAAGGGAGTCATTCGGTTTCGTTGTTATTGAATGATCGCTGGATGAATCCTTCGGACACCGTAGCCCGTTACCAGTCTATGTATGAACTTCCACTCACCCGTAAGCAACTCGGAGTGAAGGATGATCGTTGGCACGAGGTTTCTTTGGAATGGGATTTGTTGCAGAAGCGCCCGCAAGCACGTGTCTGGGTAGATGGGCGGCTTCGTCCGTTGCGCCTTCCGCTCAAGAACAAATCTCAGAATGGGATTAGTTATGTTCATTTCATCGCTCCTCCTGCTGAGGCTAATCCGGGTGTTTATCTGGAGTGGGTGAGGGCAGAAGCTGATGGAGCCATCTAGGAATGAATTCATTTCACCACAGATTATACGGACTTTCATAGATACTTTAATTTGATTCTCAATGAAATAAAATCATTAATCTGTGAAAATCCGTGTAATCTGTGGTGAATCAAACTCTAAATAAGAATAAAAATCAATGAAGTCTTCACGAAACACTTCTACCTCCGGCAAACCCGCTTCCGGTCGTCGTACACCGGCACGGAAGACGAAAGCGAAAAAGAAAACTACCCGCACCATGCCCGTTTGGATGCGCAATACCCTTGCGCTTATTGTGGTCGGAGTATTTTCTCTCACTTTCTATTATTTCGTTATCCGTCCTTATTCTTATCGTTGGAAGGAGTGCTACGGACGGAAGGAGTATGGCGTTTGTATCCCTTGTGGCTATGAGGTGCATGGTATCGATATCTCCCATTATCAGGGGAACATCGACTGGAAGGAGTTGAAACAAAACAGAGAAACGGATTTTCCGCTTCACTTTATTTTTATGAAAGCCACCGAGGGAGGAGATCATGGTGACGATACTTTCAAAGACAACTTCGAACAAGCACGTCGCTATGGCTTTATTCGTGGGGCCTACCATTTCTTCACTCCACGTACGGATGCCTTGAAGCAGGCGGACTTTTTTATCCGTACCGTGAAACTCGATAGTGGAGATTTGCCTCCGGTGCTCGATGTTGAACTGACAGGTAAGAGGCCTAAAAAGAGTTGCAACAAAATATTAAGAAATGGCTCGACCGGGTGGAGGCACATTATGGTGTAAAACCTATTCTCTACACTTCTTATAAATTCAAGACCCGCTATCTGGACGACTCGCTTTTCAATGCTTATCCCTACTGGATAGCCCATTATTACGTTGATTCGGTGAGGTACGAAGGTAAATGGCACTTCTGGCAGCACACTGATATCGGAAGTGTGCCCGGTATTCATCACGATGTAGATCTGAACGTATTCAACGGTTCGCTCGAAGAGCTGAGGAAGATGACGATGAGATGAACTTTACCCTCTTTCCCTGCGTTATATTTCTAAAAAAAGGAAATACAGATGAACATAGCAATAAGCGGGGCCTCCGGTTTTATAGGCAAGCATCTTACAGAGTACCTTACAGAAGCGGGACACCGGGTAATCCCTCTGGGGAGGCCTATGTTCCGTGAAGGCACATCGGGGCATTTAATTCAGACTCTGTCACATTGCGATGTTATCATCAATCTGGCAGGAGCACCCATTGGCAAGCGGTGGACACCGGAATACAAAAAAGAACTTTATGACAGCCGGATTAAGGTGACGCACTGCATCATCCGGGCAATGGATGCAGTAAAGACGAAGCCGCGGTTAATGATTTCCGCCTCTGCCGTAGGATATTATCCAGAGGAGGGTACATTCGATGAATATACCAATACCCGGGGAAGTGGCTTTCTGGCGGAACTTTGTTATGCATGGGAGAAAGAGGCCCGCCGTTGTCCGTCGCAGACAAGGCTGGTAATCACCCGCTTCGGCATTGTGCTATCACCCGATGGCGGGGCGATGGAACAAATGCTTCGTCCCCTCCGGATAACGCGGGTAGCCGGTGTGATCGGTCCGGGTACACAGCCTTTCCCCTGGATTGCTATTCAGGATCTTTGTCGGGCGATGGAGTTTATTATCAGCCACGAAGAGGCAAGCGGAGTTTTCAACCTGGTGGCTCCGCAACAAGTTTCACAGTATGCATTTACTCAGGCAATGGCAGCACGCTATCATGCCTGGATGAAGGTGGTCGTACCGCGTTGGTTCTTCCGGATGCGGTATGGTGAGGCGGCTTCCTTCCTGGCATCAGGACAGAATGTGCGTCCCACACGTTTGCTCGAGGCCGGCTTCCGCTTTGTGAAGCCGACGATAGAAGATTTCTTCGAAGGTACGGATCATGCAGCTGTAGATCGATTGGATTTGCACCGCTACATGGGTACGTGGTATGAGATAGCCCGTTTCGACCACCGCTTTGAGAGAGGATTATCGGAGGTGACGGCCACTTATACGTTGATGCCCGACGGGACGGTCCGTGTGGAGAACCGGGGATGTAAGCATAAGAAACCCTATGATGTTTGTAAGACAGCGGAAGGACGTGCTAAGATACCCGATCCGTCTCAACCGGGTAAACTGAAAGTATCGTTTTTCCTGTCTTTTTATTCAGACTATTATGTATTGGAGTTAGATCAGGACGAATACAATTATGCTCTGATCGGTAGCAGTTCCGATAAATATTTATGGATACTGAGTCGTGCACCAATTTTGCCGGAAGAGATTAAGAAGAAGTTGCTGGATGCTGCTACTCGCAGGGATATGATGTGAAGAAACTGATCTGGGTGGAGCAAAGAGAGAAAAAATAATGTAGTCTATATTAACCTAAACAAAAAGGAGATTAGAAAATGGAAGAATATGAAGTAATTCACCGCCCAGAGCGGAATCGTTTTGAATTGGAGAAGAATGGAATGACTGCCTTTGTGGAATATGAAGTCGAAGATGGAGCACTGGATATTATGCACACTATCGTACCTCCTCCCTTGGAAGGAAAGGGAATTGCGGCCGCACTGGTAGAAGCGACTTATAAATATGCCTCTGCACAGGGGTTGAAGCCCAAAGCAACGTGTTCGTATGCTGTCGCATGGCTGAAACGGCATCCGGCGGAATAAACCGTCCGGATTGAGGCCTGTTCGGAGAATGAACCGTTTTTAGGTTCACCACGGATTAACACAGATTCTTTGTATCTTAGTATCAATGCTCTAAGCTTAACTCACCACAGAGCAACACAGAGTCTCACAGAGAAGATCTTTTTCTTCAACACTTTATTGACCAAGAGATTATAAGAGTTTGTGTTAATCCGTGTAATCCGTGGTGAACTTGTTCTGTTACCATTCCGTCATAAAATCCCTCGGAGGAAGCTGACTGTTGCCCATCCTCTTCACTGTTTCCACCTTTTCAGCATTGGGAAGAATTGCTTCATGTTTGCAATGGCCTCTTCCTTCGTCATTTTCACTTCCGAGCCTTTATTGAATTCGTCTACGAACTGTGCGCATTGGTTAATCATTTCGTCCATCGTGCATTCCACGGTGAAATGTCCGTCGGCATAACAATAGGTGCAATACTCTTCGTTTTTGCTACCATCCTTTTCTGTTCCCAATACTTCCGGGTTGAGCGGCATGCCGCAGCTCTGGCAAAATTTCTGTTCCATTCTTTTTCTGTTTTTAATAGGTTATTCAATAGGGATATATATTCTTGTCACGTAATCTTTTTCTTCCGTATCTGGTTCGCAATTAAGATATTCTTCAAATGAAGTTGCATCACGAAATGCTGTAGGCAGTGGATGCGAGTAAATCCGGTCATACATTTCTTGCAAACCACTGTAGCTTCCGCGGAGTGTGTAGACGGCATAGCGTCCCTGCGGAATCGTCTTCATGCCAAAAGCGCCTTGCGGTGATACATCGTGTTCCACTGTTGCACAAGCGTAAAAGCGGCATTGTTCGGTTTTCGTTACTGTGGGGTCGTCAAAGCTGATGCCTATCCAGCGGGTAGAAGGAGTCAGAAGACCGTTTATTTGGAGAAAATCTCTCAGTTTTCTCCACGCTTCTATGTAAGGTTCCTCTTCACCATAACGCCCGATGATGCGGATATATACCAGCTTCAATTCCGGTTCTGTCAGGATTTCCGGTTTCAGAGACTCCTTTTTCAGAGTGCTGAATTCTTCGTAACGTTCTGCACGCCGTTTGCGGTAGGCGGTGGGGATATCCCGAAAAACTGCTTGAATGCTTTCGATAACGATTGTGGCGTTTCGTATCCGACCATCTCTGCCACTTGCGCCAGACGGATATTCTTCATTTGCAGGTACATTACCGCACGTTCCACTCGTTGCCGGGCGATGTACGTAGCCAGCGGTTCGTGCAGGTAAGCCCGCATAATGCGATGGAAGTGATACTCCGATAGGCATACTTCACGTGCCAGTGTTTCCACCCGCAAAGGTTCGTTGAGGTGTGAGTTGATATAATCTATCACCCGGTTCACCTGTTGCAGATATTTCTCTTCAGTATCGCTCTTCATTGTTTTTGTTCCGTTGGGTTCCGGGACAAATGTAGCGGGTTTTACTGAAAGAGCGGTTATCCGATCTTGCTATTTTTTCTGTCGGTTTCTGCCCTGTCCGTATGGGTAATTGTTTCCATATCTGGCGCGGAATCATTCGCCAGAAAAAGACGATAATGGCATAGCGCCAGTCTATCACCACTACCCGTTGGCGGTGGTTCAGTGCCCGTACAATCCGTTTGGCTACCTTTTCCGGCCGCATCAGTAGCGGATAGTGTTTTCCGTCGTTCAGTAAGTCGGTAGATACGAATCCCGGGCGGATGTCCGTGAAGCGGATGTTCAGTTTTGCATTCCGGCCAGCTGTTCCAATGCATCGATGTAGGTGTTCTGAAACCGTTTCGTAGCAGAATAGGCAGGGGCTACTCCCAATCCTTTTGTCCCGGCAATGGAACTGATGACTGCCAACTGACCGCCGCCATGCTCACGGAAGTGGTGGAAAGCGGTATCTGCCATCCGCATGAATCCTTCTACATTGGTACGGGCGGTATCCAGTTCGATGTCCGGATTCAGTTCCATGTTCTGGTAACCGATGCCGGAGCTTAGAAGGAACAGATCCATGCCTCCGACCCGTCTGATCAGGTTATTGAGTTTGGGTGTTGCATCCGGTTGGGTGACATCCAGAACTGCGATTTCTATAAGGTCCGGAGCACTGCTTTGCAGTGCTTCAAGTGCCGGAAGCTACGCCCTGCAATGCCGAGGCGCCAGCCTTGTAAGAGAAGTTGTTTTGCCACTTCGCGGCCGATACCTGAAGTAGCTCCGATGATAATGGCTCGTTTCATATCTGAATTCATGTCCAGGGGTTTGAGGCAAAGATAAGAAATAAAAATAAGACAAGGTACGGAATGTGGAAAGTGAATAAGCTGTATTTTTCATATCTTGTCTGCAATGAAGCATAAACTTTTTATGCAGGGATAACCGGCTTTCCTGAAGATGCACCTTTTCGTTTTGAAAAGCTGATCCTATCAAAATGGTAGGGTGATGATCACTGTTCGATACTTGAATGGAAAATCTATTTGTCTGGTAACTATTTACTTGCACTTTTTCTTTCCGTTTTGGCACGATATTGGCTATATGCCTTTCGCAAAAAAAATCGTGTGTTATGGAAGAATACCTGTCGATGGACATATACGTTAGTAAACGGAATAACAGTCTGATAAACGGCAAAATGATAGGGCGCGTACTTGGGTCTTACTTTTTATAGAGGCGGGAATGTTTGTACTCTGCTCCGGCATATCCGTGGTTTATGGTGAAAGCGATTACAAGTATTTCCTTTATACGGCGGGTATCAACCTCCTGTCCGGTGCGTTACTGGTGTTTTATGGACGTGGTGCGGAAAATCGGTTGAGCCGGCGTGACGGTTACTGCATTGTGACACTTTCGTGGGTGTTTTTCACGCTTTTCGGTATGTTGCCTTTTTATTTGAGCGGAAGTATTGACTCGTTGACTAATGCTTTCTTCGAGACCATGTCGGGATTTACTACTACGGGAGCTACGATTCTTGATGATATCGAATCGCTTTCGCATGGTATGCTTTTCTGGCGCAGCCTGACACAATGGATTGGCGGGCTGGGGATTGTTTTTTCACAATTGCCGTATTGCCCGTTTTCACCAGTGGGGGAGTACAGCTTTTTTCCGCCGAGTCTACGGGAGTAACCCACGACCGTACCCATCCTAAGATTAATGTGATGGCCAAATGGCTATGGACAGTCTACCTGATATTGACACTGGCAGAAACCATTTTGCTGATGCTGGGAGGTATGAGCCTTTTTGATGCTGTCTGCCAGTCATTTGCTACGACGGCCACCGGTGGATATTCTACCAAGCAGGCCAGTATTTCGTATTGGAATTCACCGTTTATCGAATATGTGGTCGCTATATTCATGCTTCTTTCGGGAGTCAATTTTGCATTATTCCTGATGTGCCTTCGCGGTAAAGTCAGTCGTCTTTTGAGGGACGAAGAATTACGTTGGTTCCTCGGTTCTGTCGCTATCCTGACTTTTCTGATCACTTTCGCACTGGTCTTTCAAAATCATTATGACTGGGAGACGGCTTTCCGTAAGTCGCTGTTTCAGGTGGCTACGGCACATACTTCTTGCGGATTTGCCACAGACGACTATAATCTTTGGCCTGCCTTTACGTGGTTGTTGTTGCTGATTGCCATGCTCTCGGGAGGATGTACCGGTTCTACCAGCGGTGGTATCAAGAACATGCGTTTGCTGATTATTGCCCGCTCTATCCGGAATGAATTCAAGCATTTATTGCATCCCAATGCCGTATTGCCGGTAAGAGTCAACAAGCAGAGCGTTTCACCTTCGATTGTGTCTACTGTGGGTATGTTTTTTGCTTTTTATCTTATCATCGTCATTCTTGGTTGGGCAGTTCTCCTGTTCTTGGGTGTCGGCTTTTCCGAGTCCATCGGTACGGTGATCTCCAGTATCGGTAATGTGGGACCGGGATTGGGATCTTGTGGCCCAGCCTATTCGTGGAATGGATTACCCGACGCTGCCAAGTGGGTACTTTCATTTCTGATGCTGATAGGACGGTTGGAGCTCTTTAGTGTACTTTTGCTTTTCTATCCCGGATTCTGGAAAAGTTGATGATAAGGGGGAACGGGAAAACATCCGCAGCGATAAAATGTCATTTTGTATATTCTATCACTTACCGGCAGCCTTGTTTTGTCCCGGTGGCGAATGGATTTGAAAAAAAACGATTACAGGCGATTAGGGACGGAGCGTGGTGACGCCGATCTTGCGGCATTCCGGCTTTTATGCTTTGTATACGCCTAGTCTGCTTTCGGATCGAAAGTGTACGGCCGGGAACCGAACTTTTTGTCAGTTCGGATCGCTTCGCTTCAAGGGTCCTGATAATTCGGAAATGGCCGGATCAATCTCCCTTTTTTACCCTTTCAGCGTTGCTTGGAAGAGGATGCACCGTTGGTTTGAAAGGGATGCACCGTTGTTTTGAAAGGAATGCACCGTTACTTTCCTTCCAATGCAGGCTCTGATGGTTGGAGTCACTGCATATATTTCCTTTTTATTGCATCTTTATAAGATAATGAAGCTGCATTTTTGCATATTCTTCCACTCTTCTCTGTCTTGACTTTCTATCAGTGCTTTTTTGTTTCTATAGGCTGTTAGCAGAAAGGAAGGATTAGTTGCTTTTTTGATAGGATATATATGGAATTAGTTTCAAAACGTATTTTTCTGTTTGATGGATTTAATCGTTTTCAGAGCCGACCATGTCTATCCCAACAGATGCTTGATTGCCTCCCAAGGAGCGTAAATCAGCATCCGGGGACCGGAAAAGCGCATCACCCGTCTCATCTGTTCCCGCATGGCGGGTTTGTAGCAGTGTATGCTGCACTGCTTGCATGCTTTCTTTTTCTCCCCGAAGGGACAGTGGTCCAGGCGGGCGTGTGCATAGTGCAACAACTCTTCGCACCGGGGGCAAAGCGTGACATTCTTTTCTTTTTTACGGCAGTAAAGGCGAATCATCAACTCTACTACTCTCTTTTCCTGATCAATACGGTTTTGCTCAATTTTAATCTCTGTTAGAATTGACGCAAAAGTAACCAAGATCTCTAAAAAACCGTATCTTTGCACCCCGAAAAATGAATATAATAATGAATATTAATAGTAAGGCTAAAGGATTTGTGTGCGGGGCTGTGGCTGCCGCCACTTATGGCATGAATCCGTTGTTTACACTGCCGCTTTATAAAGAGGGAATGTCAGTGGACTCTGTCTTGTTCTACCGTTACGGGTTTGCCGTGCTCATTCTAGGCATTCTGATGAAAGTACAAAGACAATCGTTCGCTCTGAAAAAGAACGAGGTTCTGCCGCTGATTGTAGGCGGACTGCTCTTTTCCGCTTCCTCATTGTTGTTGTTTCTGAGTTATAAGCACATGGATGCCGGCATTGCTTCCACTATTCTGTTTGTCTATCCGGTGATGGTGGCGCTTATCATGTTCTTGTTTTTCCACGAGAAGTATCGTTACTGACTGTGTTCTGTATTCTGTTGGCCCTTTCCGGCATCGGACTGCTTTACAAAGGAGAAGGGGGTGAGACGCTGAGTCTGGTAGGGATGTTGCTGGTCATTCTTTCTTCGCTGTCTTATGCGGTCTATATAGTCGGTGTCAATCATTCCACCTGAAGTTGATGTCAACGGCCAAGTTGACCTTTTATGCCCTGCTGTTCGGTCTTTCCATTTATATAGTCCGTTTGAATTTTTGTTCGGACTTGCAAGCTGTGCCTTCACTTCCTGCCTGGGGTAATATTCTGGCAATGGCTTTCCTGCCTACCGTGATTTCACTGGTATGTACGCTGTGTCCATTCACACCATTGGCTCCACGTCGACCGCTATCTTGGGAGCACTCGAACCGGTGACGGCTCTCTTCTTTGGTGTCATGATTTTTGGTGAGCGGCTGACGCCCAGGCTGATGCTGGGTATTCTGATGATTCTGGTGGCCGTTACGTTTATTGTTGTGGGAAAGCCGTTGATGACTTTTCTCAAAGAAGAAGTGGCCGGAGGAATGAAGAGAAAACTGACAAGATAAGGAACCCCGAAAAAGTTTATAGCCGTTATACATGACTACATTTCACTCTATTGACGAGTTGCTGAAAATGATGAGCCGCGAACAACTTTTGTTGAAACAGATGTTCGGCAAACGGAAACAGCAATCCTTCCGGCGGGAGTATGCACTGGAACTGACTGAATACAAACTGCAACGTATACAGAGCCTGATCGACCACGGAGTGCTTCGTGAGAATGGTTCGTTTCTCGAAATGGAGGATATCTACCTGCACTTTTTCGAGCAGGTGCTCGAGGTAAACGAGGAGATCAATACTTCGTTTGTTAACGAGCATATCAGCTATCTCAAAGATACCATCTCTTATTATCAGCAAGAAAACCATGAGAAAAGGAAGACCACCTACCTGCGTACCATTAAGCGTATATTGCGTAACATTGCCTTGACTACCTTGCGTAATGTCATCGACCTGAAGCGCAACATCGACAGCACATTCAAGAATGAACCGAACTATCAGATCAAGAAAAAGAAACTGGTCCGCCTGGATGAAAAACGGCGGGATATCGAGGCACTGATACGAGTGAGTGAAGAACTCCTTGTCACCGAAGAAGACCGTTTCTTTCGCCGGGTTCCGGATGATGAACTGGTTTTGGTGGTGGCTAACGTACGGATACAACTCAATGAATGTTTCCATAACCTGATCGGGATACAGAAGCAAATCATCAGCTACCTGAACCGGATAGAGTATCAGAATAAGATACGGGTCAAAATCCGTCAGCTGAAATATCTCAAAGATCAGTTCGAACTGGAAGAACGGACCGATATCTGCCGGGTGCTGATGCAGAAAGACAGTGTCTGGTTTGAGCCTGCACCGGCATATCCGTTGCGTCTCTCTGTCGAATATCTCCGTAACGACGATGAAGTGTTAGAGAGTATCCGTAAGGTGATAGCCACAGTCGGCAAGCGAGCCATACTGGTCCGTAATGTGGCCGACAGCATCGCTGAGGAGTCACTTGAGACCCATATATCCGAAGAGGCTTACATCAACCTGGAAGAAGTGAAGAAGCGGTTTATGCAGGCTGATGGGGACTTGTTTTCGTTTGTTACCGCTTACCCTTTCACACAAGAGGTGTCTTTTGATGAAAGAATCACATTCTATTGCCAGATCGTATCCCAGTTTTACGAAGAACTCCGCATCACCGACGAGTATGGCAGGATGGATGGTGTGGAATATGCGTTGATTTATCCGGAAAGGACGGGAGAAATAGTTTAGGAATAAATAAGATTCACCACCGGGTAATACCGATTCTTACAGATACTTTGGTCTGAATTCTCAATGGAATAAATTATTAATCTGTGAGAATCCGTGTAATCTGTGGTGAAATGAATTTAAAACCATTACAGTAATGATTAAACAAACTGCTGAGATATTTGAAATATTGAGTAAAGGAGGATTTATCTCTTCCGATAGTACCAATCCCAACATCCGGCAACTTTATACGGTGATTGAAGACAACCAGTCGGAGTTGTACGACTTCTTTGCCGCCATCAACTTCGTGCTCGAAAGCGGAAACGAATACTATTATTTTTCCCGTCGCGAGAATAAAGTCGACTTGGAACGTAAGTTGGAGATTGCTGTCCGTTGGATTGATGTACTCGACTTTATCAAGACTTATGATGCGGCCTTTTCATCCGGATTCCGTTTTCAGCCGGCCGATATGGTTGTGAAAGTGGGAACCGACTTAGAGTTGAAAGAGAAGCTTACCGGCCTGAAAAAGCTTACCGGACGGGAAAAGCATGAAGAGATGATTGACAAAATAGTAAACGACCTGAAACGTGACGGCTTTATTGAACTGGAAAATGAGATTACTTCCACCTATAAGGTAGTGGCGGCTTTCGGCTATCTGGAAGAGTTGGTCGCTTGCATTAACATACCAGAAGAGATACAGAATGAGATACCTGAATAAGATTATTTTTATCAATAGTGCCCGTATCCAATATGCCGAAATACAGATAGACGGCAATGTTCACTTTATCGGTACACAGGGAGTGGGGAAAAGTACGGCGTTGCGTGCATTACTCTTCTTTTACAATGCCGATAAGACAAAGCTGGGCATTTCAAAAGAGAAAAAGAGTTTTGATGAATACTATTTTCCGTACGTCAATTCATACATTATTTATGAAGTGGTGGTGGATGATGCTTCGTATTGCGTATTGGCTTTCCGTTCGCAGGGAAGGGTCTGCTTCCGCTTTCTGGGCACGGGCTATAAGAAAGAATATTTCATTTCACCCGAGGGAAAAGCATACGAAGAGTGGGATCAGATACGTGATGCGCTTGGTAGTTTTGTCTATAAGAGCCGTCGTATAGAGACGTATGAGGAGTATCGAGACATTATTTTCGGTAATGGCCGGGGGCTTCCTCCGGAGTTTCGGAAGTTTGCTATTACCGAAAGCCGGCAGTACCAGAATATACCTCGGACGATTCAGAATGTTTTTCTGAACTCAAAACTTGATGCAGAGTTTATCAAGCAAACCATTATCATGTCTCTGAACGAAGAAGATGTGCGTATCGATCTGGGGCAGTATGCCCATCATCTGCGCCGGTTCGATGAAGAAGTGACCGACATCAGTAAGTGGTTCCGGAAAAATAAGAACGGTGAGGTAACTGTCCGCAGGCAAGCCGACCGGGTGATTGAACTTTATCGGGAAATGCATTATCTGGAGCAACAGGCCCGTACATTGGCCGGAGAATTGAATTACGCTTTTCGGACAGCGCGGGAAGTACTCCCTTCTCTGCAAAAACAGAAAGAAGAGCTGTTGAAAGAAGTGGCAAAGGAGAAACGCCAGTTGGAAGAACTTTCCGGGAAATTTCAGAGTGAGCGTGACCGATTGTTGGGAGTGGTCAAAGTGCAGAACGAAAATCTGAAAACAGCACGGGAGCGAAAAGAACGGTACGAATCGCAGGATATTCATCATGTACGGGAACGGGTGAATGCGGAGTCCGAAGCTGTGCTTCACAAGCAAATGCTGGAAGAGCAGCTGACCATGCTGACTGCACGCTTTGACGACATCAACAGCCAGTATAAACTGCTGAAAGAACAGGCGGCCAGTGCCTTTGAGCGTTTCCGTAACGGGAAAAACGCCGAGTTGAATACCCTCCATCTGCGTGCCATCGAGCGTAAGGAAGCCATACGTAAGGAGTTCGATAAAATATTGAAAGAGGTAAGGGAACAGGAAGTTGGGAAACTGACCCTTCTGCGTGAGCAGACAGAAAAGAAAAAGGAAGGCATCTATCAGTTGAAAATGGAACGGGAGAAGTGTTTGCACCGGACTCTTTATGAAGAGGAGTTGCAAGCCTGCCGGACGGAGCGTGCCGCACTGGAAAAGGAGAACCATGAGCATAGGCTGAAGCAGAAAGAAGCTGAACAACAGATGGAGCTGGTGCGCCGCCGGTGGGAATTGGATCAGACTGCCTGTGAGCAGCAGTTCACTGCCCGCCAAAAGGATATCGAACAGCAGATTACACTTGCTAAAGAGAGGGTAGCGGAGATAGATCGTTTGCTCGACAACCGTCAGGGTTCATTCTACGAATGGCTGAGTCAGAACTGTCAGGGGTGGGAAGATACCATTGGCAAGGTCGTGGACGAGAAACAGGTTTTGTTCAGCAAGGAGCTGAAGCCTCAGTCTGTTCCGGATGCCGGTCAAGCCTCTTTCTATGGCATTAAACTCGACCTCTCGGCTATCCGTAAGGAGGTGAAAAGCGTACAAGAGTATGCGGCGGATCAGGAAATAGCCGGTAAGGAAGTATCAGAGTGGCAACAGCAGCTTGAGAAGTTGGGAGAGGAAAAAGAAAAGGAACTGGCCTTGATTCGGAAAAGACATCAGGCCACGCTTAGTACCTGTAAGGAGGATGTGGCTCAATCCACTTATTGTATGGAGCAGAACGATAAGCGTATCCGGCTCCTGAAAGCGGATGAAATCAGGTGGGAACAGAAGGCAGGGGAGGAGAAGCGTGTCCTGCTGGAACAATTGGATAAACAGTTGGCCGAGGCTACCCGTAGCCTGCAGGGGACAGTGGCGGAATTGGAACAGTTCAATCATCTGCTCGAAACTCGTGTACGTCAAAAGGAGAAGGAACGTAACCAGAGAATGCAAGAAGAGGATGCCCTGATCCGTAACAAACAAGAAGAAATTCACCTGTCCATTGCTTCCGAAAAGCAGAAAACCGATGAACTGCTGGCAACCATGGACAAAGACTTGCTGCACGAACTCTCCGGGAAAGGAGTGGATACGGAGCGTATCACTGCTTTGCGTAATGAAGTGGCCCGTACGGAACAGGAGCTGGTGTTTATTGACCAACATCGTCGCCTGGTCTACGATTACGAGAAGGACAAGAGAGAATTCTTTGACCGGATGGACGAATTCAGAAACGAAAAGCAGTTGGCCGAGAAAGAATTGGAAGGCGAGAAAGAAAAGTTCCGTTTGAAAGAGGAAGAATTGAATCTGAAAGTAACGGGACTGAACAAGCAGCTGGCTGAGACAAACACCCGCCTGAAACATTTGGACGAGGATATTCGGGAGACGGAGAACTTCAAAACGCTCAATATCTGTCCGCCTGTGTTACAAACGGGGGTGGAAACAGAGAATGCCAAGCGCTGTAAGAAGGTGATTGAGGAACTGACTCAAAACCATTACCGGCAGATTGAACAGGAAAAAGACTTCAGGGAGGCCGTCGGTCGGTTTTCCGGTAATTTTTCCGAGCAGAATACGTTCAATTTCCGTACGCGGCTTACGAAGCGGGAAGAGTTTATGACTTTTGCCGCCGATCTGAAAGAATTTATTGATAATGATAAGATTATTGATTTTGAACGTCGTTCAAACGAGGCATACACCGACTTGATTCATCGGATTGGAAAAGAAACGACGGACATGCTTTCAAAAGAGGGACTGATTCGTAAGACCATAAGCGATATCAACAGTGACTTTGTGGAACGCAACTTTGCCGGAGTTATCAAGAGTATAGCCTTGCAGATTGTGCCGAGCGGTAATCGTATCATGCAACATTTTGTCACGATCAAAGAGTTCTGCGACCGGAATCAGCCGGGTGGCCCGGGCATGTTCAGCCTGTTCGGACAAGAGGATTTTGTAGAACGGAATCGGCAGGCGGTAAGTTTATTGCAGTCATTGGTGAAAGAACTGGCATTGAATAAAGAAAAAGAACTTACCCTTTCCGATACCTTCGAACTCCAGTTCCGTATTGTGGAGAACGACAACGATAGCGGATGGGTGGAGAAACTGGCAACGTGGGTTCCGATGGAACGGATATCCTGGTGAAGGCCATGATTAATATCATGTTACTAAATGTGTTTAAGGAGAAAGCATCGCATCAGTTCAACGACTTTAAGTTGCACTGTATGATGGATGAAATCGGAAAACTTCACCCTAATAATATTAAGGGGATTCTGGACTTTGCCAATAACCGGAATATTATCCTGGTGAATAGTTCGCCCACCTCTTATCGGGCAAGCGATTATAAATATACTTATATTCTGAACAAGGATAAGCGGAACATCACAAGTGTGACACGGTTGATAAAGCAGGAAGTGAGGGAATAATTCCCTCACTCACATCTGCAAAAGTCATTGGCTCCGCAGCTACAGCGCGGTAGTAATTGCTCTCTCAGATCGTCCCGGTATAGTTCGTACATTTTTCTTTGTATATCTTCT
>ENA-OQIC01000171-OQIC01000171.1-human-gut-metagenome-genome-assembly--contig:-NODE-171-length-29622-cov-2.666079_pt1 | contig 29622 bp, 35 predicted proteins | sample MGYA00242572_ERZ504736 | MGnify/ENA primary metagenome ERZ504736 (study PRJEB26092, sample SAMD00036201) | human gut metagenome | host: Homo sapiens | study: EMG produced TPA metagenomics assembly of...
AATATTAATCATCCTCCTATTTATGTTTTTATTTAGGAAGATATAATACCATTTTAGTCAGTAGTTATGTGGGTTCACGCATGTTTTTACACACACTTTTTGTCCACCCTTTATCTTTGTCAAAAAAAAGATAAAGTGCTATAAACCCAGTATCTATCTAGGTTTACAGCACTTTTTACACACACTTTTTGTCCTATAACTCCAAATATCGCGCAGCCCCAAAATAAGCCCCAAAAGCAAAAAAGCAGCCATGCGAACAATTTTACACTTTAGTAAAATCGGCATGGCTGCTTTATTTTATGGTGATCCAGGAGAGATTCGAACTCCCGACCCACGGCTTAGAAGGCCGTTGCTCTATCCAACTGAGCTACTGGACCATATTTAATTTAGTTGTGACAATCAGAAGCTCTCCAAAAATCACTGTATACTATTATACACCAAAGTTTGAGAAAAAATCAATTCTCATCACTAAGTTCTTTACATAGTTTACACGATTTACTCTATGCATATCAACTACATTATTTTATACTTTTTTATTTTTAAACAGCTTGCAGACTGACAACAGTCAACAGAGTGCCTGTTCACAAAAAAATCCGCAATCACTCATCGAATGATTGCGGTAAAGTCGTTTATGGAGCGGGTGAAGGGAATCGAACCCTCGCGACCAGCTTGGAAGGCTGGGGCTCTACCATTGAGCTACACCCGCATAAAAAAATGGTCGGGGCAGCAGGATTCGAACCTGCGACCCCCTGGTCCCAAGCCAGTGCGCTACCAAACTGCGCTATGCCCCGATATAAAGAATAGTATTCTTTTCGCCGTTGTTTATTGCTTCGTTCTCAACAACAAAGATATTGTATCATACCACGCAAATCAGCGCAAGTACTTTTTTATAAATTTTTTACAAATTTTGCAAAAAAACTTTACAACATTATAAATCATCAAGAATCGTACGTATTCTTTATATAATATGCCGATTATCTTAGCATTATATTTTATCTTTAAGCCACGCCTGCGTAATCATCCCCATCCCCATAGCGAGTGCAATCGGGAATAATAGTTCCACTGAAAACCGCGATAATTCCAGCATAAATACAGAGGAAGTAAGCGGCATTTTTTGCGCGAGACCCAAGAACACTACTGCCCCCAAAAAGGCACTGAGTCCAATTGAAATAGGCCCGATAGCGAAGTTCCACGCAATGGCTACAACGAGGGCCAAAGTACTCCCCAGCATCATGGATGGTGTAATTTTACCACCATAAGCGCCGGCGCCCATAGCGAGTAGGACAGCAGCCCATTTAGCGGCAAAGAGTCCTAAGCCATATTCCCAAGGTACTAAATGAGCAAAGGTAAGCTGATTTCCAGGTTTACCGTTACCCAAAATGGCCGGGAAATATACAGCCATAAGGCCTACGAGGCCAAAGGCAATCACCGATAATAAAATCATCTTAGGACTTTTACGATCAAACTTAGGTAAATAAGCTTGCGATTTATCAAAAAACACTACAGCCACGCCGATAATAATCCCGATAAGTACGGCAAATTCGGCAAAATTTCCAATCATAACCGGTTGTGGCATATCGTACTGAACCGTATCACCAAGCCCTAAACGAACCACAAATGTGGCAATACCACAGGCGATAAAAGCGGAGCTCAACGCTCTCACGTTCCAGGTTAACAGCAGTGTTTCCAAAACGAAAATCGTGGCCGATACCGGCGAGTTATACACGGCCGCTAAACCGGCACCGGATGCACAAGCAATGAGAAGGGATCGATTTTCATTCGTTAGTTTCACATAGCGCATCACCCAAGTAATTAGCGCCGAAGTTGCTTCGCGCGGTGCCACTTCTCGACCGAGCGGAGAACCCATAGCCACGGTTATAATTTGCAAAGTAGAGTGGATCAAAGTAGTTACCGGCGGCATTTCTTTCGTCACATCTTTTACTGCGTCTTTAACTTCAACAAGTTTGCCGCCATAGCGGTGAATCAGCACCCAGCCAATACCGCCCACAAGACCACAAGCCAGCAACGCCCAAACACGACGTTCGCCGCTCGCCTGCGCTACGCCAACACCAAAGCTCAAATCATTGTAACCAAAGGTAAAATGCTGAATCACATGCAATAAATTGGTAAATACTATACCTACGATACCGGCAAAATGCCGACTAATACAACCAGGCCAAATACTTTACGCTCTAACACACCAAACTCCTACACCTGTATTACTCTATTTATTCCAAAATTATAAACATATCCCTATTATAACACTTCACTCTGTGTTTTCGACATTCCGTACAGTTTATTTACATCTCTTAAAACGTCTTTACAAACCAATTACTAAACAAGTACTTCATAACCAGCTATTTACAATTCATCTCAATCAATGCATTAACCACAGTTACTTGCGAAATGTGTTCGCCTTTTTCATTAGTCAACTTTATTTCCCACACATGACTGCGTTTACCGCCATGTAATAAGATTCCCTGCGCCAACAATTTGCCCTGAGGCTTCGTTGCTTTTAAATGGTGAGCTGTAACAGTCTGTCCTACGCCCACATAGGCACCTTCACCCATAAGATTACTGGCCATGCCCGCGATAGCTTCGCAATACGCAAGCGTTGCGCCACCGTTTAAAAAGCCAAACGGCTGGGCATGAAATTCACCCATGGTCATAGTACTTTCAAAGCCTGTATCCGTTAAATTTACATAATCTATATTTAATTGATCAACTAAAGTCATAGTGCACTCCCTTCCGATTGCTATAAATCTTACACCTCATCATTTTGAAGGCTCAATTTTTAACCATGATCTATTTTATCTATCTTCTATGTCGTCTAGCCCCAGCTCTATTCAAACACAGTCCTGTCCAAGGTATATTCTCGCAGAGCCGCATCATTTATATCCGTTCCCAGACCGGCTTTGAAATCCACGGCTAACTTTCCCTGTAAAAACTCAATAGGCGTGGTAATAATGTCCTTTTCAAAATAACGGCTCATATCCGATAAATCGCCGGCCATCCACGTATCTGCCAAGGTAGCCAGCTGTACATGCATGTATTTTGAAACACCGCTTTCCACCATGCTGCCAATCCAAAACCAATCTTATGTTGACGACAATAACTTAAGCAGTCCAAAGTTTCGCGGAGCCCACCAAGGCGTCCTACTTTAATATTCAATAAATCGAGCCAGCCTGTTTGATGCATGGCTTTTAATTCTGCTAAGGATTGTACACTTTCGTCAAAACAAAGTGGCGTTTGAATCGTCTGTCGTAATTCTTGAGGCAGTGAACCATAAACTTCAGCACTTTTATAGTTTCCTGCTGCATCCTTCACCACAAACGGTTCTTCCAAGGACCGCAGATTATACTCATTTAAAGCAATAATCTCATCAGCCTTGTCCGGCGCAAAACTGCAGTTCGCATCCCCGGCCAAGATAATATCTGGATAAGCCTTGCGTACGGCTGCCACACGGTCCACCGCATCACCGGGCTTGAGTTTTAACTTGATACGTCGGCAACCGTTGTCTACGTGTTTTTCCACAGCCTTTAAAAGCTCCGGAATCGGCATATCGCCCAAAACAACGCCGGATTCAATGGTTTTACATTTTTTACCGGGTACTAAAGTATCGATAGTTGCTAACCCTTGTTCACCATAATAAGCATGGAGGATGGCATTTTCAAGCCCCGCCCAAGCCATAGGATAACACATGCGCAATTTTTGCCCGTCGCCCTAGGAGAATCGGCACCCTCATTAGCATAGTCAGCATTCGCATTCGGCTCAACCGACACATCCTGTAACGAATCCACCATTTCATACATGGCCCACGGCCCTACCATAGTTTTGCCTACAAAAAACGCAGCCACGCCGTCAACAGTATCTCTTTACTCTTGGTCAACGTTTCTGCCGTATAAAAAGGCTCCGTAAACGCCACCACTTCGCCATAGCCGGTATAGCCTGACGATATGGTGACGCCTACGATAAGACTTTCTCGATGTGATAAGGTGCTTTGGGACGTACGAAAGGTAAAGCGCATCGGTAAACCAATGTGCCATAAGGTGATTTTTGAGATTGTCATCTGATGAGTCATCGTTCGTCCCTCGCCTTAAAACAATATTAATATCATCGACGCCACATAGCCTTATTTCAAATGTTGCATCGCCCTCACATAGCGATTACCTTCGCAGCAATCTGCCATGCCGATCATTCTATTTTACATATCCGCCGCTTCGTCAATCAGCGTGCGACGCATGATTTTGCCAGAGTTATTACGTGGTAATTTTGCCAAACGGCAAATCGCCTTTGGTTGTTTGTAGCGGCCCAAGTTTTCACTCAAGTGCTCTTTAACCGCTTTTACACTGGCCTCGCGGCATAGTAGAGAATCGGTACCTGTCCCCACCGTTCATCCGCTTTAGGGACTACGGCACATTCCGTCACGCCCGGCAAGCGATAGAGGCAATCTTCCAATTCTTTCGGATAAATGTTTTCACCACCGGAGATAATAATATCCTGGCGGCGATTCACAATATATAAATAGCGTCTTCATCCAAATAGCCCATATCGTCCGTATTGAAAAAGCCAACAATCGGCGGCTTACCGAGGTAGCCTGTCATGAGCATAGGCGACTGAAGCCAAATTTCCCCGATACCCGTTTCATCGGGATTACGCACTTCAATAACAACACCCGGTAATGGCTTACCTACAGCCTGTCGCTTATCCGGATGAGCCAATACATTCACCGTCGCACTTTGAGCAAAGGTTTCCGTCATGCCGTAGGTCTTAAAAATCGGCATGGCTTTGGCTAAACAGTTTTCCACCAACGCATCGGGGATGAACTCACCACCGAGCAGCACCACCCGCAAGGCGTGGTTATCAATACGATCGATGATGCGCTGCAATACGGTGGGCACCAACGATACCATGGTAAGTTTACCGGACGTAATGCCGGCAATGACTTTGGCTTCGTCAAAAGACGACATAATCGTAGCCGCCGTGCCGTTATATAAGGTCCGCAAAATAATAGACAAGCCCGACACGTGGAACATAGGTAGTACGGTAAGCCAATTATCGTTCGGCGAAACGCCCAGCACCTTGGCCGACGCTTTCACATGGGCTTCAATCTGCCCCCAGCGAAGGGGTACGGATTTTACCGAACCGGTTGTAGCACTGGTGTTCATAATGGCCGCTATAGCCTGATCCATCAGTGGCGGCACCAAGAGACCTTCAAAGCATTGCACAAGTCTTGTGCGGGATGTTTCATCCATAGGCGGCAAGGCACCCCAGGTACGCCAAGCTACTTCGTTGACCGCACTGTGATGGGGTCGGCAAAAACGACCGTTACAGGTTGCTTCCACCCGTTCCTGCACCGTGGGTGACGCAAAGATTAAATGAACGCCCAAGTCGAGGGCTTGCTGTTCCTGCTCCTGTACAGTGAGGTGTGGATTTACTAAAAATACTTCTTTCCCTAAGGACCATAACGCGAAGAGCATCACCGCCATGTCCACCGAGTTTTCACTGCAAAGACCGATGCGGTTCTCACCGCGCACTACGGCCGACAAAAAGCCGGCCTGCAGTACGGTGCGCTCATATATCGTTTTATAAGTATAGCCATCAAGAAAGGGCTGATTGGGAGTTGCTTGCGCCCGCTCTCGTAACCATCGCATAATTAAAACGTCCTCCTATCAAGGGAATTTAGGGAATTGTTTGAAATTAGGTTTACGTTTTTCTTTGAACGCGTCGCGACCTTCTTTCGCTTCGTCGGTGGTGTAGAACATGAGAGTTGCGTCGCCACCGAACTGTTGTAAACCGGCAAGACCGTCGGTATCAGCGTTGAAGGATGCTTTTAAGAAGCGAAGGGCCATTGGGGATAATTGAAGGATTTCTTCACACCATTTAACGGTTTCTTCTTCCAATTGGTCAAATGGCACTACCGTATTAACAAGACCCATGTCGAGGGCTTCCTGCGCGGTGTATTGGCGGCACAAGAACCAGATTTCACGGGCTTTTTTATGACCGACCAAACGAGCGAGGTAGCCTGCACCGTAACCGGCATCGAAGGAGCTACGCGCGGACCGGTCTGGCCGAATTTAGCATTTTCAGAAGCAATGGACAAGTCACAAACGATGTGAAGTACATGACCGCCACCGATAGCATAGCCGTTAACCATGGCAATAACCGGTTTTGGCGTGATGCGGATTAAGTGCTGCAAATCGAGCACGTTAAGGCGTGGAATGCGGTCTTCACCTACATAACCGCCGTTACCGCGCACACTCTGGTCACCGCCGGAGCAGAATGCTTCTTTATTCACATCGCCGCCGTGGTTGGCACCGGTTAAAATAATTACGCCCACTTCGGTATCATCACGAGCAATGGTAAACGCGTCAATGAGTTCCACCACTGTTTTAGGACGGAACGCATTGCGGATTTCAGGACGATTAATAGTGATTTTGGCAATGCGTTATAGGTTTCATAAATTACATCTTCATAACCGCGATCCAATACTTGCCAATCAAACTTGCTCATAATAGCCTCCTTTTTAAACCTCTGCCGACCGTATTTCAGTTGCAATCGGCAATGCTAGCTACATTAATATACATCTAAAAAGCACTTAAAGTCTTCATAGTTAACAACTAAAACACATAAAGTATTCATAGTTAACAGCTAAAACACATAAAGTATTCATAGTTAACAGCTAATCAACTGATGTTTTTGTCATTATAATCTGACAAAAACAGGTTTACTATATCATTAAATTCATCGGGCATTTCGGTGTGCACATTGTGCCCCGCCTCAGGGACCGACACATGGGCCGAGTTTTCACAAAACCCGAAAATAGTCTTCCCTATGTCATCATACTTTGTATCAACGCCCCCGATACGTAAAGGATTTCCATTTCCAAATCGGCAATTTTATTCCCTACGTAGGCGTCATGCCCTGACCGGTGCCGCGTAAAGTATGGGCGAGCACCTCCGGTGTGTTACTGAGACGACGCTCTTTGATGGTGTGCTGCACCGCCGGTGATAGTTTTTGCTGAGTCGCAAAAATAGGCAGTTTTGACCACATTTCTTCAAACCATTCAATGGAGTGGGTCTCAATTTTGTGGGCCAACACTTCGTCGCAGCCGCCCGTTCCTGCCGCTCATTAATATCTTCAATGCCCGCTGAAGCGGATTCCAATACGAGGAACATTAACCGCGACGGTTCATACATAGCCGCATACTGCAAGGCCATGCGACCGCCCATGGAGTACCCCATAATACCGTATGGTTCTTCACCTACCAAGGTGTGAATCAAGGTATATAAATGGCGCAGCACCGTATCAAACTGATACAGCACCGGATTGTGCGACCGGTCCGATACGCCGTGGCCCAAAAAATCCACACAATAGAGGCGAAAACCGGGAGATTCAATTTATCCCACGTGTCACCGGCTTCGCCGAAGCCGTGGAGACAAATGAGGGGCATGCCCTCACCCCGCAGCCACGTGATAAGACACGTTGTCAATACTTATATATACATCATCGGCCGCTTCCAACACAGCCGTAATCTCTTCTCGATCACCTTGATCGTACATTGATGTTTCATCAAGACTGTCAAAGTCATTTTTCATACACAGTTACCGTATACTTTCTGTGAAGTTCACGACTCACTTCACGATTTGTTTTTACTTCCAATACATGGATACCGCCCGCTTTCATGGCGCGCACTACATTGTCTTCAAAGTCTTCATAGCTCGTCACCGCCTGATAGTGAATGCCCATCAAATCAGCTAGGGCACTGTAGTTCAGGCCTTGCGGCGTTCCAAATAAATATTCGAAATTGTCGATGCCTTTTTGCGGTAAATATTCAAAAATACCGCCCCATCGTTATTAAAACAATACAATTACTAAGTTCAGGCCTTCATTTTTGCCCATCACAAGACCGTTCAGGTCATGGAAGAAGGATAAATCGCCCGTCACGAGTAAAGTCTGCTCACCTAAAGCGGCCGCAATCCCCAACGCTGTCGATTCGGTGCCGTCGATACCGTTGATACCGCGGTTTCCGAACACGCGCGTATTCGGTTTACCTTGCGCCAAAATAAGTCAAAATCGCGAATCGGCATGCTGTTGGCCACACCACATTCACCGTCTGTGGGGCCGTGTTTGATGAAGGTTCGCTCATCGAGACCATCGTTCAAGAGGGCCACGAACTTGCCCTCAAAGAGAGTTTTCTCTTCCTTACGCGGGCCATGGAAAGACTCGTTCTATATTGTGCTTTCAGCCAACTTTTCGTATAGGCATTGTCGCTTAATTTCTTATGAAGATTTTCCTTGGCTTTTAAAAAGGTCCTCAACTCGCCTTTGGTGGTTAAGAGATTATCAATCATCTCCGGCGCCATAAGGTATAAATCAACTGTTTTGCCACATCCAAGGCAAAAGCAATGGGGTCGCATTGAATAACACGGTTCGTCGTTACCGTGCCGTTGCGATACCCGGCCCCCGCATCAATCTGATAACAAACAGCTGCGGAATGCTTTTTGATGAATTGTTGCAATCGTTTTGAAACCGGCATTTGACCCATCATCAAGATGTACTCCGGTGCCAACTCACTTTGCCATTCCTCATTACTCAAAAACGCATCATACTTGTCAATGATGAGCGGATGATTCAAAGCTCTAACCGGCGATAGGGGATCAGCCAGTACGGGCGCTTCCAAAGCTTCACCTAAGGCTAGCATGGCCGTGCCATAGGCATTGTTGATTACGTTTTTAGGATTATCGTAAAAACCGGGCCGTATTTCTACGCCCTGGCAAAATTCAAAGCCATTGCCGTAACCATTAGCTCGGTAGTACTCATCATCACCGTCGCGTCCCGTAGCGGGGCCGCACAAAATAATGCCTTTACGACCTTTAAGTTCTTCAATCAGAGGCTTTAAGGCATTTTCACTGAGACGCATAATACCCGATTGAGTTACAAAGCGCTTAGCTCCGCTCAACCGGCCTTTAGCAAACTGCTCGGCGCTCGTATCCGGCACCAAAGGCTCACGAAGGGGTACGTTAATATGTACCGGCCCCGGTACCACATCCATGGCTTTCATATAGGCCTTTGGATTACCTGACGCGCATACAGGGACGACTCAAGAGCGCCGCTGCCGGCAATATCGGGACTGAGGGTTTCAAAATGATGCACGAAAGAACCGAAGAGTTTTACTTGGTCCATCGTTTGCGGTGCCCCTACAAACTGAGCTTCCGGCGGACGGTCCGCAGTGAGCACGATTAAAGGCACTCGGCTGTGAAACGCTTCAATAACGGCCGGAAAATAATGAGCGCCTGCCGATCCGGAGGTGCATACCAAAGCCACCGGTGTATGCAAACGTTTTGCCAAACCGAGGGCAAAAAAGCCTGCCGAACGTTCATCAATATTCATATATGTTTTGTAGCCGCCGTGAGCCATGAATGGTACGGCCATACTCGTCGAGCGAGATCCCCCGCTGAAAACCACATGGCGCACACCAAGTTCAAAAAGCTCATCCACTGCGGCTGCTATATATTCGTTCATCCTGCACCTCCATGAAAACAACGACCACTACACGTATCCTGCTTTTTTATTTTATCATAATCTTCGATATACGCCTATAACCGGCTGGTTCAAAGAGCCTATAACCGGCTGGTTCATAGGGCCTATAATCAGATGGTTCAAAAAGCCGTTAACCACAAAGGAACCTGTTAGCCACGAAGCTGTAGGTACCTAAGCCACTTACAAGGCCCGCATAATAGTTTGTAATTTAGTCATTGTTTCTTTGTATTCCGACTCGCAATCGGAATCAGCCACGACACCGCAACCCGCATAGGCATACAATGTCTTGCCATGAATCAGGCCGAACGAATACCTACGATTAAGAGTCCGTCGCCCGCTTCACGGAAAAGTGGCGTATTCCCGCAAACCCAACCGATAGGTGCCGCATATAAGCCCCGTTCATACGGCTCATATTGCTGTAAAAGGGCCAACGCCGCTGCCCGCGGTTCACCGCCCATGGCCGGTGTCGGATGAAGGGCTTTAGCCATGGTCAAAATAGAGTGTTCCGTATCATGACCGTAGAGTAAGGTACGCAAATGATACAAATTCGGTAGTTCCATAATATGCGTATCTTTCACTTCTACCCTATCGCATAAATCACTCATGGTTGCTTTAATCATATCCACCACAATATTGTGTTCATAGCGGTTTTTAGCATCCGCCAAGAGACGCGCCCCTTGATCATGAATGTCATCTTTTTTCATCGTACCGGCTAAGGCATAGCTCATGAAGTCCTGACCGCGCTTACGCACCAATACTTCCGGCGATGCACCGAGGAATACGGCGTCACCCTTGTTATAGGCAAAAATAAACGCCCCTTGGTTCTGCGCCACTAAGCGACCGATAATCGAGGTACTGTCAAACGGTGTATCGCTTTCCAGCGTCACTTTACGGGAAGCCACTACTTTAGTCACTTCGCCCGACGCAATACCTTCTTGAATATGACCGAACAAGGTCTGCCAGGCTTCATAATCATCGGCCCCGCTTCGCGATAGCTGTGTGCTACCGGCTTAATCGGTTCCGATTCAATAACCGGTGGCGCCGCAGCGGCGGTGACCCAATAGGCACGTCCTTCTTCCTGTACATAGTAATGGGTGAAAACAACCAATTCATTCCCCATGTTTTGCCATGCTTCATCGTTGACTGTTTCAAAAAAAGTCTGACCGTACCAAGCCCACGGATACTCCGGTAATTCCGCTTCCGTAATACTTTTAACACGGCCGGCCGCCACGATAACGCGATTAACCTGCGTATCATGCCAATAGACCCTTTCCTCGCCCTCAAAATGTTGCCAAACAGCTAAGGTTCCCATATATCTGTTGGAAAGATTGTATATTTCATAAACTTCCTCATTCATAAATAACGTTAACATCTTATTATACCACTCTCACCAGTCAAAAGAAAATGTCTCTCATAATGCGGCTTACCACGATTTTCAACTGCTTCATATAACAAAATTAAACCGCTGCCATAAAATTAAGTCTGCAACATTGTATTTACAGAACAAAATAAAACCGCCTTTGCAGGCGGTTTTTACGTTTAACCCTAGGGCTATTCTGTTTTTACTGATGGGATACGTGCTCAATCCCCTGACTGAGAAGCATAACCACGTGTTCGTCATTAAGGCTGTAGTACACGGTTTTCCCTTCCTTACGAAATGCTACCAAGCGCGCTTGGCGCAACACTCGCAATTGGTGTGAAATAGCGGATTGCCCCATACCCATGGCTTCAGCAATATCCGTTACACACATTTCTTTATTCAATAATTGCTGCACAATGCGAATCCGCGTAGGATCTCCCAGCACTTTAAACAAATCAGCCAATTCTTGCACATCTACTTGTGCATGAGCAACATCCATACCTAACTCCTATTACACCATTTATATTCTCACGTTCTAATACTTATAGACTTCTATTTGCTAACGGTTACTTAAAGCTTTCAGAGCCTGTTTAATTATTATATAACGAAACAAGCAAATTTAACCAGTTTAATTTTGACCCGCCCCGTCAATGGCGGCCGTTGCTTCAGCAGTTGCCTGCGGTTCACCGATTTGATTGATTGGTGTGCGGCTGTCAATTTCCTGTTGTGCTTCACTCTCAGGGGTAGCCAATTCTAAAGGTATACCGCGCGAATATACGCCCGTAACGATACCGTGGCCGTCTTTGATTTTAAGCGTAGCCAATAAAGTTCCTTTATAGGTCGTGTAAAAATCGGGATTTACTTTATTTAAATCCAAGGTCACACGATTAAATAATAGTTTAAATTCTACATCCGTATTATCTACGCGAGTTACGCGCGCAAAAATATAATCGCCTGTAGTCGGCTTTTTATCGGACACGCCGGTTACTTCCAAGATGCCGTTCGGCTTAGCCGTTACCCACACATATACTTCCTGGTCATACACCGGCAAACGACCGCCCTGCCATGGTCCGCGACTGCCTAAAAATCTGACTTCCAAATAATCGGACGGAATCCAACCGGCTGTACGCGACAAGGACACGGGCCATTGATATTCACCGCCACCTTGCAACAATGAGGTGGACCGATGTTGAATAAAAAACGGCGATAGCAAAGTACAAATACCGACTACAATAAAGAGAATCCATTTTATATAAACTCTATTGCGCATCAGAGGATTCCCCCTTTCGTGCCGTCGTTTTATCAGAACTTACAGCGGCCGCCGATTCCTGCTCGCGAGCAGTATAGGCCATATTACCGTCTTCTTTAACAGTGGCAGATTTCGCTGCGTCTGCCCCGTTCGATCATCGCTCGGCGCACTCGTATAATTACCGGCCGATTCGGTATGTTCACCGGTATCCGTCACTTCAATATGTTCATCATCACCCAAGGTTTGGCGACGACGTAAACGTCGATTGGCTCTGGCTACCGATGTATTCACCTGCGCCTGTTGCGATTGCTTACGCCACATGTAGAACAAGTTAACCGCAAAAATAGCTACGCCTGTTACCATAAAGGTAAAACCGCGTTCAACAAAGGAGAACGTAGGATCAAAGAAGCGCGCCGCAATCATAGCTAAGAAGGTAAAAATACAACCATTTACCAAACCTACACGTTTGGTTACCGTACCTTGCCACAAGAGGACAATGGCTAATAATACTACATATACATTAAATAGGATAGAACCGGTTAGCGGTGTCACACCCCAATGAACAGACAACATCAAAAGCCCTACTACAATAGGACAAAACGTGATTAAAAGATCCGTGCCCATTCGTTTTTGCCAAAGTGCATTTAAGCCGCCCGCAACCAAGATTAAGGCAACTATTCCTAAGCCGATACTGAGCCAATCAGCCGAAGCCGCCGCTTCTTCCTGCCAGGTACTGATAAATGTACCGTATACGACCACATACATGAGGCCGAGTACCCCGATACCGCGGAACGGCAAAGACCAGAGACCCTGTTCGCGGGACAAGCTGCCCAGTGCATAAGTGGCCGCCGATAAAGACGCTACAAAGAATAGACCGAGCGATAAGTTATACGACGTAATGGTAAAAAAGAACGCCCCGAAAATAGCCGCCACATAGGCCCATGAGAGCCACAACGTGGACAAATATGAGCGTGTGCGTTTACGTAACTGCTCCGCAAAGAACGGACTGCCCGCTGCCAGAAGAAGCCATAACCAAACAGGTTCACCCCACATGGTAACTTCCCGCGCCGATACGCTCCATAAAAGGCCAATTAAGAGATAGGCCATCATGGTGAAGCCGGATCCCAACAGATATATGACCGGCAAGGTGAGGAGCATTATGATGAGGCGTAAAAGCCCCAGCCTTCACCCGTATAATAGGTATCGCTCATGAGCACCGTCGAGATGGTAAGGGTCGCCACATAAAAAAGCCCTATGCCTTCCGCATAGATGCTCCCCCTAGGCGCTTTCCAAAGACCTAAGCCTAAAGCGATAACCGCCAAGAGCAAGAGCGCAATACACCAGTCCATACGACCGGCCGGTGAAAAGCTGTACCAATAACCGGCAAAGAGTAAAAATACACCTAAACTCGTTAACAACAGCCCTAATAATAACACCAATAACCTTCTGAGCGAAGGCCCCTGAGTGGTGTCTACGGTACCATAAAACACGCGCATCTGTGCCGCATGTTCTTTAGAAATCCAACCCTTTGCCTCCCACTCGGGCAGTTGTTCATGAAGCCAAACAATCCGTTGTTTATTCATAGTACCTCCATTCTAAAAAGAGGCTTTGCCCCTTGGCGAGCAAAGCCCCTCATATGTGACTATTTATTTGACAACGAGCACCGGGCAAGTAGAATGACTGGTTACATAGCTACTTACACTGCCCATAAATAAACCTTTCAAAGGTCCAAGGCCTCGGCTGCCCATTACGATTAAATCGGCATTAAACTTCTTAGCTACCGCTAATACAGCCGGGCCGGGAGAGCCTACTTCAAATACATTTTTAACAGCAATATCAGCAGGTACATCTTTGGAAACGTCTTCCAAAATCTTTTTACCTGTTTCTTCCATGTCTTCCGCGATTTGTTCCGATACATAACCGCCACTGATAGGGGTCTGGTCAAAATTGGAAATAGCGGACACGATATTGGCTACGTGTACGATAACAAGCTGTGCTTCGTTACGTTCGCAAATCGAAACAGCATGCTGTAATGCACGTTTCGAGTTCTCGGAACCGTCAGCCGGTACAACTATCGTCTTGTATACTACTTTAGCGTTATTTTGTTCTTGCATATGAACCCCTCCCATTGGTGAATGATTCGATTCATTCACGATGACTTCTTCTATACTTAAGTATTCTCTACGGAGTTACAAAAGTCCTTTTTTTATTTCAAAAAATTTTCAAAAAAAGTTTAGAATTTTTAAATTAATGCGGAGATACTCATAATATCACCGTATGCGAACCTAAACAGAAGCTCTTGCACACGCTTACAGTATAACCGTACCGCCACTCAAAAGGCCTTTGTGCTGAATGCGAACACCTTCGACCATTTTCATCAAGTCTTCGTCGGTAAACTGACCGTTATCCGGCGCCATAACGCGAGCCACAACGGCTTGACCGGAGTCGGTAAGGGTGATGTAAGAAGCAAACTTAATGGCTACCCCTTCACCACGTTGTAAGCTGCCTACGATTAAGGAGCCCGTATTATGGTTATCAATCAAAGTTTTATAACCTTCAATCGTAGCGCCATAATTGGTGACTAATTCATTTACATAGAAATCGGCAATTTCCTGACGAGCCGTCATAGTCGGATAGCTGGCTCGGGAATCGATGGATACGGTTTTATCCATCGGGAATAGGCCCACTTCGATGCGATAGAAATCTTTGGTTAAAACGGCACCGTTTCTATTTTGTGTTACCACTTTAAAGCCGCTTGGTTTAATATAACTGATTTCATCGGTTAATACCAAGTTGCCCGTATTGCGATATTTTTCTTTCATAAGTTTAAACGAAGGCACGACATTCTTTACAACACCCTGCATCATATAATCATTGTATTTGCTAGGATACATCATGGTCATGGTATATCGCTGCGTAGGGTCCGCCGCCATGATAAATTCAGCATCAAAGAAAGTAGAACCGGTTTCGCCAGCATCACTGCGCACGAAGGAGTCCCAACGAGCCGTCGTAGCCCCTTTGAAATCGAATAAATCGCCGTCTAAGGTGTACCCGCTTAAGTCCTTGCGGTTTTCACGCCACAAAGCAAGGTAGCGTTCTTTCGTCATATTCGTAACAGATTCGTTATACCAAGTAGTGTTCCACTGTTGCAAACTCACATTGCCTTCCACAATATTGTCACGTTTGGTAAAAGAAACAAGGAATGGCTCGGAAATAGAGCTTTCCGCCAAGTTAAAGAAATAACCGCGTTCGGTGCTGCCGTCATCTTTAGCTTGTGATTCATAACGACCATTGGTGAGACGCCATGGCACGGTAAATGTATAACCGTCAGAGTAATCGCGAATTTCTGTGATCATCGTGGTAGCATACGATTGATACGCCGCCGGTAAATCGGATTCACTGTGAACCCCGCGAGCTTCAAAGTCTGAGCTTCCGCCGTTGCTTTCGTCGTATCATAAGTCGGTAAACTCTTAGCATAGCCGGTGCCGACTACGCCCAACAGTGCCCCTACCGCTAAGGTAGCAATTCGCATTTGCCATCGTTGCTTCATTACATATGTCTCCTTTACTTATAGCATAGAATCTAAAAATGCCTTGGTACGTGGTGACTTTGGATTGGTAAAAACGTCTTCCGGTTTGCCTTCTTCCTGAATGATGCCGTCCGCCATGAAAATGATGCGATCCGCCACCTGACGGGCAAACGCCATTTCATGGGTTACGATAATCATCGTCATATGCTCTTCCGCCAATTGTTGAATCGTACGCAGTACTTCACCGGTCAATTCCGGATCAAGGGCCGACGTCGGTTCATCAAAAAGCATGATGCTCGGATTCATGGCCAATGCTCTGGCAATGGCCACACGCTGTTTCTGGCCGCCCGACAATTTGGACGGATATACATCCTTTTTCTCCCAGAGGCCTACTTTTTTAAGTAACGCTTCCGCCGTCGGAGCAATATCAGCGGCTTTCATGCCTTTTACCATTTGCGGGGCAATCAAAATATTATCCCAAACCGTCATGTGTGGGAATAAATTGAACTGCTGGAACACCATGCCCATTTTAAGCAAGAGTGCCTGCTGTGTCTTTTTATCAGTATACACGGCATTACCGTCCCCTTCAGTCTGTACCAAAGGTGTACCATCTACTACTATTGTACCACGGTCTATCACTTCCAGCTGACCTAAACAGCGTAAAAATGTAGATTTCCCCGAACCGGATGGTCCGATGATAGCCACAACCTCACCTTTATCCATAGCCAGGGATACTTTTTTTAGAACAGGTAGGCCGTCAAAGCTTTTTTCTATTTCTTTCATTTCAATAAAGCTCATGTGTAGTCCTCCTATTCATCGTACACAGCGTAACGTTTTTCCAAATAGTTAAAAATATTAGTCAATACAAAGGTCATTATTAAATAGAAAATAGCCGCCACGATAAAAGCAGACGTGTCAAAATCACGTTGCACAATACCGCGCGTAATTCTAAGAACATCGTTCATAGCTAAAATATACACCAAAGACGTATCTTTGAGCAAGTTGATTGTTTCATTCGCCAACGGCGGTAAAACGCGTTTGATTACCTGGGGTAAAATAATTTTGCGCATGGTCTGTACATAGGTAAAGCCCAAAACCTTGGCCCCTTCATACTGGCCTTTCGGAATGGATTGAATGCCGCCGCGGAAGATTTCACACAAATAAGCCGCATAGTTGAGCACGAAGGAAATAACCGCCGCCGTCGTATCGTCGAGTTGCACGCCGACGTAAGGAATGAATGGCAAGCCGTAGTAAATAAATAAGATCTGTAACATTAACGGGGTGCCACGCATAATATATACATAGAATGCCATAATTTTGCGTACAATGCCGATAGGTGACAAGCGCAACAGAGCCGCTAAAACACCGAACGGCACGGACAATACCAATACGATTAAAAACAGGGAGACGGTTACTCCCAGCCCGTTGGCGATGACCGGCGTAATCTTCAATAAATAGTCTATTAATTCCATCAAACTGACTCCTTTCAAAGAAAGAAAGGAGGTAAGGACTACCTCCTTTCTTCACTGCTATATTAACCGGGTTGTGTAAACGGTTACAGCCTTACGCCATCACTGCCACAAAGCGATTATTTAAAAGCATCTTTATTTAATAAGTTACTGTTGCCGAACCATTTTTCAGCAATCTTGTCGCTGTGCCGTCATTCATTACTTGTTTTAATACTTCATTGATTCTGGCTTGTAACGCTTTATCGTCTAAGCGGAAACCAACGCCCATTGTTTCAGCGCCATAGTCGCCGTTAGCCAAGCGGAATACGCCCGGTTTTTGAGTCATGGTAAACTGACCAACGATACCGTCAACTACGAGGGCATCAATACGACCGAGTTCCAAATCCATGAAGGCGTTAACGAAGTCGCCATATTTTTTCACTTCTTTAAAACCGCGTTCTTGCGCATCTTTTTCAACAGCCGCTTCTACGCTACTACCCTGCTGGGTACCTACGATTTTACCTTTTAAGTCGTCTTTGCTTTGGATTGGGGAATCAGCGCGCACGGCAATGATTTGTTTATCCTGTACATATGGGGTGGAGAATAAAATATTCTTTTCACGTTCCGGTGTAAGGCTTAAGCCATTCCACAAAGCGTCGATACGTTTACTCTTAAGTTCTGCTTCCTTGCTGTCCCAGTCGATTGGTTTAAATTCTACTTCCATACCGGCTCGTTTCGCCACTTCTTTGGCTAAATCGATATCAAAACCTACGATTTCGCCTTATCATCACGGAAGCCCATTGGTGGGAAATTGTCATCCAAACCGATTACAATTTTCTTCGGTAATTCAGTGGCGGCCGCTTTATCTTTATCGGCGTCATTACCACAACCGGCTGCAAACGCCGCCATCGTAAACATTGCCAGGCCCAAGGCCAACATCTTCTTCAACTTCATAACTAAGTCCCCTCTTTCTGTTTTCTCAATCCAAAGCATTAGTTTTAATTCATGAACTCATTATACTTTATCTAACTAAAGAAATAAAGAGTTAAATTTTAATTTATACTTCTAATTAATCATAGGAACTTTTACCAAAAGTCATAGTTATGAAATAGACCGGCCGGCCTTTTTAATTTCAAAACAGCAAATTCGGCCTATACACTAACAAAAAACGGTCCGACAAAAGCCGGACCGCTGCACGTTCACTGTTATTTACATGGCAGTATGACTGCGTTCATCAATAACCGACAACAATTTAAGTTTATCCTTATAGGTTACGAACTGTAAGTCCACCATTACGATAAGGATACCCCCGCTTTCGGTTACCATGTGGATTTCTTCCCAATTAGCGGTAAAACCGATAATTTGAGCATACGGAATAAAATTGTAGTAATGGTCACCATTCCAGAGCATGTCAATGCGCTCCCAAAGACTACTCGGCCGACGTCTGATGACAATCCCCTTTTCACAAACGTAGACCAACGGGCGTCTTTGTCTTGTCATGCGCCATACACAAAAACCTACAATGATGTAGTCAATCGCGATATGATTCCAAACCACACCGCGTTGTGAATGCCACACGGCCCAAGTAGCCACGGCACCAAAAAACAGCCACATAACCCAAGATACTAATATATAATCGGCAAACGTTTCCTCTACTTCACCGCAAGGAAAGCGTTCGGTTACTTCACGTACTTCCATATTCCCACCTCCAGCATCAGCCCAAGGTTCCCCTAAATACAGATAATTATTTACGATGAAGGCCCATAGCAAGCTCTACGTCACGATATGTTTTGCTTGCCTTTTCACGAGCTTTAACGGCCCCTTCGTCGAGAATGCGATCCAATTCAGGACTGTCGATTAAGTCATTGTAACGTTCATGAATCGGGCGTAATGTGTCTACCAACAATTCGGCTACGTCTTTTTTAAACGTGCCGTAGCCCTGACCCACATAGCGTTGTTCGATGGTTTCATACGATTCTTTGGTGATGGCCGCATAAATTCCCATCAAGTTGGAAATGCCCGGTTTATTTTCTTTGTCATAATGAACGGAGTTTTCCGAGTCAGTCTGAGCTCGTTTAATCTTCTTAACGATTGTCTTTTCATCATCCAACAAGCGAATGGTAGCCATCTGATTGTCATCGGATTTACTCATTTTCTTAGTCGGTTCTTGTAAGCTCATAACGCGAGCACCGCCCACGCCGAGTTTAATTTCAGGAATAGTGAAAACTTCGCCGTACACGCGGTTGAAGCGCTGGGCCAAATCGCGGGTCAATTCCATATGTTGCTTCTGGTCTTCCCCAACCGGTACATAATTGGTCTGGTAGAGCAAAATATCCGCAGCCATGAGTGGCGGATAGGTCAACAAACCGGCCGGAATGGAGTCACCCCGTTTTTGCGATTTATCTTTGTACTGTGTCATGCGTTCCAATTCGCCCACGTAGCTGATCGTCGTCATAACCCAACCTAAGCGTACATGTTCCGGTACTTCGGACTGTACGAACAAGGTAACTTCTTAGGGTCGAGCCTACGGCTAAATATAGTGCAGCCAAGCGACGAGTGTTGGCAAAAAGTTCTTTTGGATCTTGCGGTACCGTGATAGCATGCTGGTTTACGATACAGTAGTAGCATTCATCGCTCTCCTGATAATCCAAAAAGTTACGCAACGCGCCTAAATAGTTGCCTAAGTCAATTCACCGCTCGGTTGAATGCCTGAAAAATAACTGACATAAAAATTCCTCCTATAAAGATTTCGTCCTCTCTCACACCGGCGAAATCTTTTGTATGTATTATATATTATTGTACCCCGAAAACGTCATTCTGTACATGAAAAATAACCGTGGCTACATCTTCATATAGACACGGTTAGGATTCTAAAAATCAATAAGCAATTATTCAACCGTTACGGATTTAGCCAAGTTTCTTGGTTTATCAACGTCGGTACCGCGCGTAATGGCTGCATAGTAAGCCAATAACTGCAATGGCACAACGGCCAAAATAGGGGCCGTAAATTTATCGGAGCGTGGTACAAAAATTGTGTGGTCCACATATTTGGAAATTTCCGTATCACCGGCCAGACCGAGACCGATAACAACCGCATCACGAGCTTTAACTTCCTTAATGTTGCTCATCATTTTTTCGCGTACATCTTCCTGGGTTGCCAAGGCGATAACCGGCACACCTTCTTCGATGAGGGCTAAGGTACCGTGTTTCAATTCGCCGCCGGCGTACGCTTCCGCATGGATGTACGAAATTTCTTTCAATTTCAAGGAACCTTCCATGGCTACGGCATAGTCGATGGAACGGCCCAAGAAGAACGCATCTTCACGGAAACCGTAGTTTTTGGCAAATGCTTTAATATCATCAACCGTTTCAAAGATTTCATTGCATAGAGTTGGCAATTCATGTAAATCGGTTAAGATTTTTTCTGCCAAAGCAGCATCCAATTTGCCGTTCAATTTACCGATGTAAACAGCGAGTAACAATAAAGCTACGAGCTGCGTTGTGTAAGCTTTCGTAGAAGCAACGGCGATTTCAGGGCCGGCCCAAGTGTAAATTACTTGGTCTGCTTCACGAGCGATGGAAGAACCTACAACGTTAGTTACCGCCAAGGAACGAGCGCCGCGGCGTTTTGCTTCTTTTAAAGCCGCCAAGGTGTCGCTGGTTTCACCGGACTGACTAATAACAATAGCCAAGGTATTTTTATCAGTCAACGGATCGCGATAACGGTATTCGGAAGCGATATCTACTTCTACCGGAATGCGCGCCAATTGTTCAATATAATATTTAGCTACCAAACCTGCATGATAAGCGGTACCGCAAGCAGTAATCAAAATACGGTTAACGGACGCTACATCAGCCGGTTCCCAACCCAATTCTTCGAAGATAACATCTTTGTTATCTTTGGAAATACGACCGGTCAAGGTATCGCGAATTGCTTTAGGTTGTTCGTAGATTTCTTTTAACATGAAATGTTCAAAACCGCCTTTTTCAGCTGCTTCTGCATTCCAAGTTACATGGTATACTTTTTTATTGATTAAATTACCCGCCAAATCGCTTACACGTACGGAATCTTTAGTAACAACCGCTACTTCACCGTCGTTCATGATAAAAGTATCACGGGTGTGATTGATAATGGCCGGAATATCGGAAGCGATGAAGTTTTCACCTTTACCGAGACCGATAACGAGAGGGTTATCTTTTTTAGTACAAATGATACGACTTGGATCGTCGGCGCACAAAATAACCAAAGAGTAAGAACCTTCGATGCGTTGTAATACGCGACGAACGGTACCTTCAAAGTCTCCGTCGTATAAGTCAGCCAATAAGTGGGCTACTACTTCCGTATCCGTTTCGGATTTGAATTCGTAACCTTTTTTGATTAATTCTTCTTTAATCGGTAAGTAATTTTCTACAATACCATTATGTACAACGGCAAATAAGCCTTTAGCATCGGTGTGCGGATGAGCATTCATATCCGACGGACGGCCGTGAGTGGCCCAACGAGTATGACCGATACCTATATGACCCGGATTTGGGTCGTTTTTAACAATGCCTTCCAAGTTAGCCAAACGGCCCACTTTTTTCTGCACTTTAATTACATTATTCGGACCGATTACGGCAATCCCGGCAGAGTCATAGCCGCGATATTCGAGCTTAGACAAACCATCCAACATAAACTGGGACGCATCTTCAAATCCAATATATCCTACAATACCACACATGGTTGTATCCTCCTGTAAACAGACTACTCCAATTGCTTCGTATAAGTCTTTTGTTCTCATCGTCACCGATAGACATTGTAACTTATATAACGACTGAAGCCGGCCGAGAGGCATCCGCTGATGTTTCGATACTCCTCTACCTCGTCTACTGAAATCGGCTGTCCCCGATCAGTGCCTGCGCTATTCGCCTTTACGAATTTGGTTCTCTCCTTTACTTAAGTTGCGACAGTCTTGCAGTAGCCTGCTGTACACGCATTAGAGACTTTATTTAATCATCTGTAAGCATATAGAGAGCATACAAAAAGTTTCTGAATATCTCTCTCAACAAAGCATACTGCGTTAATATATTATAACCGATACCGGAATTAAAGTAAAGAAGGCCAAAAAGCGTGAAAAATCCATAGCAGGCAAGCATCTTGATACTCCAAGACGCTTATCATGCTATGGATTTTGATTATTTTATATCTTTATTCTTTTATGCTCAATGAAGAGCCCCTAAGGTCATTCAGCTATGCATCAATTAGCCTTACTCTTCTACAAGACCTTGTTCACGACCGATGGTTTCAGCCACGGTATGACAAATGCGTTCCAATTGTTCATGGTCCGGACCTTCCGCCATAACGCGGATTAACGCTTCCGTGCCGGATGGGCGCACCAAGATGCGACCGTTTTCACCAAGCTCACGAGCGGCTTCGGAAATTTCTGCCTGAATGAGCGGATTTTCATCCCAACCCGTTTTTGTTACTACATGAACGTTGATAAGCAATTGCGGATATTTCACCATAACTTTTGCCAATTCCGATAAAGGTTGACCGGATTTTTTAAGCAATGCAAGCATCTGCACGGCGGTCAATAAACCGTCACCGGTGCTGTTATAATCGAGGAAAATAACGTGACCGGACTGTTCACCGCCGATGGAATAACCGTCGGCACGCATTTTTTCAAGTACATAGCGATCGCCTACAGCGGTAGCAAAGGTTTTCATACCCATTTCTTTAGCCGCTTTGTGGAAACCGATGTTACTCATAACGGTGCCTACAATCATGTCTTGCTTCAAACGGCCCTGTTCTTTAAGCTGTTTGGCGCAGAGTAACATGATTTGGTCGCCGTCGAGGGCCTGACCTTTTTCATCAACCAAAAGGCAACGGTCCGCATCACCATCGTTGGCAATCCCCACATCGGCGCCGTATTTCACAACAGCGGCCTGGAGGCCTTCCATATGAGTGGAACCGGCGTTTTCATTGATATTAACGCCGTCAGGATCAACATTGATGGCGATAACTTTGGCACCTAATTTCTCAAATACTTCAGGACCTACAGCCGAAGCGGCTCCGTTGGCACCATCATATACCACAGTCAAGCCTTCGAGGGACACATCTACGGTACTTCTACGAAAGCGGCGTATTCATGAGCCAATTCACGGCTGTTCAAAATACGACCGATATCGGCACCTGTAGGCCGTTCCAAATTATTTTCGCTGCTTTGACTGCATAATTCTTCCAATTCATCTTCTACGGCATCCGGCAATTTAAAGCCTTCGCCGTCGAAAAATTTAATCCCATTATCAGGGAATTTATTATGAGATGCGGAAATAACAACACCCGCATCCCAACCATGTTTGCGTACTAAATAGGCAACGGCAGGAGTCGGTACAACACCGGCTACCACTACATCGCCACCTACGGAGCAAATGCCGGCAGCCAATGCGTTTTCAAGCATAGCCCCGGAAATACGAGTGTCGCGCCCGATAAGGAATACGGGACGTTTCTTTTGACGGCCGAAATATGATCCTGCCGCACGTCCCAAATGATACGCCAATTCAGGCGTCAAAAAAGCATTTACTACGCCACGCACCCCATCGGTGCCAAATAATCTAGACATTACGCTTCTCCTTCCTGCGCCTTCAACGGCTTATACGCAACCATAACACGAATGGCTGTTTCCGCACCATCCAAAGCGGCACTCATGATACCGCCTGCATAGCCGGCTCCTTCACCCATAGGTATAGTCCCTTGACCGTCGGCGATTGCCGATCATCATCCCGCAAAATGCGCAATGGTGAGGAGGTTCTCGTTTCTACACCGGTCATACAAATCTGAGGTTCATCAAATCCTTTAATACGACGTCCGAAATACGGTAACGCTCGCTCCATTACGTCCGTCACATAGGTTGGCAAACATTCATGGAGGTCTGCCGCCACTACGCCGGGACGATAGGAATGCGGTGCTGCCGCATTCCCTTCCGGCACAGTCCCTTTTTGACGGGCCAAGAAATCGCCTACCGTCTGCAGCGGTGCTTTATAGTCATGACCGCCCAACTCAAAGGCTTTCTTTTCCCATTCACGCTGGAAGCTACGCCGCCGAGCGGATGGTTCCCGAAATCATCAGGCCCAACCGTAACTACTAAGGCACTGTTGGCCACACCGCTGGCACGAGCATATAAACTCATGCCGTTCGTAACCACGTGACCGTCTTCCGACGCGGAGGCCACCACTTCACCGCCCGGGCACATACAGAAGCTGTACGCCGTACGCCCGGTTTCTTTATCATGGTAGACAACAGAGTATTCCGCCGCCCCCAGGCCCAATTCAGCCGGCTCGATGCCGTACTGAGAAATATCAATCATGGACTGCGGATGCTCGATACGCACGCCTACGGCAAAGGGTTTACTTTCCATGGCAATGCCCGTATTATAGAGCATTTCATAGGTATCGCGAGCACTGTGACCGACCCCGGCCAATACCAGGCTCGTGGGAATTATTTCTTCATCATTCACTTCAACGCCGACCACCTGATTAGCTGCCAACTGAAGTTTGGTAAGTTTCGCACCGAAGCGCACTTCACCGCCCCAGGCGATAATCTGCTCGCGCATGGCCTTCACCATACCACGCAAAACATCGGTCCCTACATGGGGTTTATGTTTGTAGAGAATCTCTTGCGGCGCCCCGAATTGAACAAAATATTTGGCGATTTCATGGAGTCGCGGATGGGTAACGCGGGTGGTTAATTTACCATCCGAGAAAGTACCGGCACCACCTTCACCGAATTGTACATTCGATTCGGCTTTGAATTCGCCGGTTTGCCAAAAGGTTTCCACATCATGAGAGCGTTGATCTACATCTTGGCCGCGCTCCAATACGATGGGACGATAGCCTTCACGGGCGAGGTAAAAAGCCGCCAACATGCCGGCCGGACCAAAGCCGACCACCACCGGTCGCTCTTTCAGAACCTGCTCGCCATGTACAATCGGTTCCGGTTCGATAGGCTCCATGGTGCTCACATTTTTATCACGGCCAAGCTTTTTCATAACCACCACTTCGTTCTGCACCGCTACGAACAAGGTATACACGAAGGTAATATGCGGTTTTTTACGAGCATCTACGGCTCGTCTCACTACATGAATCTCTTGAATCTGATCTTTTAAGACAGGAAATTTATGAACAAGTAAGGCTTCCAGGGGATTTTTATTTTTTACATCCACTCGAAAATTAATTATTCTGAGCATTAGTGTCTCCTAAATATTTTTTGACGATTTCTACAATTACGTGCACTCTCGCCGGAGTTGCCGTATAGTTTTCGTTCGATACTAAATCATAGTCCCCTTCAATATTGGCAACTTGGCCGTTAAGCGGAATATCTATAGTACGAACTTCAGTGAGGTCTTTAATGACCCCTTCTTTGCCGCTCACAAGAACTTGTTGCGGCTCTACGGTAACGCTCTTAACTGCATACTCATTGCTCAAGGTACCGGTTAAATTGCTACAGCCGGTAAGTTTTTCTCAAAACGAATCTGCTCTAAGTCAATTTGAGCCTGCCCTTGGCGTGGCGTAATTGTTACATTGTCTACCGCCTTGCCCGCTGTATCAACAGCCACCATCATACCGGAGGCAGTAAAATCAGCGCGGCGATCATTCATTTTAACGCGCAGTACCACATGGGCTACTGCATCAACTTGCTGTTTCGCACCGCTTACGGTTACCACTTTCGGCACCGTGTTTATGGATTTAATGGCCACGTCTTCAGGGACTTTGCCGAGCTGTTGTACCTCTACCGGTACTTCACGCAAGGTATATTCATCCACATTTACGTTCACCGAATCCGGAGTCATGCTCACGAGGCTTACCCCGGAAGGTGGGGTAAACTGCACCTGAATATTTTGCTGACCCGGTGCCACATCCCCCATATCCATATAGGCTTTAAGGGTGCTTTGATTAATGGCTAAGATGGAATTACGCGGTCCGCGCAAGTGGATATGCACTTCCGACGGAATATTTTCAACTACATATTGGGAATTCAAATTTTGCATCTGCACCGGTACGGTGTAATTAATATCCACAATCGGATTTTGTTCCTTCATTACAAAGAACCACAATAAAATGGCACCTAAGAGGGACAAAATTTTAGCCATCCAATGACCTTGAATTTTATGAATAAAACGCATCATTTTTTAGCCCTCCATTTCTTCAAGAAGGACAACGCGTTCTTAGGACGTTCCATGAAGGCACGCAAGGATTCGCGCAATTGTTCTTCCGGTAAATGACGATAAATATGACCGCCGTAAGTATAGGAAATTTTACCGGTTTCTTCACTCACTACCAATACTACCGCATCAGCCTGTTCACTGAGGCCGATAGCCGCACGGTGACGCGTCCCCAATTCAGTGCTTAAGGACCGATCCTGCGTCAACGGTAATAAACAGCCCGCCGCCATAATGCGATTGCCGCGAATAACAACGGCACCGTCATGAAGCGGTGTATTCGGAATAAATATGTTATTTAAAAGTTCTCTAGACACCTTACCGTCAATCTCGATGCCTGTATCGATGATTTCGCCGAGCCCCACTTCACGTTCAAATACAATGAGCGCACCGATGCGATCACGGGACATGACTTTCGCCGACGCCATTACTTCATTTACTAAACTATCGATTTCAACTTCACTCACATCTTGTGATTTTGAAAAAGTCGTCCACGGCCCAATCGTTCCAACGCACGGCGCAATTCCGGCTGAAATACTACCGGCAACGCAACCAATAAGACCGTCATCCCTTGCTGCAACAACCAGCTGATAACGTGTAAATCAAAGAAACGGCTGGCCACATTAATAAGACCAAGTACAATAAGGCCTTTTAACAGCGCCATAGCGCGAGTGTCTCGAATTTGTTTATATAGATAATATAATAAAACCGCTACCGATAAAATATCGACTAAGTCACCGAAGCGGAATGTTTCAATTAAACCTTGCAACTGTGCCATCATATATAACCACTCCTCAGGAGGTTCACAAATAAATAAAGAGTACACTGCGCTAACGCACAGGTACTCTTTTATTTTACCTTATTTTGAGAGTGCTGTAAATTTGATAACCAATAATTACAACGGATTATACATTCTGCGTTTCAATCCAAACGTCCAGGTTACCGCCGCATACCATGCCTTCTTTAACAGCAGCATCATCATTCAAATCCACCATAATTCGACGATGAGCTTCTTTTAACTTAAGAGCCTCTAAGGCACTCAAACGGATTTCGTTTTCTGCCCGGCCGCCGCCGATGGTACCAAAAATAGAGCCGTCCGGATGTACCACCATAGTGGTGCCCGCTTTGCGCGGTGTAGATCCGTGAGTCTGCAAAATTGTGGCAATCGCCAAGGTATCTTTCTCATGTCCTTGTAAATAGCGGACAAATTCTCGTTTCATGCTTACTTCGCTCCTTCCGATAAGAAACCGCCCTTATGACCACGAGTTACTGCCAGATATTCGCTTACAATAGATAAGGCGATTTCTTCCGGTGTTTGTGCGCCCAACGACAAGCCGATAGGTGCGTAAATTTTATCTAATTCCGTCTGGGTCCAGCCTTCTTCTTTTAATACTTCAAAGGCATGATACACCCGTTTATGACTGCCCATCATGCCCATATAGGTGGCATCTACCAAATGGCGTACCTGATGAAGACAAATGCTGTCGTATTCATGAGCTCTGGTTACGATGATGATACCCTTATAGTTGTTAAGCGGCAACTTTGCTGCCAGATTATTAAAATCAATGCATTGACGACGAACGCGTTCATCGAAAAGTCGGGCCGTAAATATTCGGGACGGTCATCGGCTACGGTTACATGACAGCCGATAAATAATAGCATATCCGCAATACAGCGACTCACATGGCCGGCGCCAGCACTAATACTTCCGGATCTTTTTCAACCGGTTGTACAAAGCATTCCATAGCTCCCAAATTCAATACTTCGGGGCGTTGTTCCGGATTGATGCAGATGCCATCAACCGCATCACCATATACCACTTCGCCTTTTTCACTATACAATACTTTATCTCCTTGTCGTTCACCACTTAAAACAGTCACCATGATTGATTTTTCATCTTGTGACAAACGCTTTTCAATTACATCATATAAACTCATAAAAACCTCAAATTCTACCTTAATGTAAATCTATATCGGACGACATCCCTTTATGGGCCGTCTGCTTTTTAGATTCTTCATACAAAAATGCCATTATAGCTTCCATAACACCGCCGGCTACCGCCAAGGCCTTATCGGAAATGCTATAGCAGTGAGATTTCTCGCAACGAGCGTCCACATCGGCTAATTTAAAGCCCTTCGTTACCATCAAACCGGATGCCAACACGCCGCGCAAAATGCCGGCAATCTGAGAGACAACCGGTGTTCCGTCAACAAAACCGATGGTTTCACCGGCTTCCACTTCTTCACCGATATGACGGCGCGCCGTAAATAAACCGTCACACGGGGAATGCATAACCCGCTCAATGGTATAGCCGCCTACATTACCGGGCACACCCGTATTCGGTAAAGCGGAGCCGTCATAAATACAACGGCCCAAAGTGTGACCGCGCATAGTTTCCACTACGACATTTACATCATCACCGGCGGTGAAGCCCGGTCCGCAACCGATTACCAGCGGCGCATCGTCATTGCGCGTACCTACATTGCGTTTGGCCAAAATGGCATCCACCACCACATCCGGCGTCAAGGCCTCCAGCACGGTTCGTAGTCCTCAGTCACTACCGGTATTATATCTTCGCCGCGCTCCAAAATAGCTTTAGCTTCCGCCAAAGTCACATGGCGCGCCACGTAACGTTCCAATAAAACTTCCCCGCGATGCACAGCCGACCCATAACACACCTTGCGACGAATCATCGTAGGAATCGGTAATTCATTAATCACAACAGGAAAACCGGCGCGGCGTAAGCGATACACACAACCGGAGCAATATCGCCGCCACTGCGCATTAATATTAATGGTTTCATATTTTCCTCGCCTATTATACAACTGTTCATATTCAAACGGCGTATCTACATCAACGCCGATAGGTTCTGAAATTTCGATAAATTGCACATACTCTTTAGCCGCCCCTCGAATCAGACGGCGACCCCCTTCATCCCCCACTAACTGTTGTAAAGCGTCTTTCCAATCAGGTGAAAAAATAACCGGATTGCCCCTTTCTTTATTCGGCCCATACAAAGGACACAGAATGGGCTTATCATTTTGCTCAAGTTTACTGTAGGCAACTTGCATTTGCCCTGCAGCCTCTTTCGTCATCAGCGGTTGATCCGCCACGGCGCAAAGCACAGGCCTTGCAGAATCAGCCAGGGCGGCGATTCCCAGAGCCAATGAACGGCTTTGCCCCGCTTCCGGTTTTTCGTTATAAACAGCAGTAAAGCCACATGCATTTACTATGCGTGCCGCTTCCTCTGCCCGTTCTCCCCCTATAACTACAATTCGTTTGCCTCCCAAGCCACCG
>ENA-OQIC01000172-OQIC01000172.1-human-gut-metagenome-genome-assembly--contig:-NODE-172-length-29605-cov-2.863220_pt1 | contig 29605 bp, 35 predicted proteins | sample MGYA00242572_ERZ504736 | MGnify/ENA primary metagenome ERZ504736 (study PRJEB26092, sample SAMD00036201) | human gut metagenome | host: Homo sapiens | study: EMG produced TPA metagenomics assembly of...
AAACCGTTAAATCCTGCTCTTCCTTTATCTTCACGCCGATGGCGAATATCTCGGTGAACAATGCCAACAGCATATAATTGAACCAAGCATACTTGAAAGAATAAGGCAACACCTCGTATCCCTCCAGCCGCACTTGAGAAGCCAAGTCATGATAGATGCCCCATTGCTGCAACTCGAATAAAAGACTCACCGAAATCAGCGCATAGACAAAGATGCGCATCCGACGCACATTCTTGTGCACAAACACCTCGCCTTTCGTGGCAGTAAGCACCAGCCGCGCCACACTATAGAACCCGTAAAGCGCAAACAGTCCCGCAGGAAACAGCAAGAACGATACCCACCGCCACTTCGTACTACGGAAACCTTGCACCGATACCTCACTTGTATTGCAATACATGGGCGTATCCTGTGCCGCACTAATCAAAGTATCGGCAGGCAGCGTATCATCTGCCCGCACCAAAAGTGACACAGAGGGTAAGGCATGAAAATCCTTCTGGTCGCCCGCCTCATTCCAGCCGTCCATAAATCCACTAAACATATCCGTTACAACACTACCAATAAACACTACCAAAGCCAGGAAGGCACATACTCTGATTTTATTCATATCTCTGTCCGTTCTTCTTATTATTAAATCGTCAAATCCTGCTCTTCCTTCATTTTCAATCCAATGGCAAACACTTCACCTACAATCAGCGAACAAAGCCCAAGTACCAGCGTGGTAGTGCTCACCAATTCTGAGAGGCTCAGCTCGTAACCATGCAGCGAGAATACGGTATCGATACTATAAATCAAGATATGATGACGCAAAGGTACAGCAGAAGCTGACAACCAGTGCCATTCCCAATCGACGCAGCCGACGTACATTCCGCCAGTTGAAGATGTCGGACTTGTTGATAGAGATTATCAAGCGGATAAACAATACTACCGCCCAAAGGGAAAAGCCCAAATGCAGATATATCAGCAAATACTTTGCCACCACTTTCCCGACAGAATCATGAGAATCTACGCTGACCATCAACGAAGAGTAGGCTGCAGGCACATAACTCCTGCTTTTCTCATTGTAGACGGAATCCCTGAAGAAATCAAACGACTCCATGGAAGAAGGTATCAGGTTGACAACCTTCAGGTTCATCAGTTCCTTGTAGGCAGCAATGTCACTCCCTTTCTTTCCCAGCTCCAGTCCGGTCTGCGCCCCCATCTTGGCTCCCAGAAAGATATAGTACCCCTGCTCCAATACCGAGTAACTCAGTACAAGCATTACCACCAGGCAGAGAATGTTCAATCTTCTTTTCATATTATGACTTATTATTCAATCTTTATCGTTTATTTTCATTCATCTTTCCGCCACGTTCCCGGAACCGTAACCTGCTTTATCCGAAGAAAACAGCCTACGAACACCATAGCCGCCACTGCTATCAATAGATAATAGGGAGTCGTACCCGTCACATCCCTGATTGTATCTGCATCGGGATAGGTCAGACTCAGCATGACAGAAATACTGTTGTTCACAATGTGTATCAGGATACAAGGAATCAGACTTCGTGTCCGATAATAAACCCATGCCAGCAAAAGGCCTCCAAAGAAGGCTGCAACTATCTGAGCCGGATTCAAATGAAATACTCCGAAAAGCAGTGCCGAAAGGAAGATGGCTTTCCGGGGAGAATAGCGTTCAAGCAATGCCTTAGTGGCACCACCACGAACAGAAGTTCCTCAAGAATCGGCCCCAACAAAGTAATGGCCACAATACCTAACCAACCGGACTGGAGAGCGTCGAACTGCTGTTCCAGAATATCAGGTACCCAAGATAAGACGGCAGTCAACAGATCCATCAGGACAGTCATCGACAAGCCTATCAGAAACGTTATGATCAGAAATGGAAATGAAATGAATGACCAACTTGTCTTGTCTTTGGGTATATAGTGTGCTTTCCATAAATAAAAAAACATCACTGCCATGGAAAGCAGCATCGAAGGAGCCAATGTCAACTCCGAAACCCGGGTGGCATCTACGCTCCCACCATTCATACGGGCAATGATAGTAAAAGGAATACCGATCAGCCCACCGCAAATAAGCTGGATTCCCAGATAAATCAGAATTAATTTGATCGCCGTTTTCATTCAGTCTTTTGTTTTAAATATGTACAAAGATAACGGTTTTAATTGACTACCGCTTCGGTAGAAGAGCTATTTGTATGGTGACCATGCAAAACTGAACTACATACAAACAAAGCTAACATGGAGATGGATACTACCAACATCGTAATGCTCATCAATGACTTTCTCATAAAACTTACTTTGAAGATTCGTTATGTTATTCAATAATAATTTATCGTTTTTCGATATGCAAAGATTCATATTAATTTTCACCTAAACAAGTAATTCGATAATTATTTATCGATAAACAATAAATATAGAATGTTTTTCGATATTTGTAGAGGATAAACGCTGATATAAAGAAGCCTCAAAGAACCAGCGTCAGGGAGAGTATATCCATTTGATAGCGTATTACACCTTTAGACGTCACTCTGACACTATTCATCCTAATCTACTGACACACACTAAAACACAAATCATCAAACAGGAAGAAGAAAATGCATACAAGACGCATATAACATGCAATAAGATGCAGCATCGACCGAAGATTTCCAATAAATATGCATGATATCTTTAGAAGAGAGGTCACATACCATTAAAAGAAAGACATCATTGGGTTAAAACAAAAGCTTCATTAGTTCAAAACTTCACCTGCATGAAGCCGGAAGAGAGACAAAAGAGGACATTTGCATGCCTGCAATCATTTTTCAGCACGCATAGAATGATCAGGGAGAGAATAACGATTTGCACCTTAAAACAGAATATTCTGCAAATTAAAGAACACAGAACAGGCTCAAAACAGAACAAGAGACATGTATTATCCGCAATCAGGATGACTATCTGAAAAGCCGAATTCACAAAATAAGCTCCTATTTAAGAGCCGGAAGATAACGGGCCGAATATAACTCACTCAGTGGCAAACAAAAAATACAAAATGTCAATTGACATTTTGTATTTTCCCCAAAAGCGCTTCCACATCGGCTGCATCCTGATGAAGCTGCGCTATCAATCCTTCAATCCCATCGAACTTCAGCTCCGGACGGAGATATTTTACAAAAGAGAGCCGGATAAATTTATCGTAAATATCGGAATGAAAATGGAGGATATTCACTTCTATCGAACGTTCGGGACCATTCCCTATCGTGGGACGAGTACCGATATTGAGCATACCATTATAAGTATGCCCGTCGAACGTGACATGAACTGCATAGACACCATCGGCAGGAACCAACTTATCAGGATCGTCTACACTGAGATTGGCCGTAGGGAATCCGATTTTCCTTCCTACCTGATAACCGCTCACCACCGTACCATCCAGAAAATAGTCGTAACCCAGACAACGTGCAGCCCGATCTACTTCGCCCTGATGCAACATCTTACGAATGACAGAAGAGCTTATATGGAGATCATCACACACACAGGCACGAGCACGAATCACCTCTATTCCCATTTCAGAGCCATAACGCAATAATCCTCAAAGCCTTCACTACGATTGTGTCCGAAGCGGTGGTCATATCCGATGACAAGTGTCTGCACCCGATAACGGTCTCTCAGGATATCGGACATAAATTCATGGGCAGTCAGATGTGATACTTCACGTGTAAAATCAAGCATAAAGCAATAATCCACGCCCGTTTCTTCAAGCAGCGCCAGTTTCTCTTCCGAAGTGGTCAATAACTCCGGACGATAGTCTGCATTCATCACCTTACGAGGATGAATGGGAAAAGTAATCAGTGCAGAACGCAATCCACGAGCCGCAGCCAACTCTCTGACTTGTTCTATCAGAAAGCGATGCCCCATATGTACTCCATCGAAGAAACCGATGGTGGCAACACATGGTTCGGGTAGAACTCCCGGTATATTACGGATTATCTGCATGCTGTTTCTCCTATTTATTTTAATTCTCGGCAAAAAGCGGCCTCCAGTCTTCACCGGGTTTCACTGTATAGGTAGAGATGCCCAATGCCTGGGCGCCTGGCAGTTGGCTTCGGAGTCATCTATGAAAAAGTTTCGCGCGGATCGAGGTTTGCATCATCAAGCACTCCCCGGAAAATCTCTTCAGCGGGCTTTACCATTTTCATTTCATACGAGAGGTACATCTTTTCAAAATAGTCTTCTACACGGAAACCCCGATACGGAAACGCATGCTCACATGCCCACTTCCAATGTATCTCGTTGGTATTGCTCAGCAGATAGACCACATATTTCTCGCGGAGTTTCAATAACATATCAAGCTTAAAACGTGGAATATCCACCAAGAAACTATTCCAAGCAGCATCAATTTGCTCATCCGTCACCTCCTGAGTTATCTGCCCGCGGATACTATCACGAAACTGGGCTGACGAGATCAACCTTTCTCATGTTGCATAAAGATTCCCTGCTGAGAATACATGCCTAACAATTCGTCCACCTTCTCTAATCCCAACTTCCGGAAGTTTTCTATACAACGCTGACGGTCGAGATTAATCAATACACCACCAAAATCAAAAATAAGGTTTTTAATTCCTTTTCTTTTCATCTCTATTCTGTTTTTGAAAGCTTATACACGACAGAGCACGCAAAGGAAACGGAGTTTTTATATCCTGTTCATAAAAGACACTTTCTTTGCGTCCACTGTGATAAATAGCTTTCATTTTCATTTCTGAGTTAAACGTTTGACCAAGCGAATCAATCTCCAATCCACAAGACGAGAGAAGAAGAACCGATGATGATAAGCCATGTTTGCCAGTCGAGCGGTTCTGTACGGAATACAGCTCCACCGAACTGCACTATAAGAAACTGCCCACCCAGGATGGCCAGTACAATCAATTCCATTCCGTACGACTTCGTAAGACCCTTGAATGCTGAATCGGTAGTGCCAAACACACGGGCGTTGAACAGATTCCAAAACTGAAGCATTACAAAGAAGGTGAAAAAAATGGTCAACCGCTGTACCGTCATTCCACCGTCGGCATTTGTAAAGTAGTATATCATCGCCATCAGTACTACCAGAAAGAGTGTACCGACACCGAATATATTATGTTGCATCGCTTTACTAATAATAAAATCAGTACTGCGACGCGGTTTATCGTTCATAACACTCTCACTTGGCGGAATAGAAGCCAAAGCTAAAGCGGCAAATGTATCCATGATGAGATTTACCCATAACATTTGGGTCACAGTCAACGGTAGTTCTGTTCCCACAATAGAACCGAGCAATACGATGAGAAGTGCCACAAAGTTAATGGTCAGCTGAAATACGATGAAACGCTGGATATTCTTATAAAGTGACCGCCCCCACATCACAGCAGTCCCGATACTGTTGAAAGAGTCGTCCAGCAAAGTGATGTCACTGGCCTCTTTGGCAACTGAAGTTCCGGTACCCATCGAAAGTCCTACCTGTGCATGATTGAGCGCCGGCGCATCGTTCGTTCCGTCTCCGGTCACAGCCACAACGGCTCCTTTCTGCTGCAGCAATTGTACCAGACGCTGTTTGTCGGTAGGACGGGCACGCGACATAATTTTCAAGTCCATCACTCTATCCAATGCTTCTTCATCACTCAATTCGGCAAAAGCAACTCCGGTAATGCGATTGCGTTCCGTATCTTCCGGTTTCCACAGCCCGATCTGACGCGCAATCTCAGTTGCGGTGCCGGAGTATCCCCGGTCACAATCTTGATACCGATACCTGCGACTGGCATTTAGCTACTGCCGCAGGCACATCGGGACGTATAGGATCGGAAATAGCAACGACTCCAAGGAAATTAAGGTTATTTTCTGAAACAAGTGCCACACAGTCATCCGGTTCGTTATCTTCCACCAAACGGAATGCAAAACCAAGTGTACGCATAGCCATATTCTGATAACCCAGTAATTGTGCTTCGACAGTCGAACGATATTCCACACTATCCACACGACGGCCATCGAGAATCACCTCCTTACATTTGCCAAGCACGATTTCGGGCGCACCTTTTATATATAATACCTTTTTGCCTATCAACGGCGACTTCACCAAAGTAGCATAAACTTACGTTCAGTCGAGAACGTCAATTGGTCGAGCACCTGTGCTCCTTCTCTGAGTTCAAGATAGTTACGTTTCTGGCTATTCAGCCACAGCAACAAGGCAACTTCCGTAGGATTACCTACTCCTTTCGGCTTCTCACCCTCTCCCGTTTCTTCAAGGAAAGCAGTGGAGTTAGCACTAATCCCTTCCGCAATCAGTCTGCTGATATCGTCATCTGCCAGTTTCCCACCATCTTTCAAACCATAGAAATTGGGCTCGTGCACCTGCATCAGATTTTGTGTCAACGTACCGGTCTTGTCTGTACAAATCACGGTAATCGCCCCCATTGTTTCGCAAGCGTGCATCTTACGCACCAAATTGTTAGTGGCAAGCATACGGCGCATATTCAGTGCCAGGCTGAGGGTCACACTCATAGGCAATCCCTCGGGAACGGCAACCACGATCAGGGTAACCGCCATCATGAAATATTTCAATGTACGCTCCAACACCGGCAACCAGTCATGCCAACCGTTCAGAGCCCCAAAATCGAAATACAGTACAACGTCTTTTATAAAGAAAATAAGGAAAGCAAGTCCGGCTACGGTAAAACCGATCTTACCGATCAGGTTGGCCAATTTGGTCAGCTGGATATTCAATGGTGTAGGCTCCGTAGTTTGTTCCGTACTCTGACGTGCCACTTTCCCAATCTCCGTAGCATCTCCCACACGAAGTACCTTCATCGATCCATGACCATCGACCACAGTTGTACCGCGCATCACCAGATTGGAAGCATACGTAGCTTCTTCATCAAAATCGGCTTCGATTATTGTTTTATTAATCACCGGTTCCCCGGTCAGGTTCGATTCGTTCACCTGCAAAGAAATAGCTTCTATCAGTCGCCATCTGCGGGAATCTCTTCACCGGTCTCCAATACCACAATGTCACCTACTACCACATCTTTACGCGGAATCTCCTGAATACGCCCGTTACGAATCACCTTTACTAAAGTCTCTTCATTAACGGCATTCAGTAAATCGAATTTCTTATTGGCATCGTATTCGAAATAGAAACCGATACCGGTTGCCAACAGGATAGCGGCTATAATACCGATCGTTTCGGCATACTCATTCTCGATAACGGAAATGATAAGAGAGAATACAGCTGCAATAAGCAGCACACGTACAACAGGATCTTCAAATTTTTCCAAATAAAGCTTCAGGAGCGAAGGACGCTTAGGAGGCGTCAGTAGGTTGGCACCATATTTCTCCCGGCTTTGGAGAACTTCTTGATCAGTCAGGCCCAAATGAAAATAATCGTCGTTCTTTGCAGTCATGCAGATACATACATTAAATTAGAAGTTGCAAAAGTACAACATAAATCCGGTATAAGATGTTTCTTAAATCTTTTTTAAGGATTCCAGTTTTCCCAACAGTACTTTTGACGAAATGGGCTTCGTCAGGAAATCGGTAAAGCCGCTATGCATGATTTTCTGGCGGTCTTCTTCATACGCAAAAGCAGTAAGAGCAATGATAGGCACTGTAGCCGACATCTGTCGGATAGCCTCCGTAGCCTCGTAGCCATTCACCTCAGGCATACGGATATCCATCAAGATAATGTCCGGTTGGAATTTCAGGAAAAGAGAAATGGCCTCTTCACCATTGTGAGCCCAATGTAATTCGTAACGTGAAGCGAGGATAGCTTCGCAAAGACGATAATTGTCTTCCATATCTTCGGCCACCAGTATGCTCAGTTTTTTATCACTTCCCGCATCGATAACCGGAACCCGTACTGCAGAAGGCAATTCTTCCTGCTCTTTCTCAATGATGACTTTGGGTTTAATATCGGAATGTTCGGGCAATGTAAACCAAAAGGTACTTCCTTTGCCTACCTCAGATTCGGCTCCGATTTCCCCACCCAGCTTATTTACAATCGTCTTACAGATAGAGAGTCCGAGTCCATTACCGTTTTTATCACTTTGCAAACGCACAAAACGATCGAAAACGCCCTCCAATTTATCCGCCGAAATACCCGAACCGGTATCGCTAACATAAAACCGAAGTCCATTCTCGGAAGACTGATATCCGATACGGATACTGCCCTCTGTGGTAAATTTGATTGCATTAGATACAAAATTGGACACAACCTGAGCAATTCGGTTACGATCCGTATGAACCATACACGAAGCAACCCGGGCTCTGTTATAATCTGTACAGGCGAGTTAGAGCCTATCTTCATACGGAACAATTGTTCCAAATCATTCAGTAACAAGTTGATATCGACATCAGAATAAACAAACATCCAATGTACCGGCCTCAATCTTCGACAAATCAAGAATATCATTAACCAGCTGTAATAGCAATTCGCTGTTCGTATGGAGTATCTCCAGGTATTTTTGCTTTTCTTCTTCTGTATTGGCCGCTGCCAGCAGTTCGGAAAAGCCGACGATGGCATTCAGTGGCGTACGGATTTCATGACTCATATTGGCTAGAAAAGCGGACTTGGAACGATCTGCATTTTCCGCTTTTCCTTCGCTTCGGCCAACGCCTCTTCCGTTTGTTTAATCGAAGTAATGTCATGCACCGTCAGCACCATGCACTCTTCACTATCCAGAGTCATAAATACTCCCGAGATCATTACGTCGCACTTTACAAATTCATGCTCGTCTATGGCAATATTCAGTGATGATTGCAAATCAGTAAATTCTTTCTTCTGGCGGAAAGCGTTTCCTATTGCTCCCCTCACCGGACATTCCTGGCAAAAAGCATGGTTCCGCATCCCCCTTTGGCAGACAAGGCATTCCGGCATTGCAACAGATCACCTACACGCTTCTCTTTACCGTCCGGACTGAGATGAGTCAAATCATAATAATTAGTTTTCAGGACTTTGAAATCAGAATCGATTACCAAAACATACGCATGAATATGCGTCAGAATCGCATCAAACAGACAATTTACATTCTCCAGTTTCCGGTCCGATGCAGATTGCATTAACTTACCTTGTCTCTTTTCCCACAGAATAGCTCCTAAAAAAGCCACACATACCAGTGATAATACAATCTGCCACATCATAGTTTATAATTCCTTGATTAATGTTTTGTTGCTACAGACAAAGGTAGTGCTTTATTAATGAAAAAAGAAAAAATAAATGAACAATACGTCCGATACTTTTGTTATATTTGCATAAACTTAAAAAAGAGACGACATGAAGTACATTTGCACCGTTTGTGATTTCATTTACGATCCGGAGATAGGTGATCCGGAAGGCGGAATCGAACCCGGAACACAGTTTGAAGATATTCCTGATGATTGGGTATGCCCTCTGTGTGGAGTTGGAAAAGAAGATTTCGAACCGTATAATGGCTAAACGATTCATTAACGATGAACGATAAGCGATGAGCACTCTCAATTACACGCTTTATCGTTCATCGTTCATCACTTTTCTCAAGACGCTTTCTTTTCTTTTACGTCACTGCTCGCTTCTACTACATTTACTACATAGTCACCGAGTTTTTCACATTCGGCGATAATATCCATGTAATAAACGCCATCTGATAATCATATTCTTTATTATTCACATCCAGGATATTCTGATTCTTCAGTTGGTTACGATAGTTATTAATTTCATTCTCAATATTGAATGACTTATTAACATCGATACTCTGATGTTCGGGTTTCTCGACCACGACAATCATTTGCGACAGAGCATCATTGGTCAGTTTCATCATGAAATGAATGTGCTCATATTGCTTCTCTGTGAAATCCTGATTGGTCTGACGCTTCCGGCTGATGGTACGTGCCAAGTTATAGCAACTGTCACCAATACTTTCAATCTCGGTTACCTCACGAAGCATGGCACGTATCTGAAGCTTACTTTCTGAGCTCAAACGCCCTTCAGATACCTGATTCAAGTAATTGGCAATCTCCAATTCCATATTATCACTGATATTCTCGTATTTCTCAATCCGGCTGAAAAGTTTATTGAAGTCATCATCCTTTTCAGTATGCAACAGATCTTGTACCATACCAAACATACGATGAATACGCTCGGAAAACAGATGAATCTCCTTACGGGCCTGAAGTATGGATAATTCGGCCGTAGAAAGCATACCTCCGGTAATAAAGCGCAAGCGTGGCTCTTCATCTTCTTCCTTGGGACGAATAATGGCACACACGGTACGCTCAATCAGTTTCACTCCCCAAATCAGCAGACAGACGTTACATATATTAAAAATAGAGTGGAAAGCGGACAACTTATAAGAAATAGCCACCTCTGCACTTCCCGGATGGAAGAAGGTATCGACCACCCAATTGACGAATACCATAAAAGGATGGAAATAATCAGCACCCAGATCACACCAAAAACATTGAAAACAAAGTGAGCCAAAGCAGCACGTTTTGCTTGTGAATTAGCAGTCAGGGCAGCCAGGTTGGCTGTAATAGTAGTTCCGATATTCTCACCCAAGACCAATGCGGCACCCAGTTCCAGGCTGATCCATCCGTTGGCACACATAATTAAAGTAATAGCCATCGTCGCGGCGGAAGCCTGTACGATCATAGTGAGAATAGTACCGATAAATAAAAAGAGCAGAACCGAGAAAAATCCCATATCTGTATAGTTCTGTACAAAAGCCAGCATTTCCGGGTTGGCATTCAGGTCGGGGGCATTTGCTTTGAGGTACGAAAGCCCCATAAAGAGGAAAGAAAAACCAAAGATAAATTCACCGATAGACTTACGGTTACTTTTACCCGAAAAAATAAGAGGAAGGGCAATGGCTAAAAGAGGAAGGGCAAAAGCAGCCATGTCGACTTTAAACCCAAAAATAGAAATGATCCATGCGGTGACTGTCGTACCGATATTAGCACCCATTATCACACTAATGGATTCGGCCAATGTCAGCAGACCGGCATTTACAAAACTGACCACCATCACCGTCGTTGCCGAAGAAGATTGGATAAGGGCGGTGATCAACACACCTGTTAAAACTCCCGTTACCCGGTTTGTAGTCATTGCTGTCAGAATTCCTCGCAATCTGTCACCTGCGACTTTCTGTAAGCCCTCGCTCATGATCTTCATTCCATAAAGAAAAAGTCCTAACGAGCCAATGAGCTTTAAAAAATCATAAAAAGAATATTCCATCTATAATTATTTTAGTGGTTGTTTGTCTTCTTAGCAATTATGTGATATATTTATCCGTACTATTCACCCCAAAATGACGTGAAATGAAACAGATGTTACAAATATATTGCAAAAATAATAATATTTCTAAAGAATTCCCTATTGGGAGCTCACTTTTGGATATTTATTACGGCTTTAATCTTAATTTTCCTTATCAGGTAGTCAGTGCTAAAGTAAATAATCGCTCTGAAGGACTCAATTTTCGTGTATATAACAATAAAGATGTAGAGTTTCTGGATGTAAGAGATTCTTCGGGAATGCGTACGTATGTGCGTTCTCTCTGCTTTGTGCTCTACAAAGCTGTCAGCGAACTCTTTCCGAATGGCAAACTTTTTGTGGAGCACCCGGTATCCAAAGGATACTTCTGCAATTTGCGGATCGGGCGCCCCATCACACTTGAAGACGTGTCACAAATAAAGAAACGTATGCAGGAAATTATAGCGGAAGACATTACCTATCACCGCATTGAGTGTCATACAACTGAAGCCGTACGTGTATTCAGTGAACGGGGCATGAATGACAAGGTAAAATTACTCGAATCTTCCGGTTCTATCTATACCTATTATTATACTTTGGGAGTACTGCCGACTATTATTACGGTAATCTGCTCCCAAGTACAGGATTTATCCACTTATTCGACCTCGTTAAATACTACGACGGACTGTTGCTGCGTATTCCTAACAAAGAAAACCCATCTGTACTGGAAGATGTGGTAAAACAGGAAAAAATGCTCGATGTTTTCAAAGAGCACCTACGATGGAACTACATCATGGGATTGAACAATGTGGGAGATTTCAATATTGCTTGTGAAGAGGGACATGCCACGGACCTGATCAATGTGGCAGAAGCTCTGCAAGAGAAGAAAATAGCACAAATAGCCGATAGCATTTTCCACCGCGGAGAAAACGGGACTCGTGTAAAACTGGTGTTGATTTCCGGACCGTCATCATCCGGGAAAACGACTTTTAGTAAGCGACTCTCCATCCAGTTAATGACCAACGGCCTGAAACCATATCCCATCTCACTGGACAATTATTTTGTAGACCGTGAAGACACTCCATTGGATGAAAACGGCAATTATGACTATGAATCCCTTTATGCCCTCGACCTGGAGTTATTCAATACACAACTACAGGCTTTGTTGCGTGGCGAGGAAGTAGAACTGCCCCGCTATAACTTTATGTTGGGAAAAAAAGAATATAAAGGTGATAAATTGCGGATCGACGAACATACGGTATTGATTCTTGAGGGAATACACGCCCTTAATCCGGAACTGACTCCGCAAATCCCGGCAGCAAATAAGTTCAAAATATACGTCTCTGCCTTGACAACCATCTCGCTGGACGATCATAACTGGATCCCAACGACGGACAACCGACTTTTGCGCCGTATTATCCGGGACTTCAACTATCGCGGCTATTCTGCCCAAGAGACTATCTCACGCTGGCCCAGCGTACGCGCCGGAGAAGATAAATGGATTTTCCCTTATCAGGAGAATGCCGATGTGATGTTCAACTCCGCCCTTTTATTTGAATTTGCCGTGCTCCGCTGTCATGCCGAGCCCATTCTTACCAGCGTGCCACGTAACTGTCCGGAATATGCTGAAGCATACCGGTTGCTGAAGTTTATCAAATATTTCACTCCTGTACAGGATAAGGAGATTCCTCCAACCTCACTTTTGAGAGAATTCCTGGGAGGAAGCAGTTTTAAATATTAGATAGAGCCATATTCCAAATCATTATCAGACATAGACTTTACAAATACCGGCTCCGGAGAGAGCCTTATTTGTAGAATCTATGCCTGAATTATCAAATTTTATCCACCTTTCAACCAACCGGTAATGCCCGCCATTCCTCTTTGAAGAAGAATCAAAGAAGAAATGAAAAATAAGAGGGGGAAATGAGAGGTTTCTACAAAGATTTTTTAACTTTGTCACTGTTTAAAACCAAATCGCATGAAAATATCGACTTTAATCCTGACCATCCTCGTTTGTTTTAGCACAATCGTCGATGCACAAGGCACACAAAACAGAGCAAATGAACTGATGAAACAAGCGCAGAGTAGTCTGGAACAAAAAGAATACACTAAGGCGCGTTATCTTTTCATCCAAGCCTATGGCGCTTTCGCAACGCAGGAAAATTATCCGAAAGCCGTGGAATGCGGAATTCAGGGAGCAGCTCTGTACCATCGTGAAAATTATTACAAAGAGGCATTCGACCTCTGTAGAGGAATGGATCAGCTAGTCTGGGCCGGTGAACAAAAACAGCAGAAACAATTTTACCCGCTACGTTTCCAAATCACCAAAGAGAGACTGCAGATGTACATCGGACTAAAGAATGCGGCGCAGGCTAAAATTCAATTGGATAAGTTGGCAGAAACCGTAGGCCTGGCCAAGAACGATTCATTAAGCGAGAACCTACTATACACACAGGCAAGTTATTACTACACATTCGGGCAAAACACTCAGGGAGACGCGTGCTTTCAGAAATTAATCAACCAATATAAAGCCCAAAAGAATTACGATAAGGTCAACGAATGCTATAAAAACCTGATTGCCATCGGACGTAAATCTAACAATGCCTCACTGGTGGCCCGCACTTACGAGAACTTCATCGTCTGGACCGATTCGGTAAAAGCAATGACGGCACAAGACGAACTGAACGTACTGAAACGCAAGTATGACGAAAGCCAGCAGATCATTCAGGAGAAAGAAGACACACTTTCGGGCAAACAGTATATGATCGTCGGGCTGTGCACACTGGTAGTAATCCTGATTGCCGGTCTGATATTTGTGGCCATCGTACTGCTTCGTTTCATTGCCGGTAACCGGAAACTGAAAAAGAGCGTACAGATAGCCAATGAACACAATGAACTGAAGACACAGTTTATCCAGAATATTTCAGCACAGATGGAACCTACGCTGGATACACTCGCCTCTTCTGCCGCCGAGCTGTCGGACAAAGCACCTCAACAGGCACAGCAGATGCAAGGACAAGTAGCAGCCCTGAAGAAGTTCAGCAATGATATACAGGAACTTTCCACATTGGAAAACTCTCTGACCGAACCTTATGAAATGAAGGAGATCAACGTAAATACTTTCTGTGAAGCTACCATGGATAAGGTGAAAGAGTTTGTACAACCCGAAGTTTCGACCGTAGTCAATGCTGCCAAACTCCAGATCAAGACCAATCCTGAACAACTGGAACGGATCTTGATTCACTTGCTGAAGAACGCTGCGGAATATACCGAAAGCGGAAAGATATTCCTTGATTTCAAAAAGAGAGGCGCACATACGCACCAATTCATTATATCGGATACCGGTACGGGTATTCCCGTTGAGAAACAAGAGAACCTGTTCAAGCCCTTCACTGAAATCAAAGACCTGACAGAAGGAGACGGTTTAGGACTACCCATCTGCGCCCTGATAGCAACCAAAATGAACGGCAGCCTGACACTGGATACCAGTTATACCAAGGGGAGCAGGTTTGTACTCGAATTACATACATAATTAAATAAAAGAAGTGAATGTGCCGCAACTAAAGTGAGCACTCTAAAAAGTTACAGACTGTAATCCATAAACATAAAAGAGCCATATCATTACTCAAAAATAGAGTTTGACATGGCTCTTTTCATTGTTCATAAGGGCAGGCAAATTTCAAATGAGAAGCTCTCCCTTTCTACATCAGGATTTAAACACATCCTCTCCCGCTATTTTTTTCGGGGGGAGACGTTATCAGACGGTAAGCTCCAACAACACTTCTCCTTTGGTATTGAGTACTTTCACCTTAAGTATGTCCTTCTTCTTTTCAATCACCATTACCGTTGCACTTTTCATGCTATAACCGCCACCGATAATCACCGGGAAGTTATTGCCAAGGCTGCCTTTGGGATGATAGGCATATTCATGTGTGTGCGCGTTAAGGCTGATATTGAAAGGTGCTTTCTCCAGAAGTTTACCCCAAAGCCCGGAACACAGATTCTCGTAGTCGTTTCCGTAAAGCGGAATGTGATGAATCAGAATCCGCTTAGCGGCTTTCTTAAATTCTTTGGAAGCGAGCTCACGCTTCAAAAATCCTACCTGGTCATTACGCAGCTTCGTAAAGTCGTTGAGTCCGTAATATACCCAATGATCATCCGGCTTATCTTCACCGCAATCGAGCATTACGATACGGGTATCTCCCAGTTGAAGGAGCCGTAAGTCTTATCGCCTACATAATCGAACAGGCTGTGCAGGCCTACCGAATAGGCATTCCGGATCTCGTGATTGCCGCGCATAAAGAAGACAGGTACGCGGTCACCCTCCACGCCTTCGGTCAGTTCGCTGATAAAGGCCGTTGCCTGATCGTGATTGGCGGGGTCGTCTACACAATCGCCGTTGAACACTACAAAATCATAGTCAATCCCCTTTATCTGTTCGCACAATGCCTGAAACGTCTTCGATTGTTTATGCAGGTCGTTGAATACCACAGCCGTAAAACTGTCATCACCGGCTGCGGGCAACGTGAACTCCCTGAGTTCTGTACGGGCTGTATTGCCAAACACCTTTTTGTAGGCCTGGTAAAGCAGGATCTCCTGCGAACAGGTACGATAATAATATTTCTGTCCGGACTGCAAACTATCGAGCGAATCTTGTGAAGAGTATTGCCACAAACAACTTGACCATCCAGAAGGGTACGTGCGCGCTTCAGGTTGGAAGGGTCCGTGCCGTACTCCACCCAGCAATAGGCCGGCACGTTGGTCTGCCACATCACTGTGATTCCACCTCCTACGGGATTCTGAAGATAGGGTTTGGTACGGCAAATCCGATTCTCGGGTACCGCCATCCGTACTTCTACCAACAAAGGACGATGATCGGACGCCAGAGGCTCATCGATCACCCGGGCCGAGTTGACAACAAAAGTAGGCGTTTCCTGTTTCAGAGCAATCAGGTAGTCGAGCGTCTCCTTCGGTTCGGAAGCCGGATAAGTGGGCTGCTTCGGGTTGGAAAGTATCTGGAATGTACTCTTCAAATCTTTGATAAAGCCGGAGTCGGCATCCGAGTTGAAGTCACCGGCAAGGAAGAAAGGTTTCCGGGTATTGGCTGCAACGGACTTCAGGATTTCGAGAGACTTCATCCGATCCTCTTCGGTCAGAGAAAGGTGCGTACACGCAAAGACATACTCCGGGAACTCGGCGACAAGCAGCGTGCGTGCCTCTTCACGTCCCGGAAGGGCGAAGGTTTGCACACGGAGCGGAGTCTCTTTCGAAAGTATACCGATGCCATACTTTCCTCCGTCATAATCAATGGCAGGCGCAAAGCAGGGATGCAATTGAGTGCGTTCCGCCAGTTCCTTGAGAACATCGGTCCGGTTGCTCCGGGCAGTCATGCTGTCCAGTTCCTGGATGGCAACGATGTCCGGACGGGCGTTGTTGATCACATTGGCTACACGCTGATAATTGCATATACCGTCCATGCCATTGGCGTTACGGACGTTGTAGGTCATCAGGCGCAGCACATCTTCAGCCTGGGCTGACTGCACAAAAAGTGCTGAAAATAAGAGCAATAATAGTTTTCTCATAAGGGTTCCTCCCTAAAAGATGTCGCGGAAGACTATTTCACCACAGAGCTGCATAGGCAGAGAGGCACAGGAGAGGAACTCTACGGAGCGTGACCTGCAGAACGGGGGTATGCCATAACTCACCACAGAGTGATACAGAACTTCACAGGACGAACTTAATCTATTGATAGATAACAGTATCCATCTGTATACATTCGTGTAATCTGTGGTGAATGCGAGTTTCGACACATCCTCTTTCCACGAATCACCGCTTATCGTTTGGAGACCGTTCCACCGGATACCGGCCTATGTCCTTTGCGGGCAGCTCCCGCTACATCTTCATTGTTATATTTTGAGTTATTAAATCTGAATAATAGCACACATATACTGTCTCTTCCTGTCGAAAAGAGGGATCAGGGAAGAGGTTTTCTGTACACCAGCGTCAGCCCGTCCACCGCCCCGTACTCTGTCATCAGTTGACGGAAAGCGGCATAATCCGCCGGGCGAATCATCTGTTTCTTCAACTTCAGGCTCCGGATTACTCGCGTTTTCGCTCCTTCGGGACGGATGGAAATGGTTAATGTACCTACGGCATTGTCCATCTTCTTCTCCATCGGCCGAGTGACAGGTTCCATACCTGCAGGAGTATCTACGGTATAGGTGAAAGATTCATCCGCCAGTCCGGGCAACAAAAGGTTCGAAGTGCGCTTGCTATTGAACCGGACGTACTGGGAACTGGCCAGGCTGCCACGCTCTACGGGGAGGGTGAAGACCAGATAGCCATCTTTGGCATTTGCCGCGTCGGGCTGCAATGCATAGTCTTTTCTCAGGGTAACCGGTGGAAGATTCAGTTCAAACGGCTGCGTCAATGAAGCTACATAGGCATAATCTTTCTGCCAGGAAACGGCTGAGGGAGTTTTGCCTTTCAGTGACAGAGCCTGTTGGCTTCCTCCGGCGTCGGTCCACACAAACAGTTCGCGGATGCTGCCTACTCCCAGTGATGCCGTATTCTCGGACGGAGCGCAGACCGCCCCTATCCCGGCTTTCAGTCCGGCCGCTTTCAGCAATGCGGCCATCAGATTCGCCTTCTCGGCCTCCGTGCCGTATGCCGAACGGATCACCTCTGCGGCGGGACGGATGCGATAACCGCTTTCCGCCAACGGGAGGGACGAATAGTAAAGATTATCAATCACATAGTCACGTATCGCGATTACTTTTTCTTTATCGTCCTTCGCTCCGGCAGTCAGTTTTCCGGCCAGCGCACGAATCCCTGCATCTCCTTCCGGTTGCCATTGTGACGTCAGAAACGACAGGGGTTTCTCCTCAGTCGTGGCAGTCAGCAGAGGCAAATCACCGCCGATCACCGACACCTGCGACTCACGGCTGAGGGCGGGCAGATTCTTCAGGGTCCAGCTGACTTGCTTCATCCTTCGGATTCGGTTACGGAAACTTCGCCTTGTGGTTGTTAAGGGCATATTCCAGATGTTGCCCCCGGGGAACGGTGATGCTGATCTCGTACTCCTTCACCGGCGAAGAGTGCTCCAGCAACCGGCAGATCTGAATCCCCGGCAAATATCCCGGTTTGGTTGTAATGGAATAGTCCAGATAGATGGTAGCTCCGAGTTCCAGCCCGGTGTGTACGACTACCATCTCGCGCAAAGCTTGAATGTCGGCGCATTGGCTGCTGCCGAGGGGAGCACTTCGACCAGAGCATTGGCGGGGGTCTTGACGATATTTCCGTCTTTCTGGCGGGTATACGACTCGTGAATCTGCAAAGTCTGATAACGGGGATCGTACGTAATGAACGACTCCCCATACGTGCGGTTCATGGCCGTGTGAGTGTACAGCGTCAGGACTTTCGACTGACGATAAACCTGCGTACCATCAGCCTGCAGGGTCCAGCTTTCTTTGATTTTCTTAAATTCCGCTTCCCGGGCGGTGACCGGAAGAGTCAGCGCAAACAGGCAGAGGAGCAGAAGGGTATATATTTTAGTCATGTGTGACGATCATCTTTTTAGAGTTTAACAATCAAATAATCCGCAAAGCTTTTGTAGGCATTCACCGCAGCACGGAATCCTTCCCAGTCGGCTGCCCGATAGATGCGCTTCTTCAAGGCGAGTTTCTGTTTCAGCACCAGTTTGTTGCCAACCTGCTGCAACGAGCCTTCGAAGTCGGCTGCCGGAGCGGCCTTTTGTTCGCTGCGCGGCTCTCCCGCCAGACGATATCCCCGAGGCAGGGCAATCGTTTCGTCCAATTCGACCAGACGAGAGCAAGCATCACGGAAGCCGTATTGGCGGGTTTCCAAGCCGGTATCGATGCGCAGGAACGAGAGAACGCTCGTATATAGGTTGTTCATCACCATCGGTTTCAACAATAATTCCCGGTCACCGACCAGCGCATAGTCCGGTATCTCGTAACGGAACGTGATGCGAATGGGGCCTGTCTGATAATCCTTCGGCGCCTTTCCGTAGTCCACTCCGAGCATACGGGCTTTGGGAGATACGTTGAGCAACTGGCTTTCCATCGTGCTTTGCCATTCGGTCTGCCAGCCCTGCGTAAAGATGCGGCGGATGCTGCTGTCCGACTGACCTTCGGCGGTGATGGTAAACGAGCCTTTCAGCGTGCCCTTTGCATCGATTTTGTTATCGGCAGTGATGCGGACATAATGATTCTCGGGAGCCGAAACCGGAGTCAGGCACAGGTCGGAACCTCCCGGAATGCCGGGCAGATAGTTCTGCTGCTGCTCGGCACTGCTCCACAACTCGCGGCAGAAAGGAACCCAGGTAGGATCGAGGGGCATATACGTCCCATTCGCCAGCTTCACCACTGCCACACAGTGGTTAAAGTGATCGGCAGGGATGCTTTCGATGCGGCTTCCCGCCATCGTCATGGCCGGATAGGCCTCAAATCCCGCCATACGCAGGAAAGAGATCAGTGTGCCGGCAATGTCCTTGCATACTCCGCAGCGGTCGGTGTAGTTCATCTTCGTATTATGGAGCGTAAAGCCCTCGCCTTCGCCCATGGTGATGCCCGCATAACGGATATTATCGGCTACCCAATGGTCAATACGGCGATTTTCTCCATTTCGGTCTTTTTTCCCTTTATCAGTTCGTCCACTTTCTTCTGAGCCTCGGGCAGTGCGGCAAAACTGCCGTATGCCTCGTTCAAGTCGTGAAACCAGAGCGACTTATCCTCCCATTTCGGGGTAGACGACATCATCAGCTTCGGGGCTTCGTCAAAAAGATCCACCATATTGGGCTCTTTCCGGAAAGGAAGCACTTCGTCCACGGCAAACGTATATACCTTTCGCCCGTCCTCATAACGCATTGACGAGGTACAGGCACCGTTATAGAACTGGAACTGAAGCTCTTTTTCCATCGGCATACTGACAACGTATACCTTGCGACGGGTGGTTCATTCACCCAAAAAGGAACAATGTCGTAGAACTGCCCGCGCATGGGCGGAATGAAACGCGCGTCATCATCTTCAGCTCCTGCCAGCAGAGCATAAGTAAAGCCTTTCTTACTGATTTCGTAGGAAACGACATCTCCCGGCTCCAGGCGTCCGAGTTCGAGCATGATCTGACGGGCTCCCCAATAAATAGCCCTTGCCGGAGCGGCATAATCGCAGGTCTTGGTCACGTCCACCTGCATGGTTTCGCCGTTGGCACGCTGCACGGTGACTTGCTTGAAACGGGCAAAGGCCGTCAGCGGATCATAATCATACTTGATCACATGGTTATTCACTGCCCCTTTGGGAGTCTGTACTTTAAACGATTTGTACACGGCAAAACTTCCGGAGCCGTTTGGCTGCACGGTTACCGAGGTACTGTCCAGCAGGGTCACGCAGTCAGCTTCGCTCCATGCATTCTGCCCGGCGGCCGGGAGACACATTAAGATTGAAAAAGCACAGCATGAAGATGCCCGGAGGACATTTTTAATTTACGCATAGTTTATGAATTGAATATTTGTGAATGGTTTTATCGTTTTTCTGTCTGTAACGGACAAAAGTAATATATCGATGGGTAAAAACAAAAGTAATCGAAAGAAGTATTTAAAAATAAAGTATGAGAAAGAAGAAGAGCCTGTTTACACCTGTATCCTTTTAATACCTATTTATAGGAGAGGATAATATATACTTATTTTACCAGAAGCAAGAAATTGTTATTTCAATCTTTAAAAATCGAGATCGAGACGATGATTTTTTGTCATCTCGATGACACTTTTCTGTAGCCCTGAGAACGGCATATTGATATTTCCCAGTCAGATTACCGAAAAATCCTATTTGTAATAAAAAAGCCGCTGTTTCCAGCGGCTTATCTAAAGTTATGAATAAATATTTGATACTATTTATGCAGTGGGATCATCTACGATATCACCTCCCGGATCCTTTTCTTTAATTACATCGTTTAAGTTTGTCAATGAGACACTTCGGGTTAATGCACAACGGCTCAACACTAAGTCAGTCTCTTCTTTAGTAGAAAAGCGCAAGTTGATGGCCTTTATCTGTGATGCTTTCGCCTCATCAAGCGTTTTTACGCCGGTACTGCTCGCCGTTAGGTTAAAAGTACCCAAATGCAGAATATCCACACTTCGCCCGTCTTGCAGATAATTGATAACGGCTGCGCCTAATTTTGAAATCATTGCTAAGCACAAGGCCTCTTGAACCCCGGAAATCTGGCTCAGATAATTGACAAATGTTTCCTGGTCCACCATTCCTCTGTTTTTTAAAACACAATAATACAGTTTTTCAGATTCTTTATTTCCTACATCACTGTTTCGCAACGCCAAGTTATAATACAATCCACTCATGTTTTTATAGGATTAGTAAAGGTTAGTATTAGAAAATTATTTAATTCTCCCAAAGGTATACCCTTAAAATTTTAAAAACAACTCTTTCTTCTCTTTTTTTCAAGAAACAACAAAAAAGATTGCCCGGATTCACATCCAAACAATCTTTGTCAATTAGAAAAATTCATTAATATTATCTTATTATAAAAGAGATCTGCCACCCCGATTCACATCTAAGTGACATCATAATGCTATGAAAAAAAAAGTTAAGTTATCTCCGTATAATGTCTTATCAGAATCAGTAACATTCTTATTTCGTAAACGGCAAATATCCGTTTCAATGACTAAATTCCGCCTAAGACAGTAAACGATTCAGATTTTCAACAAAAGTATCTTATTAAAATCAGAAAAACAATCCTTTCCTGATTTTATTTAAAAAAATCGATAAAAAAAAAGATTGCCCGGATTCACATCCGCAACCCCATATTAACAAAATTTAAAATAAATCGACCGGATCACTATCCGGACATAATAAAAACTTAATATGTATTACCTGGATTCACATCTTAGTAATACTTCAACTAATGAAAAAAAAAAACTATCTTAACGCTTCCACCTCGTCCGGTGTCAGCGGAATCTTCTTTCCTAAGCGGCGGGCACCTGTCTCGGTTATCAGATAATCCTCCTCATTGCGGATGCCTCCGAAGTCTTTGTAAGTCTCCACTTTATCGTAATTGATAAAGTCGGTGAACTTCTTCTGGCCCTTCCAGAGATCTATCAGTTCGGGAATAAAGTAGATGCCCGGCTCCACGGTATGTACAAAACCCGGCTCCAACGGAATGGCCAGACGCTGCGACTTACGGCCGAACTGCGTGCTCTTGGGCTGTCCGTTATAGCCCACCCAGAGTTCACCCAGATTCTCCATGTCATGCACGTCGCAGCCCCATCATGTGTCCTAGCCCGTGAGGATAGAACAAAGCATGTGCACCCTCGCGCACAGCGTCTTCGGCATTTCCCTTCATCAGCCCGAGTCCTTTCAAACCTTCGACCATCACACGTGCCGACAAGTCGTATACATCCATATAAGGAATACCCGGACGAAGCGCTTTCACCGACTCCAGGTGCATGGCGTTCTGTATCTCGTAAACCTCGCGCTGGCGCCGGGTAAACTTTTTATCGGCAGGAACGGTAGACGACATATCGCCTGCATAACCCATCTCCGTTTCTGCGCCGGCATCGATCAGGAACAGATCGCCCGGCTTGACGATATTGCCATGATAATGGTTGTGGAGCGTCTGTCCGTTCACCGTAGCGATGGTAGCAAACGAAAGGTCACCCCCTGCGGCATGCGCCACGGCTTCCATGGCTGCCGATACTTCCCACTCGCGCATCCCGGGACGCAGGATCTTCATGGCCGTAATGTGCATATCCGCCGTAATGTCGCAGGCCTTCTCGATTTCGACAATCTCCTCGGCCGACTTGTAGTTACGCTGCGCGATCACCGCACGGATAAACGGCACCGAACCCTCCTGACGCGCGGGAGGCACTCCCAGCCAGTCCATCAACTTCAGTTTATGCTCTGCACGGTAGGGCGGCAGGTAATGGATGGCCTGTCCCTTCTGTACCGCCTTGTGCAGATAGCTCACAATGTCGGCCGAAGGCATGGTGATGTCCACTCCCACCCGCTCACTCTTTTCCTTCAGTGTGGCTGAGTCCCCATCCATACGATATGATCGATGGTCAGTTCATCACCGAATATAATTTCCTTATCTTCATCAATGTCGATTATAGCCGAAAGCCCGGCAAACGAAAGGCCGAAGTAGTAGAGAAAGGTAGAATCCTGACGATAGCGGAACGTATTGTCCTCGTAGTTCAATCCACACTCGTCGTTTCCCAGAAACAACAGTACTCCGGAGCCTAATGTTTTTTTCAGCAGGGCTCTGCGCTGCGTATATGTCTCTTTGCTGAACATAATGGTATATATTAAAGTTATGATGGCAAAGATAGGAACAAAGGATGAATTGACAAAGGAGATAAAGCAAATAAGATTCACAGCAGAGCAATAACCATCCCGCCATGGAAGAGGCCGGGAATATCTTTCCGGAACACCCCCTCCATGTCTTCCCCGCTCCCTCCGGTTTTTCCTTTAACTCCTTTTATCGGATAAATCATTTCGCTATATCGAACAATTCATTACTTTTGTAGCGAGAAACAAAAACTGTAAAGCATTAAACGTATGGCACAAGGTTCCCGTCAGATACAATCGCAGGCGCAGCAGCAGATACAAACGCTCTCACCGCAGCAGATTCTGGTAGTGAAACTACTGGAGCTACCGGCTGTGGAACTGGAAGACCGTGTACATGCCGAACTGCTGGAGAATCCCGCCCTTGAAGAAGGCAAAGAAGAAAGCACCTCCGACGAGACCACCCCTGCCGAAACCTCCGAAGGAGAGACGGAAGGCGATACGGACTATGACTCGCTGAGCGACTATCTGACCGAAGACGACATCCCCGACTATAAACTTCAGGAAAACAACCGCTCCAAAGGCGAGCAGGCAGAAGAGATTCCGTTTTCGGACGCGACGTCATTCTACGAAATCCTGAGAGAACAGCTCGGCGAACGCAACCTGACCGAACATCAGCGCGAACTGGCGGAATACCTGATCGGTTCGCTGGACGACGACGGCCTGCTCCGCAAATCCCTCGAAAGCATCGGTGACGAACTGGCCATCTACGCCGGTATCAACGCTACGGAAGAGGAACTGGAGGAAGCCCTGAGAATCGTACAAGATTTCGACCCTCCCGGACTGGGCGCACGCAGCCTGCAGGAATGCCTGCTGATACAGATCCGCCGCAAAAAACAGTCCCACTGCACAGACCCTCTGCTGGAGACGGAAGAAGAAATCATCAGTGAATGTTACGAAGAGTTCACCCGCAAGCATTGGGAAAAGATCATCAAAAAGCTGGGACTGGACGAAGAACACTTCTATAAGGCACTTGAAGAGATCACCAAGCTCAACCCCCGTCCGGGCGCATCGCTGGGTGAAGCCATCGGACGGAACCTGCAACAGATCGTCCCCGATTTCATAGTAGACACCTACGATGACGGAACCATCAACATCAGCCTCAACAACCGCAATCTGCCGGAGCTGCGCATGAGCCGCGACTTCACGGAGATGGTAGAGGAACATACGAAGAACAAGGCCAACCAATCAAAAGAATCGAAAGAGGCCATGATGTTCCTCAAGCAGAAGATGGACGCCGCACAAGGCTTCATCGACGCCGTGAAGCAACGCCAGAATACATTGATGACCACCATGCAGGCCATCATCGACCTGCAACGCCCCTTCTTCCTCGAAGGCGACGAGTCATTGCTCCGCCCGATGATCCTGAAGGACGTGGCGGAACGCACCGGGCTGGACATCTCGACCATCTCACGCGTCAGCAACAGCAAATACGTGCAAACGAATTACGGCATTTATCCCCTGAAGTTCTTCTTCAGCGACGGATACACCACCGAAGACGGTGAAGAGATGTCGGTACGCGAGATACGGAAGATCCTGAAAGAATGCATCGACAGCGAGGACAAAAAGAAACCGCTGACCGATGACGAACTGGCCGAAATACTGAAAGAGAAAGGATATCCCATCGCACGCCGCACGGTGGCCAAGTACCGCCAGCAACTCAACATTCCGGTGGCAAGACTGAGAAAATAAAAAAGCATAATAAAAGAAACAAACAAAATGGCTGAAGAAGAGAAGATAGAGCAACATATCATAGCTGACAGGACACTGATCCGTACGGCCAGAATCATTTCGGGAATACTGACTCCATTCTCTATCCCCTTCCTGGCTTTTCTGGTATTGTTCCTGTTCTCTTACCTACGCATCATGCCGTTGCAGTACAAACTCATCGTATTGGGAATTGTCTACTGCTTCACCATCCTGATGCCTACCATGACCATCTTCCTGTTCCGCAAAGTGAATGGCTTTGCCCGCCAGGACCTGAGCGACCGTAAGAAACGCTATGTACCGATCCTGCTTACCATCATCTCGTACGTATTCTGCCTGATGATGATGCACAAGTTGAACATTCCCTGGTACATGACGGGCATTATACTGGCTTCACTGGTGGTGCTGGTCATCTGCATCATTGTCAATCTGAAGTGGAAACTGAGCGAACACATGGCAGGTATGGGCGGCATCGTGGGCGGACTGGTTTCGTTCAGCGCGCTGTTCAGTTATAATCCGGTGTGGTGGCTATGCCTCTTCATCCTCGTGGCGGGGATATTGGGTTCGGCACGCATCATCCTGCAACATCACACCCTCGGCGAAGTACTTGCCGGCTTTACCGTCGGTTTCGTCTGCTCACTGCTGGTGCTCCATCCGCTCAGCAATGTTTTGTTCCGTATATTTTTATTTTAAACATAGTATCAATCCTAAAAACTAATCATTATGAACTTCCCACAGAATGTAAAGTACACTAACGAACACGAATGGATCCGCCTCGAAGGCAATGTAGCTTATGTAGGTATCACCGACTACGCTCAGGAGCAACTGGGCGACATCGTATTTGTCGATATTCCTACTGAAGGCGAAACACTGGAAGCGGGAGAAGTGTTCGGTACGATCGAAGTAGTTAAAACAATCTCTGACCTCTTCCTGCCCGTAGCCGGTGAAGTGGTAGAACAAAACCCGGCACTGGAAGAGAATCCGGAATTAGTGAATAAAGATCCGTATGGCGAAGCTGGCTCATCAAAATGAAACCTGCCAATGCAGCAGACCTTGACAACTTGCTGGATGCCGAAGGATACAAAGCAGTGGTAAATGCATAAAGGCTTTCCCGATTCATTCATTACCACTTGCTTAGTCTTGAATGGTCTCACCACAGATTACACAGATTCTCACAGAACTTTTAATCTTATTATCGATAAAGTAAATCATTAATCTATGAGAATCTGTGTAATCTGTGGTGAAGTTGATTCATTCCATCTCGTTATCAATCAATCTCAAAAGTAGAATAAATATGACTCCAATCGTAAGCATTATCATGGGTAGCACTTCCGACCTTCCTGTCATGGAAAAGGCCGCACAGTTGCTCAACGATCTCCATGTACCGTTCGAAATGAACGCCCTCTCGGCTCACCGCACTCCCGAAGCTGTGGAAGAGTTTGCCAAGAATGCCCGCTCACGCGGCATTAAAGTAATTATCGCTGCTGCCGGTATGGCTGCCCATCTGCCGGGCGTGATTGCCGCATCGACCCGCTGCCGGTCATCGGTGTACCCATCAAATCGTCTCTTGACGGAATGGACGCCCTTCTGGCGATCGTACAGATGCCTCCGGGGATTCCTGTAGCGACTGTGGGTATCAACGGCGCACTGAACGCCGCCATCCTTGCCGTACAAATGCTTTCATTGGAAGATAAAGAACTCGAAACAAAATTCATAGCCTATAAAGAAGGACTGAAAAAGAAAATCGTGAAGGCCAACGAAGAACTGAAAGAAATTAAGTACGAGTTTAAAACAAACTAAAAAGATGGATTTATTCAACTACTCCCGACGGGAAACTTCGGAAGTGAATATTGGGGCCGTTCCGTTGGGCGGCCCAACCCTATCCGTATCCAGTCGATGACAAATACCCCCACACAAGACACCGAGGCTTGTGTGGCCCAGGCAAAGCGCATTGTAGATGCCGGCGGAGAATATGTCCGTCTCACTACACAGGGGGTGAAAGAGGCCGAAAACCTGATGAACATCAATATCGGCCTGCGCAGTACCGGCTATATGGTTCCGCTTGTGGCCGATGTACACTTCAGCCCGAAAGTAGCCGATGTAGCGGCACAATATGCCGAGAAAGTGCGCATCAATCCCGGCAACTACGTAGATCCCGGACGCACTTTCAAACAACTGGAATATACCGACGAGGAATATGCCGCCGAACTGCAAAAGATACGTGACCGCTTCGTCCCCTTCCTGAATATCTGTAAAGAGAATCATACAGCCGTCCGTATCGGGGTGAACCACGGCTCACTGTCCGATCGCATCATGTCACGCTATGGTGATACTCCCGAAGGAATGGTGGAATCCTGTATGGAATTCCTTCGTATCTGTGTAGCGGAGGACTTCACAGATGTAGTGATTTCCATCAAAGCTCCAATACAGTGGTAATGGTGAAGACTGTTCGTCTGTTGGTGGACGTCATGGAAAAAGAGGGGATGGCTTTCCCATTACACCTCGGAGTGACAGAAGCCGGAGACGGAGAGGACGGGCGTATCAAGTCGGCTCTCGGCATCGGAGCATTGTTGAGCGACGGGTTGGGCGATACCATCCGCGTATCTTTGAGTGAAGCACCCGAAGCTGAAATTCCGGTAGCCCGTAAATTGGTGGATTATGTTCTGTTGAGGCAGGAGCATCCTTATATTCCGGGATTGGAGGCACCTGAATTCAACTATCTGTCTCCTGAACGCCGTAAGACAAAAGCGGTCCGTAATATCGGAGGCGAACATGTGCCCGTAGTCATTGCCGACCGCATGGACGGAAAGACGGAAGTAAATCCGCAATTCACTCCGGACTATATTTATGCCGGAAGAGCCTTGCCCGAACAACGGGAAGAAGGCGTGGAATATATTCTTGATGCGGACGTATGGCAAGGAGAGGCCGGAACCTGGCCTGCTTTCAATCATGCGCAATTACCGTTGATGGGTGAATGTGATGCAGCGCTTAAATTCCTGTTTATATCCTATATGGCCCAAACAGATGAAGTGATAGCCTGTCTGAAGTACCATCCGGAAGTGGTAATCATCTCTCAAAGCAACCATCCGAACCGTTTGGGTGAGCACCGTGCATTGGTGCATCAGCTAATGACGGAAGTTTGCAGAATCCGGTTGTCTTCTTCCAGCATTATGCGGAAGATGATGCGGAGAATTTGCAGATAAATCCGCAGCCGATATGGGAGCCTTGATCTTTGACGGTCTTTGCGATGGTATCTTCCTGTTCAATCAGGGCAGTTTGAGCCATGCCGTTGTCGACGCCACTGCTTTCGGAATCTTGCAGGCCGGACGTACCCGTACCTCTAAGACAGAATACATATCCTGTCCCGGTTGCGGCCGTACACTTTACGACTTGGAAAAACAATTGCCCGTATCAAGGCAGCCACTTCACATTTGAAAGGTTGAAGATTGGCATTATGGGCTGTATCGTGAATGGTCCCGGTGAGATGGCGGATGCTGACTACGGTTATGTAGGAGCAGGACGAGGCAAAATCAGTCTTTATAAAGGCAAGGTGTGTGTAGAAAAGAATATTCCTGAAGAAGAGGCGGTAGAACGACTCCTGGAGTTTATCCGGACAGATCGGGAAGAAAACCAACAATGATAATTGGGCACGGAATACAGGTGATGGGGACTGATCTCATAGAAAACCTGTCATCCGTGCCTAACTATGTACTACATATCTTCCAATGACAAACACATTGTTTCAATAGTATAACGAGGCAATAGCTTTTTCTTCAAATGTTCAACTTTCTGTTCCAGCAACTCTGGCTTAAAGTTTTTACGTTGGCGTTTTACTTCAGCAACTACTGCTTTGTTTTTTTCAAGACCGAGTGCAACAATATCTATTTCGTTTTGGTTCCCTTTGTTTTCCCACCATGACCCGATGGCACGGAATTGATAACTTTCTGCGAATTTCTGTTTGAAGTAAAGTTCTAATATCTTTCCGCTGTAGGTTGGATAATCAGCTTTTATGATATTACGCAGCCCTACAAAGTTTTTAATTTCTATCAATGAACGGTTACGATCGAAGTAATTGAACCAAAACCTAATAAAATTATCACATATTTCATATCGGACAGTTGTTGAGCTCTCTTTAGCTAAAATGGGACGTTGGCGTATGATAATATTATAATCGTCTATCAGACGTTTTCAGGTAGCCACCTGCGCTTTTTTCTCCTAGTTGCTGCCTCAATTTCTGCTTGTGTATTTCTGCCTCCGGCAATTGCACTTAAAATAGAAAAGTAGGTTCCGTAATTTTT
>ENA-OQIC01000173-OQIC01000173.1-human-gut-metagenome-genome-assembly--contig:-NODE-173-length-29508-cov-2.611279_pt1 | contig 29508 bp, 33 predicted proteins | sample MGYA00242572_ERZ504736 | MGnify/ENA primary metagenome ERZ504736 (study PRJEB26092, sample SAMD00036201) | human gut metagenome | host: Homo sapiens | study: EMG produced TPA metagenomics assembly of...
CTTAATTTATATTATAGTATATATAAAATTTTGCGTTCTTCAACTATTTTTTTAGATATGCTATACTAAACATGTCGAAAGATAGATGAGATAGATATTCAAAATTTAGTATAAATTATTATTAATTCGAAAGGATGATACCCATGAGCATTTCTGCACAAGACATTTTAAACGCTTACAATTATCGTTACGCAACTAAGAAGTTTGACCCTAATAAAAAGGTATCCGACGCTGATTTTAACACGATTTTGGAAACAGGTCGTTTGTCCCCAAGCTCCTTCGGTTTTGAACCTTGGAAATTCGTTATTATTGAAAAACAGAGCATTAAAGATAAATTATACCTGTATCTTGGGGCGCTCAGAACAGCTTGAACGGTGCCAGCCATTTTGTAATTATTTTGGCTCGCAAAAAAGCGGATACCGTAGCTGATGCGGACTACATCACACACATCATGAAAGACATCAAACACATGCCGGAAGACGTGCAGAACATGATGCGCGGTGCTTACAGCAACTTCCAGACTAACGATTTCAAATTGATCGATAGCGACCGTGCTATGTTCGACTGGGCCAGCAAACAGACTTACATTGCCTTGGCTAACATGATGACAACGGCTGCTATGCTCGGTGTTGACTCTTGCCCAATCGAAGGCTTCAATATTGAAAAAGTGGAGGAAATTCTTAGCGAAGAAGGCATTCTCGACAAAGAACATTTCGGCGTGTCCGTAATGGTGGGCTTCGGCTATCGTGATGAACAGCCTCATCGTGAAAAAACTCGTCAGCCTATGGAAGATATCGTAACTTGGGTTAAATAAGAGTTTTCAACTAAGAAGTTTTTGGATAATAGAATATAGAACTAAAAATGCTGAGATGACCGTTAAAAGTCACCTCAGCATTTGTTTTTGTTAAACATAAACGACAAAGTATAGCACTATCTATTCCGGAAGCTATGTGAATTTATATTTTTAGAAGACTAATAACAAGCAACCAATACCCAACAATACTACGCCTTGAATACGGTTCAACATACGTTGCGATTTAGGCCCCTGGTTTAAAAAGCCACGGAGTTTACCGGCACAAAGAGCGATGATGGAGAATAAGATGAATGCTTGTAAGCTAAAACGGCACCGAGGATAGCAATGGCCAGGCCCGGTGATTCATTATTAGGATCCACGAACTGTGGCAAGAACGCGAGGAAGAACAACAGAACTTTCGGATTCAAGATGTTCATAATGAGACCTTTGCGATAGATGGCAAAGGCGGATGACTCACCGTTTGAAGGTTGGCTTGACGATTTATCGCTTGAAGCTTGGCTGGATGTTTCATTGCTTGATACGCTGTTTGTCGTGTCGTTTGTTGTGATGTTTGAACCGGCAACAGTAGCTTGACCGGCGGCTGTTTCAGTCGGTTGCGGTTCCGCAACTTTAGCGGTAAAGGCCCCGTAGGCAAGATAGAAAAGATAGGCGGCACCAACATATTTTAAAGCTGCAAAGGCAATTGGTGAACTTTTAACTAATGCGGCTACCCCTAAAATTACAAGGCATGTATGAAAGACAATGCCCGAGGCGAGACCGGCGGCTAAAATAATGCCGGCTCTGGCACCGTCGGCGATGCTTTTTGCCAAAAGATATAAATTATCCGGACCCGGTGTCATCGTCAAGAGTATGGATGATACCAAGAAATAAGGAAATAAAGACATATCCATAAAAGAAACTCCCCCTCTGTTAAAAATGCATACAATCAGTATAACATATTAGTTTTATTATTTGCCATAGTTGAAAGTATAAAGTTAACAAGTTTTAATGGGCTAAGGTATTTAATGGCTCTAACTGTGTTAATTTAATGGTTTTAAATGAGTAAAAGAATGGATTTTTAAAATCATAGTAATAAAATAGGAATTTTAACCCGAAAACCTTGACAAACCATTTCCGGTACACTACCATGAAAACAAAGAGATTGGGAGGCGAATGTATGAATTCAACTGAAATAAAAAAATTACAAGAAGAATATACGAAGATATCATTGCGTGGCGTCGCCATTTGCACCAATATCCGGAAATTAGTTTTGAAGAACAGGAAACGACCAAATATTTAGCCGGAGAACTGGATAAATTGGGCATTCCGTATGTGATAAATCCTGAAAAAAACACCGGCATTGTGGCATGGATTGAAGGTCCTAAAAAGGGTAAAACAATCATGCTTCGCGCCGATATTGATGCCCTTACCGTTGATGAACAGACGGGGTATGACTTCGCGTCCAAACATGACGGCAAGATGCACGCCTGCGGTCATGATGCGCATATGGCCATTTTATTGGGCGCCGCCAAGATGCTGAAAACATTGCAGGACAAAATCCAAGGTAAGGTATTCCTCGTGTTCCAGCCGGCCGAAGAAAGCGGTGAAGGTGCTAAATACATGAAACAGTTCGGTACCTGGTTTGAAGAAACGGATAGTGTCTTCGGCGCTCACATTTGGATTGATCTGCCCGTTGGCAAGATTTCCGTGGAAGCCGGCGAACGCATGGCGGCCGCGCTTGAAATCGGTATCGATATTGAAGGTCAGGGCGGTCATGGGGCACAACCTCATTTGACCGTGGATGCTACCGTTGTGGCTTCAGCCATCGTGATGAATTTGCAGACCATCGTGTCCCGCCACTTCAGTCCGCTCGATTCCGTGGTGCTTACCATCGGCAAGATGACCAGCGGTACGCGCTATAATGTTATTTCCGGCGCCGCACGTTTGGAAGGCACGGCCCGTTACTTCAAACATGCCATCGGTGATGATTTGAAAAAGACGATGACGCACATGGTGAACGAAACAGCCGCTGCTTACGGTGCTAAGGCGAAGGTAACTTTCCGTCAAATGGTACCGCCGACGATTAACGATCCGGCCAGCTCGGAGCTCGCTCATCGCGTAGGTGCTGAACTCGTTGGTGAAGACAATGTGGTCTTGATGGAAAAACAATGGCCGGCGAAGACTTTGCTTATTATTTGGAAGAAAACCGGGCTGCTTTGCTTTCTTCGGTATTGCCAATCCTGAAATTGATGCGGTTCATTCCCATCACAGTAACTTCTTCAAAATTGATGAACGAGCATTGCCAATCGGCTCCGCCATGTACGCACAGTATGCGTTGCAGTGGCTGGAAGAACATGCCGAATAATATGACAAAATAGTCTTAACGTTGCCAACAGGTTGCTGAGAAGTAATTTTGACAGTTGCAAGGTCTATGTTAGATTTTGCGAGGTAATCTGTTTTAATAAAACGAATACGGTTTGACTAAATAATAAAAACGCTGTAACCGAAATTAATCGGTCACAGCGTTTTTTGCGTTTTTATAGTTAATGCTACGCTTTGTTCTTTGCTAATTTTTTCTTTTTTCAAGCTCTTTCTGCTCTTTTTCTTCTTGCTCCTCTTTATTGAGTTGCTCGATTTGTTCCATTTTAAGTTTAACCGCTTCCGCTTTTAATTCGGCATCGAAGGAACGGTCGCGCACGATTTCGGCACTGAGCAGGATAACCTGGACGGACCAGTTAATCCACACGAAGAGAATCATGATACCAACCAGTGGACCGTACGTGGAGGAACTGCCCGCAAAATTTGTAACATAGAAACGATAGCCGTAGGTAAGGGCTAACCAAAGAATCGTAGCTAAGAGGCCGCCCGCGAAGGAGCGCTTCCAAGAAATAAGCTTGTTGATGTTTTCCTTGGTAGCTTTAGGCGTGTCCTTGTCAGTTTCTTTGCGCGGTGCGTAGTGATAAAACAAGGTGAGCACCAAAGTGAAAGAAATCAACGGTAATAAGGTGGCCGCCATAGTGGCGAGAGTTATGATTTCTTTAGAAATAAAGATGAAGCGCTGCATTACCTGTAAGAAGGCCGGGCCATACACCGAAAGGATAAGCCTAAGAGACCGGTTACGGTACCGATAATGGTGAAGAAGAATGCTTTGCTGTACATCTTAATCATGCCTTCTTCCACATGATCGAGGCCGAGCATGGTGTTAAGGGCATTAATTAAGGCACGCGTACCGGCCGACATAGTCCAAAAGGCAGTAATAATACCGATGGAGAACAACGTACCACTCTGATTTTTGGCTAAGTCATCAATTAGGTTTGACAGGGTATGTTGTGAATCCGGCGGTAAGAGTGCCAGAAATTGATCGAGGATATCCATATTTTGACTAAGAAATACGGAAATAGCCGTTAAAGCAATAATTAAGAAGGGCACTATGGAAAGAATAATATAGTACGTTGCTTCCGCGGACAGACGGCCGATATTGTGCTCGCTGTAATCCTTGGCGACGCGCTTTGCCCCATTAATAAATGACTTCATAGTTATTAACTCCTTATGAATAATTTCGTTTTTCGTTGGACCATATATGGCAAAAAGCCAATGTATCTATATATTAGATTTTGTCGATATACTTATTTATAACATATTTTCGAAGAAATTATAGTGTTAGATGAAAATAGATAAATTATAAATAACTCTAATTATTTTATTTTTAACAGTTGCATATTTTGAATTGTTATGATACTATTTAATCATAGGAACAAAACAAATTGTTAGGCTAACAGAAAATTAGTTAGCATAATGATTTTGGAAATGAAGGATGAATAATCAAAATGCCGATGGAAGTTGGTGTTGAGACCATTCAGTTTGCATAGGCATTTGGTTACGACACCAAACAGTTAGTTTGTATGACGCCAAGATGCGTGAAAGGTGAGGAGCGGTTTTTATGAAAAATGAATTGGAAAATTTGAAACAAATTGCTCACGGGTTAGCTCAGCAGTTTGGCGAAACTTGTGAAATTGTAATTCACGACGTACGGACGCCGGAAATGGAAGGTACCGTTGTTTGTATTGAAAACGGCGAAATATCTAACAGAAAGTTAGGTGACGGACCGTCACATGTGGTGCTCGATGCACTTAAGAATGACGGCAAAGATTTGGAAGACCGATACGGTTATTTAACCAAAACTAAAGACGGTCGCGTTTTTCGCTCCAGTACCATGTACATGCGTGATGATAAAGGGCAAATTACGTATGTGTTCTGTATTAATTCAGACATTACCAATTTGATTCATTTGCAACAAATGGTAAATCAACTCACGGAACCGGTGGGGCTCGCGACGAGCACTTCGGCAAGTAAAGAAGCCGACGGGGCTGAACGAATTACGACGAGCGTAACTGATTTGCTGGATGATTTAATTGAGCAGGCGGTGGCTAAGTAGGTAAGCCGGCGCAGCTCATGACGAAGGCCGAACGGTGCGAAGCTTTGAAGTATCTAAACGATGCGGGCGCCTTTTTAATATCTAAAGCGGCGGACAAAATCGGAGAATACTTCGGCATTTCAAGATTTACTTTATACAGCGATTTAAACGCTGTTAAAGATAAAGAGAAGGAAGAGCAAATTAAAGCGAAAGTTAAATAATGGGGACATAAACATCGGTTACAGCACCGGCTGATTCGCTCACATAAGGCTGATAATCAGTCTGACAATTTGTTAGCCGATACACATAGGATGGATTTAGAGGTTAGTAGGTATGGGAGGTATAACATGGATTCATTGAAGTGGCAAGTTAATACATTACCTAAGGGTAATGATGATAATTTAGCTATCATGTCGGTGGCGGAAGCCAAAAAAGCCCGCGCGTTTCATCAGAGTTTTCCACAATATGAAACAACACCGTTAACGCAACTGCCGCAGTTGGCCAGATTCTGGGGCTTGGGAAGTCTTTTTATTAAAGATGAATCATATCGTTTCGGCTTAAATGCCTTTAAGGTATTGGGCGGCTCGTATTCGATGGTCAAATATGTAGCGCAGCAGCTCCATAAAGACGTATTGGATTTGCCGTATAGCGTAATGACATCCGAAGAATTGCACAAACAAATGCCGGAGATTACGTTCTTTACGGCTACCGACGGTAACCATGGTCGCGGGGTAGCTTGGTCAGCTCGTCAATTAGGTCAAAAAGCCGTTGTATTTATGCCAAAAGGGACGACTAAATCCCGCTTGGAGCATATTCAGCGCGAAGGGGCTACGGTAACCATTGAAGATCTCAATTATGATGATTGTGTGCGTAAAGCGGTAGCCGAAGCGGCTAAGGTCAAAAACGGCGTAGTTGTGCAGGATACAGCCTGGGAAGGGTATGAAGAGGTACCAAGCTGGATCATGCAAGGTTACGGCACGATGGCCTTGGAAGCGGGTGAACAATTGGCGACGGCCGGTGCTATGCCGACTCACATTTTTGTTCAAGCCGGGGTAGGATCGTTAGCCGGTGCCGTTACAGGCTATTTTAGAAATTTATATAAAAATGAGGCGCAACAACCGAAAATTATCGTAGTGGAAGCTCAAGCGGCAGATTGCCTATATCAAGGGGCTGTAGCCGGTGACGGTAAACCGCGTATGGTGGGCGGCGATTTGCAGACGATTATGGCCGGTCTTGCTTGCGGCGAGCCGAATACGATAAGTTGGGAAATTTTACGAAATCACGCTGATGTGTTTGTATCCGCACCGGATTGGGTAGCCGAGTGGGGCATGCGCATCAGTGCAGCTCCGATAAAAGGGGATACGCCGATTACATCCGGAGAATCCGGCGCAGCACCGTTGGGGACGGTCGCAGCATTATGACTTGTCCGGAATATAAGGAATTAAAAGACATCTTAGGTTTGGACGAAACATCGAAGGTATTATGTTTCTCCACCGAAGGCGACACCGATCCGATTCGCTATAAAGACATCGTTTGGTACGGTAAAAATAAGGGAATCAATTAATTGATTTTGGTGAGAATGCGTAGAAATTAGGTTAATCAATTAAATGATTATAAGTAAGAATGTGTAGGTATTGAGGAGGTTGTATTATGGATTTTGAAGCTATCAAAAAAGCAGCGCAGAGCTATGAAGCGGCTATGACGAAATGTTTGCGTGACATCGTGGCAATTCCCGGTGAAAGTGCTGATGAAAAGGGCCATGCCGATCGCATTGCGGAGGAAATGCGAGCCGTAGGTTTTGATGAAGTGCTGATTGATCCGCAAGGGAACGTGTTGGGCTATATGGGAAGCGGTAAAACGTTAATTGCTTATGATGCTCATATTGATACGGTAGGTATCGGCAATCGTGAAAACTGGACATTTGATCCGTATGAAGGTTTTGAATCGGCCACCGAAATCGGCGGTCGCGGTGTATCGGACCAGTTGGGTGGTATCGTTTCCGCCATTTACGGCGCTAAAATCATGAAAGACTTAGGCCTTTTGAACGATAAATATCGCGTACTCGTAACCGGTACCGTTCAGGAAGAAGACTGTGACGGCCTTTGCTGGGAATACATGATTAAAGAAAGTAAAATTCGCCCTGAATTTGTAGTATCTACGGAACCTACGGACGGCGGTATCTATCGCGGTCAACGAGGACGTATGGAAATCCGCATCGACGTAAAAGGCGTTTCCTGCCACGGCTCCGCACCGGAACGCGGTGACAATGCAATTTATAAAATGGCCGATATTTTACAAGATATCAGAGCCCTTAATGAAAACGATGCGGCCGCTGAAACGAAGATTAAAGGCCTCGTAAAAATGCTCGACAAAGAATATAACGATCAATGGGAAGAAGCGCAATTCCTCGGTCGCGGTACGGTTACCGCTTCGGAAATCTTCTTCACATCCCCAAGTCGTTGCGCCGTAGCTGACTCTTGCGCCGTATCCTTGGACCGCCGCATGACAGCCGGTGAAACTTGGGAAAGCTGCCTCGATGAAATCAGAGCTTTACCGGCCGTACAGAAATACGGCGATGATGTGACCGTATCCATGTACCAATATGATCGTCCATCGTACACAGGACTTGTATATCCGATTGAATGCTATTTCCCAACCTGGGTTATTCCTAAAGACCACAAGGTAACAGTTGCGCTTGAAGAAGCCTATAAAGGCTTATACGGCACGGAACGCATCGGCGACAGCACGACCGTTGAAATGCGTAAAGCACGTCCGTTGACGGATAAATGGACATTCTCCACTAACGGCGTTTCCATTATGGGACGCAACGGCATTCCATGTATTGGTTTCGGTCCGGGCGCAGAAGCACAGGCTCATGCACCGAATGAAAAAACTTGGAAACAGGACCTTGTAACTTGTGCCGCTGTATATGCAGCTTTACCAACTATGTATTGTAAATAAAGGGGATAGTATCATGACAGATTTCAATAAAGTAGTTAGTGAATTAGCCAAATTGGATTGTAAAAATATGTTCGGCGAGGATTTTCCTTACCTGGGAAAAAGTGATGATGAATTAAAAGCCGTTTGGGCCGTAGCTGATGCGCTTCGTGCTTTGCGTGAACAGAATATCTCCACGAAAGTGTTTGACAGCGGTCTCGGCATCTCCTTATTCCGCGATAATTCAACCCGTACACGCTTCTCCTTCGCATCCGCTTGTAACCTCTTGGGCCTTGAAGTGCAAGACCTTGATGAAGGTAAATCGCAGATTGCCATGGTGAAACGGTTCGCGAAACGGCCAACATGGTATCTTTCATGGCCGATGTAATCGGTATTCGCGATGATATGTACATCGGCAAGGGCAATGCGTATATGCATGCCGTGTCTGATGCGGTTAAAGAAGGCTTTGAAGACGGCGTGTTGGAACAGCGTCCGAATCTTGTGAACCTGCAGTGCGATATCGACCATCCGACTCAGGTTATGGCCGATGCAGCTCACATTATTAAAGAGTTCGGCGGTATTGAAAACTTAAAGGGCAAAAAAGTGGCTATGACTTGGGCTTACTCTCCATCTTACGGCAAACCTTTATCCGTACCGCAAGGGGTTATCGGCTTATTCACGCGCTTGGCATGGAAGTTGTTTTGGCCCATCCGGAAGGCTATGAAGTAATGCCGGAAGTAGAAGAAGTAGCTAAGAAGAATGCAGCGGCATCGGGCGGTTCTTTTAAAAAGACCCACGACATGAAAGAAGCCTTCAAAGACGCTGATATTGTATACCCTAAGAGCTGGGCACCGTTCGCGGCTATGGAAAAACGAACTAAATTATATGGCGATGGCGATTTAGAAGGAATTGATACCTTAGAAAAAGAATTATTACAACAGAATGCTAATTATAAAGATTGGGCTTGCACCGAAGACATGATGAAGCTCACTAAAGACGGCAAAGCCTTATACTTGCACTGCTTACCGGCCGATATTACCGGCGTAAGCTGTGAAACCGGCGAAGTAGACGCCACTGTATTTGACCGCTATCGTGTACCGCTTTATAAAGAAGCAAGCTATAAACCATACGTAATTGCCGCTATGATTTTCCTTAGCAAATTCAAAGACCCTGTACAGAAATTGAAAGATTTACAGGCTAAAGGTAAAGCGCGCATAGATCGTTAATTGGAAGCAAGGTACTGTGGCTATAGCGTAGCAAAACTACCCTATAGCCCGGTGCTAAGGTATAAGTTTCAGAGGTATACAGTATGGCAAAACGGGCAGTTATTGCATTAGGTGGCAATGCATTGGGCAATACGCTACCGGAACAGATGCAAGCAGTTAAAGGGACCTCAAAAATCATCGTTGATTTGGTTGAAATGGGGTACGAAGTTGTTGTCACACACGGCAACGGTCCTCAAGTGGGGATGATAAATAACGCTATGGCTGCATTATCGCGAGAAAATCCGAAACAACCGAATACACCATTATCGGTTTGTGTAGCCATGAGTCAAGCCTATATCGGCTATGACCTTCAGAACGCGCTAAGAGAAGAACTGTTAAATCGCAACATTCGTGACTTAGCAGTGTCCACCATGGTGACGCAGGTACGGGTCGATGAAAATGATCCGGGGTTTAAAAATCCTACGAAGCCGATCGGTCACTTCATGAGTGAAGCAGAAGCGCGCTATGCGGAAGAACATTATGATTACAAATGCGTAGAAGATTCGGGGCGCGGTTGGCGACGGGTAGTCGCTTCGCCGGCACCTATGGAAATTGTGGAACTGGATGCCATTAAGCAACTCGTAGGTCATCAATTGGTGATTTGCTGCGGTGGCGGCGGTATTCCGGTTGTGAAAAAAGACAATCATTTAAGCGGGGCCTCCGCAGTTATTGATAAAGATTGGACCAGCAGCGTCTTGGCACAGGCCATTGATGCGGATGTATTTATAATTTTGACAGCCATTGAAAAAGTAGCCATTCATTTCGGTAAGCCGAATGAACAGTGGCTCGATGAAATGACGGTAGCGGAAGCTAAACAATATGCTGCGGACGGTGAATTCGCCGCCGGTTCCATGCTGCCGAAGGTAGAAGCGGCCATTCAATTTGCTGATAGCAAACCGGGCCGCACAGCCATTATCACCTTATTGGAAAAAGCCAAAGAAGGGCTTGAAGGCAAAACCGGTACACGTATACACCGGTAGAAAGGTGGCTAACTATGTTATTACTTGGCGAAGGTACGGTTATTACAAGAAATCCGGCTCAGCCTATGATTACGCGCGGTGCCGTCGTGATGGACGGCAAGACGATTATCGCGGTGGGCGGTTACGATGAGCTGAAGGCGAAATATCCTGACGCTACCGTAATTAATGCGCATGGCAAGTTGATTATGCCGGCGTTTATTAATGCCCATCATCATATTTACTCCGCTTTGGCACGCGCTGGCACTACCGAATTACAATCCCACTAACTTTAACGAGATTTTAGAAGGCATGTGGTTTTATTTAGACAATAATCTAAACAGAAATTCCGTGTGGGCCAGTGCGGTGGCTACCTATATGGCCTGTATTGAAAACGGCGTTACCACGATTTTTGACCATCATGCCAGTTATGGTGAAACGGCCGGCAGCCTCAGTGTTATCGGTGATGTGGCCAAAGAGTTTGGCGTTCGTTCCTGTCTTTGCTACGAAGTGAGCGATCGGAACGGGCAAGAAGCCATGGAAGCAGCCGTAGCGGAAAATGTGCGCTTCGGTAAGACAGTAAAAGAAGCTGATCCGGAGGATATTGAATTAGCGGCTATGTTCGGTCTCCATGCATCGTTTACATTGAGTCCGGCCACGCTTGATTATGTACGGACGCAAAATACGGACGGTTTGGGCTATCATATTCACGTTGCCGAAGGTATAAGCGATGAAGAAGACAGCATCGTTAAATACGGTAAACGGGTTGTCAATCGACTTTATGACGAAGGGATTTTAGGACCGACTACGATTACCGGCCATTGTATTCATATTGATGCGGATGAACTTTCAATTCTTAAAAAGACGGATACTATGGTTGTCCATAATCCGGAAAGTAATATGGGCAATGCCGTAGGGGCACCGGATATTTTGGCCATGACTAAAGCGGGTTTACGTGTAGGTCTCGGCACGGACGGTTACACCAGCGATATGTTGGAATCCTATAAAGCGGCGAATTGCCTCGTTAAACATCGCAGCGGTTTACCAAATCAAGGGTGGGTTGAAATTCCGACCATGCTCTTTGATACGAACCGCAAGATGGCGGAACAGTTTTTCCACATCACCACCGGTATTTTGACACCGGGCGCAGCAGCCGATGTAATTGTGATGGATTATGAACCGCCAACACGCTTAACCGCTGATAATATTAACGGTCACCTCCTATTCGGTGCCAACGGCATGAATGTAGTGACGACAATCAGTAACGGCGTGGTGCGGTACCAAAATCGCCAATGGCAGGGCCTCGATAAACAGGCGTTGCTCGGCGAAGTACGTGAGATAGCCGAAGAACTGTGGCATCAACTAAAGGCTTAAATTGGAAGCGTAATCTTCCGGCAGACATCATAGGCAGAAAGTTATAGCCGACATTATAGGCCTAAACTACAGACATAAATAAGAAGTATAAATTACAGGTGTAATGTATTCGATGTTCGCAAAAAGGAGTGAGTCCTCATGAGCGATATTATGTACCCGGTAAGTTTTGATAAATTAATGAATCATATTCTACAGGAATATGCTCTTCATCAACGTATTTATAATGTAACTAAAATTCACCACTACGAAGGAACCAAGGTGCTGAAGTTGTTTGGCAAAACCTTGGAAAACCCATTGGGACCGGCAGCCGGGCCGCATACCCAGTTAGCGCAGAATATTATTGCCGCCTATGTGGGCGGCGCACGGTTTATCGAATTGAAAACCGTGCAAACCATGTACGGCGAAGAACTTGGTATTCCGAGACCATGCATCTACTCCAATGATGAATCGTACAACGTGGAATGGTCCGCTGAATACAGAGCGGATGAACCATGGCGGAATATATTAAAGCCTGGTTTGCCCTCAAATTAATCAGTAAAGAATTTGGTTTGGGGAGTCCGGACGGCTTTATCTTCAATATGAGTGTGGGCTATAATTTAGCGGGCATCAAAGACCCTTTAATCGACGCTTTTATTGAAAACTTAAAAGACGCCGGTAAGACGGAAACCTGGCAGGCTTGCAAAGCATGGACCTTGGCTAATTTAGACAGATTCAAGCAGATTGATGCAGCTTATGTTGAAAACATTAATTCAGATATTTGTCAGTCCATTACCTTATCTACCATGCACGGTTGCCCGGCCAATGAAATTGAAGCCATTTGCAGCTATTTGTTGGAAGAAAAGGGTCTCAACTTATATTTGAAATGTAATCCTACTTTACTCGGCTATGACCGCGTACGCACTTTATTGGACGATGCCGGTTTTGCTATGTAAAGTTTGATAAACATCAATTTGAAGTGGATCCCACTATGGCTGACGCCGTGCCGATGATAGAGCGCTTACAAGCGTTAGGTCAAAAGTGCGGTAAGCAATTCGGCGTTAAGCTCACCAATACCTTCCCGGTTCAAATTCTTGAAAAAGAACTGCCGGGTGAGCAAATGTATATGGCCGGCAAAGCCTTATTGCCATTGACGATTACCTTGGCGGCCGAGCTGAGCCGAGCATTAGACGGTAAACTCGCTATTTCCTATAGCGGCGGCGCGACCGCAAGAGCATCGGGGATATTTTTGAAACCGGCATTTGGCCGATTACGGTATGTACCACCTTGCTGCAAGTGCCGGTTACGATCAGCTTGATGATTTGGCAAAACGCGTAGAAAGTAAAGACTATGATTCTATTACTGCGTTAAATGTACCGGCCATCGAAAAGTTGGCACAAACCGTGGCGCTATCACCGGAATTCCACAAAACCGAGGCTATGCGCATAAAAAGAGCGAAACAGCCCGGTTTTCAGGCGGCTCACAGTGAAGATTACCGGTGCCGCGTAACCTGTGGTACTTGCGTTCGTGTTTGCCCGAACCGGTCTAATGAACTCGTTACGGTGGATGGTCAAAAACTGATTATTCACATTGATGAAGCGTGCAATGAATGCGGTAACTGCGCCTGCAATTGCATCGAACCTTGCCAACCGTACAAAGATCGATTGACCTTCTTTTTAGACAAAGCGCGGTTACAGGCAAGTGAAAATGACGGCTTCTACAAAGCCGGTGAAGAATGGGGGTTCCGTTTTAAGGGGCAGGAAGCCGTGCTTCCGCTTGAAAAATTACCGAGCCCGTTACAGTCGATAGTAAGTGCATTCAGTAAGGAGCTGCCTTATTATCTATAACCCTTCAATGTTGAAGGAGGGAGGCTTACCCTATGTTTAAATTTCAAATTAACGGACAATGGCATGAAACAGCAACGGACAAGACATTGCTTCAATATTTGCGCGATGACCTTCACTTAACGGGGACGAAGGATGGTTGCGCAGCGGGCGCTTGCGGGGCTTGTACAGTCATTGCCGGCGGGAAAAAGGTAAAAGCCTGTGTACTTAAGGTTTCACAGTTGGCGGATAAGCCGGTTGTGACCATCGAAGGCTTGACGGAGCGAGAAAAAGACGTGTATGTATATGCTTTTGGTGAATGCGGTGCCGTGCAGTGCGGTTTTTGTATTCCCGGCATGGTTATGAGCGCCAAAGCATTGTTAGATGAGAATTTAAATCCTACCCGCGACGATGTGAAGTTAGCGATTAACGGTAATATTTGTCGCTGCACGGGGTATGTAAAAATTGAAGACGCCATTTTGTTGGCAGCGAAACTATTTCGTGAAAACAGTCCGATTCCCGAGAGCGACAGATCCGGTAAAATCGGCAGCTTACTCCATCGGGTCGATGCGAAGGAAAAAACCTTGGGCACCGGTTTATACACCGATGACATGGTGTTGCCGGGCATGATTTATGCCAAAGCGGTACGCAGTAAATATCCGCGAGCCGTGGTGGAACATATCGACATTTCCAAGGCCTTAGCCCATCCCGATTGCGTAACGGTGCTATTGGCGAAAGACGTGCCTTTTAATAAAACGGGGCATATTATCCAAGATTGGGACGTGCTCATCGCCGAAGGCGATACGACGCGCTATATAGCGATGCCATTGCCCTTGTGGCGACAGAACATAAGGACACGCTTGATGAAGTGTGCAATTTGGTGGACGTTACCTATACGGAACTGACCCCGATTCTAACGCCGGAAGCGGCTATGGCACCGGATGCACCGCTCATTCACAGTGGTGGCAATATGCTATCCCATCAAGTGCTTAATCGCGGTGATGCGTACGCAGCCATTAAAGCGGCTAAATATGTGGTAACCCGTCACTATTCGACGCCGCAAACGGACCATGCGTTCATGGAACCGGAATGTGCCATTGCGGAACCGCGTGAAGACGGCGGACTCAACCTGTATACGGGTGGTCAAAGCGTGTATGATGAGCAACGCGAAGTAAGCCGTATGTTAAAAGTCGATCAAAGTGAAATTCATGTTCACAGCATGCTGGTAGGCGGCGGTTTCGGCGGCAAGGAAGACATGAGCGTGCAGCATCATGCGGCACTCATGGCTTGGCATACCAAGCGGCCGGTGAAAGTGAAGTTTTCACGACAGGAAAGTCTGGACATTCATGTGAAGCGCCATGCTATGGAAATGGATATTACCACGGCCTGTGATGAAGAAGGCAATTTGGTAGCCAGCAAGGTTGTTATTGTGTCAGACGGCGGTGCTTATGCATCCTTGGGCGGTCCGGTTTTACAAAGGGCCTGCACCCACTCGGGCGGACCTTACCACTATGACAACTTCTCGGTGGAAGGTACCTGCTACTATACCAATAATGTACCGGGCGGTGCGTTCCGGGGGTTTGGCGTAACGCAAAGCGTGTTCGGTCAGGAAATTAACATTGATTTACTCGCCGAAATGGTGGGCATGGATCCTTGGGAGTTCCGTTATAAAAACGCAGTTCGCCCCGGTGAATCCTTACCGAATGGGCAATTGGCGGGACCGGAAACGGGGCTCGTTGAATGTTTGGAAGCGGTAAAAGAGGCCTACTATGCTTCACCTAGAACGGGTCTCGCCGTATGTATGAAGAATAGTGGTATCGGCGTAGGCTTGCCGGATACGGGTCGTGTACGCCTTGAAGTACGGGACGGTAAAGTGCGCATTCGTACGTCTGCAGCCTGTATCGGCCAAGGTTTGGGTACCGTAGCCACTCATATTCTCTGCGAAACTACCGGAATTTCGCCGGATGATGTCATCGTTGAGGCGCCGGATACGGATAGAACGCCGGATTCGGGAACTACCACAGCATCGAGACAGACTGTTTTCACCGGCGAGGCAACGCATGTGGCAGCCAAGAGCTAAAAGCTGTGCTTGATTCGGGGAAAACGTTAAAAGACCTGGAAGGTTGTGAATATTACGGTGAATATCACGGCATTACGGACCCGATGGGCAGTGACAAACCGCATCCGGTAAGTCATGTGGCGTACGGTTATGGCGCCTGCGTGGCCACAATCGATGAGAAAAACTTTGTAAGTAAAATGGACGTAGCCTTTGATGTAGGACGTGTCATTAACCCGAAAGCCTGTGAGGGGCAGGTTGAGGGCGGTACTTTGATGGGCATGGGCTACGGCGTAACAGAAGATTTTAAAATGGATAACGGTCGTGTAGTAACTAAATATGGAACCTTGGGTTTACTCAGAGCGAAACAGCGGCCGGACATTACCGTACATTTTGTTGAAAAGGGTACGCCGGACCAAATGGCGTTCGGAGCGAAAGGGATTGGCGAAATTGCCAGCATTCCGATGGCTCCGGCTATATCCAATGCATACCGTCATATTGATAAAGAAGAACGTCGGCGACTTCCTTTGCAACATACAGGCTATAAACGATAGGCAAGGAGTTGAAGGGGTATGACAACGGATAGAACCGAAGTAGTGCAGTCGAACGCTGTAGGCGTCGATGAACTTACGGAAACACTAACGGATGAGGTTGAAGTAACAATGCCGGGTGGCACCAAGCGCGTGAATCCGGTAGATGAAATTTTACCGGTGGGACAGATGTTTGCTTACGGCTTGCAGCACGTACTGGCCATGTATGCCGGTGCGGTAGCCGTGCCGATTATTATCGCCCAAGGATTGGGCCTTTCCACAGAACTTTTGACATGTTTAATCAATGCCGACCTTATGGCGGCCGGCATTGCTACCTTGATTCAAACCTTGGGGGTCTGGAAAATAGGGGCCAGAATCCCAATGATTCAAGGTGTTAGTTTTGCCTCGGTAGCACCGATGTTGGTTATCGGCCGAGAATTCGGCTTTACGGCCATCTTGGCGCCGTTATCGTGGCCGGCTTAATCGGGTTCTTGATTTCGCCGTATTTCAGTAATTGATTCGTTTTTTCCCACCCGTTGTAACGGGGACAATTATTACCTTAATCGGTATTTCGCTCTTACCGGTAGCCGTTCGCTGGGCCGGCGGGGGCAATCCGAATTCAGCGGATTTTGCAAGCCTTCACAATCTGGGCTTAGCCATAATTACGTTAGCCATCGTGGTGCTCGAGTACCGTGTATTTAAAGGCTTTATCAGTAATTTATCAATCTTAATCGGTCTCATGGGCGGCACTATGGTGGCGTACTTTATGGGCTATACCGATTTTAGTGCCGTTGGTCACGCTGACTGGGTCGGCATCGTGCCACCACTGTATTTTGGCTTCCCACGGTTTGAATGGTCCGCCATTTTGTCCATGCTGATTGTAATGCTCGTTATTATGGTGGAAACGACTGGTGACTGCATTGCTATCGGTGAAATCGTAGGGCGCAAGATCAATAAACCGCACCTCGCCGCCTGCCTCCGGGCTGACGGTATCTCCACCGCTTTGGCGGGTGTACTTAATACCTTCCCACATTCTGCGTTTGCTCAAAACGTAGGGCTTGTAGCGGTAACGGGCATTAAGAGCCGCTATGTAGTGGCTTGCTCCGGTATTATTCTATTGGTATTGGGCTTATTCCTAAGATGGGGCCTTGATTGCGTCCATTCCGAGTGCCGTTCTCGCGGAGCCGGTCTTGCCATGTTCGGTATGATTATTGCCAGCGGGATTCGCGCCTTAGGTAAAGTATCCTTTGAAGGCAATTATAACTTGATGATTGTAGCAGTCAGCATCAGCGTGGGCATGATTACACTAGTGTATCCGAGCTTTTTTGCCCGCTTCCCTGAATGGGCTCAGACCGTAATGCATAGCGGCATTACCTTGGGCAGCTTGGTAGCCGTGCTTATGAACGTGCTCTTGAACGGCAGCGAAGGACATCCTTCAGATCGGCCGGATAAGATTAAATAGTTTCTTTACTCTTTTGAGACCGCTATCAAAATTACTTTCATATGAGATGCTTTGTTTTTTCAAAAAAATAATTTTGACAAAACGGAACAATCATTGTTTAATAAATAGGGTAAATATATAGTTAACATTAAATAAGAATAAATTATTAAACAACAAAAAATAGTTATGAATTTGCTGTACGGATATTTGTCTTATTGATAGAAACTGTATAAAATATAATTATATAAGAGGGTATATAATTATCAGTAGGTATTAAGCAGGTTGTTAGTATGAGGAGGTTCTCATGAGCGAAGAAACAAAACGGTCATTACATCCCGTGGATGAAATGCTGCCGCCTACGCAACTATTTGCCTATGGCTTGCAGCACGTATTGGCCATGTACGCCGGTGCCGTAGCCGTACCGATTATTGTGGCTCAGGCCATGCATTTGTCAGCGGAACAGTTAATTCACTTAATTAACGCGGATTTATTTACTTGTGGGATTGCCACACTGATTCAGACTTTGGGCTTTTGGAAAGTGGGCGCTCGTATTCCGATGATTCAAGGCGTTACCTTTGCGTCAGTTACACCGATGATTGTTATCGGTACGCAAGGCGGTATGACGGCCATCTATGGGGCCATAATCGTGGCCGGCCTGTTTACCTTCCTGATAGCGCCGTATTTCAGTCGTTTAATTCGTTTATTCCCGCCGGTGGTAACCGGTACAATCATCACGATTATCGGTATTACTTTATTGCCGGTATCCGTGCGTTGGATTACAGGGTATGGCAAGCCGACATCACCTGAATTTGCCAGTCCTATGAGTTTATTTTTGGCCTTTATTACCTTAGCCATTGTTATTATCGTATATCGTTATTGTAAAGGCTTTTTGAGTAACATCTCCGTGTTGATCGGGCTCATTGGCGGCACTATTATTGCCACCATCATGGGCGTAGCGATTTCAGCAAAGTAGGTCAAGCGGATTGGGTGGCATTTATTACACCATTCTCCTTCGGTTATCCGACCTTTGATGTGGGCGCCATCATCTCCATGATTATCGTTATGTTTGTAGTTATGGTAGAAACGACCGGCGACTGTGTGGCTATCGGTGAAATTGTAGGGAAGCCGATGGGGCGTAAAGGACTCGCCAGATGTTTGCGGGCCGACGGTTTATCCACCATGCTCGGCGGTATTTTTAACAGCTTCCCATACACGGCGTTTGCTCAGAACGTAGGCCTTTTGGCGGTAACTCGTGTAAAAAGCCGTTTCGTAGTGGCAACGTCCGGTCTTATCCTCGTGGTGCTCGGCTTAGTGCCTAAGATGGCGGCCATTGTTGCGTGCATTCCGAACTCCGTGTTGGGCGGTGCCGGCATTGCCATGTTCGGCATGATTATTGCCAGCGGTATTCGTGCACTTTCCAAAGTAAACTTCGATGGCAACTATAACTTGATGCTCGTAGCCGTAAGTATCGGTATGAGTATGGTAACCTTGACCGAACCGAACTTCTATCATAACTTCCCAAGCTGGACGTCCGTTATTCTTCATAGCGGTATCACCCTTGGCAGTTTGACCGCCGTTGTGTTGAACCTTATTTTCAACGGCGTGGACCACGAAGAAGCGGTGGAAGAGGAAGATTAATCGGTTAATTGGCTGAGCAATCATAAAAAGATGATGGTTAAAATCGTCTGAATTTTTGCATAATAAAGGGACCACATTGCTTTGTGGTCCCTTGTTGTTTATTCAACGCTACGTGGTATTCAGCATGGTTTCGAACTCGATGGTATTATGTTGAATAAATATGGCATTATTTTGTTAAACAGTATTAAATTCAATTATAGCATGTTATAATAAAGTTTAGAATATTGAAAACAATCAATGCGGGCGTTGCCGGTGCAACATACAAACCGGCGCCTGCAGTGGCATACTAGACATAGATTATTAGAACCGGTGCATGTTTAGATTTATGGTGGCTATGGTTTTAATGATAGACGTATTCTTGTATGCAACAGAAAGGATTTACATATATATGGCAAAGATTATTGCTATTTCTATAAGTGAAAAAAAGGGTCAGAAAAAACACAACATTCCGGAAGCGGAATTGTTGACCGATTTCGGCATGGCCGGTGATGCCCATGCCGGCAAATGGCACCGTCAGATTAGTTTGCTCGGCATTCAGAGTATCGACTTGATGCGCGCTAAAGGGGCCGATGTGAATCCCGGCGATTTTGCTGAAAACATCACCGTGGAAGGTCTCGTTTTATACGAGTTGCCGGTCGGCACGAAGCTCAATGTGGGCGACGGTATTGTCCTTGAAGTGACACAAATCGGCAAGGAATGTCATTCCGGTTGTGAAATCCAAAAACAGGTGGGTTCCTGTATTATGCCGACTCAAGGGATTTTTGCCCGCGTGCTTACAGGCGGCAAGATTCGCGTCGGCGATGAAGTGACCGTCAGTAACGACTAATTTTATTTTAAATAAATCAGATTTGAATCAAGCAGAAACTACCGAATCAGTAGTTAATAAATCGGTAGTTAATAAATCGGTAGTTAATAAGTCTGTACCGAATGATTCGGTACCGGATAATACAGAAGTGTGTAAAGGAGAATTGTATGGTGCAGGATAATTGGCAACGGACAATTGAATATGTGCGTCTTTCGCTGACCGAAGCCTGCAACTTTTGTTGTCCTTATTGTCGGCCGGAGGCGATTACGCCGGAAAGTCAGACGAACTTATTGACGCCCGATGAATGGCTCACCGTTTTGGGAGCGTTTCATCAACTGGGCGTGCGAGCCTTGCGTCTTACGGGCGGTGAACCGCTACTCTATCCGCATTTAGACGAATTACTCCAGAAATTGCAGGAGCGTCAGTGGTTTGAAGATGTATCCATGACGACCAACGGCAGTTTGCTGGGGAAGCGTGCCAAGGAGCTTCAAAAGCTTGGTCTTAATCGCGTAAACATCAGCCTTGATGCGGTTGATGAAGATACCTTTGACATACGAACCGGACGAATCGGTGAGTTATCGGCCGTTATAGAAGGTATTGAAGCGGCACTTGCCGCGGGCTTTACGTCCGTTAAAATAAACACCGTGTTGATGGAGCCCATGTCCGATGACATGGTGCGATCCCTCTTGGCATATATGGAAAAATGGCCCGTAATTTGGCGTTTTATTGAATACATGCCGTTCCAAGGCCAGACATTTAGAGGCCCTACTTTTGAAGAATGGCAGGCTCAATTAACCAGAATCTGCGGGGGCCGCTGATTCCGGTTGAAAAGAACGGAGCGAAAAAGGATGCTAAAAAGGGCGCTGAAAGCGGAAACGGTCATGCTCTTGACGCTGATGAAGTCAACGCCGATAAAGTCAATGCCGATAAACCGACCGCTGCTAAAAAATCCAAATCGGTAACCGGCTTCGGTCCGGCTACGTATTACGCATTGCCGCAAGGTCCGGTGGTGGGCTTTATTTTCCCAATGAGCCACAGCTATTGCCATGAATGCAACCGCGTGCGACTCACATCGGACGGGCGTTTGCGTCTTTGCTTATTGCGTGACGATGAAGCAGATTTGGTCAGCTTGGTGCGACAGGGTAAATCTTCCGAAGAATTGGCTGAGCACATTAAAGATGTATTGCAGCTGCGTCGTGAGCAGCATGAAGGGCCGGATATGGCAGCGCCTAAGCGTGCCATGTGGCGCATCGGCGGTTAGTCATTGCTTTTATTGGGTGTAAAAGGCAAGACTTAATCATTATATGAGGTAAAATGCGGTTTAGGCTTGACTGTAGGGTGTCGTCAGCCTGAATAGAGTAAATGAGGTGGTGTAATGAAACGATTTGATTGGGGCACAACGGCTAATGGTGAACCTGTTACTATGTATGAATTGGAATCGGATACAATTAAGCTGCGCGTAATCGACAGAGGGGCCACCATCGTCGACTTTATTGTAAAACCCTTAGAGCGCAACATTGTGTTGGGCTATGACTCCTTACAAGGTTATGAAGAAGGAACGGCCTATTTAGGTGCGTCAGTTGGTAGGGTTGGCAATCGAATTGCCGGCGCCCGCTGCGAAATTGACGGCACCGAGTATCATTGGAAGCCGAATAATGGGCCCAACTTACTTCATAGCGGTGAAAACAGCTTGAGTTTTGACGTGTGGCATTTAGTGCCGCAAAGCGCCAAACAGGCCTTTAACTATGATAAAATCACGTTGGCCACGATGTTGCGCAGTGAAGAAGACGGCTTTCCCGGCGACTTGCGAGTACAACTGGATATTATCGTCAATGGGGCGGACGTGAATTTAACGTATCGCTATATGACATCCCGTAATTCCGTAGTTAATATTACGGGGCACAGTTATTTTAATTTGAACGGCACCGATTTAGCGAGCGTGACCAAGAATCGTAATTTTGCCGCTCTGCAGGAGGCACCAGAGGCGTCGACCACTAATGAAGGCCCTAAAGAACAGCCGTTGATAACGAATCACCAATTGCGCTTAGACGCGATTCGTTACATGCCGTTTGGTGAAAACCAAATCCCTACCGGTCATATTGCTTCGGTAGAACGAACACCTTTTGATTTCAGTGTATGGCGTACCTTAGGGAACAATTTGAATGCTATAAGGAAGAATTGGCGGAATATAGAGGCTATGATCATCAGTATGTTTTGCGCCTGCCTACGACCAGCAATGTTTGCGCTACCCGTTAATCACCGTTTCAGCGATAGGAGGATATGACCAAACACCTGGCTTTGTGTGGGACTATGCACGTAGCTGATTTAGCCCTGGAAGTATATTCCAATGCGCCGGGCTTTCAATTGTACACCGGTAACTGGCTCGATGAGACCGGCCGTGACGGCGTGCATTACGGGCCTTACAGCGGCATGTGCATAGAGCCGCAATTTGCCCCGAATGATGTGAACATGCCTAATTTCGGCGAATCGCTGACAAAAGCGGGGACCATTTATGAGCGGCATATTACCTATAGAGTAGATTTACTCAATGGCTGACAAAAACGATAATATATTTTACAATTAAAGTATGATACTTGACCGGTTGTGCCAAGCACAGCCGGTTTTATTTATATTGATATACCTGTTTACCAAGGAGGTTAAGACCTATGGACGCATTTACATTTCATAATCCGACCAAAATCGTATTTGGCAAGGACTGTGTAGCTCAATTAGAGCAAGATTTGGCAAAATACGGTCAAAACGTGCTGTTAACCTATGGCGGTGGCAGTATTAAACGCAACGGCATCTATGACGACGTCATGGCGCAACTTAAAGCGGCCGGTAAAAACGTCATTGAACTAAGCGGTATTATGTCCAATCCGCGTACTGAAAAAGTGCAGGAAGGGCTGATTTGTGCCGTGAACATAAGATAGATTTCATCTTGGCGGTAGGCGGCGGATCCGTTATTGATTGCTCCAAATTCATTGCGGCAGTGGCTAAAACAGAGCCCGGCTATGACTGGTGGGAGCACATGTTTATGAAGCGTGAAAACGTAACCGATGCGTTACCGTTTGGTGTTGTGCTTACCATGTCAGCCACAGGCAGTGAAATGAACAATCGCGGCGTTGTGACCAATTGGGAATCGCAGAAGAAAATGGGCGGTTACGGCGATGCGCTGTTCCCTCAGTTCTCCTATTTAGATCCGGTCTACACCTATTCCATGCCGCATAATCAGATGATTAACGGTATTTGCGATATGCTCTCCCATTTGATGGAACAGTACTTCTCCTTGCCGGAAACCAACAACTTGAGCGATGCCTCATTGAAGCGGCTTTTAAAAACATCATGGCTAACGCAGCTGTTGCCATTAAAAATCCGGAAGACTATGAAGCTCGTTCCAACCTCATGTGGGGTGCAACGTTAGCTTTGAACGGTATTATGGGGCTTGGCAAAAACAGGATTGGATGGCCCATCAGATTGAACATGCGTTGTCCGCTTTTTACGACATTCCGCATGGTGCGGGCCTCGCCATTGTACATCCAATGTTACTTCGTTATATTTACAAAGATCATTTACCTCGTTTTGTTCGCTTTGCTAAAAATGTATGGGGTCTCAGCGAAGACGAATACGCCAACGAAGCCACCTTGGCCTTGGCCGGTATCGATGCGTTGCGCGCTTATTTCAAATCCATCGGGGCTCCCACAACTCTTACCGAAGTGGGTATTCCGGCTGAAGCGTTGCCTAAGATTGCTGAAAAATCTAACAGATATCCGACATCCTATACCAACTTTACGACGGAAGATATTTTGGCGATTTATCAGAGCGCGTTATGATTAATTTTCGATAATTAATTGATAAGAGCTTTTCAAGTGTTTAAAGAAAATTACAATATATATACCGAAACTTTACATAAATGAACTGTTTGTTCATTGCTATTAATAAATAGAAGTGTTAGTATAACAGTAGCATATGGCTCTTAAGAGCTCTTGGTGATGGCGGCATCACCTACGAAAGCCGGCACGAAAGTGTCGCTTTTTTGGGATAAATTCAAATCGGATATTATTGGGTAAGGGGAATTAGCTATGACATGGGATGACTACAAAGATTACGTAAAATCGCTTAGTGATGAAGATCGGGAAAATATGGAATTGATAGAAAAGCTGGCTGAGATTGCGACACGCCATTTAAAAGATAAAGGGGAGTAGCGAAAGCAAATTCGCTTGAGCAGATGTAGTATTAAATAGACTTTTTGCGGCAGAAAGTATTTATGGTAAATACAATAGCTGTTTGTAAAAAGATAAAACTCAATAAATTCTATTTCCTTTGAGGCGGTCTTATTTCTATTGACCGCCTCTTTTGTTCCATTCATCGAAAACTCGTTTACGCCTTTTCTAAAATAACATACAATGCTATCAGATAAAGATAGGTTATAAAATATCTTACAGCATAGTTTATTGCATTTATTTTAGTAGGTTTATGTTTATGGAAATGAACGGGCTTTATTTAGTCATTGCTTCGGCCCTCATACTCGTAATTGCCTATCGCTTGTACGGGTCATTCGTGGCGGCTAAAGTATTAACAGTAAATCAATATCGCACAACCCCGGCGGTAGCGATTAATGACGGGGTAGACTATGTACCAACCAACAAATGGGTTACTTTCGGTCAGCACTTTGCAGCGATTGCCGGTGCCGGTCCTTTGGTTGGTCCTGTAATTGCCGCTCAGTTCGGTTACTTACCGGGCGTGCTCTGGATTTTGATTGGTTCCGTATTAGCCGGTGCCGTTCACGACTTCGTGTTGCTTTTTGCATCCGTTCGTTATAACGGTAAATCCATTGCGGATATTGCAAAATCCGAAATTTCCAGCGTTGCCGGTATGGGCACGTTGCTTGCTACTTTGTTCTTGCTCATCATCACGATGGCCGGTATGGCAGCCGTAGTTGCCAACTCCCTTGAAAACTCCCCATGGGGCTTTTTCACAGTAAGTGCTACGATTCCTATCGCCGTATTCATCGGTATTTACCTTCGTTGGATTCGCCCGGGCAAAATTCGTGAAGCCACTGTTATCGGTGTAGCTTTAATCATGGCCGCTGTTGTATACGGTCCTGACATCGCTCATTCTTCTTTGGCCCCTTACTTCACTTGGGATCGTAAATCCATTCAAATCATGTTGGCTGTTTACAGCTTCTTCGCAGCCGCTCTACCGGTTTGGTTATTATTAGCTCCACGTGGTTACTTGTCCACTTACATGAAAGTCGGCACCATCGGTGCATTAGCCTTAGGTATTATTCTTGTTATGCCGGTTCTTCAAATGCCAGCTTTCTCCGACTATGTAAACGGCGGTGGCCCTGTACTTAGCGGTTCCGCAGTTCCATTCGTATTCATCACCATTGCTTGTGGTGCGTTGTCCGGTTTCCATGCGACCGTATCTACCGGTACAACTCCTAAAATGATTACGAATGAAAAAGAAATGCTCCCAATCGGTTACGGTGCGATGCTTACTGAAGCCTTCATCGCTATGATGGCTTTGATTGCAGCAACCAGCTTACATCCAAACGATTACTTTGCAATTAACTCCACTACGGAAACTTTCTCCGCATTGGGTCTTCAAGTTCAAGAATTGCCAATGCTTTCCCAGATGGTAGGGGAAGACTTGATGCACTGTCCGGGCGGCGCTGTATCCTTGGCAGTTGGTATGGCTCACATTTTCTCCAAAATTCCTAACATGTCTCACTTGATGAGCTACTGGTACCACTTCTGTATCATGTTCGAAGCCTTGTTCATCTTGACTTTGATCGATACCGGTACTCGCGTAAGCCGTTATATGGTGCAGGAATTATTGGGTATGGCTTGGCCAAAAATGAAAGACGCTCACTGGTTACCGGGCGTTTACATTGCGTCCTTCCTCGTATGTTTCACTTGGGGTTACCTCGTATTACAAGGTAACATCGGTACCATTTGGCCATTATTCGGCGTATCCAACCAGCTCTTAGCAACTATGGGTCTCGCCATCGGTACAACGGTTATCATGCACCTTGGCCACAAACGCTATGCATGGGTAACGATGATTCCATGTTTCTTCATTGCCATCATCACTGTTATGGCTGACTATCAAAACGTATTCGGCAACTACATTCCGGAAGGTCAGTGGATGCTCGTTGGCGTTAGTGTAGTCATGTTCATCTTGGTAGCAGTCGTTATGGTTGAAGCGGTTCGCAGCTGGATTCGTTTGGCAAAACAGCCGCAAGATTTCCGTACCGAAGCTGATATCGAAGAGGAAACTCTCGAAGATATGGAACCTGAAAACGTTTAATCGAACGTTAATAGGCTAAAAAGTAAACGACTAATAGCTTACAAACATAAATGTACGCCCTTAAATTATGCTGTTAAGCAGATAAAAAATGCCATAGACACGTTGCTCGGTGAAAACCGTAGTAACGATGCCTATGGCATTTGTCGTATATTGTTAAAATGTTTGAAGCTGATTGTTGAGGCTAGCTTATTAATTAAGCATTTGATGCTTTGTCGTATAGTCCAAGTCGTTGTCTTATAGTCCGCGGCTTTCTTAGCTGATGCCCAACAATTCTTTAATCAGTTTAACCTGTGCCTTGCTCACTGGAATATCTACGAGCTCTTGGCCTTTGGCCGTCTGCTGGGGCAAACGTAACCAATAAGTGCCTTTGAACCACGGAATGACTTCCTGCACTTTATTTAAGTTGACGATATAACTGCGGTGAACGCGGAAGAGGGATGTGCCTTTTAAGCGATCCTGTAACTCCGTCAGCGTTTTATTGGAGCCGTATTTACCGGTATCGGTATGAACGTCGAGACGGCCCGATTCACCGGTAATGTAGTTGATGCTGTCGATGTCGATGAGCATGATGTGGGCACCGTCATCAACGGCCAGTTTATTAGTGCGGATAACAGGCTTGATGCTTTGATCGTTTGCGTCGTTCTGCTTTGCACCGGCTACGCTGATAGCTTCGGGAGCACTTTTGGCTCCGGTGGCCGCAACTGATGTAGCATTGTTAGCGGCTGCATGGTTAGCGGTTGTACCATTACTTGCGGCTGCGTTACCGGCGGCTCCGGTGCCGTGTGACTGCGTATGGCCGGTGGCTCCCACCAATTTTTGCACATGCTGAACCGCTTTAGCCAAACGGTCATCTTCAATCGGTTTTACCACATAGTCTAAAGCCTGCAGCTCGAAGGCTTTGAGGGCATATTCATCATAGGCCGTGGCAAAGATGATTTTGCTATCCGGTGAAATGTCGTGAATGACTTGAGCCAGTTCCAAACCGGACAGACCGCGCATATGGATATCAAGGAAGATTAAAGCCGGTTTTTCACGGGTAATTAAAGAAATCGCGGCCGTAGCGTTGTCGCTTCGCCGATAATATCGATTACATCACTGTGGTTGGTAGTGAGTAAGTACCGCAGCTCGTCGCGAGCCGGCGCTTCATCATCAATAAGGATGGTGCGAATCATAGAATCGCCTTTCTATTCCGTTCGTTCCGGTGTCGGATCGGATTCCGGTTGAACTTTAGGGATGCGGATAACAACGGTGGTGCCTTCTTCAGGAACCGAAGTAATTTCAAGACCGTACGGGGCACCGTAGAGACCGCGCAAGCGGTGATGCACATTGCTAAGTCCGATATGACCTTGTGGCGGATGTTCCAGATAATATCCGGGTCGCCTTGGAAACCGACGCCGTCATCGGTAACGGTGATTATAATATCCGTGTCCGTCATGGTTCCTTCAATGGCGATGGAACCGCCCACCTCGCGCGGTTGGAGACCGTGCTTGATGGAGTTTTCAATAATCGGTTGCAGCGTTAAGGACGGGATGCCGTAGCTGAAAATAGCGGGGTCCAAATTATGCGTTACGAATAACTTATCGCCGTGGCGGGCAATGGCAATTTCAAGAAAACCGCTGACCTGAGCCCATTCTTTTTCAAACATAATAACGCGGCCCGTATACTGCAAGGTAAAACGGAAAATTTGCGAGAATTTGATGAGCAAACGCTTGCCAGCTCCGGATTGGTACGAATCAATGAGGAAATGGTATTCAGCGTATTGAACAGAAAATGCGGATTAATCTGGGTATGTAATGCCTGCATTTTCGCTGCCTCGGTCAAACGACGTTGGTAGTCGATTTCCGTCAGCTCCAGCTGGGTTGAAAATAAGTCAGCCAGACCTTGAGCGAAGGCAATATCCGACGAATCCGGATGATAGGACGGCGATGTATAATACATCTTCAACGTACCGATGATACGCGTTTTTATCATGAGCGGTACCACAATGGCACTGCTGAGCGTACAGTTCGGTGGTACAACCGATTTCAGCTGGCGAGTAGGCGATATGAATCGTACCGGACGTCAACGAATCGATGGTTACATGCGTCAAATGGTCATTCATGCCGGGCGCATGGTGATTGCTTTCGGCCCCGATATAGGCGAGAACCTGCTTCGTATCCGTAATAGACACCGCGTCGTAGGGGCTGTGCTTTTTAATAATTTGCACAACCGCATTGGCCGAATCCGGATTAAGACTTTACGGAAATAACGTACCGTTTCGCGGGCGATGGACAAGATATTTTGACTCTGATTCGCCTTTTGCTGCGTCCGTTGGTAGAGGCCTGCTTTGATGATATACATGAAAAGGGCAAGGCCTAACGAGTTGGCAATCGTCATCGGTACAGCGATGCTGTTTACGAGGGCGTATGCTTGGTCATAGGGCTGAGCGACGAGCAAGATGATAAGCATCTGCAGAATCTCGCCGAAGAACCCGATACCGAGGCAATCGGCCACGGAATGAGCTTGCCTTTGTAGTATTTTGAAAAGACCGGCCAAGAACCTTCGGTGATGGAGGAAATGGCACAGGCAAGGGCCGTAAAACCACCCAACGAATAGCGGTGCAAGCCGGACACGATACCGACGGACGTGCCGAGGTACGGGCCGCCAATGAGACCGGCCGCCATGATACCAATCATGCGCGAGTTGGCAAGGGCATCCTGAATGGGAATCCCGCCGTAGGTGCCGAGGATGGCGATGCTGGAAAAAATGACCGTAAAGGCGATGCGGTCGAACCACGATAGTTTGTTGACCATGAGACGGTCGAAAAGTTTGAGCTTGAAACGATGAGCCCCAGTATGACGGCATAGCTGATGCGTTTTATCATTTCAAGTAAAGTATGTCGATAGCCATGAAAAATCCTTTCGTTAATGCAATTTATTGTTATTATTATATCACAGATGCAAAATACTAAAGGATAGCCATAGGGTTATATTAAGATTGCAAAATGGTCATTTTTCGATTGTGAAACGATGACGAATTTAGTAAAATAAAACCATCTAAAACATAGGTGAGATTAGGCAAGATTGAATGATTGATTACCTGTCACAGTGACAGTTTAGTTTGATAGGAGGCATAGTATGTGTTGGTGCGATATCGTATTTAAATCCGGGGCAAACCGTTTAGGCAGGGTCTCGAAGGTACCCTTCATT
>ENA-OQIC01000174-OQIC01000174.1-human-gut-metagenome-genome-assembly--contig:-NODE-174-length-29456-cov-9.395308_pt1 | contig 29456 bp, 33 predicted proteins | sample MGYA00242572_ERZ504736 | MGnify/ENA primary metagenome ERZ504736 (study PRJEB26092, sample SAMD00036201) | human gut metagenome | host: Homo sapiens | study: EMG produced TPA metagenomics assembly of...
GTCCCAATGATAATTTCCATTTGGAGAACAGCCATGTGCTGCCTGCCATGATTCGTAAGATTCATTTGGGAAAATGCCTGAATGAAGGGGACTGGGACGCGGTGCGTAAAGATATGAATCTTCGTCCCGTAGAGGGGATAGACGGTTCGCATACGGATGAGGAGATTCTCTCCATTCTGAAAAAGTATGGTATAACCGGGCAGGAAGTAACTTTGTGGGGAACAGGCAAGCCGTTGCGTGAGTTCTTATGGAGTGAGGAGATGGCTGATGCCAGTGTCTATATCATGGAGCATGTGGATTTTAAGGATACCTATGCTGCCGGCTCCAAGGATATCCGCAACTGTCATATCAATATCGGTACGGGGAAAGAAATCACCATTGCCCAACTGGCGGACAAGATTGTCAAGGAGGTGGGTTATCAGGGCAAACTGACTTTTGACGCTACGAAACCGGACGGCACTATGCGTAAGATGACGGATGTAAGCAAATTGCACCGGCTGGGCTGGCAGCATAAGATTGATATAGAAGAAGGGGTACACAGAATGTACCAATGGTACTTGTCTAAAGGATGAAGATGTAAGATTATAGATCTTGCGGGCATAAGATTATAAATCTTTCACATGCAAGATTATAGATCTTTCAAGCATGACATATAAAAATTTCCGGCATAACTTTCAAGAAGCTATGCCGGAAACTGCCCTAAAAACTATGTGGATAGATTGTAAAAATCTTCTGCCGTTTTCTTTATTCTTTCGGGAAGCATTTTTTATTTTACCGCTTTCAGTGCGGCCTCATAATTCGGTTCCTGGGTTATTTCGGGAACAAGTTCGGTATAAACCACTTTTCCTTCCGGGTCAATCACTACAACCGAGCGTGCCAATAATCCTGCCAAAGGACCATCAGTCATCAATACACCATATTTTTCAGCGAAATCGGAAGTATAGCGATAATCAGACAAAGGAATAACGTTGGTGATGCCTTCAGTAGTGCAGAAGCGTCCCTGGGCGAATGGCAGGTCTTTAGAGATTGCCAATACCACCGTATTGGGCTGGTTTGCAGCCAGCTGGTTGAACTTGCGTACGGAAGTAGCGCACACGCCGGTATCCATACTGGGGAAAATGTTCAGAATCAGATATTTGCCCTTCCCGTCTTTTAATGTATAATTGCTCAAATCTCCTTTTACCAATGTAAATTCCGGAGCTGAGGTTCCTGCTTTCACAAATTCTCCGGCTAGTGTTACCGGTGTGCCTTTAAATGCTGTTTTTGCCATAATTTTATTATATTTTAGTTCGATACTGTAATGATAACAAATTTAAATGGAAAAAAGTTCATTCTTTTTTATTTTCTTCCTTTATAAATCAGGAAACCTACTATTAAAATGCCGATAGCTATAAAGCAATATCCTAACTCGTGGCTGTATTCGGTGACGGTACTCAATAACTGCTCTTCGGGAACCACTGATTGCAGATAGTAACCGATGGCTGCAGGATGGCATTCCAGATACCTGCTCCCAGCGTTGTGTACAGCAGGAAAGTGGATAATTTCATCTTGGCCAGACCGGCAGGAATGGAGATAAGCTGGCGGACGGCAGGAATAAGACGTCCGATAAAGGTGGAGAGTGCCCCATGCTTGTCAAAGTAGTGTTCCGCGTTCTGAACCTTGGCTTCATCAATCAGGCACATGTGTCCGAAGCGGCTGTTCGCAAATTTATAAACCAGCGGACGGCCTACGAAATAGGCTATATAATAATTGATGATGGCTCCTATATTGGCTCCGATGGTCGCAAATATAACTACCAGAAATACATTCAGGTCACTGTTTCCTCCGGCAGCCTTATAGGCGGCGGGCGGCACTACCACTTCCGAGGGGAAAGGGATAAAAGAGCTTTCGATGGCCATTAATAACGTTATTGTCCAATAATTCAAGTGGTCCAGACACCACTGGATAAATGCAACTGATTCCATAAAATTATTATAAATATTTGTTTAAGTTAATCTTGCCTGTGCTGACATCTTCTTTAATGGCACGCAGCGCTTCATTGAAGTAGGTGTCGGTCATCAGTATGGTATCGCCGGTTCCCATGGTGGCGTACATATCCGGAATTTCTTTTCTGATTTTAGCCAGATAGTGCATGAACGAAGCGGATTCCTGCTGGTGGTAATAACCGTAAGCCAGAAAAAAGTAAGTGGCATCGGCATCCTCCGGAAATTCTTTGTTTATTAGTTCGAAGTACTGGTTGGCATATTCAAAATTATGTTCGTCAAAATATAGAGAGCCGATTTTGAACAGCACATCAAACCGTTCCTCCTTCGGGGTAAACTCCAATGCACGTGTGAATTGATGTTCCGCATTGCGGAGGTTGTTTTCTTGTTCCTCTTCGCTGATATCGCTTTTTTGAGCTTCTATTGTAAAGAAGCGTCCGGCTGCGATACGTATTTCGGCATCATGTTCGTTCAGCTCCAATGCTTGGTTGATATATTTGTATCCGTTTTCGGTATGCCCCAGATAGGCATGACAGAGCGCCGTGTCAGAATATAACTCGGCCAATTCGTAGTCGGTCAGACCCGATTTCCGGTTTATCAGCTTTTCTATATAGCTGATGGCTGAAGCATGATCCCGCATCTCCAGATAGATTTGTGCCAGTGCCAGATAGGCTTTCGTCTTGTTTTTGCTCACATTGGCCAGACGGAGATAGTAGTCGCAGGATTCCTTTAAATTGCCTGCCTGGTGGTAACCAAATGCTTTCAAAGTCAATGAATCTGTATTTTCATCATCAATGGCTAATGCGAAATCCAAGGCTTCGTTCGCCTCTTCGTATTGGCATTGTTGCAGATGGCATTTCCCCAGTTCGTTCCAATGCTCGATGGAATAGGGATACTCGTTCAGGGTCATGTTCAGGTAGGGGATGGCCAAGTCGGGCTTGTTGAACGTGCTGTAATAATCGCACAGCACATCGCGGAGGCGTTGGTTGGTTTTGGGCAGGGTTTGCATGTCGGAATGAGCAAACAGGCAGTCTACCCATTGTCCGGCATATTCTTCCTGATTGGCGTTAGTATAGTCCTGGATGATATCCAGCAGCGTATCCACTTCGTACTCCTCGTCCATGGCCAGTTGTTTGAATATCTCCTCGGCCTCTTCTATGCGGTTCTCCTCCATCAGCATGTCAGCTTGCAGGAACCTGCATTCACGGTCGGTGCTGTTGGCGATGAGTTGCGCTACCACTTTGGCTTCTTCCTTTTTGTTTTGCAGCATCAGGGAGCGTATCCGGAAAACCAGGGCGTCTGTGTTTTCGGGATGTAATTGGAGAGTGAGGTCTATGGCCTTGTCTGCATCTTTATGTCTTCCTTTTAAAGTGTAGTATTCGGCGATATCGATCAGTTCATCAGCTTCAAAATAAGCGGGGGTATGGTTCTCCACCATACCCTCGTATTTTGCCAATGCTTCTTTAAATTCCGGGTCTTCAAAGTAAGAAGACATGTCGTAGTTCATAAGCTTGTTTTTATTTATTGATTTTGCTCCAGGTATCTTTTAAAGATACGGTGCGGTTGAACACCAGATGTTCCGGTGTAGAGTCTTTGTCTACATTGAAATAACCGATGCGTTGGAACTGCAAGTAATCCAGCGGTTTGGCATCGGCCAGATATTTCTCTACATAGCAGTTGGTTAATACATTCAACGAATCGGGGTTGATCATTTCTTTCATGGCTTCCAGTGCGTCGCAGTTCTTTGCTTCGCGGATGGCGGCCATCTCATCACGCGGGTTCTCCACTTTCCACAGGCGGTCGTACAGGCGTACTTCGGCAGGCAGACAGTGTGCGCAGCTTACCCAGTGGATGGTACCTTTGATTTTGCGGTTGCTGCCCGGCATACCTGTTTTGCTGTCGGGATCGTATTCGCAGTATACCTCCACCACGTTGCCGTTGTCGTCTTTCTTGCAGCCTGTGCATTTCACGATGTATCCGCTTTTCAGACGCACTTCCTGTCCCGGAGTCATACGGAAATATTTCTTCGGGGCGTCTTCCATGAAGTCGTCGCGTTCTATCCACAGTTCGCGGCTGAATTCGATGGTGTGTGTGCCTGCCGACGGATCTTCCGGGTTGTTGACAGCTTCCATTTCCTCCACCTGTCCTTCGGGATAGTTGGTAATGATCAGTTTCACCGGATTGATGACTGCCGATACACGGGTGGCACGGCTGTTCAAGTCTTCGCGGACAGCACTTTCCAGCAGGGCGAAGTCATTCAGGGCATCGTAAGTGGTATAACCTATCTTGTCTACAAATTTGCGGATGGACTCAGGCGAGTAGCCGCGACGGCGGAAACCGCAGAGAGTCGGCATACGGGGGTCGTCCCAACCGTTTACCAGATGTTCTTTTACCAGAATCAGCAGGTTACGCTTGCTCATCAAGGTGTAGTTCAGGTTCAGTTTGTTGAACTCATACTGATGAGGACGGTTGTCGTCCAGATCTTTACCCTCTTTTACCCAGTCCACGAACAGGTCGTACAACGGACGGTGGGGTACGAACTCCAGGGTACACAGCGAATGGGTCACTCCTTCAAAATAGTCGCTCTGTCCGTGTGCAAAGTCATACATGGGGTATGCTTTCCAGGTTTCGCCTGTACGGTGGTGCGGAGTCTTTACCACACGATAAATAATAGGGTCGCGGAAGTGCATGTTGGGGCTTGCCATGTCTATTTTGGCACGGAGCACCATTTTGCCTTCTTCTATTTCACCGCTGTTCATTTTGTTGAACAGTTCCAGGCTTTCCTCGATGGGACGGTTGCGGTAAGGACTCTCGGTTCCGGGTTGGGTGGGAGTGCCTTTTTGTGCCGCGATTTGTTCGGAGTTCTGTTCGTCTATATAAGCCTTTCCTTCCTTTATCAGATTGACGGCGAAATCCCATAATTGCTGGAAGTAGTCGGATGCATAATATTCGTTTCCCCACTGGAATCCGAGCCATTGGATGTCCTCCTTGATGGCTTCCACGTATTCCATATCTTCTTTGGTCGGGTTGGTGTCGTCAAAACGCAGGTTACATACGCCACCATAGCGTGCAGCTATCCCGAAATCCAGACAGATGGCTTTGGCATGACCGATGTGCAGGTAGCCGTTCGGCTCGGGCGGAAAGCGGGTTTGTACTTTCCCTCCGTTTTTACCTTCTCTCAGGTCGTTCTCAACTGCCTGTTCAATGAAGTTCAGACTTTTCTTCTCTGTAGCTTCTGTAGCGTTCATTTCAGTCATTGTGATATCAATTTTACACTTTTGCTGCAAAAGTACGCATTCTTTTTGGGATATCCTTTATTTCACAGGAATATATCCACCGTTTTTTATAATATTTTGCCCCTGGGGCGACAGGATATAGTCGATGAACGGGGTTACTTTTTCCTTATTGGCTACGTTGTAATAGTAGTAAAGAGGGCGTACTACGGGGTAAAGTTTCTTCTTTCCGTTTTCAAGGCTGGGCAGTACATAGTGCTTGCCGTCGTCGTAGGAAACGGCGATGGCTTTCACCCGGGGGGACAAGTAGGCCAGTCCCACATAGCCGATAGCGCCTTTGGTCTGGCTTACAGACTGGATCACGGCTCCGGTGGCGGGCATGGACAAGCTGCTGCTCATGTAGTTCTTGTTCTTCAGGGCGCTTTCTTTGAAAAATTCGTAAGTTCCGAAGAGGTTTCGCGGGAATAGACAATAATTTTCATATCGGGTCCTCCCAGTTGCTTCCAATTGGTTATCTTGCCGCGGAATATGGCTTCCAGTTGCTGGCGTGTCAGTTGGCTGACAGGGTTGGACGGGTTTACAATGACGGCCAGGGCATCATACGCTATGATTACTTCCTCCACTTCCTGTTTGGCGGCTTTCAGTTTCATCTTTTCGCTGAATTTGATGGGACGGGAAGCCATAGCGATATCTGTCGTGTTGTCCATCAGGGCGGAAATTCCCACTCCGGTTCCTCCGCCGGTGACGGTTACCCGCCGGTCGGGATCATCTTTCATGAAAATCTCGGCTGTTTCCTGTGACACAGGCAACACCGTGTCACTGCCTTTTATGCGTTGTGCGGTAATATTCAGACTACAAGCCAATAGAATAAAAAGAAATAGAGCTTTTAATTGATTCATAAGTTCTTATATTAATTCGTGTGCAAAAGAAACGTTTTCTTGTGTCATTTGTTTTACTGGTGTGTTACGATTCTGTTACGGGCAATATTCGCTGGCAAGGGTGGATTGAATCCGTCCTTGCGGGAAAATGGCAATAAGATCAGGATTGTCTTTGCTTGTAACAAGTTTGTAATATAATTGTAGCAAATACTTCAAGCTTCTTTCATATCACCTTAATATAAAGAGGCTTTTTTGCATCGGTTATTAAAATAGAAGACTAAAACTGTATGAAACGAGTTTGGGAAAAGATTGTAGAAGGGATATTGACTTGCAGCGGTTTTGTAACGAGCATTACTATTTTGCTGATTGTCGTATTCTTGTTTGCGGAAGCTTTGGGACTTTTTTAATAAAAAAGTCATAGAAGAGGGATATGTGCTGGCGGTGAATAAAGCCAATCCGGTGCAGGAACTGAGTGCGGCACAAATAAAAGACGTTTTTGACGAAGAGATTACCAACTGGAAAGAGTTGGGAGGACCGGACGCGGAGGTTAAAGTTTTCCGGTTGGAGGATATCACTTCCTATTTCTCGGAGGAAGAGCTGGGAGCCGAATACGAGAAAGCCCCCCGGTGCATCGGCGAGATCGTTGCCGGTAATCCAGGCATCATCGCCTTTGTTCCCTCCAAGTTTATAGAGAAGGATTTTCCGGGCCACCTGCTGAAAGACGAGTCTATTTCTTTTGACGAGGTTTTTGCTGGAAAGGAATGGTTCCCTACGGCTACTCCCGCCCCTCAGTTCGGATTTCTTCCTTTGATTACGGGTACGCTTTGGGTGAGTTTCTTTGCCATCCTGTTCGCTTTGCCTTTCGGCTTGTCGGTGGCGGTGTATATGTCCGAGGTGGCCGACCATCGGACCCGTAGTTTTCTGAAGCCGGTTATTGAATTGCTCAGTGGTATTCCGTCCGTGGTCTACGGTTTCTTTGGGTTGATAGTCATCGTACCGCTTATTCAGAAAGTCTTTAATCTGCCTGTGGGCGAGACCGGATTGGCCGGAAGTATTGTTTTGGCGATCATGGCACTCCCCACTATCATTACCGTAAGCGAGGATGCGATGCGGAATTGTCCCCGTGCCATGCGCGAAGCCAGTCTGGCATTGGGCGCTACCCGTTGGCAGACTATATATAAGGTGGTAATACCTTTCTCTGTTTCGGGAATCACTTCGGGCGTTGTCCTGGGCATCGGACGTGCCATAGGCGAGACGATGGCGGTGCTGATGGTTACAGGAAATGCGGCCGTGATACCCACCACTATTCTGGAACCGCTCCGTACCATTCCGGCGACTATTGCAGCGGAACTGGGAGAGGCTCCAGCCGGCGGCGCGCACTATGAAGCCCTGTTCCTGTTGGGAGTAGTGTTGTTTTTCATCACGATGCTTATCAACTTTAGTGTAGAATATATTTCATCAAGAACAAATAAATAATGTACTGATTTGCCGGTGTGCTAATGATCATGCGGCACACAGCGTAGCCAATGGGTATATGGATAGATTGACAAATGATTAATTAAGTATTTAAAATATGAAGCAAGATGTTTTCCCTGTCGGGCAAGGGGCGCGTAAAAGACGTTCGCAATGGCTGGCATTCGGCATTTTCAAACTGTTGAGTTATAGCATTGTCCTCATTCTGTTCGCCATTCTCGGTTTTATTATATATAAAGGTATAGGAGTAATCAGCTGGGAGTTTCTGACCACGGCGCCCAGTGACGGCATGACGGGTGGCGGTATATGGCCGGCATTGTAGGTACTTTTTATCTGATGGCGGGCAGTGCGCTGTTCGCTTTTCCGGTGGGAGTGATGAGTGGCATTTATATGAACGAGTATGCGCCGAAAGGCAAGCTGGTCCGCTTTATCCGGATGATGACCAATAACCTGAGCGGTATTCCGTCCATTGTGTTCGGTTTGTTTGGTATGGCACTGTTTGTGAAATACATGGGGTTCGGCGACAGCATCCTGGCCGGTTCTTTGACGTTGGGATTGCTTTGTGTACCTTTGGTGATACGCACCACCGAAGAAGCCTTGAAGGCGATTCCCGACAGCTTCCGTGAAGGGAGTCTGGCTTTGGGCGCGACCAAGCTGCAAACCATCTGGCATGTGATTCTGCCTATGGGGATGCCCAACATCATTACCGGACTGATTCTGGCTTTGGGACGTGTATCGGGTGAAACGGCGCCCATCTTGTTTACGTGTGCCGCTTACTTCCTGCCGCAACTGCCGCATAGCATTCTGGACCAATGCATGGCATTGCCTTATCACCTTTATGTGATTTCTACCAGCGGAACGGATATGGAGTCACAGCTTCCTTTGGCATACGGTACGGCGTTGGTACTGATCCTTATTATTTTAATTATAAACCTGTTGGCAAATGCACTCCGCCGGTATTTTTCCAACAAAGTAAAAACGAATTAATAATTTGTCGGTGTGCCGATGGGTTGCGCTGTGTACCGCACGGACATTGGTACATTAGCACATAGACAAATCAGCAAATTATTAAAACATTAAGAATATGAATAAGATAGATGCAAAACATGTAAATTTTTTCTATGGTGATTTTCAGGCACTGAAAGATATAAGCATGACGATTGAAGAGAAATCGGTGGTGGCTTTCATAGGCCCGTCCGGTTGTGGCAAGTCCACCTTCCTCCGTCTGTTCAACCGCATGAACGACCTCATTCCCGGCTCTCGTCTGGAGGGGGAGATTTTGATTGACGGGAGAAATATATACGACAAGTCCGTGCAGGTGGACGAGTTGCGCAAGAGCGTAGGGATGGTCTTTCAGCGTCCCAACCGTTTCCGAAAAGCATTTTCGAGAATGTGGCCTACGGTCTTCGGGTAAATGGGGTGAAAGATAATGAGTTTATCCGCCACAGGGTGGAGGAAACCTTGAAAGGAGCCGCATTGTGGGATGAGGTGAAGAATAAGTTGAAAGAGTCTGCGTTTGCCCTGTCCGGTGGTCAGCAGCAGCGGTTGTGCATAGCCCGTGCCATGGCCGTATCTCCTTCGGTTCTGCTTATGGATGAACCGGCTTCGGCACTGGACCCTATCTCTACAGCCAAGGTAGAAGAGTTGATTCATGAGCTGAAGAAAGAATATACCATCGTTATTGTCACCCACAACATGCAGCAGGCCGCGCGTGTCAGTGACAAGACAGCCTTCTTCTATATGGGCAATATGGTGGAATATGATGATACGAAGAAAATATTTACGAATCCGGGCAAGGAAGCGACCCAGAATTATATTACAGGGCGTTTCGGGTAAAGCATTCATCACAGCGTTGCACAGATGGGAGATAAGATAAAGCTGGAACTGATGTGCCACAGCCCGATGCGGGCTTGCTTGCTTTTCAGATCTAATGGTACGGATTTGTCTTTTTATTCTTCTGTCCGGAAAATTAAAATCAGTGTGAATCTGCGCAATCTGCGGTGAAAGAAATAATGATAAACAAAACAAGAATTAAGAATATGGTGAAATTTATAGAATCAGAACTTGTATCACTGAAGAAGGAAGTGAACGAGATGTGGACATTGGTTTACAATCAGCTGGACAGGGCAGGAGAGGCTGTGCTGACCTTTAACCGTGACCAGGCACAGCAAGTCATTGTCCGTGAGAAAAGGGTGAATGCGTTCGAGTTGAAAATAGACAGTGATGTAGAGGACACTATCGCTCTATACAATCCGGTAGCCATTGACCTGCGTTTTGTGCTGGCCATGTTCAAGATAAACAGTGATTTGGAGCGTTTGGGAGATTTTGCCGAAGGCATAGCCCGTTTTGTGGTGAGAAGCGAGGAAACCGTGCTGGATAGTGAACTGCTCCACAGCCTGCGTATAGAAGAGATGCTGAGACAAGTGCTCGGTATGCTCGAAATGACCAAGAACGCGTTGAATGAAGAAAATCTGGAATTAGCCCTCAATGTATTCAGTAAAGATAATTTGCTGGACGAAATCAATGCGGCTGCCCCTGCCGTCCTTACAAAATATCTGGAAACACACCCCGATAATTTCCTGACTTGCCTGGAACTCGGCACCGTTATCCGTAAGCTGGAACGTGCCGGAGACCATATACCAATATCGCCGAAGAAATTGTTTTCTTCATCGATGCAAAGGTGCTGAAACATCGCGATAAGGTAGATGGACATTTCTTGGGAAAAGAAAAAACTCATTAAAATGCTGTTTTAGTCTATATTTTTGCTACCTTTGTATATATAATGAGGCCGATAAAGATCATTTTGAATAATAATCTGCCAAAAAAGACAGAAAAATCTAAAAACATGTTGTATGGCATAGTTTTTTATTTGGCTGGTTTAAAAAAAGGCTCGATATTTGCATCGTTATCCTGAAAACAATCTTTTTACCTTAAAAAAAAACTAATACCTATTGAAAACTTAAAAAGGGGGCTTTGTGAAAAGACCCCTTTTTTATTTGCTGCATAATGGTTCTTCCGGTGTTAAATTTCACCTATTTATTGGTCAATATGTAAGATTTCTGTATTTATTAGCTTATATTAGCAACTTTCTTTTAAGTTAATGCTTAACTTTGTTCCCTCATAAAAATAGCGGTGAAAAGAATGAAGACAAAATATATCAAGTCGTTTCTACTATTTTTGTTATTAGGATGCTGCATTTCGGTGTCAGCTCAAAATATACAAGGCGTTGTAACAGACTCATTGACGAATGAACCCATACCCTACTTGTCAGTCTTTTATGAAGGAAAAGGCGTAGGAAGTATTACCGATAATGATGGAAATTATAAGGTCGAAACCCGTAAAGGCTGGAATAAACTCACCTTTTCGGCGGTGGGATATGTAACAAAAGTGGTGAATATAATTCCCGGCGTCACCAAGAACCTGAATGTGAGGATGAGACCGGATGATATCATGCTGGACGAAGTGGTGGTGAAGCCCAAACGAGAGAAATACTCCCGTAAGAATAATCCGGCAGTGGAACTGATGAAGAAGGTGATCGCTCATAAAAAGAATAATAAGCTGAGCGAGAACGATTACTATCAGTACAATAAGTATCAGAAGATCACGATGTCACTGAATGATGTGACTCCCGAGATGCTGGAAAAAGGCATGTATAAAAAGATGCCTTTCCTGAAAGACCAGATCGAACTTTGCGAGGAAACCAATAAATTCATCCTTCCTATTTCGGTGGACGAGACCGCTTCGCAGAAATTTACCGTAAACATCCCAAGAGTGAGAAGACCATTATCAAAGGAATGAGCTCTACGGGGGTGAACGAGCTGTTTGCAACGGGAGATATGCTGAGCACGGTGCTGAAGGATGTATTTACGGATGTGAATATTTACGACAATGATATCCGTCTGTTGCAGTATCCTTTCATCAGCCCTATTTCGTCCAGTGATGCCATCTCTTTTTATAAGTTTTACATTATGGACACCACATTCGTGGACAAGGACAAGTGTTTCCATCTCACCTTCGTTCCCAATAACTCGCAGGACTTCGGTTTTACGGGGCATCTTTACGTATTGGCCGACTCGTCTTATACGGTGAAGAAATGTACAATGAACCTGCCCAAGAAATCGGGGGTGAACTTTGTAGACAATATGGATATTATTCAGGAGTTCGAGCAATTGCCCAATGGGGAGTGGGTGTTGAAAACCGATGACATGATTGTGGAGATGACCTTGATGAAGATCATGCAAGGATTCCAGATACGAAGGACTACCCGTTACTCTGATTATGCCTTCGATGAGCTTCCGCAGCAACTTTTCAAGCGTAAGGGGGCCGAGATCAAAGAGGCGGACGCCATGATGCGCGGAGACGATTTCTGGAATCAATACCGGCCGGTTCCGCTTACGCAGACCGAGAGTTCTATGGATATGCTGGTAAAGCGTCTGGAGCAGATGCCGGGATTCAAATATGTGATTTTTGTATTGAAGGCGTTTATCGAGAACTTTGTGGAAACCGGGACCAAGGAGCATCCCAGCAAGGTAGATATCGGTCCGGTAAACACCATGATCTCCAATAACTATATCGACGGATTGCGTCTGCGTATGAGCGCGCAGACCACGGCCAACCTGAATCCGCATCTGTTCTTCAAGGGATATTACGCTTACGGATTCAAGGATCATCGTTCCAAGTATATGGGTGAGGTGGAATACTCTTTCAACAAGAAGGAATACCTGCCGCGCGAGTTCCCGAAGAACTCCATCACGTTCAGCTATCAGTATGATGTGATGTCTCCCACGGATAAGTTCCTGAAGACAGATAAAGACAACGTGTTCGTATCTTTCAAGACTTCTACGGTAGACCAGATGTCCTACGTGCGGAATATCGCCTTGAAGTATGAGAACGAGACACAGTTTGGCCTGAAGACCACGGTGGAAGTGAAACACAGCACAGACGAGCCTACCGGCGGTCTGGCCTATATAACCAATGATGACCAGAAAACGTTGGTTCCTGAGATTCAGACCATGGAAGCCTCCCTGGCCTTCCGTTACGCTCCGGGTGAGACATTTGTCAATACCAAGCAACGCCGTATTCCGGTTTCTTTTGACGCTCCGGTATTTACGCTGTCGCACACGGCCGGTTTCAAGGGCGTGCTGGGCGGAGAGTATAACTATAACTTGACAGAGATCGGGCTGTACAAGCGTTTCTGGTTCTCGTCATGGGGTAAGATCGACATGTTCGTGAAAGGCGGTGCGCAGTGGAACAAAGTTCCGTTCCCGTTGCTGATCATGCCGGCGGCCAACTTGTCCTATATCCTGCAGCGCGAGACTTTCAACTTGATTAATAATATGGAGTTCCTGAACGACCGTTACGCCTCTCTGGATGTATCGTGGGATTTGAACGGTAAGATTTTCAACCGTATTCCTTTGCTGAAAAAACTGAAGTGGCGTGAGGCTATCGGCTTCAAGATGCTGTATGGTCATTTAACCGACAAGAACAATCCGATGAAGCATCCGGGTGACAGCGAGCTCTTCCTGTTCCCGACCCGTGACGGACGTCCTACCAGCTTTGTGATGGACCCGAAGACCCCGTACATGGAATGCTCTGTGGGTATTCACAATATTTTCAAGATATTGCACATAGACTATGTCCGCCGTCTGAATTATCTGGATCATCCCGATGCGAACAAATGGGGCGTGCGGTTTATGGTGATGATGACGTTCTGATGCAAGGAGAGAACTCCGATGGAGTGTGAAATGAAGAAACCGAGGTAAGAACTTGTATCGTTCAAATAAAAGGTTTATCTTTGTTCCAGTACCTAAAGTTGGTGAAAAGTATGTTATGCTTAGATGAATGTAAGGCAAAGTTAGTTAGTTTCAAACAATGTTTTGGGCATGAGTTTGGAATTAAATCAATTGGTATCTTCGGTTCGGTTGCACGTCAAGAGAACAGGGAAGATAGTGATTTGGATATTGTTGTAGATATTGATAATCCTACTTTATCCACTATGTACACTTTGAAGACTGTTTTGACGGAAATGTTTCATTGTGAAATTGATTTAGTGCGTTTCCGTTCCTCACTGCCTCCATTTTTGAAACAGAATATTGAAAAAGAAGCCATTTATGTATAAAGGAGGACGACTAACCATTTGCGACAGGTTAACCCAGATAAAAGAATCCATTTACTATATACAGCAATGGAGTAAAGAAATAAATTGTGCTGATGATTTTTTAGCCTCCATGGATAAAGTGATGGTGTTCAATGCATGTGTTATGCGCCTTCAAGTAATAGGTGAACAGGTAGGAAAGTTGTTGTTTTTACAACCATCACCGCTTTCTGAATATAAGGAAATTCCTTGGTTGGCTATTTATGATATGCGCAATCTTATTTCGCATGAATATAGTAATGTAGACGAGCAGATAGTATTTACTACTATAAAGAATGACCTTATAGAATTGGATAAGGTTATTACAGTCCTATTGAATAAATATTTGTAAAACTTGAATCTTTTATTGTGATTACGAAATATACCCATCTCTTATTTTCTTATCAAAAGTAAGTTTTCCTATTTTTTAAGCGCTTTTATTGTGTAATACACAATTATAGTGTATCTTTGTGCCCTCAAAAAGTTTCTAAATTCCTTTTATATAAAGGGTAAAGAACCTTTTTTGAGGGTATAAACATGTCTATAAAAAGCAGACAGAAAAGACGTCTTCGGACGAAAGAAACAACAAATAAAAGATTTCAGAAATACAAAATGAAATCTGTGTAAAATACTATTTATCAGCCAGTTATAAACACTGTGCTGATATGGTCTTCCAGTATCGGTCAGCGTGGATTTCTGACGATAAACCTCATGAAAAAGCTATCCCATCAGTTTGATAAACCGAAGCGTTCTGTGGCATCTCCCGAAGCGTTGGAAGCTTTGCGGAATAACAATGCCGTGCGTTGGTATGTGTTGTCGCTTCCCGACTGTCATCGGGGAGGAGTGCGCGGTTTGCAACGGGAACAGGACCGGCGCATACAGGCAGGCGAGCCTCATTCGGCTTTTTTGCTCCTTCCTATCAGGAAGTGAGGCGTATAGACGGCAAATTCGTCAATACCCAGCGTCCGTTACTCTTCAACTATGTATTTGTCCGTGCTTCCGAGCGTGATGTTTTCCAACTGATGCAACGTTTTCCTGTACTCAGTTTCCTGCCTCGGGTGAGGGAACGGAAGCGGGAGTATTTTCCCTACCTTTCCGATGCCGCAATGGAGAATTTGCAGTGGGTGGCCCGTTCTTATTCCAATACACTTCCTGTTTATATACCCCAGCCGGATGGTTTGCGCAAGGGCGACCGGATACGCATTACCGAGGGACGGTTTAAGGGGGTGGAGGCGACTGTTGTCATTCAGCCGGGAGCCGGGCGAAAGGATGTGATGGTATGTGTGGAGAACTGGATGTGGGTTCCGCTGCTGCGTGTGATGCCGGGTGAGTACGAGGTAATTGCCCTGAATGATGAGGACAAGCATGTATATACCCGTCTGGACAATGACTGTATGTTGAATGGTTTGCACAGTGCTCTTCAGCGTTATCACAGTGCGGAGGGGGTGAATGAGGAAGATCGTTCCCTGGCTGCCAGGGCGTTGAAAGAATATGGCAATCTCCGGATGGATACGGATGTGATGCGTTGCAAGCTTTATGCTATTTTGTTGCCGGCTTATACTATATTGGGTATGGAAGAAGAGGCGGCAAAGCTGGTTGGCGTTATGCAGACTATGCTTCCTCTCGTCAAGGCGGAGCAGTCGCGTGCACTTGCTGTGGTTACACTTTATGGTTGTACGGATAGCAGTATCTATTATCATTTGGCGCACGAGGCGGTTGATCCGTGGAAGAAAGAGGAAAAGCCGAAAAAGAGTAAGCAGCAGCTGATCAACCGGTTGGCTGATTATGATCGGTGGTTGAGGCATTGAATATTACTGAGCAGAACAAGGATCTTAGGTTGACAGGAGAGGTTATGAAGCTTGTCCTAGAAGATTTTATAGCTTAAAGACAAAGCTTGAGAGAAAGATGTCTAATTTAAAGCAGGTTTGCGAAAAGAACTGTTGAAAAAAGCAAATTATGCAAGTTTTTGGAACGTCAGTTAAAATCGATGCAGAAGAAATTAGAATATGCTAACTTGCAGCTCTTCGGGGATAGACGGTGGAAGTTAAAGCCGAAAATGACTGATGGTGGGCTTGAGAAAGTGGATTCTGATTGAAAAAAAGAGAAAGATGATTATGATGGTATCGATGATGCTTTTTGTACGGACTCAGTTAATAATCAATCTCAAGAAGTAAAAGAGCCTTCTAAGAAAGAACGTGATTTATCCGATTGTCCTGATGAGCATAAAACGATGGGTGTGGTTGGAGATCCGGTTGAACATCTTTCTGATTTAACAAAGGTTCTGATTCTGGAAAAAATATTTGCTTTTTGGGATGATGGAGAACTATCGATAGATAACAATCTTGCCGAGCAAACTATTTGAAAGCTTATTACTCAACGAAATAATTTCTTTCATTATGGTAGTGAAGTTAGAGTTGAAACGGCTGCCATATATTATAGTGTGATTGGTACGGTAAAGCTTCATGGTGGCTCTATCTGGAACTTCATCGGAACTTTTTTCAAAAATATCTTTAACGGATGTAGGGATGATGCTAATATGATTCCTGACAAAATCCTTCGGCTACAAGCCAATGTTGAATTCAAAACTAATAAATTAACAAAACTCGGATTGGGGCACTGAAAAGTGCCCTTTCAAAGGGGAATGCCATAAATTGAGTGCTTACAGAATTTAATAAATCTTGTAGAGAAAGATGAATTTAAGCGTTTTTCATATAAGATATATCAAAAGAGTATGTTGACGAAGATTAAATTAAAATTTCATCATATTGTATTTGACTTCTTTAGCTTTATAAAGAAAGGGAATGAAAGAAGTATAAAGCTAAAAAGAATATATTAGCCATGCTTTTTCTAAAGGGAGGGAATATATTAGTAAATCTGATGTTAATTCCTATAACTATAAATTATGTGAATGCGGATAATTATGGGATATGGTTAACTGTAAGTTCAATTATCAGTTGGATGAGTTTTTTCGATATAGGGATAAATAATGGTTTAAAAAATAAGTTTGCTGAAGCGAAAGCAATGAATAATGAGGTACTTATTCAAAAATATGTCAGTACAACTTATTTTGTTTTGGCTCTAATTTTTGTTCCTTTAATGATTTTATTGTTGATAGCTAATACTTTTATCGATTGGTGTTCGTGGTTGAATGTTTCTTTTTTATTAAATGAACAGTTACAAATAATAATCGCTATTGTTGTAATATATTTTTGTATTAATTTTGTCTTATCAACCATTAATGTTATATTAATAGCAGATCAGCGTCCTGCTGAATCTTCTGCAAGAACATTGGTACAACAAATTCTTTCATTAATTGTAATATATGTATTAACTCAAGTAACCCAAAAGGATGAATTGTTATATTTATCCTTAGCATTTTGTGGTATCCCTTTATTGATAAGTCTTTATTATAATGTATTACTTTTTCAAACTCGTTATAAAGCCTATATCCCTCGTCTTTCTTGTATTGATAAATCATTATATAAAGAACTGTTATCTTTAGGATCTAAATTTTTTGTGATTCAAATAGCTGCTGTAATACAATATCAGACGATTAATTTTTTAATAATGCGTTATTATTCGGCCTCTGATGTTACGTGTTATAGCGTGGCATATAAATATTTCAGTATTTTATCTATGATTTTTACAATATTTATAGCTCCGATATGGGCTGCAACAACGGAAGCTTATGCGAAGAAAGACTTCAAATGGATTAGAAATATAGTGCATAAATATTTGCTTATATGGGTAGGATTGGCATGTGTCGGAGCATTGATGCTTTTGTTTTCAACATATATATATAAACTTTGGTTGGGTCAAGATATTGGCATTTCTTTTAAATTATCATTGGTCGTATATGTATATACTTTAGTATTTATGTTTGGGAGTATTTTTGTTAATATTTTGAATGGCATCAGTGCTTTGTATATTCAATTTTGGAGTTCTGTATTCTCTCCATTGTTATTTATAGGGTTATGCATCTTTTTTATCGAAAATCAGATTGGTTTTCCTGCATTGATATTAGCTGGTTGCTTAGCCAATTTTAATGGATTTATAATTGCTCCTATACAATACTACAAGATATTTTATAAAGATAGAAAGGGAATATGGATAAGATGAAAGAAATGCGAATAGTACATATAAATTTATCAGGTTCCAATGGAGGAGCAGCTATTGCTGCGTATAGACTTCATTGTGAAATGAGAAAGAATGGGTTGGATTCAAAGATGCTGGTTGCATTTCAAGGAATTCGTAGTCGTCAGGAGGGGGTCTATCAGTTTTCAATAAGGAAAAAACTGCATCATAAGGTCAATGTTATGATAAATCAATTACTTTATCCTGCAAGTAAAATAATAGGTACATATTCTTTTGCTTTTAATGGTTGTGATTTGTCTAAAGAAAATGATATAAGAGAGGCTGATTTTATTTATTTACATTGGATTAATATGGGAATGCTTTCTATTTATGATGTGGAGAGAATTTTAAAATTAGGTCGACCTGTTTTTTGGTTTATGCATGATATGTGGCCTTTAACTGGCGGGTGTCACCATGCTTTTGATTGTACAAAATATTTAGAAAAATGTATTGATTGTCCATTACTTCATAGAAAACGTGATATGTTATTTTGCAAATTCCAATTTGAGGAAAAATATAGAATTTTTAGTAAATACTCAAATTTGAAAATTATTGCTCCTTCTACTTGGCTATTTCATCTAGCCTCAACAAGTCTTTTGTTTAAAAATAAACAATTGATTCACATTCCGAATCTTTGTGATATAAATATATTTAAACCGATGGGAAAGGGTTGGGCCAAAAGATTATTTAATCTTTCAGAAAGTAAAAAGCTTATATTATTTGGGGCTGCTACAGGGGGATGGGAAATATATATAAAGGGTGGGAATATTTGCAAAAAGCCATTTTGCATTTATCTACTTCTTCCTATGAGGCTGTTATATTTGGTGAGTATAATAAAACAGTAGAGAAACAGTTACCTATTAAATGTAATTTTATAGGGAAATTATATGATGAATATTCCCTTTCTGTTTTGTATAATGCTGCTGATGTTTTTGTGACGCCTTCCTTGGCAGATAACTTTCCTAATACAATTTTGGAGTCTTTGTCATGTGGTACACCAGTTGTTGCTTTTAATGTCGGGGGGATACCTGATTTAATAATGCATAAATCTAATGGCTATTTAGCACATTATAAAGATTGTGAGGACTTGAAAAAAGGAATAGAATGGTGTGTTTCACAATATTCTATTCAAGAGGTTTGTAGGTCTTCTATTATAAAAAAATATAGTCCTAGTTTGATTATAGAGAAACATAAAAAGCTGATGTATGGGAAGATTTAAATATATACCCTTATTTTGGACTTCTTTAGGAGTGTTTCTTTTTACATTTAAATTTTATTTTATAACTTCCTATATAGGAAGTTTATTGGTCAAACTTTTTTTTTATATTTGGTATTTTATCTTTTATTTTTTCTTTTTATGTAAAGGGAAGTCAGGTTGTTCTCCCTTTTGCCGGTGTTTTAAGATATATATATGTTTTTTATTTGTTATGGTCTGTTTTAGTCATTGTACGTGCTTCTGTTGAAGGTGCACCAATAGAATGGAATATGCTTATTTACCAACCAGATTATTTTTGGCAATATTGGATACCTTTTATATTGCTATTTGGTATCCGGTATTTAAATTTTAAGGATGTGAAATGTATTCTTATTCTTTCTATGTTGGTTGGAATGTTTTATATTATATTAAACTGGGAAGAGATTTTTTTTACATCGCATCTAAATTTGTATAATTCATTTATTGCTGAAGAAGTAAGAAAAGGACAGGTTGCATCTTATTTTATTCTTCCAGCAGGTATTATTTTACTTTGTCAAAAATTCTATTCAAACAAATTGGTGGTTTTTACAATCCTTCTTTTCTTGTTAGGTTCTGTAAATGCTGCTTTGTATGCGAGGCGAAGTACATTATTTTTTATTTTTCTTTTATTATCTGGTCTGTTGATTTATGTGAAAAAGAAATTTAGTAAAGTTGCTGTGGGGGATATTGGTAATTATTGGTATTTGTTTGATACTAATGTCGTCTTTTGACTGGGAGTCCTATTTGGTTTTATTATTAGATAAATTGGACAAAAACACTCGATCTGGAGTTGAAATGGCTTTTTATAAAGATATGAGTTGGATGGATTGGATAATAGGGCGTGGTATGACTGGTACTTATTATTGTTGGGAGGTATCTGATATTGATAGGTTGAATAGATTAGTGATAGAAACAGGGTATTTAAATATTATATTAAAAGGTGGAATTTTTTTGTTGTTACCTTATGTTTTCTTTTGTATTAAATCCTTTTTTTTAGGGTATTTTAAATCGAAGAATATGTTAACAAAAGGTATGGGAGTATATTGTTTAGCTTATGTCTTTTTTTTATATCCTTCAGGAACACCAGAGTTCAATTTGAGTTGGGTTATTTTGTGGATCTCCATTTTATATTGTAATACATCTTCTATCAGATATATGTCTGATGAACAAATTAGGAATAAATATTTTTAAAATGAAAGTGTCTGTTATAACTATAAATTATAATAATATACAAGGTCTGAAAACTACCATTCAAAGTGTTATATCACAATCTTATAAAGATATGGAATATATAATAGTAGATGGTGGCTCTACGGATGGAAGTGTAGATCTTTTAGTGGAATATTCTGATAAAATATCAAAATGTATATGTGAACCTGATAATGGAGTTTATAATGCAATGAACAAGGGGGTTAGTATTGCTTCAGGTGAGTATTGCATTTTTATGAACTCTGGTGATAGCTTTTGGAATTCTGAAGTTTTAGAAAATATTTTTTCAAAACATATTGACGTTGACGTATTAGCAGGTAAAACATATTGTTTTAAGAATGGTAGATTTAGTTCCATGCAATCTGCACCCAAAAAAGTAACAATGAAATATTTGTATGCTAATTCTATAAATCATCAGGCGATGTTGATAAAAACAGCTTTGTTGCGAGAATATCCATATGACGAGACATTGAAAGTATACTCTGATTGGAAATTCTGTATTCAAACACTTGTGGTGAATAATTTGTCTTATCAATTCGTTGATTATGTGATAGCAAAGTATGATTTGAGTGGGGTGAGTGCAAATATTAAGTTTAAAGAAGAAAAACAAAAAGTCTTATTGGAATATTTTCCTCATCGAATATTGTGTGATTATGAGTTGTTGTGCAAAAAGACTTTAATACGAAAACTATTGCCAAAGATTGGTCATATTATTCAGCGTTTATATTATTACGTTTTATAAAGCTTAGAATTAGTAAATGTGGTAAATTTAAATTGGAGGAATAAAATATTAGAATTAGTGGTCATTTCTCTTTTGAAGCTTTATTTAATTTGAATGGAGTGAGATGAATCATAGATTTTAGTAGTGTTGTTTGTATGAAGATACTATTTTTCAATACTGGATCGGCTAATCCTTTATTAGGTGGAGTACAGTCTGTTACGCATTGTTTAGCCCATTATTTTAATTCATTAGGGCATGAAGTATATATTATTTCTATTAATCGAACTTCAGATTATTTAGATGATATTCAAATCTATTTGCCAGATCAAAAACGAAATGATAGTGATGCAAATAAACAATTTCTTATGAATTTTATAAAGGAAAAACATATTGAAATTGTGCTAAACCAGACTTGCTTAAATCCTAAATTATCAGTGTTTTTACCTGTTATAAAAAAAACAGGAGTTCAACTTATTTCAGTATTTCATAGTCAGCCGTATGGTATGTACGGGATAAAAGCATTTCCTAAAATTTGTAATGTTTTTGGTGTTGACAAGGTAGGAAATTTAGTGGATGTACTTATACATTTTGCATTTAAGTTGAAATATGGAAGATATTTAAAAAGAATGCTTCAATATAGTGATAAACTAGTGATGCTTTCAGATAAATTTATAAATGAATTTTTATATTTTTCGGGGAAAAAATATGCTGAAAAGATGTTGTCTATTTCTAATCCTGTAACTATTAATGGGGGAGGGAGTGAAAAAAAGAAAAATAGTTCTTTTTGTGGGAAGGATCAGCCAAGAAAAAGGTGTAGATAAAATTTTAGAAGTATGGCGTGGAATCTGTCATGAAGAAAAGTATAAAGAGTGGCGGTTGGTGATTGTAGGTGATGGTGAAAAAAGAAAACAAATGGAAAAGTATGCAATGGATATGGAACTTATTAACTATTCATTTGAAGGATTTCAAAAGCCTGATGGATATTATGATAAAGCAAAGATTTTTTGTATGGCTTCAGCATTTGAAGGGTTTGGATTAGTTTTGGTGGAAGCAATGTCGTATGGTGTAGTGCCAATGGCATTTAATAGTTTTTCTAATTGTTCGGATATTATAGATGATGATAAGAATGGGATTTTAGTTACTCCTTTTTCAATCAATGAATATAGAAAAAAAATAATAGAGCTTATTGAAAATGATGAAAAATGGATGAAAATGTCCACTTGTTCTATAAATAAAAGTAAAGAATATTCTATAGAATGCATAGGTGCTAAATGGTTGGATTTATTTTATTCTCTTTTAAATAATAAAGTTACTTGAGATAAACCATATACAGACTTGGCAACTTCATTAGTCTGAAATAGGTAAAGTTGCTATATATATAGTGAAATCGATAGGGTATGACGAGCAAATAGAAAAAGAAGTGAAGAGGCTTTTTATTACCCATGGTTTTGATTTGGTAATCCATTATGTGGATACAATAGAGAAAACCAAACGAGGCAAACAAAAATTTTTGATTCAAGATTTGAAATAATAATTTCCAAGTTGGTATTAGCTTATTATTTTATGGGCTGAAATAAATAATATGGAATATACTCCTGTTATTCTTTTTGCCTTTAATCGTCCAGAAGGATTAAAGGCTATAATAGAATCTTTGCTTCAGAATGAAGAAGCAAAACATTCTGTTCTTTATGTTTTTGTTGATGGACCACGTTTCCAACGAAAAGGTGAAGTGGAAAATGTGGAAAAAGTGCGTGATTATGTAAAATCTATAACAGGGTTTAAAGAGGTTCATTATAAGTTTGCATTGCAAAATAAAGGACTTGGTAATTCTGTTATAAAAGGTGTAACAGAAGTTATCAACCGATATGGTAAAGCAATAGTTTTGGAAGATGATCTTATTCTTGCACCCAATTTTCTTTTTTTTATGAATCAAGGTCTTGATAAGTACAAAGAAGAGACGAGTGTGTTTTCTATTTGTGGATATTCTAATAAAGTGAAAGTGCCGAAAGATTATTCATATGATACTTATTTCTGCACTCGTAGTAGTTCATGGGGATGGGCTACTTGGGCTGATCGCTGGAATAGTGTGGATTGGGAGTTGGAGAATTTCGATAAATACCACATACTGAAAAAAGAATTTAACCGATGGGGAGGTTCCGATTGTTGGAAGATGCTGAATGATTGGAAATGTGGAAGGAATAAGTCATGGGCTATTCGCTTTTGTTTTGCTCAGTTCTTACAAAAAAAAGTTTCCTTATTTCCTGTTACAAGCAAAGTGCAAAATGATGGTTTTGATGGGAAAGGTACAAACTGTAAGCGCTGGAGTCGTTTTCATTGTATATTTGATAACTCGGCAAAAAAGGAATTTACATATCCGGAAAATGTGTCTATCCATCCATCCTTATTTCGTTCTGCTATTGGTTATCATTCCATCATAAAGCGAATTTTTAGCCGGATAATATATTTTGTTTATAGATTTTGATAGTTGATGAAACCTAAAATCCTTTTTATTCTTCATCTTCCTCACCTATACATGGCGCAGCCATGATGGGGAAATACATTCAAGAAAGTGAGTTGGTAAATTCTTCTTTCGATTGTTTTTGTATAAATTTAGCTACAGCAGGAAGTTTGTCTGATATTGGGCATATAAGTTTAAAAAAGCTGTTGAAGTATTTCTTTCTTCTAAAGCATATTTCTCACGTTGTAAGAGAAATCCGTCCCGAATTGGTTTATATCACTCCGAATGCCGGAGGAAAAGCCTTTTTTAAAGACTTTATTGTAGTGCAGATGCTGAAAAGTATGGGGTGCAAAGTCATAGCTCATTATCACAATAAAGGCGTTTCGGTTTATCAGAGTAAATGGGTTTATAACTTCTTTTATAAACGTTTTTTCAGCAATTTGAAAGTAATTCTGTTGGCAGAGAATCTTTATAAAGATATAGCCAAGTATGTAAAAAGAGAAGATGTGTATATTTGTCCGAATGGTATACCAAACTTACGTAAAGGAGAATTTGAAGCAAGACGGAAAAACGAAGTCCCTTATCTACTTTTTCTTTCTAATCTATTGATAAATAAAGGAGTGTTTGTATTACTTGATGCGTTAAGAATATTGAAAGAAAAAGGGTATCTTTTTAATTGTCAGTATGTAGGTGGAGAAACAGCCGAGATTAATGCTGTACAGTTTTCAGAAGAAGTGGATAAACGGGATTTGAATGATAGGGTTGCTTATGTCGGTCGAAAAGTAGGAGAAGAAAAAAATGCTTTTTTTCAACAAGCAGATGTCTTTGTTTTTCCAACTTATTATTATAATGAGTGTTTCCCTTTGGTCATTTTAGAAGCCATGGAATATAAATTGCCAGCCATTTCAACCAATGAAGGCGGCATCCCCGATATGGTGAAAGATGGAGAAAATGGCTTGATTTGTGAAAAACAGAATCCGTATTCGTTGGCTGATTGTATTGCGAAGTTGTTGGATGATGAGGAATTAAGAGTTAAAATGGGAAATGCCGGTTATGATAAATTCTGTCGTGAATTTACTCTACAACAATTTGAGCACAGAATGCTGGATATATTATCCCAAAATCTTCCTCAAAAGGAAAAAGAAAACTAATTTTTAAAGGTAGAATTACAATATCCATGTTATTGAAGTTAAAAAACTTACCCTTGTTGGAAAGCCATCGAGGGCTGACCACTTTGCCTTCCGGCAAACTCCTGATCAACACCATCAACGCCCATTCCTACAACACCGCCCAGAAAGACAAGCTCTTTGCCGAAGCTTTGCAGCAGGGAGATGTGTTAATCCCCGACGGAGCAAGTATTGTCAAGGCGTGTCGTTGGCTGAATGCAAGATCCAAACCTACAGAGCGTATTGCCGGCTGGAATCTGTTCGAGTTCGAGATGAACAAGCTGAATACTATCGGAGGAAAATGTTTTTTCATGGGCAGCAGTGAAAAAGTATTGGCATTGATAAAACAGCGTGTGAAAGTGGATTATCCCAACATCGAAGTGGAAACCTATTCGCCACCCTATAAGCCGGAGTTTTCGGAAGAGGACAATCGGGCGATAGTCGAAGCTATCAACAAGGCAAATCCTGATTTGCTTTGGATAGGGATGACTGCCCCCAAGCAGGAGAAATGGGCGTACACGCATTGGCATGAATTGAAAATCCATTGCCATTGCGGAACGATAGGTGCTGTTTTCGATTTCTATGCCGGAACGGTAAAGCGTGCTCCCGCCTGGTGGCAAAGGCATTCTCTGGAATGGTGTTACCGGTTATTGAAAGAACCCCGCCGGATGTGGAAACGTTACATTATCGGCAATCTGTTGTTCATGTGGAATATATGTAAGGAGTAGCTTGATGAAAAGAATCTTATTGCTCGTTTTTTGGTGTAGTGTTTCCTTATGGGCTGATGCCCAGGCATTGCTGGGAACTACCGGACTGCTTCATGCTCCCACGGCTGATATGCAGCGTGATAAAACTTTTCTATTTGGTGGAAACTATTTGAATACTCATCCGTTATCCACCCATTTTCGTAGCAGTGAAGTGGGGTATACCTTCAATTATTACATTAATATTACTATTTTCCCTTGGCTGGAGGTGTCGTATATCTGTACATTGGTACATGCGGATCATGGCTCTACTTATTTCCCGGAACAGTCTTGGGGAAAATTCACGAATCAGGACCGGGCTTTCAGTGCGCGTCTGCGCCTTTGGAAAGAAGGGTGGTGGAAGGAGTGGACACCGCAAATAGTCCTTGGTCTGGACGATCCCACCTCTCATGCCGATCATGGTGGTGGGGAATTGGTGTCCGGTAATACAAGCGGTTCCAATAATTACGCAACACGTTATTATCTGGCTGTAACCAAACATTTGGATGTTCAGAATATAGGTGAATGGGGTATTCATGCCGCATTTGTATATGGTAATGCCAAAGGTATAGAGCATTATAAACGTCCTTCATTCGGCACAAACTTCCGTTTTCAGTTACTCGGTGACCAGCCTTTGATTAAAGTTGTAAATAATCTTAACCTGATGGCCGAATATGACGCCCGCACAGTGAACATCGGGGCGCACTACCAGCTTTGGAAAGACCACATCAACCTGATTGCCGAATTGAACAACGGGAAATACTTCTCTGGTGGCATTTACTTCAAAATCCATCTGAAATGATAAAAAAGATTATCCGATTAGGATCTCCGGAATAGATTTTACTCTACAACATTTTGAACATCGGGTGTAAGGGAGATATTGTTGCAAGATTTATCGAGTCGTATTTCATAGGCGTTAATTAATGAGAAACATTTTGGATATTATCATTATAAATTCTATATTCGCATAGATTTATAACCGATATAATTATGGAAACTACAGTATTCAACCCCATACAGAGGCATTTGTTGGAAATGTTTTCTTACGATAAATCTCAGGAAGGTCTGGAAGAATTGAAAGAGGTGCTCTTTCAATATTATTCCAAACGGATGAATACAAAGTTGGATGAACTTTGGGATAAGGGAATTCTTGACCAGAAAAAGCTGGATGAAATAGCTGAAATAGATATTCATTCATTAAAATAACGTCAATGGCTAAGTTGGTTCTTGATACGAATTGTCTTATTCAAAGCATTCCCCAAAGGAGTCGTTACCATGTCTTGTGGCAATCCTTTGTGGACGGAACGAACAAGCTCTGTGTATCCAATGAAATATTGGAGGAATATATAGAAATTCTGCAAAGACTTACCGACAATGAAACGGCGGAATATGTGGTGAAAACCATATTGAACAGTCCGTTTGTTGAATTGATAACTCCATTCTATCACTTTAATCTGATTACAGTCGATCCTGATGACAATAAGTTTGTGGATTGTGCCATTTCGGCCAATGCGCACTACATTGTTACTAACGACCATCATTATGATGTGCTGAAAGATATAGATTTTCCTAAAGTGAATGTTGTAAATATTCAGCAATTCTGTATTTATCTGTCACAAGAAAAATAATTTTTGAGTAAAAAGGAGGATTTATAGTTGGAAATAAAATAACTATAACTCCATGCATCCTGGGTGCAAAAACCGCCATAGAGGCAGTCTCCATACAGAGGCGCTCTATGGCGGTTTCCCGTTTCCCCACGTTTACCGGGGAAAATTCCCGTTTCCGGGAAGCCGGGAGGTTACTCTTCCATTTTGAGCTTGCCCAGTTCTTTCAGGATGTGCTCCATGGCTTCTTTGTAAACCTCCGGTTTCTCCTTTTCCATCCATTTCATCAGTTTGAAGTAAGAATTTGGAGTCACAATCTTTCCGTCTCGAATTTTGGTGGCGGTGGACCGGCCTATCGCACCTTTGTCGTTCAAGTTGTTGGGGTTTAAATCGCTTCTTCGCACGGCATTACTGATGCAAGTGCTGATGATCTCAAATTTTTTTCATGTTACTAAAAATTAAATTATTAAATAATAATTTGTAAACAGCATAAACATAGCTACTTACAAAATGTCTCGGCAAAGATAGGAAATGTTTATTAACAATTGCTTGTTTTTGTGAGCAACGCCCTATTTATATTTTGCGTTCCTTTGCGTTATATTTATACTAACACACAAAAGAAATGGATTATACAGAGCAGTTTATCCGGCTGAATTGCAGCTTGATGTCGGATTACAAAATGATGAAGCTGAATGCCGACATGAAATGCATGGGGCTGGGGTTGTATCTTGAAACGATATTGTTTCTGCGAAAACAGCAGGAATACAAACATGATTTTAACGAACTGGATTTGCTGGCCGATCAGTGGGGAGCTACCGTGGAAAATCTGCAACATCTTATTAAGGACTTCGATTTGTTTCTCATTACAGAGGACGGGTATTTCCGATGTCTGTATCTGGACGAGGTGATGGGATATCAGAGCAAACTTTCCGAGCAACGTGCCGCTGCCGGCAGTAAGGGAGGGAGAAGCAGTAAGAAAAGTACGGTGAAAGCATCTGCAAAAGCAACTGCGTCTACAATAGGAAGGGGCAGAATCAACGAAGGGAAAAACGGTGATACGTCCTGTATGGATCGTAACGAGGAAATCTACACGAAAAGTAATGATGCGCCCTGCGTGTATGATAATGGGGAAGCCTACCTGAAAAGCGATGATACATCTTGCATGGATAATAACAAGGAAGCCTACCTGAAAAGCGATGATACACCTTGCATGGATAATAACAAGGAAGTCTACCTGAAAAGCAGTGGTGCACCCAGTATGGATAGCAAGGAGAGAATTTATATGGAAAGCAGGAATGTAGATAGTAACAAGACTGTCTGCATGGAGAACAGCAAGCCAATCCATTCGGATTATAATAAGGAAATCTACAAGGAAAACAGCACGGAAAGCAACGTGAAAAGTAGTGCGGAAAGTATGAAAAATACGACTGCAAAAAATACAAATGAAAATTCAGTCAAAAATGTGATTCAAAGTGTTGATAATGAGTGCTATGGAAAGAACTTGCAAGCAAGCTTTAAGCAAAGCTTTATAAGAGAAGAATAGAATAGAGGAGAGAAGAAAAACAACAATAACAAAGAAAAAGAAATAATTGCTGTTGCTGCTGTTGATAAACTTCCCCGATTTTCCGAATTGTCCGAAACGATGCCCCGATGGGAACAATGCATCAATGAAGCTTTCATTACTCAGAGTTGGCTGGAGGCTGTGGGGATGATGTCAGGTTTGAAAGAACTCTTTTTGAACAATCTTTCTTTTATTCGTGATCTGTTCAAGAAACATGTCGTGGCACAAGGAAACACAGGAGGAATCACTTCCGTGTCCGAAGCCGAAGCTTATTTCGCCAACTACATCCGCCGAGAAAGGCCCACCCGTCTTTTTCTGGAAGAAAAGCTGAAAGAAAGAAGCCGGATGCAGAATGAATCGACATCGCTCTCGCCCTACGAAACGTACAATCCGCTGACCGGCGAACGTTCGTATTGCGGAGTTCCTCTTCCTGCCGATGCACCACCGCGCCCCAACGGACGTGCCACCTGGGATAATCTGAAACAGAGCTGGATATGACGCGCGAAGAACATGCAGATTATGTGCGGTGGCTGAAAAGCCTGCCGCGCAGAAAGGACCATTTCCGTATGCCTTGTCCCGAATGTTCCGCAACGCGAAGCAATCCCAAAGATCCTTCGTTCAGTGTGCATATCACCCGTGAAGGGGGATGGGCGAAATGCTTTCATTGTGATTTCGCCATAGCGTGGAACGAGGACGAGATGTGGAAAAGAGAACAGAAACAACAAGACCGGGAACGGCAGAAACAGCAGAAGGATGCACCGCAGCACCGTAACACGTCGCAGCACCATGATGCAGCATCGCAGCACCGCAACACGTCGCAGCACCACGATGCAGCACCGCAGCAACGCAACACGTCGCAGCACCACGATACAGCACCGCAGCAACGCAACACGTCGCAGCACCACGATACAGCAATCGCAGCACCAC
>ENA-OQIC01000175-OQIC01000175.1-human-gut-metagenome-genome-assembly--contig:-NODE-175-length-29453-cov-2.430437_pt1 | contig 29453 bp, 32 predicted proteins | sample MGYA00242572_ERZ504736 | MGnify/ENA primary metagenome ERZ504736 (study PRJEB26092, sample SAMD00036201) | human gut metagenome | host: Homo sapiens | study: EMG produced TPA metagenomics assembly of...
TAATGATATTATAGCAATTCATAAATTACTGCAAACAATCCAGTCCATCATAGCGTGAAGTCCTGCGTCAGATATCTTTGCCGTGCGTCAGCACGCCTGCAGATATCTTCCTTGTCCTTCACACTCTGCTGAACTGTCTTGATTGCATTATTTTATGGAATTGCTATAGGATACAGATATCAGAAAGTCATAACAGGAGAAAAAGATAAATGAAAATATGTATTTGGTGCACCAAGATATTTGATCTTGGCGGAACTAAGCGAGTTGTCACACTTCTTGCGAATGAACTTGTAAAAGAGCATGATGTGACGATCATGGTATATCAGGACAGATTTAAAGAAGACCGGAATATGTATCATATGAGTGAGGATATCAAGGTTGACTTTATTGATAATAATGAGTTTGTCAATCGACATCATACACCGGCTTTCTGCTGGCGTTATCTTGTTCAGAAACTGAATGCCAAATATGGGATTTTTAATAAAGAAAAATATAATGATATTCTGGCAGATGCGATTTTCCCGAAAAAGACCAGAGAAAAATGGGTAAAATATTTAAATGAGCAGAATTATGATATTATTATCACAACTGCAAGTTTAAGCCTTCGTCTGGGTATGCTGGCGCCGGAGCTGAATGCAAAGACAATCGGATGGCAGCATAACTGTTATGCCGGATATCTTGATGTTCCTAATGTCGTATTTGGAAACAGGAATGTCTGCTCCAGGAATATCTGCCGAAGCTGGACAGATACATTGTTCTCAGTGACTATGATAAGCGCGATTACAAAAAATTTCTGGATATTGATACAGAAGTTAAAATTAATCCCCGAAGCTTCGTGAGTGAGAGAAAATGCGATCCAAAATCCAAGCGTTTCCTTATGGCTACACGATTTGTATATGCCAAGGGTCTTGATCTGATGATGGAATCTTTTGAAGAGTTCTGTAAGCAGGATGATGAATGGCAGCTGGATATTATCGGAGCTGGTGATCTCTGGAATCAGATTGTGGCGGATGCAAAGAGACGTGGTATTGAGGACAGAGTTAATTTTGTCGGTTATACAAATGAGCCGGAGAAGTATTATCTGAATTCTTCTGTTTTCCTTCTTCCGTCCAGGTGGGAAGGATGGCCGATGGTTATCATGGAAGCCTTTGAATTTGGTCTTCCTGTCATCGCATTCCATACAGGAGCGATGGATCTGATCATCGATGATGGAAAAACAGGATACCTGCCGGAAGCTTTTGATACAAAAAAATTTACAGATGCGATGCTGAAGCTGGCACATGATGAAGAACTCCGCAGAGAGATGTCCAGAAATGCAATCTGGAAATCTGAGGACTTTGCCATTGAGAAGGCAGTTAAAGAGTGGAATCGTCTTTTTAATCGTGTAATGGGAATCAAGACCTTTTATATGAAAAATGAAGAACAGAATTCTGGAGTGCAGGGAGAAATATCCGCTTAGAACCAGCTATGCCGAGTTTGTAAAGGAATACCAGATAAGAGATAATACAATTCTTTATGAAGCTTTTGGCGGACGTGGTATGATCTGTAATCCTTATGCTCTGTTTTTGTATCTTCTTGAAAAAGAAGAGTATCAGGATTATACCCATATCTGGGTGCTTGAGGACTTCGAGGATAACAGAAAACAGATTGAAAAATACGAACAATACCCGAACGTGCGATTTGTAAAATATAAATCAAAGGAATACTGTAAGGAACTTGCGACAGTGAAATATCTGGTAAATAATGTAAGCTTTCCAAGCTATTTCCTTAAAAGAGAAGGTCAGGTACTGATCGATACCTGGCATGGAACTCCTCTGAAGAATATGGGATTTGATATTCCGGGAGCAAATATCTCTCAGGGAAATACAGCAAGAAATCTGCTCAGTGCAGATTATATAGTTTCCTCCGGACCTTATATGACAAAGACAGCATACAAAGATTCGTATAAAATGCAGAATCTGTATGAAGGCACAGTGCTGGAAGAGGGCTTCCCGCGTAATGATAAGCTTTTTGACAGTGACAGAGCAGAAGTGATACAGGAACTTAAGGATTGCGGAGTGGACGTAAAGGAAGATAAAAAGATTATTCTTTATGCACCGACATGGAGAGGCGAACAATACAGCCGTCCGGATACAGATTTGCAGGATGTCTATAAGCTGATCAATGTAATGGAGAACAGTATAGATACAAATGAATATCAGATCTTTGTCAAGCTTCATCAGATCGTATATCACTATATGAAAGAGAATGCCATGGAACCTGGTGATGCGCAGACAAAATTTATTCCTGCAACAATGGATACAAATGAGATTTTGTCAGTGACAGATGTACTGATTTCTGATTATTCCAGTATTTTTTATGATTTCATGCTGACAGGAAAACCGATTCTGTTTTATGTGCCGGATGCGGAGAATTTTGAAGATTACAGAGGTCTGTACTTCGGATTTGACAAACTTCCGGGACCGGCAGTGTCTACCCCTGAGAAGCTTGGTGAACTTCTGAAGGATCTTCCGGGAGTGGCTGCTTCCTGTAAAGAGAAGTATGAAAAAGCAAGAGAACAGACATGTCCGAGAGATGATGGAAAAGCATGCAAACGTATAGCAGAAGTCCTGCTTGATGGAAAAGAACCGGTAAATCCGATATATCTGAATCAGACAGATAAAGTAAAACTTCTGGTATATGCAGGAGATTTCAGTGATACACAGGAGACAAAGGCATTCTATGAATTTCTGAACAAAGTGGATTATGAGCATTTTGATGTGACGTTGATCGGGAATGGTGCAAAAGAAGAGGAGTCTTCTGAGAAACTGGATAGTCTGCCAAAAGAAATCAGGGTTTTATACTGGAAGCGTTCCTACCCGGCTACGGACGAAGAATATGTATGTCATAAAAAGTTTATGAAATCTAAGAAAACAGAAGTGCCGGAGATGCTTCTGGATTTTACAGGCGTGAGCTTCGCAGGATGATCGGAATGTCAAAGTTCGACTATGCTCTGGTATTTACTGATATGAAGAAGTTCTTTCCTGCAATGTCAGGGGCTCTGGATGTGAAGCAGATATTTAATATAGAAAACTGGCAGAATTTGTTGAAGTGTTAAAGCTTCATTAAAGCTTCACAGACAGATCAGAACCTCATTGGAAAGAGGCGGAAAACGGTATATTTTAAAAGATATGTAAGGCAGTCTGGCAGGTATTGGGCCAGGCTGCTTTTCTGAATACGGATCTTGAATTATCATTTTATGGACGCAGATAATTACGCATGGATTTCAGTGCATTTTTTTCGAGACGGCTGACCTGTGCCTGGGAGATGCCGATTTCCTGAGCTACTTCCATCTGCGTCTTTCCTTCGTAGAAGCGCAGTTCTATGATATGCTTTTCGCGGCTGTTCAGCCTCTGCATAGCTTCGCGGAGAGCAAGATTTTCAATCCAGCGTTCTTCTTTGTTTTTTTTGTCACTGATCTGATCCATGACATAAAGAGTATCACCGCCTTCTGTATAGACCGGTTCAAAGAGACTCACAGGATTTTGGATAGCATCAAGGCATATACGATCATTTCTTTTTCGATACCAATTTCCTGTGCAATTTCGGTAACTGTAGGTTCTTTCAGGTGCTGCTTCATATAATTTTCGCGGGTATAGATTGCTTTGTATGCAATATCACGAAGAGAACGGCTGACGCGGATACTGTTGTTATCCCTGAGATATCGTCTGATTTCGCCTATGATCATTGGAACTGCATAAGTGGAAAATTTTACCTGTAAAGTGGTATCAAAGTTGTCAATGGCCTTGATCAGACCAATACATCCGATCTGAAAAAGGTCATCGGCATTTTCGCTGCTGTTCTGAAATCGTCGTATTACGCTGAGAACAAGACGTAGATTTCCTTTAATGTACAATTCACGTGCCTGTTCATCGCCGTTTTTGATCCGTCTGAACAGTTCCGCTTTTTCTTCTGCTGTAAGAACAGGAAGTTTCGACGTATTGACTCCGCAGATTTCAACTTTGTTCAGTGCCATCTTATTGAATCCTCCTTATTATCTCTGGATGTAAACCGACTATTCGCAGATATGAGCCAGGATCCTCCGAAATCATTTCAGGAAATAAAAAAAGGACAGTGGCTGCCGAATAGTTGTCATATACTTCAGTAAGAATGATTCTCATATAGCAGTGGATTTATACTTTGACCGGGAAAATATAAAAATATAGGTCCTTGACAATTCTCTGCGGTGAAATATCAGCCTTTATGGAAACATTTTTCTTCGTCTATTTTCACAAGGATGATATCGTCCCCGATCTGGCTGATACATTCCCAGGGAATGATATATTCATTATCACGTCCGAACAGGCAGCAGAATCTTCCGGGGCCTGGAAGTATAAGGGCAGTGAGTTGACTGCTTTTGCAGTCAAATTCCGCATCAATGGGACATCCGAGACTGCGGCATGGTACAGATTATTAATTACTTCTTTTGTCTTTAATTCACAGATTTTCATAAATCAGATACAGTCCTTCCGGTTAAAATCAGACTGTCGTGCCAATGCTTTCAGAATCTGATATTGCGTTTGATAACAATTTATGTATTTTGCAATTTATGCAAGTCCTTTTATTGACACCTTAAATAGAAATACAGTATAATAAAACTATATATAACTGTTTGTATTTGTGTTACTGAGAATGAAGTGAACAGTAACGTATTTGTAGCCGTTTAACCGAATCAAGTATATAGTACATAAGCAGAAAACAGTAATACGAATTAAAGGGGGACGTCATATGAAGTGTCCATTTTGTAATCAGGATAATACGAGAGTAGTTGATTCCAGACCGGTAGAAGATACCAATTCTATCCGTCGCCGTCGTTTGTGTGATGCCTGCGGAAGGAGATTTACCACATATGAAAAGGTGGAAAGTATTCCGCTTACTGTGATCAAAAAAGATCAGAACAGAGAACAGTATAATCGCAGTAAAATTCAGTCGGGAATTCTGAGAGCCTGCTATAAAAGACCAATATCCATAGATAAGATTGAAGAGATGATGGATGCCATAGAGGGAGAAATCTTTAATACCGAAGAGAAAGAGATTTCCAGCACCAGAATTGGTGAGATCGTTATGGAACATTTGAAAGATCTGGATGCAGTTGCTTATGTACGTTTTGCGTCTGTATACAGAGAATTTAAAGATGTCAGTACTTTTATGGACGAGCTGAAGAAGTTTATGAATTAAATAAGAGTTCTGTGTGAACAAGTAATGTATGAATGCTCTGTGTGAAAGGATTTACGGGCAAATATAAAGAGCCGACGAGAATAATATCCCGCCGGCTCTTTATGTGTATTTTTATGGGGGTAATTAACTAAAATAAATTAAACAATACCCTGAGCGATCATAGCATCTACAACTTTCTCGAAGCCTGCGATATTAGCGCCTGCAACATAGTTGCCTTCCATATCATAACGCTTGGAAGCATCATCAACTTTATGGAAGATATCAACCATGATCTGATGAAGTTTTGTATCAACTTCTTCTGCTGTCCAGGAAAGTCTTGCAGAGTTCTGGCACATTTCAAGTGCGGAAGTAGCAACACCACCGGCATTAGCTGCTTTACCAGGCATAAATATTACACCGTTTGCCATAAGGTAATCAGTTGCCTCGCGGGTAGTAGGCATATTTGCACCTTCTGCAACATATTTGCATCCGTTTGCAATAAGGATCTTAACAGCATCAAGGTCAAGTTCATTCTGAGTTGCGCATGGAAGATAGATATCACATTTGATGTTCCAGATACCTTTTCCTTCTGTATAAGTAGCGCCTTCTACGCGATCTGCGTATTCTTTGATACGTCCACGTTTTACTTCTTTGATATCTTTAACGATGTCAAGTTTGATTCCTTCCGGATCATAGATATATCCGTTGGAGTCGCACATAGCAACAACTTTACCGCCAAGTTCGGCAGCTTTCTCTACTGCGTAGATGGCAACATTACCGGAACCTGTTACGATGAGAGTTTTACCGGAGATTGTGTCGTTTTTAGCTTTAACCATTTCGTTTAGCATATATACAAGACATATCCTGTAGCCTGTGTACGAATCAAAGATCCACCGTAGGAAAGACCTTTACCTGTGAGAACACCCTCGTATAATCCACGGTTTCTCTTGTACTGTCCATACAGATAACCAATCTCACGTCCGCCTACACCGATATCACCTGCAGGAACGTCCATGTCAGCACCGATATATTTGGAAAGTTCTGTCATAAAGCTCTGGCAGAATGCCATAACTTCTCTGTCAGATTTTCCTTTAGGATCAAAGTTTGAACCACCTTTACCGCCACCGATCGGAAGACCTGTAAGGGAGTTCTTGAAAATCTGTTCGAAACCTAAAAATTTAAGGATTCCCTGGTTTACTGACGGATGGAATCTTAAACCACCTTTGTATGGTCCGATCGCACTGTTGAACTGTACACGATAACCTTTGTTTACCTGTACAACACCTTTATCGTCTACCCACGGAACTCGGAAAGAGATGATTCTTTCAGGCTCAACAAGACGTTCCAGAATGGAAAGCTTGCGGTATTTCTCTTCATTTTGTCGATTACGACTTTAAGGGAGTCTAAAACTTCCTTTACTGCCTGATGGAATTCAGGCTCATTTGGATTCTGTGCTACGACTCTTTCGTATACTTCTTCAGTATAAGACATTATGATTTCCTCCTCGTCCATCGTATAATTATTTTTAAATCGACGTTATTATACACTAAAGTGTTACAAATGGAAAGAGCCAAATGAAAATTTTTTTATGAAAATTTTTTGAACAAAATTTGTACTTGCGAAATGGCGCCAAGTATGAGAAAATGTTAAAAATCATCCATACAATTTATAGCAATTTCTAAAAATACAGTATATTTATAAAAACTGCGTAAATTCGCACTGTACGTTTCGGTTCTTATATTGCCATGTATCCGTAAGAAACTGCAAATGGAAAGTCAAGCGGATATTCGCAATTGAAGCAGGGGACTTACTTGATTCGGTTAAAAAATGCCTCGCAGGACAGTAGTGCGTGAACAGTAAGCGGTAATCTGTTTTTTTATGTTCAGAAACAGAATATATAAGATGTAGACCGAAAGAGAAAAAAATGCTATAATATTTACAGAGATGTGCATCTACAAATTGTTGCGATGACAGAAACGAGGAGGGAATCATTATCGAGAGAATTGTGAAGAAAGGAGATTTATTACATGGCGGGATTTAAAACCAAAGTAACACCTGAAATTGAAAATCTGACGGAGGTTTGCAAGGAACATACAAGTCTGGATCTTTCTCTGTATGCAAAATATGATGTGAAGAGAGGTCTTCGTGATATTAATGGAAAAGGGGTTCTTGCAGGCCTGACTCAGGTTTCTAATGTGAAAGCCACAAAGATCGTTGATGGCAAAGAAGTTCCATGTGCTGGAAGTCTTTCCTACAGAGGATATGATATCAAAGATCTTACCAGAGGATTTATCGAAGATGACAGATATGGATTTGAAGAAGTTACCTATCTTTTATTATTTGGCAGTCTTCCAGATAAGAAACAGCTTGCAGATTTTACACAGCTTCTGGCAAATCAGCGGTCACTTCCTACAAATTTTGTGCGTGATGTTATAATGAAGGCTCCGAGCAAGGATATCATGAACGGGCTTTCCAGAAGTGTGCTTACTTTATATTCTTATGATACCAACCCTGACGATACATCATTGCCGAATGTGCTCAGACAGTGTCTGAATCTGATCAGTGTATTTCCGCTTTTATCTGTTTATGGATATCAGGCTTATAACCATTATATTAAAGATAAGAGTCTCTATATCCATAATCCGAAGAAAGAACTTACCACAGCAGAGAACATTCTGAGAATGCTTCGCCCGGATAAGAAGTATTCACATCTGGAGGCAAAGATTCTGGATATTGCGCTTATCCTTCATATGGAACATGGCGGAGGTAATAACTCTACATTCACAACTCATGTGGTTTCCTCATCAGGAACTGATACATATTCTGCGATTGCCGCAGCACTTGGCTCATTAAAGGGACCAAAGCATGGCGGTGCCAACATTAAAGTTGTCAGGATGTTTGATGATATGAAGAAGGAAGTTAAGGATTGGAAGGATGAAGACGAGGTCCGGACATATCTGAAGAGACTTCTTCATAAAGAGGCATTTGACCGGAAGGGACTGATCTATGGAATGGGACATGCGATTTATTCAGTGTCTGATCCGCGAGCTGAAGTTTTCAAGGCATATGTGGAAACTCTGGCAAGGGAAAAAGGCAGAATGAAAGATTATGCCCTGTATTCTATGGTGGAACGTCTGGCACCTGAAGTAATTGCAGAAGAGCGTCGTATTTATAAAGGTGTAAGCGCCAATGTAGACTTTTACAGCGGTTTTGTGTACAGTATGCTGGATCTGCCACTGGAATTATATACACCGATGTTTGCAGTTGCACGTATCGTAGGATGGAGTGCGCACCGTATGGAAGAGCTCATTAATGCAGATAAGATCATCCGTCCGGCATATAAGAATGTTCTGGAACCGGCAGTATATGTTCCTCTTAATGAACGCTGATCATAATGATTCAGTATTTCGGGGACAGCGTACTGTCAGACACTTATCGCTGATCTTGTTTTCAGAAAAATATAAATAAAGGAAATGACTACGGATGTTTAATTGCTTTTTTCCGGATGAATATCTGGATTCTACCTATGTGATAAACTTCGATGATCTGTATGCGCAGGGATACAGAGGACTTCTGTTTGATATAGATAATACTCTGGTACCTCATGGTGCACCGGCAGATGAGAGAGCATGTGCGTTGTTTGCACATCTGAAGGAACTTGGATTTAAATGCTGTTTTCTGTCAAACAACCAGTACGAGAGAGTTTCTTCTTTTAATGATGCGATAGGAGCGCAGTTTATCGAGAATGCACACAAGCCTTCAACAAAAAATTATATCAGGGCAATGGAACTTCTTGGGACAGACAGAAGTAATACAGTTTTTATAGGAGATCAGCTCTTTACTGATATATATGGTGCGAAACGCACAGGAATCCGGAATATTCTGGTGAAACCACTCAATCCGAAAGAAGAGATTCAGATCGTACTGAAACGATATCTTGAAAGAATTGTACTATATTTTTACCGCAAAGAGGAGGGGAATTCATGAACCATATTGTTATCATAGGATTTATGGGTTCAGGTAAGACAAGAGTAGGAAAACGGCTGGCAAAAGATTTCAATCTTCCTTTTGTAGACGTTGACCGCGTAGTATCAAAGAAGATGAACCTTACAATGAAAGAAATCTTTGACAGATTCGGAGAACCATTTTACAGAGCTCTTGAGACAACTGTGATCAAGGCACTGATCGATGATCCGGAACAGAAGATCATTTCTCTGGGGTCCGGTCTTCCGATGCAGGAACAGAATGCAAAATATATTAAAAAACTGGGAACTGTAGTATATTTGAAGGGATCTTATGCAACGTTGAAGAAGAGACTGGAAAATTCCAGCAGCAATCCTCTGATCGAGGGAGAAGACAAAGAAGATAAGATCAGAAAACTTCTTAAACAGCGCGATCCGGTTTATACAAAGTTTGCAGATGTTGAGATGATCACAGGAGACAAGCCATTTGAGGATCTGATTGGTCAGCTTGAAGAAAAATTAAAAACATGTGTAAAAAATAGTTGAAAAAAACAGCAGAATATTATAAAATTAAATAAGAGTGTGTCACAAAACTGAGAAAAGCATGAGAGGGACACACACTTTGAACGGCTGTTGTTGTCAAAAGACACAGCATTGCTGAACTGTACTATTAAGGAGGAAATATAACTATGATTCAGCAGGTGATTTCAAAAACGGTATCACACTTGAAATTGACGGAAACGTATGTCAGATCGTTGAATTCCAGCACGTAAAACCAGGAAAGGGTGCTGCTTTCGTAAGAACAAAATACAAAAACATTATTACAGGAGCAGTTCTTGAGAAATCTTTCCGTCCAACAGAGAAATTCCCGGCTGCACGTATTGAGCGTGTAGATATGCAGTATCTGTATGATGATGGTGATCTGTACTACTTTATGAACGTAGAGACATACGATCAGGTTGGTCTTACAAAAGATCAGGTTGGAGATTCTCTTAAATTCGTTAAAGAGAACGAGATGGTTAAGATCTGTTCCCACAACGGAAATGTATTTGCTATTGAGCCTCCTCTGTTCGTAGAACTTGAAGTTACTGAGACAGAGCCGGGATTCGCCGGAAATACAGCACAGGGTGCCACAAAACCGGCTACTGTAGAGACAGGTGCACAGGTTCAGGTTCCGCTGTTTGTTAACCAGGGCGATAAACTGAAAATTGATACAAGAACAGGAGAATATCTTTCTCGAGTATAATCAGGATGAAACCAGTTGTTTTTTCTGATTAACAGTTGTAAAGAGATAATCAGACTGCCATCGGTAAGATCCGGTGGCAGTTTTTATCTTTGATTGGAATAGGAGAAAAAATATGGAATACGTAACACTTGGAAAAACCGGTCTCAGGGTTTCCAGAATGGGCCTTGGCGGGATACCGATCCAGAAAATTGATGCGGAAGGAACAAAGACACTGCTGCATAAGCTAGCAGACCGGGGAGTAAATTATATTGATACAGCCAGAGGATATACGGTCAGTGAAGAATATCTGGGATATGCACTGGAAGGTATCAGGGACAGATTTATAATTGCCACAAAGTCCATGGCACGTACAAAGGAAGCCATGGCTGAAGATATTGAGAAGAGTCTTCATAATCTTTGTACAGATCATATTGAATTATACCAGGTGCATAATCCGAGTATGGAACAGCTTGATCAGGTGCAGGCGGCCGGTGGTGCCCTTGAAGCACTGCAGGAGGCAAGAGCAGCAGGAAAAATCGGACATATTGGTCTGACCGCTCATTCTGTGGAGGTTTTTGCCCGGGCTCTGGAGCTTGACTGGGTGGAAACTATTATGTTTCCATATAATATTGTAGAGAGTCAGGGGGAAGAGCTGATCTCAAAATGTGAGGAGAAAAACATCGGCTTTATTGATATGAAACCTCTGGCCGGTGGTGCAATTGAAAATGGAACGCTGGCATTGCGTTATGTCTGTTCGAATAAGAACGTTACTATTGTGATCCCGGGAATGGCGGAAGAGAAGGAAATCGAGGAGAATATAAAGGCCTGTCTTGATGATTCCCCGTTAAGCGAGAAAGAACTGGAGGAAGTTCAGACAGTACGGAATCAGCTTGGCACAAATTTCTGCCGCAGATGTAATTACTGTGCTCCATGCAGTGTGGGAATCGATATTTCGGGTGTGTTCCTGTTCGCAGGCTATCTTAATCGTTACGGGCTGGGAGACTGGGCAAGAAACCGTTACAGTTCTCTTGCGGTGAAGGCTTCCGCCTGTATAGAATGCGGCAAATGTGAAACCAGATGTCCGTACCATCTGCCAATCCGCGAAATGCTGAAAGAATGTGCACAACAGATTTGGTGAATAAAAAACATCCACAGGGAATTACCCTGTGGATGTTTTATGGAGATGGTGTGTCTTTTTTTGTTCAAAAGAAAGTGGGACAATTGGTAACAGATGATGATATCATCATTAAAATCCTTTGGCGCCATAAAGAATACCAGATGTGTTTTGGTAATCAAACTATCGGATATGCCATGGAACAAGCACAATAAAAAGTTGGTAAAATCCCAATAATAGAAGGGAATGTATTACCAACTTTTTTAGATTTTATAGGATATTAATTTCTGAGAAATCAATAGATAAATCTTCGTAAATTCCAGCTTTTACAGTATCAGTGAACGAATATTCTTCAATGGAATAATCATGATTAAAGTTGTATACTGTAATTCTGTTTTTTGCGATATCTACGATCCAGTATTCCCGGACACCTGCGGAATGATATTTGAAAAGTTTCAGGAGATAATCCATTTTTCTGCTTTCAGGCGATACAATTTCAATAATCCAGTCTGGTGCGCCTTTACATCCTTTATCATCAAGTTTGTTTGGATCACAAATCACAGATATATCTGGTTCGACATAAGTATTATTTATTTCATCAAGATATACGGCGAATGGTGCAGGAAGCACTTCGCAAGTTCCTTTGTGCTGTTTTATATAATTACGGATGATAGCGGAAAGCTCCATGACGAGTTTCTGATGTTTGTACGATGGTGGTGCCATATAATAGATGTGTCCGTCAATCAGTTCAGCTCTTTCGCCATCTGGCAGAGCATAAATATCTTCAATGGTATAAGATTCTTCTTTGAGTAAAGCCATACGATCACGCTCCTTTTTGATTATATTATAGTGGATTTACATAAAATATTTAACACTGACCATCTGGCAGCAACTCTTTTTTTATATTTGTAATTTGCTACTGTCACAGGTCATTGTACACCAGAATCTATTTCTGAATGTGCTCGTTATAAATGTGAACAGGCAAAATTCCGGTTAAAAGTATACATGCTATTCGCAGGACTTTAAATTCACGTATGCGTGTAAATGGTGCAGATTCAGTGACAACTGCTGTCCTGATTGGAAACACACCAGAAGTAAATGAAAGTTTCTACACATATGATGTAAGCGAATCAGACTATAAAAAGAGCTTATCCGTAAAGTATCACTTTGTGGATAAACTCTTTATCATGCCTTGATTACACTTGCTTGCTTACTTCCTGCTTACTTAAAAAAACCAAGAGATAAAACCCTTATAAAATCAAGGAATTTTATGGACCTGGCGGGAATTGAACCCGCGTCCGAAAGCCTATTCATTGAGGCATCTCCCATCACAGTCGCTGTTTTAACATTCCCTTGGATGTACGCCCACCGACAGGCTTACAACCTTAGTAGCTTCATGATACATCTACCGGGGCAAAGCTTACCCGGCAAGGTTTCTCACATGGTCGACGTCAGATTCCTGAAGTGTGAGTGCATCAGGGCTGACGAGCAGCAATTAGGCTGCTAACGCGTACTGTTCGTCTGCGTTTATATTTAGTTTCCCGGTTGGTACGCAGTCTGGGAGTCTGCGGATGGCTTCCCCAACTTCAAAGCCCCCGTCGAAACCAGTACAAGCCCTGAAAATGAGTCTGCAACGCTGTTTTTCATAAAACAGCACTGGTGATGAGACGAAAGCACTTTTTAATATTGATATATCATTCATTATATAAGGTATATCGACTGATTAACAGTATAGAAATAAAAACAGAATTTGTCAAGAAGATTTTTATATTTGAGGCTATTTGGTGTTGTGAACAGCAATACTTATAATTTTTCTGTCATATGTTCACAAATCTTACATAAATCTCTGCTATAGTAACCATATGAAAGATAAAATCTGTTGCTGAGGGCGATTTTCCCGGATTTTGCGCTGTGGCTGTAAAGGCGCTGAACAGTCGTGGATTTTAACAATACTCGGAAAACAGTATAAATAAAAAGTAAAAACTGTTTCGAAAAATAATGAAGAAAAACGGAGGGAATCAAATGGATACATTAAAAATCCTGGTGGTGGATGATGAGAGCCGCATGAGAAAGCTGGTAAAGGATTTCCTGACAAAGAAGAATTTCCAGGTACTGGAAGCCGGTAATGGTGAAGAAGCCATGGATATCTTTTATGAGGAGAAGGACATCGCACTGATCATTTTGGATGTCATGATGCCGAAGATGGATGGATGGGAAGTTTGCCGTGAGATTCGCAAGAACTCAAAAGTTCCGATCATTATGCTGACTGCAAGAAGTGATGAGAGAGATGAGCTTCTTGGATTTGATCTGGGGGTAGATGAATACATCTCCAAACCATTCAGTCCGAAAATCCTTGTTGCAAGAGTGGAGGCAATTCTGAGACGTACAGGTCAGAATAATCCGGAAGATGTGATTTCAGCAGGCGGCATTGTTATAGATAAAGCAGCACATCTGGCTACTGTGGATGGTAAGCCTATGGAACTGAGCTTTAAGGAATTTGAACTTCTGACATATTTTCTGGAGAATCAGGGAATCGCACTTTCCAGAGAAAAGATCCTGAATTCTGTATGGAATTATGACTACTTTGGAGATGCCCGTACGATTGATACCCATGTTAAGAAGCTCAGAAGTAAAATGGGAGATAAAGGTGAATATATAAAGACTGTATGGGGTATGGGATACAAGTTTGAGGTAGACGAATGACAGGAAACGGAAAAACAGATAAAAAATTTCATACTCTGCAACATCAGATTTCAGTAGTGTTTATATGTCTGTTACTGCTTTCGATCTTTACCATTACTCTGATCAATGGTCTTTTTCTTGAAAAATATTATGTATCCAAAAAAGTAGAAGTGCTGGAGGAGGCAAAAGAAGTGTTGTCTCAGATGAATCTGGATGACATCCTGCAGTATGATACAGATATAGAAGAGGACAAAAAAGGGGCAACAGATGAGATTTCGGATGAGATTGAGAGGAGCAGTTCCAGAAATAACCTTACCTGGATCATAGTAAATGAGGAAAACAGCGGTTATTATTACTGGGGAGAGAATAATATGGCAAAGATGCTCCGCAGTAAGCTGTTTGGGTATATTAATAATCTGGATCAGGATATGCAGCACAGTCGTGTGCTCAAAAAGACAGATACCTGTACCATGTGGCAGGTGCATGATCGCTTTGCAGGCATGGAATATGTGGAATGCTGGGGACAGTTTGATAATGGTTACTATTTCCTGATCCGTTCTCCTCTGGAAAGTATTAAGGAAAGTGCATCTATTTCCAACAGTTTTTACTTCATTGTAGGAATAATCATAATTGTGGTCAGCGGTATTGTGATTCTTGTGATGACGAATCGTATTACCCGCCCGATCAGTGAACTGACCAAATTATCAGAGAAGATGTCTGATCTGGATTTTGATGCCAGATATCAAAGCAGGCAGGTAATGAGATTGATGTACTTGGCGATAACTTTAACAAAATGTCCAGAAAACTTGAGAGCACGATCTCAGAGTTGAAATCGGCTAATAACAAGCTTCAGAAAGACATAGAAGATAAGATTAAAATTGATGAGATGCGTAAGGAATTTCTTGATAATGTTTCTCATGAGCTGAAAACTCCTATTGCATTGATCCAGGGATATGCAGAGGGGCTGAATGAAAATATTTCCGATGATCCGGAAAGCAGGGAATTTTACTGTGAAGTTATTATGGATGAGGCTTCAAAGAATGAACAAGCTGGTCAAAACCTGCTGACGCTGAATCAGCTGGAGTCCGGTAAAGATGCCCCGGTGATGGAAAGATTTGACATTGTATCTCTGATCAGGGGTGTACTTGGTTCCATGCATATTATGATCGAACAGAAAGAAGCAACTGTGATTTTTGAAGAAACAGAACCTGTATATGTATGGGCGGATGAGTTTAAGATTGAAGAGGTTGTGACCAATTATACAAGCAATGCACTGAACCATCTGGACGGAGAGCGAAAAGTAGAAATTAAGGTTCTTCAGGAAGAGGACTGTGTGAAAGTAACCGTATTTAATACAGGTACTCCGATTCCGGAAGAGGATATCCCAAATCTCTGGAATAAATTCTACAAAGTAGATAAGGCCCGGACAAGAGAATATGGCGGAAGTGGTATCGGACTTTCAATTGTTAAGGCAATCATTGAGAGTATGAACCAGAAATATGGGGTATGCAATTATGATAATGGCGTGGAGTTCTGGTTCACTCTGGATTGCAGGCAGTGATAAGATATCCGGGTATTGTGAACGGAGTGAACAGTAACCGGTAGTATGACCGGAATAAAAACAGACAGAAGCAAAGAAAGCACTTTGCAACTGTCTGTTTTGGGTTATACTGTATTGGAGCGTTTTGATCGGATATTTTATTCCGGTCTGACATGTGATCCGGAAAGCCTTCGGATTACCATAATGAGGAAAACAGATAATGACATCAGGAGGATAACATGATTGCAATAATTGACTATGATGCCGGAAATATTAAAAGTGTAGAAAAAGCACTTCATTATCTTGGGGAAGAAACAACAGTAACCCGCGATCCGCAGACTTTGTTAAATGCGGATAAAGTAATCCTGCCGGGCGTGGGAAGCTTTGGACAGGCGATGGAGAATCTTCATACATACGGACTTGTACCTGTGATCCATGAGATTGTAGAGAAGAAGACGCCATTTCTTGGAATCTGCCTGGGACTTCAGCTCCTTTTTGAAAGCAGCGAGGAGACACCGGGGGTGGAAGGCCTTGGAATCCTGAAAGGGAAAATTGTTAAGATTCCGCCTGCGCCCGGGCTTAAGATTCCACATATGGGATGGAATTCTCTGCATTTTCAGAATAATGGCAGACTGTTTCAGGGAATCCCGGAACAGACCTATGTATATTTTGTGCATTCTTATTATCTGCAGGCAGAGGAGCCTGAGATTGTAAAGGCTACTACAGAATACAGCACCTGTATTCATGCTTCCGTAGAAAAGGACAATGTATTTGCCTGCCAGTTCCATCCGGAAAAGAGCAGCAAATGGGGACTGAAGATACTTGAAAATTTTGCTGCTGTGGGAAAAGACGGCAATACTGAGAAGGAGGGAAAATAAAATGTTTACAAAGAGAATTATTCCCTGCCTGGATGTAAATAACGGACGTGTGGTAAAGGGCGTAAATTTTGTGCAGCTTCGCGATGCGGGTGATCCGGTGGAGATTGCCAAAGCCTATGATGCAGCAGGAGCAGATGAACTGGTGTTTCTCGATATTACAGCATCCTGCGAACAGAGAGATACGGTAGTTGACATGGTAAGACGGGTTGCTGCCAATGTATTTATCCCGTTTACAGTAGGCGGCGGTATCCGTACTGTAGATGATTTTAAGAAACTGCTGAGAGAAGGAGCAGATAAGATTTCCGTAAATTCTGCAGCAATTGACAGACCGGAACTGATCAGTGAGGCGGCTGACAAGTTTGGAAGCCAGTGCGTAGTTGTGGCTATTGATGCCAAGCGCAGAGAAGACGCCGGATGGAATATTTACAAACATGGCGGAAGATTGGATACAGGGATTGATGCCATAGAGTGGGCAAAGAAAGTGGAAGCTTTGGGCGCAGGGGAAATCCTTCTTACCAGTATGGACTGTGACGGTACAAAAGCAGGATATGATCTGGCTCTTACCAGAGCAATTGCTGATGCTGTCTCCATTCCTGTGATCGCATCAGGCGGTGCAGGTACACTGGAGCATTTTTATGATGCACTGACCGAAGGGGGAGCAGATGCTGCACTGGCTGCGTCTTTGTTCCATTATAAAGAACTGGAGATTTCTCAGGTGAAGGATTATCTGTCTGACAGGGGAATTTCTGTCAGACGATGACCACGAAAAATATAAGAGGTGAAGGATAAGGTATGTCAGCAATTTCAGGTGACTGGCTGGAAGCCCTGAAGGGAGAGTTTCACCAGCCGTATTATGCAAAATTATATAAAACGGTGATGACAGAATATCAGACCAGGAAGATTTTTCCTCCTGCGGAAGATCTGTTTAATGCATTTCATTTTACACCGTTAAACGAAGTGAAGGTAGTAATCCTGGGACAGGATCCCTATCATAATGACGGGCAGGCTCATGGGCTTTGTTTTTCCGTAAAGAGAGGAGTGGAGACGCCGCCGTCCCTGGTGAATATTTATCAGGAGCTTCATGATGACTGTGGATGCTATATCCCCAATAACGGTTATCTGGAGAAGTGGGCAAAGCAGGGGGTGCTTCTTCTGAACACAGTTTTGACTGTACGTGCTCATCAGGCAAATTCACACAGGGGAATCGGCTGGGAGCAGTTTACGGATGCTGCGATCCAGGTTCTGAATGAGCAGGACCGTCCTATTGTATTTCTGCTATGGGGACGTCCGGCGCAGATGAAAAAATCCATGCTGAATAATCCGAAGCATCTGATTCTGGAGGCACCTCATCCAAGTCCTCTGTCTGCTTACAGGGGATTTTTCGGATGTAAACATTTCAGTAAAACAAACGAATTTCTTGTTGCCAATGGTCTGGAACCAATCGACTGGCAGATAGAAAATATATAAGAAAAGAGGTAATGTGTAGTCAGGTAAAAGACACACAGTGATAACATGAATCAGAAAAACAATTTAGTAAAAAATGCATCCTTTCTGATGATTGCAGCTATGATCTCCAAGGTGATCGGCCTTCTGTACAAGAGTCCCCTTTCCAATATTATCGGAAGCCTTGGAATGGGCTATACAAGTCTTGCACAGAATGCCTATATGATCCTTCTGATGATCGCATCCTTTAGTATTCCACAGGCGGTATCCAAGCTGATCTCCGAGCGTATTGCTCTGAAGGATTACAGAAATGCACATAAGTTCTTTAAGGGTGCCATGATCTATGCCATGGTGATTGGCGGAGTGGTCGGTTTATTCTGTCTCTTTGGAGCAGGGCTGATCATCCCTCAGAATCAGAAGGATGCAATTCCGGCACTTCAGATTCTGGCTCCGACGATTTTTTTGTCTGGTATCCTTGGAGTATTCAGAGGATATTTTCAGGCATACAGAAATATGATGCCAACATCTATCTCCCAGATTATTGAGCAGATATTTAATGCGGCAGTCAGCTTCTGGCTGCATGGGGATTTATCAATGCATTCTCAGATGGAACAGAGAACAGCATTGCAAATGGGGGCAGCAGGTTCCACAGTAGGAACCGGAGCCGGAGTGGTGACTGCATTGGCATTCATGCTTCTGGTGTATGGTGTAAACCGCAGAAAAATCCTGCACCGGGTAGAGAAAGACCACAGACATCAGGAAGAGTCCTACAAAGAGATTTTCCGTGTGATCATTCTGGTTGTTTCGCCGATCATTCTCAGCGCCTTTGTTTATAATGTAAATGCTTATATCAATGGGTATCTTTTCTCGGATATTCTGGGAAGAAGAGGTGGAGATGCGGCACAGATCGGTATTTTATATGCAGAGTATGCTACTTACTTTATGACAATTATTAATATTCCTCTGACCCTGTCCAGTACGGCACCTACTTCCATGATTCCGGAAGTTTCTGCCTGTATGCCACCGGAGACATTGAAGCGACCAGAGAGTGTATTGACCAGACCGTACAGCTTTCTATGGTGGTTTCTGCCCCATGTGCAATGGGACTGGCAGTGCTTGCACAGCCGATTGTATTTTTGCTTTACGGAAATTCCACAGGACTGGCAGCCAACCTGTTGATCCTTGGTTCGTTTTCAATCCTGCTCAATGGAATGTCAAATATTTCCAATGGAGTTCTGCAGGCAATCGGACAGCAGAGGATTCCGGTGATTACGGCTGCAATCGCACTGGTTGTGGATATTGTGGTAGTGGTAGTGCTGCTGTTTACTACAAACCTTGGAGTTTATGCACTGCTGATCGCAATGGTGGTCTATTCTGTGGTTGTATGTGTGTTAAATGACAGAGCCATGAAGAAATATCTGCAGTATAAGAATCCATGGAAAGAAGGATATCTGTATCCTGTTCTTGCATCTGTTCCCATGGGAATTGTTGCAGGCTGTATCTGCTATGGCTTGAATATTTTTGTAAAATCCAATTTCATTTGTCTGATCGTTTCCATTCCTGTTGCTGCGATTGTTTATCTGTTTGCTTATCTGGTTATCAGCAAGCCGTCAGAATCACAGCTTAGAAGAATTCCGGGTGGAAGCTATCTGATAAGGATTGCAGAGAAACTTCCGTTTTGGCAGAATAATTAAACACTGAAATTATAAAAACAAAAGAGTTATATTTCATGGTTTAAATGTATTTCTGAAATAGAAACACATTTAAAATTTCTGAAATATAACTCTTTTTTTGAGCGCGTTTGAAAAATGCTTTTCGCAAAGCAGGATATGTAGATTGTGGGAATGATTTTTCAAATACGCTCTAAGGCGATATATTGCAAGGTAAAATACATTGCAATATATCCATTACGGTATTATTTATGCATTTTTTTCTTCTACTTTTTTTCAGATTCTTCTGAGCTGTGGAGAGCATCAGTTTGATTCGGTTGAGCTGATTGACTTCACTTGCACCCGGATCATAGTCGATGGCTACAATATTGGCTGTCGGATATTCTCTGCGGATCTCTTTGATAACACCCTTACCTACAATGTGGTTCGCCAGACATCCGAAAGGCTGGATACAAACAATATTCGGAACATCTCCATGGATCAGTTCCATCATCTCACCTGTCAGGAACCATCCCTCACCTGTCTGGTTTCCGGTGGAAACGATCGGAGATGCCATTTTTGCCAGATCTCTGATATCAGCAGGCGGTGCAAAATGGCGGCTCTGTGCAAGAGCTTCGCTTGCAGGCTTTCTCACCCATTCGATTGCTTTGATTCCCCAGTTTGCCATGGTTGCCTTGGACTTCTTGAATCCAAGATTTTCTACCTTAAAGTTCTGATTATAGAAGCAGTAGCACATGAAATCGATCAGATCCGGTACAACTGCCTCAGCGCCTTCAGATTCCAGAAGATCTGCCAGATGATTATTTGCAGCAGGCAGGAACTTGACAAGGATCTCACCTACGATGCCGACACGAGGCTTTTTCACATCACTGATCGGAATGGTATCAAATTCGTGAACCATTTCGCGGCACATTTTCTTAAACTGGCTGTGGCTGACACTGCTTCCACTTAAGAAAGAGATTACACGCTGTTCCCAGATTTTATGTTTTCTGTTTACGATTCCCTCTTCCAGTTCATAAGGACGCATACGATATACGCATTTCATCAGGATATCTCCGAATACGGCACCGTAAGCAACTTTCTTCACTAATGGAAGCGTAAGTTTGAATCCGGGATTGCTTTCCAGACCGCTTAAGTTAACAGAGATAACCGGAATATGTTCCATACCGGCTTTCTTTAATGCGCGTCGTATAAATGCGATATAGTTGGAAGCACGACATCCGCCACCTGTCTGTGACATGACAACGGCCGTTTTGTTCAGGTCATATTTACCGGAAAGCAGAGCATCCATGATCTGTCCCACAACGATCAGAGACGGATAGCAGGCGTCATTGTTTACATACTTCAGACCAACATCCACTGCATGCTTATTGTCATTCGGAAGCACCTCCAGGTTGTATCCGCAGGAATTGAATGCTGCCTGCAGGAGGCTGAAATGGAACGGTGACATCTGCGGGCAGAGGATGGTATAGTCCTTTCTCATTTCCTTTGTAAAGGATACTTTATCAATAGAAGCAGGTTTGACAGTACGTTTCTGTCCCTGTGCTTTCTTCGCACGGATCGCTGCGATCAGGGAACGGATACGGATTCTTGCAGCACCAAGGTTATTTACCTCGTCAATCTTTAAGCAGGTATAGATTTTGTCACTTCCGTCAAGGATTTCATAAACCTCGTCAGTAGTAACTGCATCCAGACCACATCCAAAAGAGTTGAGCTGGATCAGATCCAGGTCATCGCGTGTCTTTACATAGTTTGCAGCAGCATACAGTCTGGAGTGGTACATCCACTGGTCATTGACGCGAATCGGGCGTTCCACAGGTGCCAGATGAGAGATGGAATCCTCAGTAAGTACGGCAATACCATAGCTGTTGATCAGATCCGGGATACCATGATGGATTTCCGGGTCAATATGGTATGGGCGTCCTGCAAGGACAATACCATGGCGTCCTGTATCTTCCAGATATTTCAGGGTTTCTTCCCCTTTTTTCTGTACATCGCGGCGTGCAGCAGCCATTTCCTCCCAGCCCTTATGCACAGCAGCTTTGACTTCTCCTGCCGGGATATCCTTAAATTCCTCTACCAGACGATTTGCCAGAATTTCCTCAGAAGTAAATGCAAGGAAGGGATTGCGGAAGGTAATGGACGGATCGTTTAATTCGTCTACGTTATTCTTGATATTTTCGGCATATGAGGTAACGATCGGGCAGTTATAGTGGTTGACTGCATCCGGGAACTCGTTACGTTCATATGGGATACATGGGTAGAAAATAAATTTCACGCCATTGCGGATCAGCCAGGTTACATGGCCATGTGCGAGCTTGGCAGGGTAGCATTCGGACTCACTTGGAATGGACTCAATACCCAGCTCGTAAATCTTTCTGGTGGAAGTAGGGGAGAGTACAACCTCATACTTCAGTTCTGTAAAGAAAGTATACCAGAAAGGATAATTCTCAAACATGTTCAGAACACGGGGATACCTACTTTGCCTCGCGTTGCCTTATCAGCAGTAAGCGGTGCGTAGGAGAAAATACGCTTATATTTATATTCATAAAGATTCGGAATATGATCTTTGTTCTTTTCCTTGCCAATACCGCGTTCACAGCGGTTACCGCTCACATACTGGCGGCCTCCGGAGAATTTGTTGATAGTCAGACGGCAGTTATTGGTACATCCACGACAGTTTGCCATAGAAGTTGTATATTTCAGCTCGTTGATCTTATCAATGGAGAGCATAGTCGTTTCTGCACCTTCCTGATGGCGTTCGCGGCAATCAGTGCGGCACCGAAAGCACCCATGATTCCGGCAATATCCGGACGGATGGCTTCGCAGCCTGCAATCTTTCGAAGCTTCGAAGAACCGCATCATTGTAGAAGGTACCACCCTGTACAACGATGTGCTTGCCAAGTTCGGAAGCGTCAGAAACCTTGATAACCTTATAGAGTGCATTTTTGATAACAGAGTAAGCAAGGCCTGCGGAAATATCAGAAACCTCAGCTCCCTCTTTCTGTGCCTGCTTTACCTTGGAATTCATGAAACAGTACATCTGGTACCAAGATCAATAGGATGTTGTGCGAAAACAGCAGCTTTTGCGAAATCCTGTACTGTATAATTCAGGGATTTGGCAAAGGTTTCAATAAAGGAACCGCATCCGGAGGAGCATGCTTCATTTAACTGTACGCTGTCAACGGTCTTGTTGCGGATCTTGATACATTTCATATCCTGTCCTCCGATATCCAGGATACAGTCTACCTCTGGGTCAAAGAATGCAGCTGCATAGTAATGGGATACGGTCTCAACCTCGCCCTCATCCAAGAGCAGGGCCGCTTTGATCAGAGCCTCGCCGTAACCTGTAGAACAGGAATAAGCGATCTTTGCGTCTCTGGGAAGCAGTTCATAGATTTCTTTAATAGAACGGATGGTAGTTTTTAACGGGTTTCCGTTGTTACTGCTGTAAAAGGAATAGAGAAGTGTTCCATCTTCGCCTACCAGTGCAGTTTTGGTTGTGGTGGAACCTGCATCGATACCCAGATAGCAGTTTCCTTTATATGTAGCCAGATCTCCTGTTTTTACTTTGTAGGAACTCTGACGTTTTGCAAATGCATCGTATTCTTCCTGAGAAGCGAAAAGTGGTTCCATACGTTCTACTTCAAAATCCAGCTTAATGGAATTGCGGAGTCTGTCTTTCATTTCTGTCAGGGAAATGGAGTTGTCTTCTTTGGCATTTAATGCAGAACCGATGGCTGCAAAAAGATGGGAGTTCTCCGGAATGATGGTGTGTTCCTCATCCAGCTTCAAAGTACGGATAAAGGATTCTCTCAGTTCGGACAGGAAGTGAAGCGGACCACCCAGGAATGCAACATGTCCACGGATGGGTTTTCCGCAGGCAAGACCGGAGATGGTCTGGTTTACAACTGCCTGGAAAATAGAAGCTGACAGATCCGGTTTGGTTGCACCGTCATTGATCAGCGGCTGGATATCCGTTTTGGCGAAAACACCGCAGCGTGCAGCAATCGGGTAGAGCGCTTTGTAATCTTTGGCATATTCATTCAGACCTGTGGCATCTGTCTGGAGAAGAGAAGCATCTGGTCGATGAAAGAACCGGTACCGCCTGCACAGATACCGTTCATACGCTGTTCTACGTTTCCGTTTTCGAAATAAATGATCTTGGCATCCTCACCGCCAAGCTCGATGGCAACATCCGTTTTGGGTGCCAGTTTCTGCAGAGAAGTAGAAACTGCAATAACCTCCTGGGTAAAAGGAACGCCCAGATGGTTGGCAAGTGTCAGACCGCCGGAACTGTGATCACAGGATGGAGAGTCATCTCGCCATACTGGTCAAAGGCCTCCTGAAGAAGGTCTGCAAGGGTTTCCTGAATGTTGGCGAAATGGCGCTTGTAATCTGCGAAAATAAGATTTTCATTCTCGTCCAGAATCGCGATTTTTACAGTAGTGGAACCAATGTCAATTCCAAGTGTTTTGTAATTCATAAAGTAAATTCAAGCCTCCTCTTTCTGTATAAAAGAAAAAATATTGAAGTAATTCTTTCCTATTAAAATATCTATTTCCAGATATGAATATTCCGTAATATTATACGCTAACGGTCTGGAAAAGACAATATGAAACTTTACCAATGATTACCTTATTTGCAGTTGAAAATTCAGCTATTTCGGGATATAATAGAAAAAGTGATTTTTATCAAGAGGAGAGAAAATATGGCAGAATATAAACTTCTGAAAACAGAGGGGCGTGCCAAACGTGCAGAGTTTCATACAGTGCATGGTACGATCCAGACTCCTGTTTTTATGAATGTGGGAACGATCGGTGCGATTAAAGGCGCTGTATCCACCATGGATTTACAGCAGATCGGAACACAGGTAGAATTATCAAATACTTATCATCTTCATGTGCGTCCGGGTGATAAAATAGTAAAGCAGTTAGGTGGTCTTCATAAATTTATGGTATGGGACAAACCGATCCTTACAGACTCAGGCGGATTCCAGGTGTTTTCCCTTGCAAAGCTGAGAAAGATCAAAGAAGAGGGAGTTTATTTTAATTCCCATATTGACGGGCATAAGATCTTTATGGGACCGGAAGAGAGTATGCAGATCCAATCCAATCTTGCCTCCACCATTGCCATGGCATTTGATGAATGTCCCAGCAGTGTGGCTGACAGGGATTATGTGCAGAAATCTGTAGACAGGACCACAAGATGGCTTGCCCGCTGTAAAGCAGAAATGGCGAGACTGAACAGTCTGCCGGATACCATTAACAAAGAGCAGCTTCTGTTCGGAATCAACCAGGGTGCTGTTTATGAAGATATCCGCATTGAGCATGCCAAAGCGATCTCTGAAATGGATCTGGATGGCTATGCTGTCGGCGGTCTGGCAGTTGGAGAAACCCATGAAGAGATGTACAGGATCCTGGATGCGGTAGTCCCCTATCTTCCTCAGAATAAACCTACTTACCTGATGGGTGTGGGAACACCGGCAAATATTCTGGAAGGTGTTGAGAGAGGAATTGATTTCTTTGACTGCGTATATCCAAGCCGTAACGGCCGCCATGGACATGTATATACCAATCATGGAAAGATGAATCTGTTCAATGCAAAATATGAACTGGACACACGTCCTATCGAAGAAGGCTGTCAGTGTCCTGCATGCCAGCATTACAGCAGAGCCTATATCCGTCATCTTCTGAAAGCAAAGGAAATGCTGGGAATGCGTCTCTGTGTACTTCACAATCTGTATTTCTATAATCATATGATGGAAGAGATCCGAGATGCTCTTGATGCAGGAAACTTCGCAGAATATAAGAAAATGCGGCTGGAAGGCTTTGAAGAGGGAAAAATTAACTCGAAAAGATAATCTGTATATAAAATAATTATTAAATATGCCAAAAACTCTTGAAGTAAAGCGTTTTTTTGTGTATGATGTGTAGTGACGCTTTAATCAGATTGTTATGCATGAAAACAAGATTTCATACAGAAGGTAACGGAGATTATAAGTGGATCGCAAAGCAGCTCTTCAGTATGAGCAACCGTCAGGACGGTCTGTGAATACATGATGGACTGCAAATATGCAGAATAACAGGAAAAGTTACAGGAGGAATCAAAATGAACGCATCAAGCGGAATGGGTATGGTTGGCGCTATTGTCTGGATGGTAGTACTGTTCGGAATTATGTACTTCTTAATGCTTCGCCCTCAGAAAAAAGAGCAGAAGAGACTTCAGGCAATGTTAAATGACATGGAGGTTGGCGACAGCATTGTTACTACCGGCGGCTTTTATGGAGTTGTCATTGATATGACAGAAGAAGACGTGATCGTAGAATTCGGTAATAACAAAAACTGCCGTATTCCTATGAGAAAACAGGCAATCGCTGAAGTTGAGAAAGCCGGAAGCGCTGCCGAATAATGAAAGAGATATGAAAAAAGCAGAACCTATAGTCAGTGATGGCTGTGGTTCTGTTTTTTTATTTTTACAGTAAAATCTCCGGAAAACAGCACTTTTGTATTTTTTCACTTTAATAGGTTGAAATCTGTCGGAAAGTGCGTTATTATAATAACAATTACGCAATTAGAGTATTTTGGAGGAAATTATTATGGATTATAAGATTGCATTGATCCCCGGCGACGGAATCGGACCGGAAATCGTAAGAGAAGCAAAGAAAGTACTGGACAAAGGTATGCGAGAAATATGGACACAGCTTTCCTATTCAGAAGTTCTGTTAGGCGGCGCATCCATCGATGTACACGGCGTACCCCTTACTGATGAGGCAATTGCCACTGCCAAATCATCAGACGCCGTACTGATGGGCTCTATTGGCGGAGATGCAAAAACTTCTCCATGGTATAAACTTGAGCCGTCCAACGCCCGGAAGCAGGACTTCTTGCAATCCGTAAGGCATTAAATCTTTTTGCAAACTTAAGACCGGCTTACCTTTACAATGAGCTGAGAAAAGCCTGCCCTCTCCGCGATGAGATCATCGGAGACGGATTTGACATGATCATTGTACGTGAGCTTACAGGCGGTCTGTATTTCGGAGAACGTCAGACTATTGAAGAGAATGGTGTGAAGAAAGCAATTGATACACTTTCCTATAATGAAAACGAAATCCGCCGTATTGCCATCAAAGCATTTGAGATCGCACGTAAGAGAAGAAATAAAGTAACAAGCGTAGATAAGGCAAATGTTCTGGATTCTTCCAGACTCTGGAGAAAAGTGGTAGAGGAAGTTGCCAAAGATTATCCGGATGTTACCTTAGAGCATATGCTGGTTGACAACTGCGCAATGCAGCTTGTACGTGATCCAAAACAGTTCGATGTTATCCTGACAGAGAACATGTTCGGAGATATCCTTTCAGATGAGGCAAGTATGGTAACAGGTTCCATCGGAATGCTTTCATCTGCAAGCTTAAATGAGACAAAATTCGGTCTCTATGAGCCAAGCCATGGTTCTGCACCTGATATTGCAGGACAGGATAAGGCAAACCCTATTGCAACCATTCTTTCCGCAGCAATGATGCTTCGCTTCTCCCTTGATATGGATAAAGAAGCAGATGCAGTAGAAGCAGCAGTACAGAAAGTCCTGACAGAGGGATACCGCACAGGTGATATCATGTCAGAGGGATGCAAGCTTGTAGGAACAAAGGAAATGGGCGATCTGATCGCAGCAGCTCTGTAAGAATTGATATTAAGAGGATTCAGTCGGCGCAGGCAGATTACGGAGTCAGGAATTTCGGTTGAATCATTAAAAATAAATAAAACAGTAAGAAAGAGGAAATAAAACAATGAGAAGTGATGCAGTAAAAACAGGCACACAGCAGGCACCTCACCGTTCCCTGTTTAATGCTCTTGGAATGACAAAAGAAGAAATGGACAGACCTCTGGTAGGTATCGTAAGTTCTTACAATGAAATCGTACCGGGTCATATGAACCTTGACAAGATCACACAGGCAGTTAAGCTTGGTGTGGCAATGGCAGGCGGTACACCTGTTATGTTCCCGGCAATCGCAGTATGCGACGGTATTGCAATGGGACACGTTGGAATGAAATATTCTCTGGTTACCAGAGACCTGATCGCAGATTCACAGAAGCCATGGCAATGGCACATCAGTTTGATGCACTGGTAATGATTCCTAACTGTGACAAGAACGTACCCGGACTTCTGATGGCAGCAGCCAGACTGAATGTTCCTACTGTATTCGTAAGCGGCGGCCCAATGCTTGCCGGACATCTGAACGGACACAAGACAAGCCTTTCCAGTATGTTCGAGCAGTAGGTGCTTACGCAGCAGGCAAGCTTGATGAAGACGGACTGACAGAATGTGAAATGAAAACATGTCCTACATGCGGATCCTGTTCCGGTATGTACACAGCAAACTCCATGAACTGTCTGACAGAGGTTCTTGGTATGGGTCTGAAAGGAAACGGAACCATCCCTGCTGTATATTCCGAGCGTATCCGTCTTGCAAAACATGCAGGTATGCAGGTTATGGAAATGTACAGAAAGAACATCCGTCCAAGAGATATCATGACAAAAGAAGCAATCCTCAATGCCCTGACAGTAGACATGGCACTCGGATGCTCCACAAACAGTATGCTTCACCTTCCGGCTATCGCTCATGAGATCGGAATGGACTTTGATATCAGCTTTGCAAACGAGATTAGCGCAAAGACTCCAAACCTCTGTCACCTTGCACCTGCAGGCCCTACATACATAGAAGACCTGAACGAAGCAGGCGGTGTATACGCAGTTATGAACGAACTGAATAAGAAGGGACTTCTTCATACTGAGTGCATGACAGTTACAGGCAAGACAGTAGGCGAGAACATCAAAGATTGTGTAAACTTAAATCCTGAAGTTATCAGACCGATTGACAATCCATACAGCCAGACAGGCGGACTTGCAGTTCTCAAGGGTAACCTTGCACCGGACGGTGGTGTTGTAAAACGTTCTGCAGTTGTAGAAGAGATGATGGTCCATGAAGGACCTGCAAGAGTCTTTGACTGCGAGGAAGACGCAATCGCAGCTATCAAAGGTGGCAAGATCGTTGAGGGTGATGTAGTTGTTATCCGTTATGAAGGACCGAAAGGCGGTCCTGGTATGAGAGAGATGCTGAACCCTACATCTGCGATCGCAGGTATGGGACTGGGATCTTCTGTAGCCCTGATCACAGACGGACGTTTCAGCGGTGCATCCAGAGGAGCATCCATCGGACACGTATCACCGGAAGCAGCAGTCGGCGGACCGATCGCACTTGTTGAAGAAGGGGATATCATCAGTATTAACATTCCGGAACTGAAACTGGAGATCAAGGTTTCCGATGAAGAAATGCAGGCAAGAAAAGCAAAATGGCAGCCTCGTGAGCCAAAGGTAACAACAGGATATCTTGCAAGATATGCTGCCATGGTAACTTCCGGAAACAGAGGAGCGATCCTTGAGGTACCAAAAGCAAAATAAAGATGAACAAGTACCCGGCGGGAATTGCGGCATAACCTGTGATTCCTGCCTGAAAAGTTAGGAGGGAATTAACAGTTAAATATAAATTATAAAATTATATAAGTATATGTTGAGTTTTATAAGATATTAGAGTAGAATATTATTGAAAGGAGTTGATACTTTGAGTAAATATTATTCTATACATGAATTTTCAAAAATTATAGGCGTATCTGCCCAGACATTACGAAATTGGGATGCCAATGGAAAACTTCATCCGCATCATACTACAGTAAGTGGCTATAGATA
>ENA-OQIC01000176-OQIC01000176.1-human-gut-metagenome-genome-assembly--contig:-NODE-176-length-29338-cov-2.091404_pt1 | contig 29338 bp, 36 predicted proteins | sample MGYA00242572_ERZ504736 | MGnify/ENA primary metagenome ERZ504736 (study PRJEB26092, sample SAMD00036201) | human gut metagenome | host: Homo sapiens | study: EMG produced TPA metagenomics assembly of...
CAATAAAAGTGTTGACGTAGAATGTTTGCATGCTTCTGTCCGCTCGCTTATCTTTGCTGATATTTATTGATATTTATTAAATTATTGATGAAATGAAAATAAAGATTTTGGCAGTATTAGCCGTTGTTACAGTAGTTACAGTTTCTATGTTTATGAGAGAAAAACGAGAAGATCCTTCATCATTAATGATGATGAATGTAGAAGCGTTGGCAACAGGGAGGGCACTTCACCTGCTATGTGTTTTGGTTATGGTTCAGTGGTTTGTCCCAATGATGGATCCAAAGTATTATATTATTGGTAATAAGAATCATGAAATACTGTCTGACATTTCTCTTTCTTTTGGTAATCTTTACCGGGTGCACTTCAGATTTGCCGAAAGATCGGATGTTGTATGCTTCTTTTCCTAAGGAGGAGACACTACATTCTAAGGTAATTCAGCTTGATTCGGTTTATATGCGTTATCCGTTTCGGGTACATGTGTCCGGTGATCAGGCTGTTGTCCTGGATTTACATGGTACTGATGTGTATTGCCATCTTTTTCATTATCCTGATTTCCATTATCTGTCTTCGTTTGGCAGGAGAGGAGATTCACCGGAAGAGATGCTTTCAGTAGAAACAGTGAAATGTATAGATGGTTCATTTTGGACTTTAGATGCCAACAAAGGCGAGTTAACTAGGTTTGAGTTTGTTTCGGATAGAGATTCGCTTCTGCGTGCAGAAGCGATCTCTTTCGATAAAGACAGCATTCTGCGTGCTCTTGATTTTGTGGCATTCAATGATACGACTTTTCTGATACCTGACTATTCGGGAGATAGCCGATTCTGTTGGGTGAACCGACAAGGGAAGTTTTTGAAGAAAAGTGGAGTGATTCCTTCATTGAACGAAGAAGCATTGAAAGAGGCGCGTCCTGCCTTAGCACAAGCTTGGCGCAGTTTTATAGATTATAATCCTCATAACGGAGTGTTGGTTGCTGCTACTCAATTAGGTGAAGTTCTTGAGATTTATAATCTTCAAAACGGTTTTCATAGGGTCTGTTTAGGTCCTAAAGGGGAACCGGAATTCAAACTTGCGGGCGGGTATGCTATTCCGGATGGGATCATGGGATTCTCGGATGTGCAGGTTACGAATGAGGCTATTTATGCTGTTTTCCATGGTCACACTTTTAAAGAGATTATGGCACAGCACCAAAAAGAGGGAAGAGCTACAGATGGTGGACAATACATTTATGTTTCAACTTACAAGGGAACCTTTATGTAAATATACCTTAGATCGTTATATCACAGGTTTCCATGTTGATGAAAGAAATAAGACTATTACAGCAACAGATGTTAATAACGACCAACCCATTGTGGAGTTCCGCTTTGGCTAAAGTCAAGTGTAACAGGTTCGAAAAGGAGCGGGTAAAGCCAACTTGTTGATGGGGAAGCTATTTTCCCGCTCCTGACAACCTTTAGAAAAGGAGGTTTAACAGGTACAAATATAATAAAAAACTAATGGAAAACATAAATGAAGCATTTAGGTTTTCTGCCGGAGAAAGCTGGCTCTTCCGAGAAAGGAGACAGAAATATACAAAACTACATTAATAAAAACAAACATATATGAAAAAGAGAACTTATGTGGCATTAAGTATTGTCCTTGTTATTATATCTGCTGGTTATAACATTTATCAAAATCAAAAGACTGAAACAACTTTGTCTGATTTGGCTTTAGCTAATGTAGAGGCTTTGGCTAATACAGGTGAAGGGGGAGGTGAAACAGTTAAATGCTACTGCAAGGCCTCAGATGGTAGATATGTCTGCTCAGCTCTTGGTAATCTTGCTTATTGTGGAGCTGACCCTTGTTCTAATCATGATGGAAATTGTCGTTAAACAAGTGGATTAATAATAAACTAAGATTCATATATTTTTTATTATATATGAATCTTAGCCTTTAAAATGAAGTTATTGGTTTATATTATGAAAAAATAGCATTCTTGTTGCTTCTTTGTTCTTTGTTTGCATGTAGTCGTCAAGCGAAGAATGTTCCTCATTCTGGAGAGCGGCTATTAAATAAGAGAATATATTTGGATTCGGTAGTTGTTGATGCCAGTTATACCAGTGGTTGGGGAAATTTTTATTTAGTTGACTCTATCATTACATTTGCTGATACATATTATTCTAAGTTTTATGATTATAAAGCTAATTCTGGTGATTTTGTTGCAGAACATTTTAGAAAAGGTAATGGTCCTGGAGAATTAAATGAATTTATGTTTGCTTATCCTATTCGTAATAAAAAGGATCAGTGTTTAATTGTTGATAATTCAATTATGCTTCATTCTTTTAAACAACAGGATTATGAATTATTTCATCATGGCCGAATTAATTTCGGTTGGAATGGATTATGTAAAGATTATGACTCTCCGCGAGCGTATAATATAATGTATTTAACTGACTATGGGGTTGATTTCTATTATCTAAATGACTCTATTATAGCTTTTCCTGTAAATCTAATAGATCGTTTCGTTTCGGAGAAAGAGATAGAATCAGATCGTTATGATAAGTTGCATATTTTTGGGGAATTGAACGTAAATACTATGATAGTTGAACGTATTACGGGAAAAATGCCCGAGATTTATCATGAAAAACCTATTCCGAATTTTGAATCTTTTCGTTTTGCAATGAGAGGAGATACTGTATATGTAAATCATTATGTAGATTCATTGATTTATGTTTATTTGTATCCGGATGAACTTATTTACACTATGGGGTTTGAAGGTCGAGATATTGATCGTAATTATACGCAAACAACAGAACTGGATGAGGGGAAGACATTCATGAAAGATTATAAAACTGTTGGTTCAAGTGCTGGATTAGATTATGTACCTGAAACTAATATGTTGATTCGAACTTATGTGAAAGAGAGAGTTATGAGAAAGACAGGGCTACAGTTGTATCAAAACTCAAACATGTTGGCTGATATAGATGTACCCAATTACTTTATGTTTCTTGGATACAATAATGGTTGGTACTATGGAGTACGTAAATTACCTTTAGAAACAGAGAATGATATACGTTTTGTTTTTTATAAATTCCGAATAGAATGAAATTTTTTTTATGTTTTATCACTTTTCTATTTATGAATATCTGTATCTGTTTTAGTCAGAAAAGTAAAGATGAGGTTATTTTTAATAGAAGGAGAGTTGATGTTGGTACTATTATGAATGATTCATTACTGAAATGCTCTTTCAAATTTACTAATGTTAGTTCTCATGATATAAAAGTAAATAAAATATATCGATCTTGTAATTGTACTAAAGTTTTTGTTACAGATTCTTTATTGAGAATAGGAGAGTCATCTTATATATATATGATTGTAGATACATCTAGTAAAAATGGACATTTTGAGGTTGCTTCTGTGATTCAGTTGAATACTTTACAAGAAAATTATGCATTAAAGGTGGTAGGGAATAAAAAAAGATTAGAAATGAAATATTATAGTATATTGTTGTTAATTTCGGTTGTATTGGGGATTTGTTCATGTAAGAACCAAAATATGGAAAAAAATCTTTTTATAGTTAAGGATTTGTTGGGACAAAATCTTGTGCTTCCTGATAGTTTAATATTTTTAATTCGGATGGTCAAAGTATAGACGTTACAATTCAAAAAACTAAATATAGGATTGTGATGTATGTGGATTCTATCGGTTGTATTAGCTGTAAATTGAAGTTGGCTAAATGGAAACAATTTATTGTCGATGTTGATAGCCTGTCCGAAAGAAATACTTCTTTTCTTTTTATTTTTTATCCTAAAATGAAGAAAGATATTTTTTATGCACTTAGAAATGATAATTTTACTTATCCTGTTTGTTTGGATTTGGGAAATAAATTTTATAATGCCAATAAGATTCCTGATGATATGATGCTTCAGACATTTTTACTTGATAAAGATAATAAAATTATAGCGTTGGGTAACCCTATTCATAATTCTAAAATTAAAGATTTATTTTTGAATATAATTTCCGGTGGCACTTCTCTTCCAGATGAAAAACGTCCTCAAACAGAGGTGAAGATAGAGGCTCTGTCTATGGATTTGGGTATGTTTGATTGGAAAAAAGAACAGAAATGTATTTTTACCGTTGAGAATACGGGAAAAGAGTTGCTTGTGATTGATGATGTCAATACTTCGTGCGGATGTACTACAGTGGAGTATTCGAGAGAACCGGTTCAGTCCGGAAAGACGATAGATATTACCGTTGTTTATAAGGCTGAATATCCGGAGCATTTTAACAAGACGATTACTGTCTACTGTAACTCGCCTGTTTCACCTTTGCAATTGAAAATAAAAGGAGATGCTAAATAAAAGTTAAGAGATTGCCGGCTGACGGTTGAGGCGCAGTGGACAAATAACCATGGGGGGCGATTTTGTTCAATGGTTTATTTCTAGGAGTAGTTGGTAAACTTGCTGCAATTCACCGAAAGCCGGCTTTTTATGATTAAGGGTAGTATATGACAGGAGTAGCGGAAAAGAAAAAAGAATGATAAAGATTTACCTATTATGGGTGCTGTTAGTCGGCAGCTTGTGCTGTTCTTGTACAGGAAATAAACGATTGGAATATGCGTTGGAGTTTGCCGGGGAGAATAGGGGAGAGCTTGAAAAAGTTTTGGAACACTATAATGATAGCGGACTGAAACAGGATGCCGCACGCTTTTTGATTGAAAATATGCCCCGCTATTTTAGTTATGAAGGATGGCAATTGGATACGTTAAAAGCAATTCATGCAGCCACAGAACATACGGATGGATGGGTGAATAAAAAAGATCGCAAAAATGGGAACATTTTTCTTTTCGGACTTTAAAGAAAGTTTATGATGCTAAAGTGATTAAAGCTGAGTTCTTGATTCATCACATAGATCAAGCCTTTGAAGTTTTTGAAAAAAGATCCTGGAATAAATATTTGCCATTTGATGATTTCTGTGAATTGATTTTGCCATATCGGATTGGTGATGAACCCTTGGAGGAATGGCGTGGTTGGTATAGGGAGCGTTATGAATCTATATTGGATTCGCTCTATCAAGGGACAGATGTGTAGAAGCCACCGATCGTTTAGGGGCTTATTTGCGTCAGGAAAAAGACTTCAGGTATAGTGTTGAGCTGGACTTACCCCATTTAGGTGCAGGTTTTTTGCTAGCTAACAGGGTTGGAAGCTGTGAGGCGTCTTGTGATTTTACGGTCTATGTGTTACGTGCGCTTGGTATTCCCGCTGCAACGGATATTTATCATTATGGACCCGGTAAGGGAGCCGGTCATGTCTGGAATGTATTGAGGGATACAACCGGTGGCTATGTTCCTTTCTGGTTTATTCAGACTAAAGTGGAGCGGGGCGGAAGTGATAAACGAGAAAAAGGGAAGGTATACAGGCGGTGTTTTGGAGCACAGCAGGAGAAGTATCAGGTATCCGCCGCGATCGGTCTGTTCCGTTTCCGCTGAAAGATCCATATTTAAAAGATGTTACAAGTGACTATTTCCCGGCAAATCAGGTTACAATAGAAATTGATCCTCAGGTTGATAAAAAGTATATCTGCCTGGGTGTGTTTACATTGGAAGGATGTATGCCCATAGATATAACTGTGCAGAAAGGAAATAAAGCAACCTTTATGAATGTAGAACCCGGAATTTTGTTTCAACCGCTATATGATAACGGGATGAAGTGGTGGCAGCCGGATACCCTTTTCTTGTAGACGAAAAGGGAGAGGTGAAGTATCATAAACCCGATTGCGCTGTGAAAGGAAGTATGGATTTGAGCCGTAAATTCTTATTGCGACAATATCTGAAAGATTATCTCAGCGTCGCAGTAGTGGGGATAAGATAGAGGGAGCCAATCATTCGGATTTTTCGGATGCCTGCCTGTTGCATCAGATAGTGGATACACCTAAGGTAAGCTACCAGGTAGTCTACCCACAATCCCGGAAGAGATACCGGTATATACGTTATACTTCGACTCCCGAAAAAACACTTCAACTGGCGGAATTACAGCTTTTCCGAAAAGTGGATGATCAAGAGAAAATAGCGGCTAAGGTCATCGATGGCAGTAATGCTTTTATTGCAGATGACCGGTTTGATCGTTTTAAAGTGAATGACGGTGATGGATTAACCTTTTTTCTTACGAAAGAGAAGGGAGCATTCGTTACACTTGATTTAGGTAAGCCGGAAAAGATTGAAAAAATAGTCTATATGCCTCGTAACGATGATAACTTCATTCGGTTAAGGGATCAGTATGAACTGTTTTATCAGGATGGATTTCGAGGTTGGATTTCTTTAGGTAGCAAGTAGCCTCAGAATTAACATTGCACTATGACAATATACCCAAAAATTCAGTACTTTGGCTTCGGAATTTGTCAAGAGGGAGAGAAGAAACCGTATTTCGAAACGAGGACGGTCGGCAGGTTTTCTTTGTAAAGTGGTAAAACAGGAAAGAAACAGATCAAAAAAGAGGAATTTCTTTTATTTATTTTGTAAAATAGACTGTAAATCGCTGAATGGTCTGATTTTGTTGTTTTTTGACCGGATATTAGCTTCCTTAATCTTATTTTTTCTCAAACTTTGTAAGGTAAATCAATGTAAAAAGTATGACTATAATGAAGTTGAGACTGGGAGTTCGTGGGATGATGTGGCTAACCTTGGTAATTATGATGTGGGGCATCATATCTTGTCGAACTCAAGAAGAGAAATGTCTTGAAGAGGTTTTATCTCTTCCGCTCGCCAATAAAGAAGAACTACAAAAAGTACTGGATCATTATAAAGATGACAGCCTGAAGTATCAGGCCGTTTGCTTTCTAATCAGGAATATGCCTTTTCATGCAGGATACGAGGGAAATGCTTTGAAGCATTATTACCAATATTTTGATATTTACGCGCAAGGAAAATTAGGACCGCACGAAGTGATTGATTCTTTAAAAGAAAATTCGTTTTCTGTTTCGCAATTAAAACGGATAGAGGATATTGCCAATATTGATTCTTCTTTACTGGTGCAGAACGTGGATTGGGCTTTTAAGGTGTGGAGAGAGCAGCCTTGGGGCAAGAATGTAAGTTTTGATAATTTTTGTGAGTTTGTTCTACCTTATCGATTGGGAGATGAACCACTTGGATTCTGGAGAGAAGATATTTATAAACGCTATAATCCAATATTAGATAGTATCCGGTTGTTGCCTCAAGCTCAGGATCCGTTGGTTGCTGCAAAGGTGTTGATGGATTCGCTTGTTGTGGAACAATCCCATTTTACCGGTCTGTTTCCCGCCGGTCCTCATTTAGGTCCTTCAGTAGTGTCATGGCGTGCGGGGAGCTGTCGCGAGTTCGCCGATTTGGTAGTGTATGTAATGCGTGCTTTGGGTATTCCTTGCGGGACAGACTATATGGCGATGCGTGGAGATAATAACGTGCCGCATTTCTGGAATTTTACATTGGATAAAGATGGAAAAACGTATATTACGGAATTTCCCGATCCTAATTGGAAACGGGCTGTGAGTATGTATAATCCTAAGGCAAAGGTATACCGGAATACGTATGCCTTAAACTGGAAAGATGTAAAGAGACAACAGGGAAAATGATGCATCCGGCGTTTCGAAAACCTCTATATCAGGATGTCACGGCTGTGTATGCCGACAGCTTGAATCGTGATCTGGTAGTGTCTTCTGATATTTTGTGTAAGGAAGTTCACAGAGGAGATATTGTCTATTTTTGCCTTTCCACAAGGATGGATTGGGTACCTATAGCATGGACTGTTTTTGAAGAAGACTCATTGCGCTTTCAAGATACGGAAGGTAGTGTGATTGGTTGTCTGGCTACATGGAATGGAAAACGTCTTGTGATGCAGTCCGAGCCGTTTACCTATGATAAAATGTCAGGAACGATTGCTTTGCTCACTCCTCAAAGTGAAAAAGAAGATATAACCTTGTATTTTAAGTTTCCGCTGTTCTGCGACTTAGGTATCCTTCGTATGCCCGGAGGAGTTTTTGAAGGAAGTAATGATTCGCAGTTTCGCTCTGCAGATACATTGTATTATGTAAAACAATGGCCTTTCCGCTTGAACAACACTATTTTTCCGGAGAAAGAAAAGTCTTATCGCTATGTTCGGTACAAGGGGCCGAAGGGGAGTTATTGCAATATAGCAGAGATGGCTTTCTTTGAAGATACCTCGGATACGTTGGCGTTGAAAGGGCGGATCATCGGACTCCGGGTTGTTTTCAGAAAGACGGCTCGCATGATTATTACAAAGTATATGATAGCAATCCCTATACTTATATGGATTATAAGACTCCTGATGAGGGGTGGGTCGGATTAGATTTGGCATTCCTCGCCGGATAAAGAAATTTACTTATATTCCTCGTAATTCGGATAATTTTATCCATAAAGGAGATGTATATGAATTATTCTATTGGCATGACAAGAAATGGAATTCGTTAGGTCGGCAAGTGGCAAAAGCAGATTCTTTAAATTATGTAATTCCGAAAGGGGTAGCCTTATTTTTAAAGAATCATACGGAGGGAAAGGACGAACGGATCTTTAAGAAGACCGATGGGAGACAACAGTTTTGGTAGAAGAGAATGAGGATGGTATGTCGTCATTACTAAAGCAAGAATATCTGCCGGACTCTGTCTCGGTTTATAATCGAGAGCCAGATATTTTAAAAGAGATAAATAATGAATGTTAGATGTTTTTTATGGGGGATTTTGTTTATAACTGTATCAAGTTGTATAGAATCTGATAGGATTATGCATTATGCTCAATTTGAGCATACCATAAATTTGAAATCCGATAGAATACAGGTTCCTTCGGTGTTATTGTATCCACGGAGTTTAGTTTTATGTGATAGTAATCTGATAGTATTCAATGAAAAAATGGATACTATGTTTCAATGCTTCCATTTGCCGGATTTGACTTTTCAATATAGTTTTGGAACACAGGGGCAGGGACCGAATGATTTCGTTCTCCCTTCTATTACCCCTGTGAAATATCAAAAGAACGGTTTTGTCATGTTAGACGGAATTAACCTGAAACATATTAGGGTTGAGAAAGACAAAGCTATCGTACAGACTTCGACTTTAAATTATGGATTTAATTGTTTTAATGACTTGATAAGTATTTCCGATAGCAGTTATTGTTGTAACGGAGGTTTTGAGAATGAAAAAGAATTTAGGTTTCTTTATCCTGACGGAAATCATGAATCATGGGGAGAATATCCTGAAACAGAGGAACGTTTCGGATCTGTTTTGGGCAGGAACCAAGCGTATATAAAGATGACCGTCGCTAAGCCTGATAAGAGTTGTTTTGTTTCGTTCTACCAACATATACGCCGTTTCAGAATTTATGGTAAAGATGGAGAATTAAAAAGAGATGTTATTTTAGATATTCTTCCCGGGCAAGAACGTCCTGAAGTGGATGATTATTTGAGATTCATACATCCTATAAGTGTCTATGCAACGGACAGTTATATTTATACATTAAATCTGGATATGACAACAGAGGAAATTGAGAATCGGAAAACTACTCCTAACATCCAAGTATTCGATTGGGAAGGAAAGCCACTTACACAATATAAACTCGATTGTTTTATTAACACTTTTGTCGTTGATGAAGTTGCAAATAAGATTTATGGAGCTTTTGTTGAAGACGAAGATCATATTTATGTATTTAATTTACCCCGATTATGAAATGGATGATTTTAATTTTTTTGAATTTTTTGTTTTGTGCCCAACTTGTTGGGCAAGTATCACGACCCGATAGAAACCTTTTGCGTGGTGAGACGTATGTGATTGAGGTGCCGAAAGGATGGAAACGTCCTTCTGCTGTGCATTCTTGCAATGATGAACCTTTGAAACGCGTTAATGGGAAATACGAAACTACGAAGTTTATGAGAGTATATTCAAAACGTAAAGATCGTTGTGGTGCGGTATTGACATTATGGAAATACAAAAATGTGCATCTTTTCAGGAAATATTTAAGGAAGACAGTATTTGGGCATCGACGGATACTACGCAGGTGAAGGTGATATATAAGTCTGTCAATAGTAAGAATGGGTTAAAAGATGGCTTTTACTTCGTATAAGGCAGAGCGTCATCCGGAAACTAACGAATTATCTGCTTTGCAAAAGGCTGAATGGTATTTGCAGGGGCGTGAAAATGTATATTATATCAGTTTTACGTCTTGCTCATTGTTTTTAGAACTGCTACCGCAGATTAAAGATATTGTGGCGTCGTTAAAGGAACTTTAAGTAAAACATTTGGTAATGTTTTTACGAATAAGATGTGTTTATAATTTAAAATGTATTATTTTTGTGAGTATAGAAAAGAATATCGCAATAAGTAGCCTTGACTAATATATGTGGAAGAAGTTGTCGCTGTATGTTTGTTTAATAACTATTTTGTGTTCTTGTCAGAAACAACGTAGTGCTTATGCACCTCCTACGTTTCCGGAAGTAAAGAAAATACATGCTCATCGTTTGTCGGACGAACTCCTGATCAGCTATCCTTTGGATATGGCTGTTAGTGAGGACTATATCTTTATATTGGCTTTGGCAGATAATGCCTGGTTGCAGGTATATGATAAGACTACAGGGCAACTGCTTGGAAGTTTTGTAACAAGAGGGCAGGGACCGGGTGAAGCGACTACTGCGAACATGTGCTATTATAATGCACGTGAAAAGAAAATTTCTGTGTATGACGAATCTTCTATGAAGTTATTGACTTATCAGTTTGATAAAGACGCTGATAATTGGGGAGCTTGATAGAAGAACGGTCTTTTTATGATTTAGGAGGTACAGTACGCCGAGTGTGGGAACTTCGGAATGGTAGGTTTTTGGTAGATGGTCAGTTGGGAACAAAGTCGGATCAGCAAAAACGTTTTCAGATGTTGGCAGATGCAAAAGTGGTGGCTGATTACAATGATTTTCCTATAGATACTCCGAAAGAACGTTCCGTTTGGTCATCGCCGGCAATTGCGATATCTCCGGATTGTAAAAAGATGGCCGTAGGAACTTTATATGGAGGAATCCTTGAATTATTTGATTTATCACAAAACATAGAATTAAGAGCAATCCGAAAATTTTATCCTCCGGTCGTGCAATATTTATCCGGAACTATCCAAAACACAGAGGAGACTGTTTGGGGCTTTTCTGCGTTATGTGCTACAGATGAAAGGATTTATAGTGTATTTATAGGTGACAAGAATCCCAATTTATTTAATAACTTATCCGTTTTTGATTGGGATGGCCGGGAATTAATCAAATATAATACTGATTGCCTCGTTTTGAGAATTTGTGCTTTAACTCAGGAACCAAATAAACTGTATGGGATTGCTTTTTCTGAAACTCATGAATTTTATCTGGTCTCTTTTTCCTTGGGTTCTTGATAGGGGATCGCATTAAAATGTATATATATATGAAGAAAGAGGTTTGGATAAAACTGGTGAAACGAATAGGGAACTGGATTGTGAATATCTGTTTCTATTCTTGTGTGGCTTTTGTTGCCTGGATGGTATTGCAGGTGTTTTGCCTGACTTCTTTCAAAATCCCCTCCAATTCAATGGAACCGGCATTGCTTTCGGGAGACAAAATACTGGTGGATAAATGGACCGGTGGGGCACGTCTGTTTAATATCTTTGCGTCATTGCGAGGAGAAGAAGTGGATATCTATCGTCTACCGGGTTTCGGATCGTTTCAGCGGGACGATGTGCTTGTTTTTAATTTCCCTTATCAGGATGGGAGCGACAGCATCGGATTTGATATAATGAAGTATTATGTGAAACGGTGTATTGCCTTGCCGGGTGATACTTTGGAAATACGTAAGGGCTATTATCATATAAAAGGAATCACAGACAGTGTGGGGAATGTGCAGGCGCAACATCGGATTGCACGTGTCAGAAGGGAAGATTCACATGGGATCGTGATGGATGCTTTTCCGTGGGACGGACGTCTGGGATGGACCATTCAGGAATTCGGACCTCTTCCGGTACCAGCCAAAGGGCAGGTGGTGAAAATAGATACATTGTCTTGTTTGCTTTACGGAAGACTGATCCACTGGGAGCAGAAGAAGAGACTGCGGCAAAAAGGAGAGGCGGTATGTCTGGGTGATAGTGCGATAACGGAATATAAGTTCACAGAGAATTACTATTTCGTATCGGGGGATAATATGGAAAATTCCAAGGATTCACGTTATTGGGGAATGTTGCCCGAATCATATATTGTAGGTAGGGCATTTACAATATGGCGGTCGGACGATCCTTTACGGGGAAAGATTCGTTGGAACCGGGTATTTAAAAGAATAAAATGATGAGAGAAAAAGTAGATTATATGCATATTATACTTCGTGGAGGACTTCTGGCAATGGTATGTGCACTGCTGTCTGTGGTATGGGTAAATGATCCGATGCTTCCGGCAGGTGAGTTGTCGGGGCAATGGCTCTATCTGGCAAAAGTTGCTATGGGAGCTGCTGTCGGTTGGGTGGTGTCGGCCTTTCTCTATTATAGAAAGGGGTATGATATGGGGGCTGATTTTTATCAGGTCGTTATTTGGAGTTTTATTGTTTTGGCTGCTTCTGAGGCTATTTATGGTTTGAGGCAGCTTTATGGTTTTACTTCTTCCCATCATTCTCTGTATTCCCTGACCGGATCTTTTTTTAATCCCGGACCGTATTCCGGTTATCTGGCTATGATATTTCCTCTTTGTCTGGATCAATGGTTACGATTACGGAAAAGGGAGAATAAGAATTGGATGGAATGGATGGGATATTATGGGGCCGTGGCAGTATTGTTTCTTATACTCTGTGTGCTTCCTGCGGGAATGAGTCGTTCGGCCTGGGTGGCTGCTCTTATTTCAGGTATTTGGGTATATGGAGTGCATAAATCCTGGCCGGTACGCTTGAAAAGAGTGTGGATGCGCAAAAAGACAAAGGTGCTGGCCGTCACCTCTGTGTTATGTATAGTTGTGTTGGTCGGAGGAGTCTGTTTGTTTAACCTGAAAAAGATTCGGCCAGCGGGCGACTGTTCATGTGGAAAATCAGTAGCCGGGCCATTGCAGAGAAACCATTTACAGGCTATGGCCAAGGCAATTTTGCACTGGCATATGGGACAAGTCAGGAAGCTTATTTTGCCGAAGGGAGTTATTCGCCTCAGGAAGAATTGGTGGCAGGAAGTCCGGAATATGCTTTTAATGAATATTTGCAGATAGCACTCGAGTGGGGAATACCCGTATTGCTTTGTTGCCTGGCTTTTGCAGGATTTTGTCTACGGAGAGGTGTGGAACTGAAACGTTGGGGGCCTTGTGGCAGTGTGATCTCTTTGTTGGTATTTGCTTTTTCTTCTTATCCGATGCAATTGCCTGCTTTTGTTATTGCATTCCTGATTTTACTGATGGCTTGTATTGCAGGACGCTTTCTTGCCTGGCAACTGGCGTTTGCTTGTGTGTTGGGATTTTCCGGATACCATTGGTGGCAGGCAGATGTGCATCAAGAGTGCAAGGACTGGGCCAACTGCCGTATGTTGTATCAGGCAGGTGCTTATCAAAGTGCAAAAGAAGGCTATGAACGTTTGTATCCGAAATTAAAGGGAAGAGGGGCCTTTTTGTTTGAGTATGGGCATTGTTTGCATAAATTAAAGGAGGCGGATGCTTCGATTCTATTATTGAAAGAAGCTTCTACCCGAAGTTGCGATCCGATGATACTAAATATTATTGGTAAGAATTTTCAGGAAAAAGGAGAATATGCTCAAGCTGAAAAATGGCTTTTGCGTTCCACTCACTTATTGCCGGGAAGGATTTATCCATATTACTTGTTGGCGAAGCTATATGCCTCGCCTGGATATTTACAGCCCGATAAATTCCATGAAATGGCGGACTTGGTCTTGACCAAGGAACCAAAGTACAGTCGACAGCCGTACGGGAAATGAGAGATGAAATAAGGAAGTTAGTTATAGATGTAAGTAACGAAAAAATCGTAAATAGCAGAAATGTAAATGATTAATATGTTTTAAATGCAAGAAAAAGTATACAATTTCTTTTGCGTTTCTGAAGATTAGCAATTATATTTGTGACTGTATGCTAATAATATGAAATACATCATATATATGTCTTGGAAATAAGACATCAAATAAATAGAATTTGCTATGATAAACAGAATAAACGAACTACAAATAAGATTCGGGAATGAAATGCAGTTTTCCTATCCGAATCTTGACGGATTAATTGGAAGAAAAGTTTTTTGTCCACCTATGTAAGTAACGTAAAAATCGTAAATTGCTAATAATTAATGGATTTAAGTTTCTGTGTTATCCGGAATTAGTCCACCATTATTTTGAGTTTTAGAAAGTAACCAACTATATTTGCAATCATAATTAATAGAGAAAAAGTTTAATAACATTATGAAAAACCAGTATCCCTTCTATACGCTTTGTCTGGCATTGACAATGCTGACAGCTTGTTCCGGTGAGAAGAAAGAGAGTGCTTCTGAAAAAGGAGTGGAAACCGTGTTGCCCGACACGAAAAACGAGGTGTCTGTCATGACGCTCAAAAAGCAGATATTCAATCATGAATTGGTGAGTAATGGAAAAATTTCTGCCCGGGGAATGGCTGACCTGAGATTTGAAAGTGGTGAAGTGATAGCCATATTTGGGTAAAGAACGGAGACCGGGTACGAAAGGGGCAGAAGTTGGCGGAGTTGGACAAATTCAAACTTGACAACCAGTTGTCGCAATCGGAAGACGCTTTAAAAAAGTCGGAATTGGAATTGAGGGATGTACTTATCAGTCAGGGCTATCCGGCAGACGATATTAGTCAGGTACCCGAAGAGACAATGAAGTTGGCAAAGGTGAAGAGTGGTTATGATCAGAGCAAATCACAATATGAAATGTCGAAATACAATGCAGAGCACGCTACTTTGACCGCACCTTTTGACGGAGTAGTTGCTAACCTGTTTTCGAAACCCTACAATCTGGCCAGTACTTCGGATGTATTCTGTACGGTGATCGATATGCAGGGGATGGAAGTAGATTTTACTGTACTTGAAAGTGAGTTGCCATTAATAAAGAATGGAGATAAGGTAGTGATCAAGCCCTATTCGGATGCCGCAACAGTACACGAAGGAAGTATTTCGGAAATCAACCCTTTGGTAGATGATAAAGGAATGGTGAAGGTGAAAGCCCGGGTGAACGGGCCGGTAAGCTGTTTAGCGGGATGAATGTACGTGTCAGTGTACATCGTTCGTTGGGAGAGCAGTTGGTGATTCCGAAAAGCGCAGTTGTACTTCGTTCGGGCAAGCAGGTTGTATTTACCCTGAAAGATGGGAAGATGGCCCAATGGAACTATATTCATACCGCTTTGGAAAATGCAGACAGTTATAGTGTGGCCGACGGACTGACAGAAGGAGATACGGTCATCGTAAGCGGAAACATTAACCTGGCACACGAAGCTCCGGTCACAATCATTGAATAAGGATGAATCACTAACACAGAACAATTATGATTAAATTCCTGATACAACGTCCCATTGCCGTATTGATGGCTTTTACGGCTTGCTTCATAGTGGGGTTGGTGACGTACTTCACATTACCGGTATCGCTGTTGCCGGATATCTCCATCCCGGAGATTACCGTACAGGTATCAGCTAAAAATACCTCGGCACGTGAATTGGAAAACACAGTCGTGAAGCCTGTCCGTCAGCAATTGATTCAGGTGGCTGCCCTAAAAGACATGACCAGTGAAACGCGTGACGGTGCGGGTATTATCCGGCTTAGTTTGATTTTGGTACCAATACGGACCTGGCATTCATAGAGGTTAACGAAAAGATTGACGCAGCTATGAACTACTTGCCTAAAGATACCGATCGTCCGAAGGTGATCAAGGCAAGTGCTACCGATATTCCGGTATTCTATCTGAATCTGACTTTAAAGACAGACAGTGCTTATGAAGAGACGGATCAGCAGGCTTTCCTGAATTTATGTGAGTTTTCAGAATCGGTAATCAAACGCCGTATCGAACAGTTGCCGGAAGTGGCAATGGTAGACGTTACCGGTTTGCTGGAAAGACAATTGCAGATTGTACCCGATATGGATAAACTGGCTATGCTTGAATTATCCATTGAAGATATTGAGACGGCTCTGGCGCAAAACAATGTAGAGCCGGGAAGCATGACCGTACGGGATGGATACTATGAATATAACATCAAGTTCTCAACTCTGCTCCGTACTGCGGAAGATGTGGAGAATATATATATCCGTAAGGGAGATCGCATCATACAGTTGAAAGAATTTTGCCGGATAGCGATAGTACCGGTCAAAGAAAAAGGAGTATCTGTGTCGAACGGTAAAAGGGCCGTGACGCTTGCCATCATTAAGCAGGCCGACGAGAACATGGACAATATGAAAGATGCTCTGTCGGAAACAATGGATTATTTCAAAAAGATCTATCCGGATATCGAGTTTAGCGTGAGTCGTAATCAAACCGAACTGCTGGACTATACAATATCCAATCTTCAGCAGAATCTCTCACTCGGTTTTGTTTTCATTTGTATCGTTGCCGTACTCTTCTTGGGAGATGTCAAATCTCCATTCATTATTGGGCTGAGTATGGTGGTGTCTATTGTCATCAGTTTCTTGTTTTTCTACCTGTGTAAAATGTCTCTCAATATCATCTCCCTGTCCGGACTGATCCTGGCACTGGGTATGATGATCGACAGTTCGATTATCGTAACGGAAAATATATCGCAATACAGGGAAAAGGGTTATTCGTTGCGGAGAGCCTGCGTGGCGGGAACAAGTGAGGTGGTGACTCCTATGCTGAGTTCTTCGTTTACGACGATTGCCGTATTTGTACCTTTGGTATTTATGAGTGGTATCGCGGGTGCTATCTTCTACGATCAGGCTTTTGCCGTTACGGTAGGATTGATGGTCTCTTATTTCACCGGTATCATGTTGCTTCCTGTTCTGTATATGTTGGTCTATCGTACTGGGATCAAAGGTGGTCCGAAGTGGTTGAGGCTGAAAATTAATAATCCTTTGAAAGAACATACTCTGGACCGCTTCTACGATAAGGGTGTCGACTGGGTATTCAGTCATAAGACGTTGAGTGTATTGTTCTGTGCCATCTCTTTTCCGTTATGTATCTTCTTTTTCTACTTATCGATAAAGAAAGAATGCCGGATATCGACGAAAATGAATTGATTACCCGTATTGAATGGAACGAAAACATTCATGTGGACGAGAATCAACGCCGGGTCGACGAATTGTTCCGTGAGTTGCAGGGAGCATCTGTGGAGCAGACAGCGTCCATCGGATTGCAGGATTACATTTTGAACCGGGAACAAGAGTTGTCGTCATCGGAGGCGGAACTTTATTTTAAGACCGAAACCTCGAAAGAGATTGCTCCGTTGCAGGAACAAATTTATCAGAAGTTGAAAGAACGTTATCCTTTGGCTGTGATTTCATTCTCTCCTCCTGAAACAGTTTTTGAGAAACTGTTTGTGACCGGTGAGGCTGATATTGTGGCCGAATTATATGCCCGCAATAAGGACAGGCACCCGGCCCCGGTACTTTGCGTGGATTGGAGCAAACATTCGGTCAGAAGACAGGAATACCTCCTACAGGTATTGCTTTCGAAAACCAATTGAACCTCAGTATTAATCAGGAAAAGCTATTGTTGTATCAAATCTCTTATAACGAGTTGTATCGTGTGCTGAGAACTGCTTTCAAGGAAAACAGTGTAGCTATGTTACACTCTTATCAGCAATATCTGCCTATCAGCATTGCAGGAGACGAAAAGACGGTTAACCAGGTTTTACAGGAAACCTTGATTCAGACACAACCGGACAGCAAGACGGGAGAGGTGAACTTATTCTTACGGGATCTGATAAAAGTGACTCCCGCAGAAGATTTGAAGAGTATTACAGCCGGAAGAAATGGGGAGTATATTCCTTATAAATTCTATGGAGTGGAGAATGCGGAGAAGTTGATGACCCAGGTTAAAGAAACATCTAGCGAGACAGGAGATTGGGACATCGCCTTTTCGGGAAGCTTCTTTTCCAATCAGAAGATGCTGGACGAACTGGTGGTCATTCTGTTCATCTCCCTTTTGCTGATGTATTTCATTTTGGCGGCTCAGTTCGAGAGTTTCATGCAGCCTTTGCTGGTGTTGATGGAAATACCGATTGACGTGGCGTTTGCATTGGTATTGCTTTGGGTGTGCGGACATACATTGAACCTGATGTCGGCCATCGGATTGATTGTGACTTGCGGTATCGTGATCAATGACTCCATCCTGAAGCTGGATGCCATCAACGAATTGCGTAAGGAGGGAGTACCATTACTGGAGGCCATTCATGAAGCCGGACGAAGAAGATTACGACCGATTATCATGACATCGTTGACCACTATTTTTGCAATGGTACCGTTGCTGTTTTCGTTCGACCTTGGTTCCGAACTTCAGAAACCGCTGTCCATAGCCATGATAGGTACTATGACAATCGGTACCCTGGTGAGTTTGTTCATCATCCCTTTGTTGTATTGGTTTATTTATAGAAATAAAGAAAAACGATAGATATGAAGAAAAGATATTATATAGTAATAGCAGCCTTGCTGTTTGGGGCTTCTGTAGCGAAGGCTCAGGATCATATAAAACTCGATTTGCAGAAGACGATACAATTGGCCAATGACAGTTCACTGGAGGCATTCCGTACGCAGAATATGTATCTTTCCGGTTACTGGGAGTATCGGACTTACAAGGCCAATCGCCTGCCGAGCCTTACTTTGAATATGACTCCTGCCGAGTATAACCGGGATATCACCAAGCGATACGATTCGGAAAAGGACTTGGATGTTTATCGTAGCCAACAGTCGTTCTATGCATCGGGTAATCTGGCTATCCAGCAGAACTTCGATTTGACCGGCGGTACTTTCTACCTGCAATCGCAATTGGGATATATGCGTAGTTTTGGTGGGAACAAGACAACGCAGTTACCAGTGTACCTATCCGGTTGGGATATTCACAGAGCCTGGTCGGATATAATTCGTTCAAGTGGGAGAGAAAGATTGAACCCTTGAAATATGAAAAAGTAAAGAAAGAGTTTGTGTATAATGTGGAAGCCGTATCCGTGCAGGCCACTACGTATTTCTTTAACCTGGCTATGGCGCAGGCCGAGTATAACCTGGCCAAGGAGAATATGGTTTCTTCGGATACGCTTTATAGCATTGGAGTGCAACGCCAGAAGATAGCAGCCATCTCGAAAGCCGACTTATTGACACTGAAGTTGGATGTGGTGAATGCACGCAATACGTTGCAGAACAAGGCTAGTGCCCTGAAACGCGCCATGTTTTCACTGGTTTCATTCCTGAACCTGGATAAGAATACGGTTATTGATATCGACTTGCCTGTCCGGCTCAGGAATTGGTGATACCGGTGGACAAGGCATTGCAGATGGCACATGAAAACAATCCTCAGTTACTGGGGTTAAAGCAGAACGTACTGGAAGCCGAACGCAATGTGGACAAGACGAAAAAAGAGTCGCGTTTCAATGCGAGCGTGAATGCCAGTATCGGTTTCAACCAGGTGGCTGATAATTTTGGAGATGTGTACCACAAACCCATGCAGCAGGACTTGGTATCGGTCAGTGTCAGTATTCCGTTGGTTGACTGGGGGGTAAGGAAAGGTAAATATAACATGGCCCGCAATAACCTGAATGTGGTGAAAACTTCTGCCCGCCAGGATGAAATCAGCCTGGACGAAGAAGTGATCATGACTGTGAACGATTTCAATATTCAACAGAATATGATCACCAGTGCCGAAGAAGCACTAGACCTCTCTATCCTGGCTTATAACGAGACTCGTCAGCGGTTTATCATCGGGAAAGCAGATATCAACAGCCTGACCCTGTCTCTGAACCGTCAGCAAGAGGCACAACAGAATTACATTTCAGCCTTGCAAAACTATTGGCTGAACTATTATAAGATACGTAACTGACGTTACATGACTTTGCTACCGGAATCTCGCTGACTGACAAGTTTGACTATGCGGGAGGACAATTGGTGCGATAGTGCTAACTAACATTGAAACGATGGATAATCCTTCTAAAATAAAAACGCAGACGAAAGCCTCTTCTTTTACGCTGATTGTCGCCTTTATATGCGTGGCGTTGATCGGTCTGGCCTTAATCCCCCTGCTTCCCGTAAAGCTGAACCCTTCGAGAACCCTGCCCGGTTTTACGGTGCAGTTCAGTATGCCCGGTACTTCGTCGAGGGTGGTGGAAATAGAGGCTACCAGTAAACTGGAGGCTATGTTGGCACGTATCAAGGGCATAAAGAATATCTATTCTACCTCCGATAATGGTTCGGGAAGCATCACCATTGAATTGGATAAGTATGCGGATATAGATGCGGTACGTTTTGAGGCTTCTACCATTATCCGGCAGACCTGGCCGCAGCTTCCCGATGGAGTGAGCTATCCTTATATCAGGATGAAGCGCCCGGACGAGAATGCTTCCCGCCCTTTTATGTCGTTTACACTCAACGCTCCTTCTACTCCTATCTTGATTCAGCAATATGCCGATGAGCATATCAAAACAAGACTGGCACAGATTCAGGGCATCTATAAGATAGACCTGAGCGGAGCTACTCCCATGGAGTGGGTCTTGGAGTATGATAGCGAACAACTGAGACGATTGGGAATTACTTTGAGTGATATCCAGCAGGCTGTCAGCCGCTATTATCTGAAAGAGTTCCTCGGTACCTATAATGTCGAATCATCTACAGGGGGTAAAGAGTGGATCCGGTTGGCGCTGATGCCTGAAACAAAAGATGAGGGTTTTGATGCATCCCGTATCCGGGTGAAGAGTGCCGAAGGTAAATTGATCAGTCTGGACGAGCTTGTAACTGTGTCCCACATGGAAGAGGCCCCCAAAGCTATTATCGCATCAACGGACTTAACTCCATTTATCTGTCGATAACAGCAGAAGAAACTGCCAATCAATTGCAATTGAGCAAACAAGTGAAAGAAGAGATGGAGGCCATACAAAAGGTGTTGCCTGCCGGATATGAAATTCACACCAGTTATGATGCGACGGAATTTATTCACGAAGAATTGAACAAGATTTATCTGCGTACCGGCCTTACGGTTCTGATCTTGCTGTTCTTTGTGCTGATTATCACTCTGAATCCGCGTTACCTATTCTTGATTGTAGTCAGCCTGAGCATCAATATTGCGGTAGCAGTCATTTTCTATTATCTTTTTGGGTTGGAGATGCAGCTCTATTCGCTGGCCGGTATTACGGTTTCGCTCAATCTGGTGATAGACAATACGATTGTGATGACCGACCATATACTGCACCGGCGTAACCTGAAAGCCTTTATGTCTATCCTGGCCGCTACTCTGACTACAATGGGAGCTTTGGTGATCATCTTCTTCCTTGACGAGAAGATACGGTTGAACTTGCAGGACTTTGCAGCCGTGGTGATTATCAACTCGCCGTATCCTTGTTTGTCGCTCTGTTCTTCGTACCTGCTGATCGAAAAGATCGGGTTGAAAAGAGGAAACGCCGTCGGACCCAATCCCGCTTCTTCCTTCTCCGGGCCTCTCTTCCGCGAAGAATAACGGTTTACTTTACCCGCTTCTATGGCTGATGATACGTAAATTGTGTCGTTGGCGTGTGGCTGTCTGCATCTTGTTGATACTATTGTTCGGACTTCCGGTGTTTATGCTTCCGGATAAAGTGGAGGGTGAAGGACGTGCCACGGAGTGGTACAACAAAACCTTGGGATCGTCCACTTACAAAGAGAAGATCAAGCCGATAGTCGACAAAGCATTGGGAGGTAGTTTGCGCCTGTTTATCCAGAAGGTATACAACGGCAGCTATTTTACCCGGAACGAAGAAGTCGTGTTGTATGTATATGCCAATCTTCCGAACGGCAGTACGTTGGAGCAGATGAACGAACTGATCAAGAAGATGGAAATCTATCTGAGCCAGTTTAAAGAAATTAAGCAGTTCCAGACCTCGGTATACAATGCCCGTCGGGGTAATATCAATATCTATTTTACCAAAGAGCATCAGAATAGCGGTTTCCCTTATACACTGAAAGCCAACATTATCAGTAAGGCCTGCAACTGGGTGGAGGTAGCTGGGGTGTATACGGCTTGCAGGATCAGGGGTTCAGTAATGATGTTCGTGAGGGAGCCGGTTCGTTTCAGGTGAAGATGTACGGATACAATTATGATGAACTGTACGGGTGGGCTGAAAAGTTGAAAGCCAAGTTACTGACCCACCGACGGATCAAGGAAGTCATCATCAATTCGTATTTCTCTTATTGGAAAGACGATTATCAGGAGTTCTATTTTAATCTGAACCGTGAACGTATGGCGCAGGAGAATATCAATGCCAATATTCTGTTCTCCACCATCGCCGATATATGGTAAGAATATGGAGATCGGCTCGGTAGTGGCGGAAAATGGTTCGGAAAAGATAAAGCTTTCTTCCAAGCAGTCTCAGGAATATGATATCTGGGCCATGCAATATTTTCCGTATGGAACAGACGATAAACAGTATAAGCTGTCTGAACTGGCCACTATGGAAAAGGCAGATGCCCCAACAGGTTGCCAAGGAGAACCAGCAGTACAGGTTATGCCTGCAATACGAATATATCGGTTCGGGCGAGCAGGGAAACAAAATCCTGAAGCGGGATCTGGAAGAATTCAATAAAGAGTTGCCGATGGGGTATACGGCTCAGTCGGAGAGAGAGAGCTGGGGTTGGGGAAAAAAGGATAACAAGCAATACTTGCTTTTGCTGGTAGTGATTGCCATTATCTTCTTTACTACCAGTATTCTGTTCAACTCTTTGAAGCAGCCTTTGGCCATCATATTTATCATTCCCGTGTCGTATATCGGGGTATTCCTGACGTTCTATTGGTTTAAGCTGAACTTTGACCAAGGTGGCTTTGCTTCGTTCGTTTTGCTATGTGGTATTACGGTGAACGCCAGTATCTATATCCTCAACGAATACAATGCCATCCGGAGGCGTCATCCCCGAATGTCGCTTTGAGAGCTTATACCAAAGCCTGGAATGCAAAGATCCTTCCTATCTTCCTGACGGTGGTTTCCACATCCTGGGTTTTATTCCCTTTATGTCGGTACGGATAAGGAGGCATTCTGGTTCCCACTGGCGGCAGGAACTATCGGAGGATTGGTGATGTCTATCATCGGAATCTTTTTCTTCCTCCCGGTATTCGTTGTAGAAGAAGAGTTGGTAAGCGTTGAATACCTTTTAAATAGTGAATGCTTTGAGCATGGTGCTCTTAAAAGATGAACGATGAACGAGCTGTGCGATAGTCAATGCAGCTTGTTCATCGTTCATTTTTTACCAGTGTTTTTTCTATTTAAGAACGTCTATCGATCCTGATCTTCGTTCTTCACCATTCCTTTGAATTTATCGGGAAGTGCACTTTCTACAGCTGTGTAAGCCTCGGCCATAGTAGCTTTCATATTATCTGCTCCTTGTCCTTTGGGAGGGATGGGATCATGAATGGTCAGAATCATGCGATGACGGTGAATCCATTTGCCGGTGCGTGGCAGGATTTCGAAAGAGCCGTCTATGGTTACGGGAACTACGGCAAGCTGTAAGTCATCTGCCAATTGAAAAGCTCCTTTTTTAAAATATCCCATGTGTCCGGTGAAAGAACGGGCTCCTTCCGGGAAGACCACTAATGATACTCCGTCCTTCAGGGAGTCTTTGGCTTGACGAATGGTTTCAAGTACCTTTTTCGGTCCCGAGCGATCTACAAATGATATGTCCTGCGCTTTCGCATGCTTTTCCGACGAAAGGAATTTTGCGAAGGCTTTTTTCATCATCCATTTAAAGTTACGTCCCAGAAAACCATAAATCAGAAAGATATCGAATGAGCCTGATGATTGGGGACAAAGATGTAAGAAGTTCTTTCATGTAGCTTTTCGCGCCCATGCACTTTGACCGGGATCAACAGAAAAAGGCAGATCAGTTGTGACCATATTTTCCCCGGATAATATCCCCAGATGTGGGCTCCTCCCAGCAATGAACCAACGATTGTGACAACCGCCGTGAGGATAGTCAATACTAACAAAATGGGCAATGCAATGCAGATTTGATAAATATAGTATAGTATCTTCATAATGATTTTGGTTTTAGCTTGTGCAAAAATAAACAAAATAATATTGCTGTCCTGAATAATTGCTAACTTTGTTTCAAATTTCAATAGCATGATACGTATACTACATACAGCCGATTGGCATTTGGGACAAACCTTTTTCGGGTATGACCGCACGCAGGAACACGAACATTTTCTGGACTGGCTGGCCGGTGTCCTCACTAAGAACAAGATTGATGTACTGATTGTTGCCGGAGATGTCTTTGATGTTTCCAATCCGTCTGCTGCTTCCCAGCGGATGTTCTATCGTTTCATTCACAGGGTGACGACTGAGAATCCGCGATTGCAGTTGGTTGTTGTGGCCGGCAATCACGATTCGGCCGCCCGGCTGGAATCTCCTCTGCCTTTGTTGCAGGAGATGCGTACGGAGATTAAAGGAATTGTCCGTAAACAGAATGGCAAAATAGATTATGAGCATTTGCTGGTAGAATTGAAGAATGCGGCGGGGGAGGTAGAAGCCTATGCCTGGCGGTACCTTTCTTGCGACAGGGAGACTATCCGGTGGTAGAGACTGAAGGCAATCCGTATGCGGAAGGGGTGAAGGAACTGTATGCCCGTTTGTTGAAATATGCGTTGAAGAAGCGGACTGACGGACAGGCATTGGTGGCTGTCGGACACCTGCTGGCAACCGGTTCGGAGATTGCCGAGAAAGATCATAGTGAGCGCATCATCATCGGTGGTCTGGAGAGTGTATCGCCCGAGTCTTTTCCCGAACAGATTGTTTATACGGCTTTAGGCATATCCACAAGGCTCAGCGCGTATCGGGCAGGGAGAATATCCGTTATGCCGGCAGTCCCTTACCTATGTCGTTTGCCGAGAAGCATTATCACCACGGAGTGGTAAAAGTGACCCTGGATGAAGGTTGGGCGGTTGAGATAGAGAAACTTGAATATACTCCGTTGGTGCGTTTGCTAAGTATCCCTGCCACAGAAGCTGCGGCTCCGGACGAGGTGCTGGATGAATTGCGCGGGCTGGAACTACCGGAAGATGAACCGATGCCCTATCTGGAAGTCAAGGTGAAACTAAGCGAACCGGAGCCGATGTTGCGGCAGCAAGTGGAAGAAATACTGGAAGGCAAGCCGGTCCGGCTGGCCCGTATCGTTTCTTTCTATCGGCAGGCGGCAGAGGGGAGCGTGGAAGAAGAAGTCCTGACCGCCGGATTGCAGGAGATGAATCCCTTACAGATTGTGAAAGCAACCTTTGAGAACAGTTACCAGGCGGAGATGCCGGAAGAACTGGTAAATTTGTTCCAGGAGCTTGCCGGACCATCAATTAGAATGAATCAAATAGGAATTCACCACAGATTACCGGAGATTACACAGATCACCATAGGATTCACACAGATCTTTTAATCTTTACTATCAACGAGATCATCTATTGATCTGTGTTAATCCGTATAATCTGTGGTGAAAGCAAACCGAATAACCATGAAGATACTAACCATACGATTAAAAAATCTGGCTTCCATTGAAGGAACTTTTGAAATTGATTTCCAAGCCGAGCCTTTACGCTCTGCCGGAATTTTTGCGATATCCGGACCTACAGGAGCCGGAAAATCTACGATACTGGATGCGCTCTGTCTGGCGCTGTATGATAAGACACCCCGCTTCTCCGCTTCGGTCGAGAGTCTTTATATGTCAGATATCGGTGAGAGTCGGGTGAATCAGGCCGATGTGAAGAATATCCTTCGCAGAGGGACGGGAGAGGGATTTGCCGAAGTTGATTTTTTAGGAGCATCCGGACACTGTTATCGTTCTCGTTGGTCGGTACGCCGGACAGGAAGCCGGGCTAACGGTGCTTTGCGGTCGCAGACGATACAAGTGACCGATCTGACTGCCAATCAGGAACTACAGGGAACGAGGAAAGAGTTGTTGGCACAATTGGTGACTTTGGTCGGTTTGACTTACGAACAGTTTACCCGTACGGTGCTGCTTGCCCAGAATGACTTCGCTACTTTCTTGAAATCCCGTGAGTCTGCCAAAGCCGAGTTGCTCGAGAAGCTGACCGGAACGGAGATATACTCCCGTATTTCCAGTGAAATCTATCTGCGTAGCAAAACAGCCGATGCAGAACTGAATCAGCTGAAGAGCAATGCCACTCTGATCGAACTGCTTTCCGAAGAGGAAATCACTCTTCTACGGACCGAAAAAGAGAGTCTGACCAACCTTCGTGAACAGGGAAGCAAAGCATTGATAGACCTGAATGCACAGCTATCGGTGCTGCATACTCTGAAGTTGCAGCAGGAGCAGCGTGATAAGAAAGTGCAGGATATGCGGCTGGATGAAGAAAAAAGTAAGAAGCTCCGGGAAGAATATACACACCAGTCCGACTCTCTCATTCGCTTCAGGGGACAGTGTGAAGCTGTGCAACCCGATCTTAGCCGGGCACGTGAACTGGATGTTCAGATCCAATCACTGGTCAGCCAATCTAAGCAGGTAGAGGAGATACTGCAAGGTGCTGAAAAGGCAGCGAATGCACAAGCCAATAAATTGCAATCTGTGCAGGGAGCCCTGCATACTTCCTGCCATTCGTTGAAGAATCTGACGGGAGAGATCGAGTTACCGGTTACGGAAGAGACCGGGCTATTTCTTGAATCTGTCCGGAACAGGCTGAAAGAGCAGGAAGACCAACTTGCCATTCTTCAGGAAAAGAACGAAGCGCGTGTGAACCGTCTGAATGCTTTTGGGATTGAAGCGGTGACTGACGAGCAAGCCCGATGGATGCAGGAACAAACCCGTTTGCAGAATGCCCGCCAGCAGATGTTGGAATGGAGAAAAGCGGGGACAGAGGCCGAACGTCTGAAAGCACAACAGGAAGAGATGGGGCACAAACAAGAACAGATGCGGAAAGAGATAACCCTTCTGACCACCCGGTTGTCAGAGAAGGAGGCTGAACTGAAAGTGCTGCAACGCCTTTTTGAGAATGCCGTATCGCGATGGGGAAAGACGTTCGGACCTTGCGGCTGAATTTGCGTGAGAATGAACCGTGTCCGGTATGTGGGGCACTGACCATCCTTATAGGAATGAGGAACAGGTAGTCCATAGCCTGTATCAGAACATCGAACAGGAATATCAAACCGCATCTGCTGAGTATCAGCAACTAAATAACCGGAATATTGCCTTGAAACAGGATTTGTTTCATCTGTCGGAATTGTCCGGAGAGATAACCGTACAGTTGCAGGCGTTCCTCCAAGAGGCTGAGCAGAAACGTCCTTCGTCTGAAGAGGAGCAAAATCCGGACTATTTTGAGAAACAATTGCATACCGTGCAAGGGAAGCTAAATCTGCTCGCGGAGAAAATGCACCAATACCATCAGCTCTACAAGGAATGGCAACAGCATGAGGGGCAGATCAGGACGGTTCGCTCGGCTTGTGAGGCTTTGCGCGAAGGGGTGGCCCGTTGCCATCTGTTGATGCAGCAAGTTCTGGCTGCTAAAGAGCAATTTGAACTACTGAAAACGGCAGAAACGACTGCTCGGGAGCAGTTCCGAGTGGTCAGTGAACAGTTGATAACTCTCCGTCAGGAACGGGCTCCTTTGTTGAAAGGCAAATCTGTTGAGGATGCGGAAGCCGCTATTCGGAAAAAAGAGAAACAATTAAACGATTCCGTGGAACAGGTGCGCAAGGAGGGAGAAGAAGTCCAGTCGCGTATTTCCGGTATGCAGGGAGAGATCAGGCAACTGAACAGCTCCATCGACGAATTGATGCTCCGGAAAGAACAGATAGCCGATCCGGAACATTTGCCGGAGACGATCGCCCGCCAGCAAGCCACCAATCAGGAGACCGAACGGCGTCTGTCGACCGTCGAAGCACGTCTTTTGCAACAGGAGCAAAACCGGAAGAAGCTGAAGCAACTGGAGCAGGAACTGACCGAAAAACAGGAGACAGCCAACCGATGGGGAAAACTCAATAAACTGATTGGCAGTGCGGACGGGACAAAGTTCAAGGTGATTGCCCAAAGCTATACGTTGAATCTGTTGCTGATGCATGCCAACAAGCACCTGTCTTATCTATCGAAACGTTACCGGTTGCAGCAGGTGCCGGGAACGCTCGCCCTGCAAGTGATCGACTGCGATATGTGTGACGAGGTGCGTACCGTCTATTCTCTTTCCGGCGGAGAATCTTTTCTGATCTCCCTGGCGTTGGCTCTCGGCCTGTCGTCTCTTTCGAGCAATAACCTGAAAGTGGAGTCACTTTTCATCGACGAAGGTTTCGGTTCGCTCGATGCCGACAGTTTGCGCACGGTGATGGAAGCTCTCGAGCAATTGCAGATGCAGGGACGGAAGATCGGAGTCATTTCCCATGTACAGGAAATGAGTGAACGTATTTCAGTTCAGGTGCAGGTACATAAGAAGATCAATGGAAAAGCGTGCTTACCGTCGTAGGGTAAGCACCGTTATTTCCGGCCATGCACCGAAGCGAAAAGGAAGTCCGACATAGCCGATGCCTTCATTTACGTACAAACACGTGTCCCTTCCAGATACATCCCGCTCCATTCGGGATAGATATAAGAGGAAGGAGAATGATTCCCGAATTTTAACTGCATAGCGTGGGTATGCCCTGCCAGCATTAAATCGATGTCTGTTTGTGGGAGTACTTCCCGTCGTCCAGTGGGTAGGGTTATTGGCTTAAAAGTATCTGGAACATTCCTTCGGTTCCCCGCATCGCTTCGGGGAGGTCAGCATATTGGGAGAAAGGCGGTTCTCCTTCGTTTCAACTCCAATAAGGGCGATACTGTCGCTGCCCTGAATCAGAATCGTATGAGAATTATTCAATAACTTCCAGCCCATAGCGGCTTGTCTTTGCAGGAGATCATTCAGATTATCGTCTTGCTCTTGCTGGCTTTTCCAGCGGAAATAAGGGCCGTAATCATGATTTCCTAAAATGGAGTAGACTCCATCTTTGGCTTTCAGTCCGGACAGTATATCTTGAAAATCATTTAGTTCGACTGCACGATGATTAACCAGATCTCCGGTAAAGACAATAAGATCGGCCTGTTGCTCATTCACCAGTTTTACTAACTTCTGAATAGCGGAAGTATTTCCCTGCCAACTTCCGATGTGAATATCTGATAACTGGACAATACGGTATCCATCGAAAGCCGATGGAAGCTTGGGCGAGGAATAAGTTACCTTTTTGACGTCAACTGCGTGCGTCCGATAAAA